>Ga0157374_10003763_pt1 | contig 12754 bp, 8 predicted proteins | sample M25metaG_FD_115308 | JGI IMG/M metagenome (GOLD analysis project Ga0157374, IMG submission 115308) | Miscanthus rhizosphere microbial communities from Kellogg Biological Station, Michigan, USA - M2-5 metaG | ecosystem: Host-associated > Plants > Roots > Rhizosphere > Soil | place: USA: Michigan...
CAGTCGAATATGCTGTTGATTGACCAGAAAGCAGCGCTTGACGCCATTGCCGGCATGCTGCCGCCGGATTTCGAAACCCGCCGGAAGGCTTTCGATCTGATCAAGCAGATATTGGAAGTCCGCGGCGTCCGGGCCGAGGAAAATCAGAAGCTGCGCGTGGTTGAAGCTCTTTTCCTCGGATCATCCCAGCAGGAAGGGGCTACAGCGCGTTCCGCATAGCTTAGAGGCCTTCGATGGAGCCGGTTCCAGCTCAGCCGGTCAATTCAAAAGCATGCGCACGCTGAGAACGACCTCCCAATAGGCGAGAGAGCGATCCTGGTATAGTTTTTTCAGAAACCTCTGTTTCAGCAGGCGGTCCAGCGCACGCACTCCCGCCTCCTGTAGAATGAGCCGGCGGCTCTCGGCCATGCAACCAGCCGCCGGCTCCGGATCACGGTCAAATTCGCTTTCGAAATCTTCCAGTTCGAAATCGTCGTCTTCGTCTTCAAATCCATAAGCCGGCTGTGGCAGCGGATGGAGATCTTCCACCTCATAGTCGGTGATCAGCGCCGCGAACTCCCCGCCCTGTACGTCGTATCGCCTCCCGGATTTGTCCAAGGCTTCGATTCTGACGATCGTGCTTTCGGGAATGTTTAAAGTGATGATCATTTGTCTGCGCTCGATCCCATCGAGCTGAGGCTGTTGATTTTTCATACTATATCTTTCAAATAAATAACGGCGCAGTTCTTCATTTTGAGAACCTAACCGCGCGATACCGCCCGGACTATTGGACCACAGTCCAACCGTGGCGACAAAAGCAGGATGCGCAGACCATTATTGGCGTAGGCTGGCATTGACGTAGGCTGGAAAAATCTTCTGGAGAATCTGCGGGCGGCAGTCAGGTGCGGCTCTACAGATAGGCTTCAGCCTCGCGGGCTCGCCGCCTCCGGAAAATCTCGCAGAAAAACGCCTGCCGATGAGCGCAGGCCCGGTTGGACCAAGGTCCAATAGGCTCCCGCGCCATCCAGTGGCAGATTGTCTTGGAAAGGAGTGAGCCTGTCTGGTTGGCGTGCCAGGCATGGTGCCCTAGGGTAAAGTCCGCCTGTTTCTCTGTTTATCCCCTCCCTCTTTTTGCAAGTGAACTGGCAAGGGTCTGGTCGTGAGCCACCGGACCCTTGCTTTTTTTTATGCCGGGCGCCAGGTCTCTCGAACGCCCAATAGGGCCGCCTGACGCAAGCCCGCCACCCAGAAAATCGGCGCCCGCTACGCCCGGACCAGGTGATTTCGCGCCGCATGGCGGATCAGGTCCGCAGTCAAGGACACCAGTCCGCTGATTGAGGAGCGCGCAATCTTCATCGCGGAATATGCCGGTCGTCAGCAATCGGGATTCTTTTCGCTCTTTCCGATCTCCACATTGTGGCGGCGCCGCGTGCGGCTTGGCCGCCGCATGAATGAGCCCCGTAACGTCAGGAAAACAGTTTCGCGATGAAGCGAAGGGCAACTGAGAATTTTTCGCGGTGACGATAATTTCCTTTTCTTTAGATACATGCCTGCAAGAGCATTGGACCTTGATCCAATGTCACCTGCGCATCATCGGCTTTAGATTCTTGCCGTGGGGCGCGCTGCTATGGCGGCCCATTTATTGGAGGGCCTCCATGTCCAGTCCATCACATCCGGCGCTTGCGCATCAGCACGGAGTCACGCCTGCAAAGCCCGGAGATTTCCGAAAGCCCGATTCCGCCGCCTCATCTGTTTCCACCGGCACTTCCAAACGCACAACCTATATCGTCTTGCTGGCGCTTCTGGCCGCGGCTGCCGCAGCCGCCTGGTTCATATTTTCCGCCCCGGCGCTTCCGCCTGGTTTCGCCGCCGGCAATGGCAGGCTGGAAGCCAACGAGATCTATATCGCCGCGAAATATGCCGGCCGCGTCAAGACCATTCTTTTCAACGAAGGAGACACGGTACAGGCCGACCAGGTTGTCGCCCGTATGGATACCGCCGCGCTTGACGCGCAATTGCGCCAGGAAGAGGCGCAGATCATCGAATCCGAAAACAGCCGGAAAGTCGCCATCGCACAGATCGCCGTCAAACAGGCCGATTACAACTACGCGCAAAGCCAATATCAACGCTCCAATCAACTGGTGACCCGCGGCGCCGTCAGCGGCCAAGAAGCGGAAGTCGACAAGGCCCGCATGCTGGCTTCGCGCGCCGAACTGGTTGGCGCGCAAGCGGAAGCGGTTCGTACCGCCTCCGCGATAGACGCCGCCAAAGCGACCGCCGACCGGATCAGGGCCGAAATCAACGACGCCGTGCTGGTTTCACCGATCAGGGCGCGTGTTCAGACCCGTATCTCCGAGCCGGGAGAAGTTCTGGGTGAAGGCGGGCGCGTCTTCTCGATCGCGGACCTGAGCGACGTCTATATGTATGTCTTCTTGCCGGAAAGCGTTACCGGCAAGATCAAGCTGGGATCGGAGGCGCGTATTGTCTTGGACGCGGCGCCGCAATATCCGATCAGGGCCATCGTGTCCTATGTGTCCCCCACCGCGCAATTCACGCCCAAGACCGTCGAAACTGCCGAAGAGCGTCACAACCTGACGTTCCGCGTGAAGCTGCAGTTGGACAAGAACCGGTTGCGCGAATACGAGCCATTCGTCAAATCGGGACTGCCCGGCATGGGTTATGTCCGCTTCGACGACAATGCCAAGTGGCCGGAAAATCTTCAGGTCAAGGCCGTCGATCCGCGCACGATTTGGAATGCCACCGGTTCGAGCCGGGCCAACTAGCAGTCATTGATACAAGTTCATTTGGTTCATTTATTGCGCGAGTAAGAGGCGCCCATTGTCGGCAATTGATACGGATGCGTTTGTTGCGCGGGTCAGGGGCGTTTCGCAGCAATATGGAAATGCCGTCGCGCTCGATGATGTCAGCATCGACATCCCGGCGCAAAAAATGATCGGCCTGATCGGCCCGGACGGGGTCGGCAAGTCGACCTTGCTGGGCATGCTGGCCGGTGTCCGAAAAATCCAGACCGGCAAGGTCGAGGTTCTGGGCGGTGACATCGGGGATCCGCGATTTCGCAACGCGATTTCCGCAAGAGTGGCCTATCTGCCTCAAGGACTCGGGAAAAACCTCTATCCGACCCTTTCGATATTCGAGAATGTGGATTTTTTTGGCAGGCTGTTTGGCCAGTCCCGCGAAGAACGGGAATGGCGGATTGACGATCTGTTGACCAGCACGGACTTGGCGCCGTTCCGGCATCGGCCCGCCGGCAAGCTGTCGGGAGGGATGAAACAAAAGCTGGGTCTTTGTTGTTCGCTGATTCACGATCCGGATCTCTTGATCCTCGACGAGCCGACAACTGGGGTCGATCCGCTTGCCCGTCGCCAATTCTGGGAATTGATAGACCGGATAAGGCTGCGCCGTCCGAGCATGAGCGTTCTGGTCGCAACCGCCTATATGGACGAAGCCGAAGGCTTCGAGTGGCTGATCGCCATGAATGCCGGCCGTGTCATGGCGACAGGCACCGCGCAGGAGCTGAAGCAGGACACCCAGGAAAACACCCTGGAAAAGGCCTTCATCAGGCTGCTTCCGGAGGAATCGCGGCGCGGCCATAAAGAGCCCGTCATTACGCCGCGCGTTTCGACCGGCGGCCCCCCCGCGATTGAAGCTCACGGCCTGACACAGAGATTTGGATCGTTCACCGCCGTGGATCATGTGAACTTCCGCATCGAGCGCGGCGAGATATTCGGCTTTCTCGGTTCCAACGGCTGCGGCAAGACAACCACCATGAAAATGCTGACCGGTCTGTTGCCTCCGACCGAAGGCACGGCACAGCTTTTCGGCCAGCCGGTGAAAGGCGGCGATGTCGAGTCGCGCCGGCATGTGGGTTTCATGACCCAGGCCTTTTCTCTGTATACCGAACTGACTGTGCGGCAGAACTTGATGCTGCATGCGCGCCTGTTCGATTTTGACGAAGCTGAATCGCGCCGGCGCGTCGACAAAGCGCTGAACGCGTTCGGACTGGCGCCTGTCGCCGACACTTTGGCGGAAAGCCTGCCGCTGGGCATTCGTCAGCGCCTTTCCCTGGCGGTGGCGGTCATTCATGAACCGGAAGTCCTGATTTTGGATGAGCCGACCTCCGGCGTCGATCCGGTTGCACGGGATGGTTTCTGGGAATTGCTGATCCGTCTTTCCCGCGAGGAGGGGGTGACGATCTTCCTCTCCACTCACTTTATGAATGAGGCTGAACGCTGCGACCGCATGTCCATGATGCATGCCGGCAAAGTTCTGGCGCAAGGCCCGCCCGCCCAGCTTGTCGAGGAGCGCAAGGCCAAGAATCTCGAAGCGGCTTTTATCGGCTATCTGGAAGATGCCGCGGCCAAATCAGCTGCGGAAAAGCCGGCTATGGCCGCGCCGCCGCCAGAGCCCGCCGCCGAAGGTCCTGTGCATCAGGACAGTGACACGTCGGGCCGCTTCACCTTCTCGCGTGTCTGGGCTTTTGCCCGCCGTGAGGCGATCGAATTGATGCATGACAATGTTCGGCTGGCATTCGCCATATTGGGGCCGATCTTGCTGATGATCGTGTTCGGCTACGGCATTTCGCTGGATATCGATCACCTTGCCTATTCGGTGCTGGATTTCAACGGAAGCCAGGCCAGCCGTGTTTATTCCGACAGCTTCCGGGGATCGGAATATTACGACGAAAAGTCGCCCATCGCTGATTATGGAGAGCTGGACCGGCGGCTGCGGAACGGCGAGCTTCGTTTTGCGCTGGAAATACCGCCCGGATTCCAACGGGATTTGAGCCGCGAGCATCGGCCCATCGTGGGAGCCTATTTTGACGCCGCCGTGCCGTTCCGCGCCGAGACCGCGCGCAGCTATGTCGAAAACACCCAAGGCAAATATGAAGCCGCTTTGCGCGAGGCAAAGGGGCTGCCCGCTCCGCCGCAACCCGCGACCATCGACTCGCGCGCGCTGTACAACCAGTCCTTCGAGAGCGTCTATGCCATGGTGCCGGGCGATATCATGCTGCTGCTGATCCTGATCCCCAGCATGCTCACCGCGCTCAGCGTCGTGCGCGAGAAGGAGCTGGGCTCGATCGCCAATTTCTATGCCGCGCCCGCGACCAAGGCGGAATTCCTGCTCGGCAAGCAGCTTCCCTATGTCGCCGTCTCCCTCATTCAGTTCGCCACCCTCGTGGGGCTGGCAGTGTTTTTGTTTCATGTCCCAATCAAGGGCAGCCTGGGAGCGCTGGTCCTGGGCGGGGCGATTTATGTGCTGGCAAGCACAGGCTTCGGCCTTCTGATCTCGGTATTCGTCTCCACCCAAACCGCGGCGATCTTTGCCGCCGCCATCATCGCCATACTGCCCGCCGTGCAATTTTCCGGCATGTTTGTTCCCACATCCTCGCTGACCGGCGCCGGTTGGTTCGCAGCCAAGATTTTCCCAAGCACCTACTTCCAGTCCGTCAGCGTAGGTTCCTTCACCAAGGCCCTGGGATTCGCAGCGCTATGGCCCGATATCGCGATCATCGGCCTTATCGCGCTGATCTACTTCACCGCCTCGGTCTGGTTTCTGGGCAAGCAGGAGGCTTGAGCCGTGAAAAACGCCTGGCACATCTTCCAGCTTGGCCTGAAGGAGATAGTCAGCCTGTGGCGGGATCCGGTGCTGCTATTTCTTATCGCTTACAGCTTCACCTTTTCCATTTACACGCCTTCGAAAAGCGCGGTGATGGACGTTGTCAACGCCTCCATCGCGGTGGTCGATGAGGACGATTCCCAGGCGGCCCGGGCGATCCGGGAAGCCTTCCTGCCGCCGCTGTTTCTTCCGGCGGCGCAGATCGATTTCAAGGACATCAACCGGGATATGGATTCCGGGAAATACACCTTTGTCGTGAATATCCCGCCCCGATTTCAGTCCGATCTGGAAAGGGACGCCAAGCCCACCGTCCAAATCGTCACGGACGCGACAGCCATGAGCCAGGCCGGAAGGGCGCCGGGCTATATCCAGCAAATCATCCTGGACACGATCCGCCCATTCTGGTCCGGCAAAGGCGGCAGCGCCAAGAATGCGCCGCTGGTCCAGCTTGAGAGCAGAGCCCGCTTCAATCCGAACATGGAGCAAGGCTGGTTCGTCGCCGTCAATCAATTGATCAACAACATATCCGTTCTGGCCCTTTTCCTGACCGGCGCGGCGGTTCTGCGTGAAAGGGAACACGGCAATATCGAACACCTTCTGGTAATGCCGCTTCATCCTTATGAGCTGATGAGCGCCAAGATCTGGGCCAATGGCTTGATCGTTGTCTTGGCGGCATTGGCTTCCCTGTTTCTGGTTGTCAAAGGCGCGCTCGGTGTTCCAGTTGCCGGTTCGGTCCTGCTTTTTGTTTTGGGGCTTTGTGTCTATTTGTTTTCCGTCACGGCTCTGGGGATCATGCTCGCAACTTTGGTGCGGTCCATGCCTCAATTCGGACTGCTCGCCTTTCCCGTGTTTATCGTCATGAACCTCTTATCCGGCGGACAGACGCCGCTGGAGAGCATGCCGCTTCCGCTTCAAAAAGCCATGCAGTTCGTGCCGTCCACGCATTTCGTCAGTTTTTCCCAGGCCGTGCTTTTCCGGGACGCGAGCTTGGGCATGGTGTGGCCGGATCTTGCCAAGATGTTTGCAATCGGGTGCGCCTATATGGCGTTCACCCTCTCCAGATTTAGAAAGATGCTGGCGGCGGTTCAGTAGCCGGCGGTCAATAGTGAGGTGAGCCGTGACGGATTTTTCGACAAAGCGGACTGCAAGGAAATTTCTCAGCGTCGTGTTATCGCCACTGCTTGCGACGGCCTGTACCGTGGGGCCCGATTACAAGAAACCGGAGGTCGCACAACCAAGCAACTTCCGTGCGCAGACTGCGGAGGCGGGCGCGCAATCCTTTGCCGACCAGCCCTGGCAGAACATCTTTAGCGATAAGGCTCTGCAGACGCTGGTTGCCGAAAGCCTTGCCAACAACAACGATCTTCAGGTCGCGGTGGCGCGGATTCAGCAAGCCAGGGCGCTGGTCGAAGTCGCCCGTTCGGAAAGCCTTCCCCAACTGGGTTATCAGGGAAGCGCCGAGGGCGGCAGAGGCGCCAGTCCGGAAAATGACACCGTGCGGCCGGTGACCTTCGGAAATTTCACCGGTCTGGTTACCGCGGCATGGGAACTGGATGTCTGGGGCCGGATCCGCCGCACCAATGAAGCGGCGCAAGCCAACCTTTTGGCGCAGCAGGATATACGCAGGGGCGTCATGCTCACCTTGGTAAGCGATGTCGCCGCCAACTATTTCCGGCTGATCGCACTGGACCAGGAACTGGCGATCGCCAAGGAGAGCGCGCAAACCTACAAGAGCACGCTCGATCTGTTCACTTTGCGGTTCGAGGCGGGCAGGGATAGCAGGTTGCCCGTCGAGCGCGCGCAATCCGCCTATGATTCCAGCACCGCGGCCATTCACGATTTGACCCGTCAAATCGGCCAGCTCGAAAACGCGATCAGTACCCTGGTGGGCGCGTATCCCAGGGACATTCCGCGCGGAACGCCCCTGGATAGCCAAGCCATGCCCCAAACACCGCTCGGCTCGACCACCGCGTTGCTCCAGCGCCGTCCGGACATCCTTGCGGCCGAGCAGAAGATCGTTGCCGCCAATGCGGAAGTCGGCGTTGCGGTAGCCAACTTCTTTCCCAAGATCGGATTGTCGGCCTTCATAGGCGGGCAGGGGATCAGCATATCGAGCGGCGCCACCGGCTTTGGGGTGTGGGGCGCTGCGCTGGATCTGGCCGGACCCATTTTCTCCGGCGGCAAGCTGGAGGGCGTCTACCACCAGCGTCAGGCCTTCTGGGATGAAACCGTCGCGCAATACCGGCAGACGATTCTGGCGGCGTTCCACGAAACCTCGGACGCCTTGGTGGCGCGGCAGACTTTGGGTTCACGCGAAGCCGCGCTCCAAAGCCAAGTCAAGGCGCTGCAAAATTCGGCCGATCTTGCGCTCGATCGTTACCGCGCCGGGCGGGCGAGCTATTTCGAGATTCTGGACGCGCCGCAGCAACTATTCCCGGCCAAGCAGGCGTTGGCGCAGACCAGGCGCGACGAGCTGCTGGCCGTGGTCAATCTGTACAAGGCCCTTGGCGGTGGCTGGACAGCTGACGAGCCGCCGCCGCAACAGACGGCAGCCCTGGTACCCGTTTCGGAAACCGTGGGAGGTCCCAAGCCATGATGGGTAAGAATTCGATCGAACCAATTCCCGCCAGCCCTGTTCCGCCGCCGCCCCATACCTCGCGTCACCAGAAATTCGACCGCCTGCTCGCGGCGGCCAGACGCCAGCCGGCGGTGGCAACCGCGGTGGTCCAGCCTTGCGATGAAGTGTCCTTGGCCGGCGCCATCGAAGCCGCGCGGCTGAACCTGATCGAGCCCATACTGGTGGGACCGTCTGAACGCATCCAGCAGACTGCCGCCGACGCGGAGCTCGACATTGGGTCATTCGAAGTCGTCGATGCCGCACACAGCCATGATGCCGCCGCCAAGGCAGTCGCACTGGCGCGTTCAGGCCGGGCCGAGGCGCTGATGAAAGGAAGCCTGCATACCGACGAACTGCTGGGCGCGGTTGTGGCGCGGGAGACGGGGCTGCGCACCGCGCGGCGGATCAGCCACTGTTTTATCATGGATGTGCCAGGCCATCCCAATGCCCTGATCATATCCGATGCGGCGGTGAATATCGCGCCGACCTTGGACGAAAAGATCGACATCGTGCAGAACGCGATTGACCTGGCGCATATATTGGGTGTTGCCGAAGTTAGGGTTGCAATTCTCAGCGCCGCCGAGACCGTCAACCCCAAGATATCGACGACACTCGAAGCGGCGGCTTTGTGCAAAATGGCGGACCGCGGCCAGATCACGGGGGGGCTGCTGGATGGCCCGCTGGCGCTGGACAATGCCCTGAGCCTGGAGGCTGCCGCGGTCAAAAAGATCGTGTCCCCCGTCGCGGGCAGGGCCAATGTCCTGATCGTGCCGGACCTGGAAGCGGGAAATATGCTGGCGAAAAGCCTGGCTTTTCTGGCGGGGGCTGACGGCGCCGGCATTGTGCTTGGAGCACGCGTGCCGATCGCGCTCACCAGCCGCGCCGATGTTCTGCTGACCCGGCTGGCCTCCTGCGCGGTGATGGTCCTGATCGCGGCGGCGCGGCGCGCCCAAACCGGGTTGAGTTGAGCGCCACTCGGCGGACGGCATGAGGTCAGCATGACAAGTTTCAGCAGAGGATTTTGATCGATGCACGGATGCATAACCGTCATCAATGCCGGCTCATCCAGCCTCAAATTCGCGATCTATGACGGCGAAAACTGCCAGTCGCTGATGTTTCGCGGCCAGATCGAACAGATCGGCCAATCGCCCCGCCTGCGGGTGGTGGATGCGGAAAGGCAACCTGTCACGGAGAGACACTGGCGGGCGCAGGAGCTCGATCATTGCGGCGCCACGAGGGAGGTGTTGGAGACGGTTGTCGGATTGATCAATGGCGCGCCGGTCGCCGGGATTGGGCATCGCGTCGTTCATGGCGGTTTGAATTACACCGCGCCGGTCAGGATCGATGGCAAGGTCATGGATGCGCTCGCGGCCTTGATCCCTTTGGCGCCCCTGCACCAGCCGCACAACCTGTTGCCGATTTCGGTGATAGCCGAACACGCCCCGCAGATGCCGCAAGTTGCGTGCTTCGATACCGCCTTTCACCGGACACAGGAAAATCTGGCGCAGCTTTTCGCGCTGCCGCGGAAATTCTCCCAGGCGGGGATCCGCCGCTACGGCTTTCATGGCCTGTCCTATGAGTATGTAGTATAGCAGCTGGCCACGCTCGCGCCGGACTTGGCCGGTGGCCGGATTATTATCGCCCATCTTGGCAACGGCGCCAGTCTGTGCGCCGTGTATCAAGGCCACAGTGTGGCCAGCACCATGGGCTTTACCGCCGTCGACGGCCTGATGATGGGCACCCGCTGCGGGACGATCGATCCCGGCGCGATCATATACCTGATGGATGCCTTTGGGATGGATGCCCGGGCCGTTGAAAATCTTATCTATCGCCAGTCCGGCTTGCTGGGCGTGTCCGGCATATCGTCCGACATGCGAACATTGCGCGCCTCGTCAAATCCGGCCGCGGCCGAAGCGATCGCGCTGTTCGCCTACCGGGTGGTGCGCGAGATTGGCTCACTCGCCGCCGCGTTGGGAGGCGTAGACGCTCTCATATTTACCGGCGGCATTGGCGAGAACGATGCCGCCATTCGTGGCGAGATCGCCGAAGGCTGCCGCTGGCTAGGTTTGCAGCTCGATGACACACGCAACAAGAACGGCATGACCCGCATCAGCGCTGACACATCGCACATGTCGGCCTGGATGATCCCCACCGATGAGGAGCTGATGGTGGCCCGCCACACCGGTTCGGTTTTGGGATTGCAGAGCATGGAGGCGGCACAGTGACGAAGAAAGCCAAAGTCATTCAGCGTGAGAAGCTTTCAGGCAAAGAATATGCCAAGGAGCTGAAAAAACTTCAGGTCGAGCTTTGCCATCTCCAGGAATGGGCCAAGGTGACGGGAGCCCGGATCATTCTTCTGTTTGAAGGCCGCGACGCCGCCGGCAAGGGCGGCATCATCAAGACGATTACCGAGCGCGTCAGCCCCCGGGTGTTCAAGACAGTGGCATTGCCCGCGCCATCCGATCGCGAAAAGACCCAGATGTACATGCAACGATACATCGAGCGCTTTCCGGCGGGAGGAGAAATTCTGGTGTTTGACCGCAGCTGGTACAACCGGGCGGGTGTCGAATATGTGATGGATTATTGCACCAAGGAACAGCATCGCCGCTTTCTGCAGTTATGCCCCTTGCTTGAGAAATGGATGGTCGAGTCGGGCATCATTTTGATAAAGACCTGGCTCGAAGTCGGAAAGGAAGAGCAGGAACGGCGGTTCAAGGCTCGGATCGAAGATCCGCTGCGGCAATGGAAGTTGAGCCCGATGGACTTGGAATCTTTTTCCCGCTGGTACGACTATTCCAAAGCGCGCGATTTGATGCTGCAAGCCACCGATACCAGCCATGCGCCCTGGCACATTCTGCGTTCGGATGACAAGAAGCGGGCGCGCCTGAACGGCATCGCGCATATCCTGTCCCTGATACCCTACAAGAAAATCAAGCGGCCCAAGGTCAAGCTGCCAAAACGCTCCTCAAAGGGAAAGTACGACGATTCATCTTCGCTGGCGGGACGAAAAATCGTCCCCGAGCGGTTCTAGAGATGCACGGCTTTGCCTAAAGCGCTCTAGGACGTTGGCCCAATATCGGCCAAAGGCCAACGCGACTAAATTACTCACATTTCGTATCGCATCGACCTTCGCCGGCGCCGCCGCGTGAAGCTGATGGCTATTTTTTGAATGGTGAACAGGATGACTGCCCAAGATTGCGAAGACGACGTGAAGCTGGTTCCCGGTCTCGATCTCATGGAACCACCCGAGGGCTCGGACCGCCGGGCTTTTATGATGCGCAGCGCACTGGCGACCGCGATTGCCGCGCTGACCGGGCGGCCCCTGGCCGCTTTCGCCAAAAGCCCGGCAAAGTCCCCGCCGGCTGCGCCCGCGCTCAATCCGTCGCTCGACGTGGTGAGAAAATCCAAGGGACCGATACTGACGACGGTGGAGGAATTCTACAAAGTCGGTCCGGGTCCGTCGTCTTCGCACACCATCGGACCGATGCGGATCACCTATGATTTCTACAAGCGCTGCACGCAACTTCCCGCCGCCCAGCAGGACCAGGCCACGGCGCTGAAGGTAAATCTGTTCGGAAGCCTCAGCGCCACCGGAAAAGGCCACGGCACCGAACGCGCGGCGCTTGCCGGCATTGTCGGCAAGGAGCCGGCCACCGTGGATCCCGCTTTTCTGGACAGCCTGCGGGACAAGCCGGATCAGAGTTTTCCGGTAAAGCTGGGCAACAAAACCTTCAACGCCTCCCTCAAGGATATCGTCTACGACAATCCCAAAGGCGACTTTCCCCATCCCAACACCATGACCTGCCGTCTGATGGCAGGCGACAAGGTGCTGCTGGAACAGGAATATTATTCCGTCGGCGGCGGCTTCATCGAATGGAAGGGCTACAAACCGCCCAAGAAAGGCGCCCCCACCTATCCCTACGAAACCATGGCTCAGCTGCTGGCGCACTGCCAGAAGAAAAAACTTTCGCTGGCGCAGGTGGCCATGGCCAACGAAATCGCCGTCTCGGGAAAAAGCGAAGCAGAGGTGAACGCGCATCTCGACAAGATCCTCGGCGCGATGCGCGCCACGGTGAAGACAGGCATTGAGGCTCCTACCTCGACCCTGCCCGGGCCGATCAAGCTCAAGACCAAGGCGCGGGACATCTACAACACGGTGCAAAACGAGAAGGGCCCGGCGCGAAAAGCGATCGGGCTGGTTGCCGCCTATGCGCTGGCAGGCTCGGAAGAGAATGCGCGCGGCCATCTGGTGATTACCGCGCCCACCGGCGGATCGGCGGGCGTGCTTCCGGCGGTGGTTTATTCCCTGGGCAAGGATGGCGCCAATCTTTCCGACGAGAAAATCCGCAACGGTCTTTTGGTGGGCGCGGTGGTCGGCTACCTCTGCAAGCACAACGCCACATTGTCGGCCGCCGAAGGCGGCTGCCAAGCCGAGATCGGCGTGGCCTCGGCCATGGTCGCGGCCCTCATCGCCCAGGCCTATGACGAGCCGCCGCAGATCGCGGCGAATGGCGCGGAGAG
>Ga0157374_10003764_pt1 | contig 12754 bp, 11 predicted proteins | sample M25metaG_FD_115308 | JGI IMG/M metagenome (GOLD analysis project Ga0157374, IMG submission 115308) | Miscanthus rhizosphere microbial communities from Kellogg Biological Station, Michigan, USA - M2-5 metaG | ecosystem: Host-associated > Plants > Roots > Rhizosphere > Soil | place: USA: Michigan...
CAGGTGCTCTGCATCGTCGAGGCGATGAAGCTCATGCACGAGATCGAAGCCGACACCGCCGGCACGATCACCGGGATCCTCGTCGAGGACGGCACTTCCGTCGAGTACGGCCAGCCGCTCTTCAAGATCGGCTGATCATGTTCAAGAAAGTCCTGGTCGCGAATCGAGGCGAGATCGCGCTGCGCGTGATCCGCGCGTGCAAGGAGCTCGGGCTGCGCTCGGTCGCCGTGCACTCGACCGCCGACACCGACGCGCTGCACGTCAAGTTCGCCGACGAGGCGGTGTGCATCGGCCCGCCGCTGTCGCGCCAGAGCTACCTCAACGTGCCGCAGATCATCTCGGCCGCCGAGGTCACCGGCGCCGACGCGATCCATCCCGGCTACGGCTTCCTCTCGGAGAACGCCGACTTCGCCGAGGTCTGCCGCAAGTGCAAGCTGACGTGGATCGGCCCGTCGCCCGACGCGATGCGCATGATGGGCGACAAGATCTCCGCGCGCGCGGCGATGGCGAAGGCCGGCGTTCCGATGCTGCCGGGCACGAGCGGTCTCCACGACGAGATCCAGCTGCTCGAGGCGGCCGATCGCATCGGTTTCCCGGTGATCCTCAAGGCGAGCGCCGGCGGCGGTGGGCGCGGCATGAAGATCGTCCACGAGAAGGAGAAGCTCCTCGACGCATGGTCGATGGGCCGCACCGAGGCGCAGGCCGCGTTCGGTAACCCCGAGATGTTCATGGAGCGGTACTGCCAGAAGCCGCGCCACATCGAGATCCAGGTCATCGGCGACAAGCACGGCCACTACACGCACCTCGGCGAGCGCGAGTGCTCGATCCAGCGCCGTCACCAGAAGGTGATCGAAGAGGCGCCCTCGGCGGCGCTGCCCGAGGAGACGCGCAAGAAGATGCAGGCCGCATCGGTCAAGGCGATCGAAGCGATCGGCTACACCAACGTCGGCACGATGGAGTACCTGCTCGACTCCGACGGCAGCTTCTACTTCATGGAGATGAACACGCGTCTCCAGGTCGAGCACCCGGTGACCGAGCTCGTCACCGGACTGGATCTGGTTCGCGAGCAGATCCGGATCGCCGCCGGTGAACCGCTCTCGTTCGATCACACCAAGGAGCGGCCGCCGCGCGGCCACGCGATCGAGCTGCGCATCAACGCCGAGGATCCGAACAACTTCGCGCCGTGGCCAGGCAAGATCACGGCGTTGCACATGCCGGGCGGTCTAGGTGTGCGTGTAGATACGCATGTGTATGCAGGCTACGTCGTGCCGCCGAACTACGACTCGATGATCGCGAAGGTCATCGTCCACGACGTCGATCGGCCGGCGGCGATCCGGCGTGCTCGACGGTGTCTCGACGAGATGGTGATCGAAGGCCCGCGGACCAACATCCCGTTCTTGCGGCGGATCATCAACAACCCGGACTTCATCCGAGGCGACTTCGATACCGGGTTCGTGGGCCGTCTGCTCGCAGAACGTGCGTCGGCTGCCTGAGATGGAGTGAGCCAGCGAACTCTGGCGAGCGGGGCCTGACCGTTCGAGCAGGGGTCATTGTCGCAGATCACATGTGGGCCTCACGCTGATGCAAGCCGTGGGAAACCCTAGCCCTTTTCCTTGACGATCCGCCCGCCGGGGCCGTACCCTTTTCATGATGCGCGCACCATCTTGGGACGTGCGTCTTGTGATGCAACGCACCCGCCGGAGGCAGTAATCGCGCGTGGCCTTGAATAAAGAAAAGGTCATGGATGCGGCTCGGAAGTTTGTCGATAAGGGACAGATCGACAAGGCGGTGAAGGAGTACCTGCGGATCGTCGGCGAGGATCCGAAGGACGTCCGCGTGTGGCTCAAGATCGGCGACCTCTACGCGAAGAAGGGCGCCAAGCAGGACGCGACCGACACCTATCTCAAGGTCGCGCGCTTCTATCACGAGCAAGGTTTCTTCCTCAAAGCGGTCGCGGTCTACAACCAGATCCTCAAGCTCGATCCGCGCCTCGTCGACGTGATCCTGAAGCTCGCGGAGCTCTATCGCGAGCTCGGTCGCATGTCCGAGGCGATGCAGCACTACGAGAGCGTCGCTGCCCACTTCCATCGCGAAGGCAACACGAAGGACGCGCTCGAGACGGTCAAGAAGCTCGTCAACCTCGATCCCGAGAACATCGCGACGCGCATCAAGCTCGCCGAGCTGTACTCGAAGGAAGGCCTCGTCCAGGACGCGGTCGAGCAGTTCTCGATCGCCTGCGAGCAGCTGCGCCGTCAGGGACGGCAGGACGACTTCGTCAAGGTCGCCGAGCGTCTGCTCTGGCACCAGCCCGACAACATCGGGCTCATGCGCGAGCTCGCCGGCCTCTACCTGCGCCGCAACGATCCGCGCCGCGCGCTCCAGAAGCTGCAGGCGTGCTTCAAGGCCGACTCGCGCGATGTCGAGACGCTCGGCCTGCTCGCGCTCGCGTTCCAGGCGCTCGATCAGAAGGCCAAGACGGTCAGCGTGCTCAAGGAGCTCGCGCGCATCCACGTCGAGAACAAGCAGCGCGACAAGGCCAAGGACGTCTATCTCAAGATCCTCGAGATCGTCCCGAACGATCCCGATGCGCTCGGCTTCGTCGGCACGATGCCGGTGCCGGTCCCGCAGCCCGCGCCGCCGCCGCCGCGCCCTCCGGCGGTGCCGCCGATGAACATGCGGCAGTCGACGCCGATCCCCGCGGAGATCCGCGCGGCGACGAACCAGGCGAAGTTCAACATCACGTCCGATCTGCCGGCGATGCCGCCGTCGACGCGGATGACCGGCTCGATGCCGCTCGTCGACGAGTCCTCGCTCTCCGGTGTCGACTTCGCGCTGCCGGAGTACGACGACCCCGACTTCCAGTCGGACATGGAGCCGCCGCCCGATCCGCGCCGCATGAGCGCCGATGGCGAGCGCCACGCCGACGAGATCTCGAAGATCCTCGCCGAGACCGACGTCTACGTGAAGTACGGCCTGCACCAGAAGGCCGTCGATCACCTGCGCCGCGTGTTCACGCTCGACGATCAGAACGTCGAGGCCCACGAGCGGCTCAAGGACATCTTCATCTCGCAGGGCCGCGAGCAGGAAGCCGAGCTCGAGCTGCTCAAGCTCGCCGAGCTGATCGCGCCCGCCGATCCGGATCGCGCCGAGCAGTATCTCCAGGAGCTGCTCGCGATGAACGGCACGCACACCGGCGCATTCGAGCTGGCGCGGCGGTTCCGGCTGCGCGTCGCGCGGATGTCGTCGGTCTCGTCCGAGGTCGAGTACGCCGGTGGTGGCGTCGCCGAGGTCGATGGCGACGGCGAGCTCGAGCTTGCACCGCCCCCGCCGATGGGCATCGCGCGCGGCATGCATCGCGATTCGATCGACGAGTTCGATCCCGATGATCTGATCGGCGACCTCGCGCATGGAAGCCCGGCGCCGTCGCGGCCGCCGCTGCGCCCCTCCGAGGAGAACTTCGCGCTCGATTTCGAGCCGTCGCCCTCGCAGTCGACGCGCCAGGTGCCGCCCGACCAGATCGAGCAGCTCGCGCGTGCCGCCGATGGCTACGACGATGACGACTCGGCGGTGCTCGTCGATCGCCCGGTCGGCAACCACGGCGGCTGGCAGGGCGAGCCGCAGTACGACGCATCGCTCGACGACGCCGTGGAAGCACAGCTCGACGACGACGCGCTCGCCGAGGACATCGACCAGGGCGTCGCTGCAGAGCTCGGCGGCGGCGACGAGGAGATGCCATTCGACCCCGCGGACGCGCGCGCGTTCGACGCCGGTGTCGGCGGCAGCACGCAGGCCGGCGCCCAGTACGGTTACGACGAGAACCAGCCGAACACGGCCTCCTACTCGGAGGTCGATCACATGTCTGGCGAGGAAGCCGATCCGCTCTCGGTCTCGGGCTCCTACGATCCGTACGGCACCGAGTCGGTGCAGACGCCGCCCTACGAGCCGACCGCGATGAACGCGGTGCCCGATCAGCACGAGCTCGACACGCCGATCGGCCAGCGCGCCGAATCGCTGGTCGAGGACGATCTCGACGAGGCCGACTTCTACGCCGGCCAGGGCATGTACCCCGAGGCGATGGATTGCCTCAACGCGCTGCTCGAGCGGTTCCCCGACCACCGCCTGATCCTCGCGAAGATGCACGAGGTCCAGGCGCTCGCGAACGGCGACAACATCCCGCTCGAGACGCCGCCCGCCGGCACGCCCGACTCCGAGATTCCCGCCGCCGGGCACGGCCATGCCGACGGCACCGACGCGATCGACCTCGACGAGATCGAGGAGGTCTCGGCCGACATGCTCGAGGTCGACGAGTCGCGCGGCCATCGCAAGCCGAGCGTGATGCTCGAGAAGCCCGTCGAGGAGAACGACGCCGAGACGCACTACGATCTCGGTCTCGCGTACAAGGAGATGGGTCTCTACGATGAGGCCATCAAGGCATTCGAGAAGGTGCTGCGCGTGCCCGGCCGCGAGGTCCAGTGCCGCGTGATGATCGGCATGTGCCAGCGCGAGCAGGGCAACCCGAGCGAAGCCATCCACCAGTTCAAGCAGGGCCTCCACGCCAACGGCAGCGAGCGCGAGCGGCTCTCGCTCTACTACGAGATCGGCGTCACCTACGAGCAGATCGGCGACAAGGGCGAGGCGCTCTACTACTTCGAGTCGGTCCTCAAGCGCGACCCGAACTTCGCCGACGCGGCGCATCGCGCCGACAGCCTGCGCTCGGCGGGCAATCGCCCGAGCCAGCCGGCCGACGACGAGATTTGACGAGGGCGCGATGTGATGAGGGCGCGATGTGATGAGGGCGAGATGTGATCAAGCTCGTCCTCGCCGGCGCGGATGATGCGCGGCTGGCGCGGTTCCACGCCGGCATCTACATGGATGCGTTCGCGGCGCAGCAGGAGCCGCTCGACGTCTGGCAGCGCGCATTGCGCGGCGAGTTGCCCTACGAGCTGACCGTGCGGCTGGCGGTCGATCCGCTGCGCGACGCGATCCTCGGCGGCATCGCCTACGAGCTCTATCCGCGGAGTCGCTGCGGCCTGATGACGTACATGGTCGTGGCCCCCGAGGTGCGCGGCCGCGGGCTCGGCGAGCAGCTGTTTCGCGAGGCCGCCGGTGAGCTGCGCGCGCGCGGTGCGAAGGCGGTGCTCGGCGAGGTCCAGGGCCCCGAGCGGCTGGCGCGGTTCCAGCGCTGGGGCGCGCGCGTGCTCGACGTGCCGTACGTGCAGCCGTCCCTCGCGCCCGGATTGCCGCGCGACGCGAGCCTGGTCCTGATCGCGATGGGCGAGGCAGAACGGGTGGACGTCGAGGCGTTCATCGACGAGCTGTACACGGTCTGTGAGGGCCACACCCGTCAAGCGGCGTTCACGGCCGCGCCAGACAATCCGCACGGTTAGCCGCGGCCCATCGCTTGCTCTACCCGCGGGCATGCGCCTCGCCTTTGCCTCCCTCGCCTGTGTCGCCCTGTGTGGTTGTTCGCTGTTCATGCACTCGATCGAGCGGCCAACCGCGCAGGTGCGTGATGCCCAGGTGACGGCGGCCGGGCTCGGCGGCGTGAGCGGCTCGCTGCGCCTCGACGTGACGAACCCGAACACGTTCGGCGTGCCGCTGTCGGGTATCGACTGGCAGCTCGCCGTTGGTGGCAATCGCGCGGCGACCGGTAACGTCGAGCTCCAGCAGACGATCCCAGCGCGCGGTGTCGCGCCGGTGTCGACGTCGCTGAGCGTGTCGACGAGCGATGCGATCGGCGTGGTCCGGGCGGTAGCGAGCGGCTCGCGCGACTACCAGCTCGACGCGACGCTGCACTTCTCGACGAACGTCGGCCAGCTCGACGTCGCCGTGCATTACACCGGAACGATCGGCGGCGGGATCGCGGGTTTTTAGTGCACAGTCCCCGTATGGGGAGCCGCACCGAGTCCGACAGCATGGGGCCGATCCAGGTCGACGACAGCCGATACTGGGGCGCGCAGACCGAACGGTCGCGGCAGAACTTCAAGATCGGCGGCGAGCGCATGCCAACCGAGCTGATCCGCGCGCTCGCGCTGGTCAAGAAGGCCGCCGCGAAGGTCAACCACGAGCACGGCCTGCTCGACGATCGCTACCAGGCGATCACGACGGCCGCAGACGAGGTCATCGACGGCAAGCACCCCGACGAGTTCCCGCTCGTCGTGTGGCAGACCGGCAGCGGCACGCAGAGCAACATGAACGTCAACGAGGTGATCGCGGGGCGCGCGAACGAGCTGCTTGGCGGCAAGCGCGGCGGCAAGGATCCCGTTCACCCGAACGATCACGTCAACATGTCGCAGTCGACGAACGACGCGTTCCCGACCGCTATGCACCTCGCCGCGGTGGAGCAGGTCGAGGAGCGGCTCATCCCTGCGGTGCTCGCGCTGCGCGAGACGCTCGCCGGCAAGGCCGATGCGTTCGCCGACATCGTCAAGATCGGCCGCACGCACCTCCAGGACGCGACGCCGCTGACGCTCGGCCAGGAGATCAGTGGCTGGGTCGCGCAGCTCGAGCAGGGCGTGATCGCGATCCGCCACACGCTGCCGGCGCTCTACGAGCTCGCACTCGGCGGCACGGCGGTCGGCACCGGGCTCAACGCGCATCCCGAGTACGCGACGAAGGTCGCCGCCTAGCTCGCGACGCTCACGAACAAGCCGTTTGTCAGCGCGCCGAACAAGTTCCAGGCGCTCGCATCGCACGATGCGCTCGTCGCGCTCCACGGCGCGCTCAAGACGCTCGCATGCAGCCTCACGAAGATCGCGAACGACGTGCGCTGGCTCGCGAGCGGTCCGCGCTGCGGCATCGGCGAGCTGATCATCCCGGAGAACGAGCCGGGCAGCTCGATCATGCCGGGGAAGGTCAACCCGACCCAGTGCGAGGCGCTGACGATGGTGTGCGCGCAGGTGATGGGCAACGACGTCACCGTCGGGATCGCGGGCGCCGCGGGCAACTTCGAGCTCAACGTCTACAAGCCGGTGATCGCGTTCGCCTCGCTGCAGTCGATCCGGCTGCTCGCCGACTCCGTCAAGAGCTTCGACGATCACTGCGCGCGCGGCATCGAGCCGAACCGCGCCGAGATCGACAAGAAGCTCAACGGCAGCCTGATGCTGGTCACCGCGCTGGCGCCGCACATCGGTTACGACATGTCGGCGAAGATCGCCAAGAAGGCGCACGCCGAGGGGCTCACGCTGCGCGAGGCCGCGGTGGCGCTCGGCGTCACGCCGGAGGATTTTGATCGCTGGGTGAAGCCGGACGAGATGACCCGAGCTTGAGCGCGAGGTTCGTGGCCGTCACGCGATGCACGACGAGCGAGACCGCCGTCGGCGTGAAGCCATCGAACGTCACCTCGAGCTGATCGAGGCCGTCGAAGTGCAGGCGGTCCGCGGTCAGCGCGAGCGGGCCGACATGGAGGTCCTTGATCGTCGTGTCGACCGAGCCGATCGCCCCGCGCAGCGCGCCGATGCCGCGGTCGCGGATCGCGCCGGTGACCTTGAGGTCGACCATGCCGGGCTGGTCTTCACCACCGAACAGCACCACACCGCCGCCGACCTCGACGTGCCGGGGCGCGAGCAGCGACAGCGCGACATCGATCGCATCGAGCGTGAACGCCTGGAGCACCTTGCTCTTGCCGCGCGATCCGCCACCGCCGCCGCCGGCCATGCGGAAGTCGGTGAGCGAACGAACCGGCACGCGGCCAAACGAAGCGAGTGTCGCTGCCTCGACGTCGAGCGGCCAGCTGATCAGCTCGTGCGACGAGCCGACGATCGGCACCTTCCACTGCACCCACAGCCGGTTGCCCTCGTGCTTGATGTCGAGGAACGCGCCCTCGAGCCAGTCGAGGCTCTCCTCGAGCTTGCGAAAGTCGAGGCTGCCGTCCTGCACGGGGATGCGCAGCTGCTGATCGAGCGTGCGATGCCCGACCACGGGCAGATCGAGCTGCACCTTGATCGTGAGGTAGATGCGCCAGGCGAGGCTATCGAGAAACTGCCAGCGCTCCTGACGCAGCCGAGCGGGCAGCGGCACCACCGGCTTCGCATCCGTCTTGCTACGCCCGAACGGCCCCTTCGCGCTGATCCGGACCTCTGACAAGGTCACGTGCGGCGAGACAATTTCCATGCCCTGCTCGGCGCGCACGAGCATGATGCCGTGCGGAAACTCCGCGCGATCGATCGCGACATCGAACCGGCCGGCGTCGTCGCGCAGCCACGCCGAGCCCACCGAGGCCGCGTCGGCCTTCCAGCGCAGCGTGTCGAGCCGGCCCTCGAGCGCCTCGAACGCGCAGTCGGTCGCACCGTAGGCCACGCTCCCGGAGCGCCCCTCGATCTTGTGCGTCTGGGCCCGGGGGAACACGAGCCTGCGATCCGTGTAGCCGAACCTCTGAACTTCGATGTCGGCGTCGACGTTTGTGGGCATGAAAAGCCGGGACACTTTACCTCACCCGAACAGGTTGATCCGTACGGCGGTGTGGTTCGTAGGTCCTCACAGCACGACACGACGTCGTGGGGGAGGGCCGGATGGCCAAACGAATCCTGGTGGCGGCGCTCGCAATGGGCGCCTGCCACGGTGGCGATGATCTGCCAACAGATCCGCCGAAGATGCTCACCAAGGTCGCGCAGGGAGGGTTCACCTCGCCGAGCGACGCCGTCGCGAGCCCGGATGGCCGCACGTTCTACTTCGCGGCGTACGACGCGCAGAAGCAGCCATCGCTGTGGAAGACCGCGTCGAAGGCCGGAAGCACCGCCAACGAGATCGCGAGCGGCGATCCGTTAGGCACGCCGATCGGACTGGTGCTGTCATGCGACGGCAAGCAGCTGTTCGTGGCCGACCTCGGCGGTGATAACGGCGCCGTGCTCGCGGTCGGCACCGATGGCGGCACACCGAGTGACCTCGGCGCGACCGACATCCTCCGCCCAGGCGGCATCGCGATGGGCCCGGACTGCAAGTCGCTGTTCGTCACCGGGCGCACCGCCGATGGCATGCCGGCGCTGTTCGAGCTGCCGATCGCCGGCGGTGCCGCGCGCGTCGTGTGGATGGGCGCGCCGCTGATGGCGCCGACCGGCCTGCACGTCGACAGCGCGGGCGTCGCGTGGGTGATGGACCACATCGCGGCGGGCATGCACGGAGAAGGCGTGCTGTTCGCGATCCCGAGCGATGGCAGCGCGGCCACCGAGGTCGTCTCGAACCTCAAGATGGGCACGCCCGGCGGCGTGTCGCTGACCGCCGGCGGCGGCACGGCCGTGATGCCGACCCTCGACGAGGACGGCCACGCGCAGCTGACGACCGTCGATATCGCGAGCGGAGACATGAACCAGCTCTCCGCGCCCGATCTGATCGATCCCGCTGGTCTGCGTACCGCCCGCAAGGCGGGGGTGTTCGCTGTCGTCGATTCCGAAGGAGGCGCGATCTATCGCGCCGAGTGAAAGGAGCTCCTCATGAAGAAAATGATCATGGCCGGCCTGATGATGACCGGCTCTCTCGTCGCCCACGCCTCCAGCCACCGCGAGGCTCCGATGATCGCGGAGGATCAGTACGTCGATAACACCGACGTCTACGCGTTCATCTCGCCCACCGATCCGAACAAGCTCGTGATCGTGGCGGACTACGTGCCGCTGCTGCTGCCGACGTCGGGCCCGAACTACTACAAGTTCTCCGACGACGCGCGCTACGAGGTCCACATCGACAACAACGGCGATGCCAAGCCCGACATCACCTATCGCTGGACGTTCGCGAGCCAGCGCAAGAACGGCGCGACGTTCCTCTACAACACCGGCGCGGTCGACTCGCTGACCAGCCCGAACCTCAACGTCACGCAGACCTACACGCTCGAGAAGATCGACGAGCACTCGGGCGCGCGCGGCGTGATCATGCAGGACGTCCCGGTCGCGCCGTGGAACGTCGGCAAGCGCTCGTTCGCGAACTACGAGCAGGTCGCGCTCCAGGCGGTCAAGCAGGTCAACGGCACGTCGGCCTTTGCCGGCCCGCGCGACGAGCCGTTCTTCGTCGATCTCCACGTGTTCGATCTGCTCGGCGTCGGCGGCTCGCACACGACCGACGGCCTCAACGTGATGTCGCTCGTGCTCGAGGTCCCGATCAACGAGATCGCGCAGGGCGGCGTGCGCCCGGCCTCCGGCATGACCGGCAAGACCAGCGTCGTCGGCATCTACGCCTCGGCGTCGCGTCCCCAGGTCCGCGTGCTGCGCACCGGCCGCGACCGCGATGACTACGGCAAGTACGTCCAGGTGTCGCGCCTGGGCTGGCCGCTGATCAACGAGGTGATCATCCCGCTGCAGGACAAGGACAAGTACAACCGCAGCTCGCCGAAGGACGACGTCGCGAACTTCGGCGCGTACATCCTCGATCCCGAGGTGCCGAAGCTCTTGAACCTCGTGCTCAACGCGAACTGCGCGGCGACGCCGGCCGGTGGCCGCACCGACATCGTCGGCCTGCTCTCGCCGAACGGCACCGCGGCCGCGGATCTCCTGCGCATCAACATCACGATGGGCCAGACCAGCGACCAGTCGCACTTCCCGAACGGCCGCGCGCTCACCGACGACGTCACCGACACGCTGCTCACCGTCGCGTGCAACAACGGCAGCCACATCGGCGACGGCGTCGACGCGAACGACAAGCCGTTCACCGCGACGTTCCCGTACCTCGCCTCGCCGGCCTCGGGGAACCCGTGAAGCGCGCGCTGCTGCTGCTCGCCGTGGTGGCGGCCTGCCATCGCCACGAGGAGCCGCGGCCGACGCCGAAGGCCGCGATCGCGCCCCTGGCGCACGCCACGCAGGCGGATCTCGCGCGCGAGCTCGAGGCGGCCGACCGCCGGGGCACGTGGGCATCGGTGCGGCAGCGCTGGCAGGGGCAGGCGCTGCACTGGACCGTGACGCGGTATCGCAGCCTGTGTGGCGCCGCGGATGCGTGCTTCGTGGCAGCGTTTCCGATCTCGCGGCCGGCGAAGCACGGCTGGATGCCGCAGCTCGAGCTGTCGGCGGGAGAGCTGGCCAAGGTCGAGGCGGGCTGCGGCACTGCCGAGCAATGCCAGGTCACGTTCGAGGGCACCCTGCGCGAGCTGACGGCCTCGGCGGAGCAGCCGACCGCACTGCGGATCAGTGACGTTCATATCGTGAGCGCGACCCACGGCTGATCGTCACTGCGGCAGCGTGATCGTCACGGACAGTCCGCCGCCGGCGCGATTCGCGAGCGAGACGCGACCTCCGTGCGCTTCCGCGATCTCGCGGACCAGCGCGAGCCCGAGGCCGGTGCCGCCGCGCTTCGTCGAGTAGAACGGCAGCAGCGCCTGGGCGAGCACGGTGTCGCTCATGCCGTTGCCGCGATCGCACACGTCGATGGCGACCGCGCCGGCCGTGCGGCGCACGCGCATCCGGACCTCGGGTGCGGGCGATCCCGACTCGTGCGCGTTGCGCAGCAAGTTGACGAGCGCCTGCTCGAGCTGCGCGGGATCGATGCGCGCCGCGCCGTCGGGCAGGGGGCCGTCGACCTCGAAGTCGATCTGGCCGCGCAACCGTCCGACGAGGTCGCTCCATTGCGTCGGCTCGGTGCGCGGCGCCGGGAGCTTGGCGAACTCGGCGTAGCCGACGATGAACTGCTCGAGATGATCGGCGCGCTCGGCGATCGTGTCGAAGACCTTCGCGAGCTGATCGTGCTTGCCGCGGGCGACGAGCTCCGCGCCGGAGTGCGCCAGCGAGGCGATCGGCGCGAGCGAGTTGTTGAGCTCGTGGCTGATCACGCGGATCACCTTCTTCCACGTGCGGACCTCTTCGCGGTGCAGCTCGGCCGTCAGGTGACGGAGGATGAAGAGCTCGTGCGCGCGTCCGTTGAGCCGGAAGCTGCTCCGCGCGAGGTAGTAGATCTCCTCCTCGCCGCGATCGGGCACCGCGAACAGACCATCGCCGCCGCGCGTGATCACCTCGCGGAGCGCTTCGGGTGCAGCCGCGAGCAGGCCATCGAGCGTCACGCCTTCGAGCCGGCGGCCCTCGCCGAGCAGCTGGCGCGCCGCGACGTTCGCGTACACGACGTGACCGGTCGGATCGCACAGCAGCATCGCGACCGGCGTGTTCTGGACCATCGTGTCGAGCAGGAGCTCGCGGTGCACGAGCGCCTCGCGCTGTGAACGCAACGTGTCGCCGAGTGCGTTGTGGGCCTCGACCAGCTCGCCGAGCTCGTCGCGCCGCTGCCACGCAAGGCTGAACGCGAAATCGCCGTCGCGATAGCTCGTGACGGTGCCGGCGAGCGCACGGAACATCGACCGCATCGGCGACAGCGGATGGCGGACCACCAGGAGCGTCACCGGCACCATCACCGCCACCGTGATGGCCGCGGCCACCGGGACTCCGAGCGGGGCCAGCGCCAGCGCGAGCGCCACCGTCGCGACGGTCGTCGCGGCAGCGAACAGCGTCACGGCCGTGGTGATCCTCATTCGCGCGGGATGCTCAGCTTCTCCATGCGGCGGTAGAGCGCCTGCCGGCTCAGCCCGAGCTCCGCGGCCGCCTGCGCGACCACGCCGCCCGCGCGCGCCAGCGCTGCCTCGATCGTCGGCCGGTCGAGGTCCTCGGACGGGGCCGGCGCCGCGAGCGCGAGATCGGCCGCGCTGATCTCCGGTCCCGAGGCGAGCAGCATCGCTCGCTGCAGCGCGTTCTTCAGCTCGCGCACGTTGCCCGGCCAGCCATAGGCGCGCAAGGCAGCACGCGCATCCGCCGTGAGCCGCCTGCCGGCCTCGAGGAAGTACGCGGCGAGCGGC
>Ga0157374_10003765_pt1 | contig 12752 bp, 6 predicted proteins | sample M25metaG_FD_115308 | JGI IMG/M metagenome (GOLD analysis project Ga0157374, IMG submission 115308) | Miscanthus rhizosphere microbial communities from Kellogg Biological Station, Michigan, USA - M2-5 metaG | ecosystem: Host-associated > Plants > Roots > Rhizosphere > Soil | place: USA: Michigan...
ACAAGGTGAACAACACTATAAATCGCGCCCACGCGCGATTTGAGCTTGTTCTAGTAGGTAGGCAGTAGGTTAAGTAGGTTATCAAAGGTAACGCACACTACAATGAAGGTTGATAACATGCAAAGAACGGCACCAATGTGTTTGCTATAGTTGACAATTAGTTAATCATCACATTTTGGACCGCAACAGTTTTATCCCCGCCATCAATCCAATAGCCGGTCAACATTCAATAGTCAAGGTCTTCAACACCCAGCGCCACCCTACCCTCCGTAGCCGCCAAAGCCTCCAGTTCCACTGGGCCCTCCATAGCCACCGAACCCGCCATAGCCACCGAACCCTCCGAATCCTCCGAATCCTCCTCCTCCTGGCGGGTTGTACGGATAGAATTGGGGCGGGAACTGATAGTAGGGGAATGGCACATTTCGCAGATCCACCTTGGGGCCAGTTGAGTCCCTAGGTGCGTAGTGTTTAGGGTAATGGATGGGCAAATGCTCTGAGGTCTTCGGGATCCAACAGAACAATAGAGAAAGGTGATGGCTCTTAGGTCCAAGCACCTGTAAGATGATGGACTTACTTGTTATCGGAGGCCTGATCACCCTTTATGCTCCCACGCTTGCTATTGGAGGCCTGATCACCCTTCTTGCTCCCACGCCTGCTAGATCCACTGGTGCTTGATCTACATAGTGGAAGCATGTTATGATTATGGCAAGGGGTGAAGGCTCTTAAGTCCTAACACCAAAACGTGTTAGGACTTACCGGGAAGAGACGACACCCTTAGCGACACCCTTTGCAAAAGCTCGATCGCGCAGCTCCTTTCCGGACAGCTTGGCCTCAACCTTCTCTCCGCTCTCCAGCTTGCGGCGACTGAACGAACCCAGTGCCTCCCGAGCAGCGAACACGGAGTCGAGTACGGCAACAATAGGCGAGAGACGATGGCTGCGGGACCGAGCGTAGTAGACCGTAGTGATGTGGGGAACCTTCACCTTGTACTTCACGAAGAACTTGACTACTATTGCGCGCAGCTCATCGACGTCTTCCTCTCCAGATCCTAATAGAATAGGAGAGTATATAATGTCGATGAGCGAAGTAGGCCCTCGCTCCTCAATGCGTTCCGATATGATGAAAACAGTCGAAACACAATGAGTGCTACTCAGCTAGCTCCTAAGTCAAGGCTGAGAGGGTAATACAGCATAGGCTGGGGCCTCAAGGGTGTACCCAGTGCTAACTGCGAATAGCAAAGAGTTAGTACCTTTCAGCCCGTGGAATACCATAGACTTCTCCCTCAAGATTCGGTCGTGTTCCTCCTGGTTCATCTTATTCGTCACTGAGATGCCTGTGTGGTATAGAGTCGAAGATTGCAGATACTTATGGGGGGATAGGAGTAGATTGTAGAGTCAAGAGAACTAATTTTTAAAAAACGGCGTACGTAACGACTTGTTCACAACTTTTTCAAAGATCCCCACCACCCAAAAAATTCCCCATAAGGTGGATCAAGTTGTTTTATTCGAGTTCGAGTAAATAAAATTCCACGATAGATGTTGATGGCAACGCGCTCTTAGTCACCCAGCAAGAGGGTGTTCAGACTGTACCACGGGAAGGTGGCGCGCTTCACAGTCCATGCCCACGGGGGCTTGGTGATTTTATGCCTGATCTATGTCCACTGCCTCATTCGGCGTTGATGGAGATGCAGGAGGTGATGTGGTATCCATTGGCTCGTCAGACATGTCGGATTGGTGGAGTGTTTCTGTAGTTCGCATTTGTGTAGCATCTAAGCCGTCAACCTGCAGATGTGTAGCTGCGCCGCGAATGAGCTCCATGTCCACCACATTGACGGCTTTGTCTCGGAGGCCGCTCAATATGCGTAGTGATGAGGCCGAGCGGACCCTGCTCACGGCTGTGTAGAACATCCCGTGTGAGAAGCACTGACTGACTGTAAGATGCACAGCCACCCGCTCCAGTGTCTGACCTTGGGCTTTGTTGATTGTCATGGCGAAGCCTGGCTCCACCGGATATTGAGTTCTGGTGAACGGTATTCCCGGCTCCGTGCGCTTCTTGCCATATTCAAACTTCATACGTCCAATGTAGACCTCTTGCCCAGCTGTGTTGCCAGTGAGAATTTTTACCTTCAAGAGGTTGCGTAGGATTTGGGTGATCTGTATCCTTGTGCCGTTGTATAGGCCGGCCCGTGGATCGTAGTTGCGGTTGACGATGCAGATCATGCCCCTCTTTAGCTTGAGTGCATATGGTGGGAAGCCTGAAGGGGTCCTGTTGTGAATGTACTCGATCTCCCCCTGTGCCCTATTAATGGCGGTTGGGTCGTCGCCGGTGGGGTTGCGTACTCGGTGGTCGAAGCCGTGAAGGATTTCAGTTGGAGAGTATTCTTCAGGGATGAGCTCCCGTATGCGGTCGTTGATCCGCTCCACAGTGTCTCTGCGTGGGGCCAGGATGCAGTGGCTCTTGAACAAATCCACGTTTTCGATGGGCCTGCGCATTATGTCAGCCGGGTAACAGAACGCAATAAGATCGTCGATGGTTGTAGCCCTGCATTGTTCAGGGATGGCGACGCAATCGCCGCTGATGAGGTTTTGGCCGTATCCGACGTCGAGGAGCCAGTTGGCGAACGCTGATTCACCCGGCCCCACCCGCATGTTTTCGCGAAGGTAGAATGTTTGGAAATGGCGAAGCAGTGGGCTCGACTTGATTGATGCGGCGCGTCGGCCTGCGTCATCGGCTCCAACAACGACTGGAGTCAGTTGAGCCCAATTGCCTGTGAGTAGGATGGGGATACCGCCGAATGGGAGTCTGCCTCTGCCGTCTCGGGGGAAGATGTCCCTTAGCTGGCGATCGATATACTCCAGGTTGGCTCGGTGGAGCATGGAAAACTCGTCAATGATAATGAGATCTGCTGACTTGATCCGTTGAGCCAGTGCGCTATGGGCATCCAGGCGTGAAAGTGTGTCGTAGTCCACATCAGTGGGGATCCATAGCGAGCTGTGGGTGGTCGCCCCGCCTATCATCAGTGTGGATGCAATGCCGGTTGATGCCGTTGGGATGACTGTTAGTCTGCCGGCCTTGCATGTGGCTATGATTGTGTTGTTGAGCAGTGTCTTGCCTACACCACCTGGGCCCTCGACTATGAAGCATCTGGGAGTAGTGGGGTTGAAAGGGTCCTGCTTGACTGCGCGAATTGACGCCATGATTTGATCATAGGCCTGTCGCTGCTGTGGACGCATGCGTGCGACATCGCGGTCTACAACGGCCTGCCATCCTCGCTGAGTACGCTCGGGTCCATCGTTGCCTACATGACCGCCTCCTTCTGGTTGGACTGCGAAGTCGCCCACCCGCTGATCCTCTTCCTCCATGCGCTCGTGGTTGTAGTTGAGAGGGGGTGTGAGTCCTATAACGTCACAGGAGGATTGGAATGTGGTCTGCAGGGTGTACTCGATGCGGTTGAGGGCTCGTTGTCGCCTTGCTTCCCTATCTTGTGCGGGCTGTGCGTCAGGAGGTGGAGGCACCAACATGTCTAGCACTGATTCGAAGATGTGCTGGGTGTCGGGTGGAGAATTGTGGAACATGAGAAGGGCAAAGAACCGGCAGCGCCTGTATGGATTACGGAGTTCTTCACAGGCGTCCTGTATGGTTTGAATCAGGATTGCGGGGTCGTTGGTGAGCCCCCTACGCCTTGCTGCCTCTGAGAAGGTGTCCATTGGCTCTAGCTCACCGGGAACTCGCCTCAAGTCATCGAAGCTGGTGGGTGCCTTTGTGTGAATGAGTAATAGGCGTAGTGCTTGTGCCTCGGCGTCATGGTCCGATGCTGCCCGCCCAACTCTGGTGATGTTCCGGCGTCTGTTGCGACGGGGTATCCACTGGTTGTTGATATAGCGGAAATGTCTGTTGACTGTAGCATAAGTGAGCTCGTCAGCACTGTTGTCGCCTTCTCTTCGGAGTCGTTGATTGAGTCGGAAGTAGGCAATGAGAGGGCTATGAATTTCGCGAGCATGCTGCTCGTCACCCTCGTGGAATGTGACAACCTCTCGTCCAGGCATGTGTACTCGCAGTATTTTGACGCAATGGGACATGTCGAACACTTTTAGCCCTAGTAGACGCGCCATGGCCTGCATTGAGGTGCGGTAGTTGGCATTGAAGTGGTGCTGGAACTCGTCGTAGTCCTGTACGCGGTCTTCACGATCATTGGCCCTCTCGACGCGGACAGCAAGCAGTGGATCCCCCTTGGTGAGGTACTTGCATAGATAGTCGAAGACCGCTGCCGAACCTACGTACTCCACATTGATGTGCATCTGATACTTGAGCAGGAGTGATGGATTGTACGGGACCACACGGCTGTTGTCAAATTCGTACTCGACGTTGCCAACCCTGCGACGGACTGTATTGCCGTAGCGTGCTCGCTGCGTTGGTGACATCTCGACTGTGTCCTGCGGCAACGGTTGTCGGCGGCGATACTGATGCAGATCCTCATTAAGGTCTTGTATCGGCAGTTCGTCCCCTTCTGGTGGGGCTCGCCTTCTATATGCCGGGTATGTGCCATCGCCAATTACGGTCTCCTCACTGAATTGCTTGGGGAAACGCTTGGTGCATCTCCCATCGACCATACATGGGCCGTCGTCGTTGCAGCGGTGGACCATCAGCTTGCTAACCATATCGCATAGCCGACGTTGTTGATCGGCCGCTTCACCTGTTGCAGTGGGAGGCGGTGGGAATGGGAACTCAGCACTGGTATACTTGTTCACCCACTCTGCTGTGCCTTTGCCTGGGCAGTCGGCAACCCACATGATGATGTGTACGTGGGGGGCTCCTCGGCCTTGGTGCTCGAGTACCATCGCCCATGCTTCGCATTTGCCTAGGACACCGTTCTTGAAGAGGTCTTTCTTGACTTCTGCTATGATCTCCTCCCATATGCGCATGACTACTTCGGGTCGCTCGTAGGGCGTTTCCCGTTCGCGGAGGGACTCTAGCACTGTGGGATTGTTGATGTCCATTGTGCAAGTGACGAACCAATCTGGGAGTCGGCCCATTTCATTCTCGAGTGCGAGCAGTTTAGTGAAGCTCTCTTGCATGTAGCGCTTGCTGCCTGGTATACTCCTCGGCATGTAGACATATTTGCCTAGCCGGGTACCCTCAGGCATTCTGTTCTCGAGATATTGGACATGCTCCGCGCGCAACATTGAGCGTGTTGCCATTGCCTCCTGGTGCTTCCTGTGCCACTCTGCTTGCCTGTGCTCCACTTGGTTGCGGGCCACGCAGATGAAGTTCTGGGTCACAGCACCGGAGTCCCACATGAAGTGGGGGCATGTAGTGAATGATGAACCACCTCTGCGGGGGATGAAGTATCTGATGTACTCGTTGAGAGAGATGAAGTCTCCTCTAGTTGCCCCCTCTTCGTCTTCATTACCCTCGTCGTCGAGTTGGCCCTGATCCATGTCGTCTGCACCATCGATGTCCACCGAATCATCGTCGTTGTGACGGCCGTGCTGTGTGGTTGTTGGCGCAGCTGCAGTTACTGGACGAAGACCTGAACGGAAGCCGAGTTGCCCCCTTGGGAAGATGGTAGGGTATTCGGCGGGCCATGTGAGTGGGTCCCATTTGCCAATGTGTACATAGCCGAATCCGTTGCGGTTCTCCAGCCAAATGCCTTGGTCCTCGGGTGGTCCCTGTGTGCCGTCGTCCACCCATATGATTACGGGTTGCTCGGCTATGGGGATGTCAGTGGGGTTGTTGAGACGATTGCCCTGCTCATCTCTTAGTTCGCCTCTGCGTCTCTTTTCGAATACGACGCGATATTGTGGGACTTGACCATTGTGCGCCTCCATGTAGTCGTCGAGGAGCTCCCCGGCTGTACGGTAGGTGCGGGCTAGCCAGTTGTCTTGGCGTAGCATATGGTCCAGTGCTGTGAGCAGATTGCGGTTGAGTCGATCCATGATGCGGGGATCCTCATTTTGAGCACGCAGATCCATTGCGGTGTCCGGATCAATGGCGTAGTAGTTCCCGAAGCGAGGCCGCTGAGCTCTACCCGGCTGGATGTCGCCTAATGTGAAATCAAGGGTGCCGTTGACGCGGCAGACTGTGGGCCCACCGCCTGTTATGGCTTCCTCGCCGCCGTTGAAATGGCTGAACTTGAGTTGGGCATTGTAACCCCGTGACTCCTTGCGGAAGTGTCTGTATTGAGGGTATGCCGGATCTTGCAGGTGGGCCATGTACTCTGGAGTGTTCTGGTATTGCTGGAGTATGTCTCTCAGCTCGTCAATGGCATTGCGGCCGTCGAAGCAGAACTTGCATTGCAGACTCTTGCGGTTAAACTCGAAGTCGGTGAGCCACGCATTGCAATGTGGGCATTTCTTGGTGAAGCCTCCGGGTAAAAATGGAGTGACTTTGTGGTTGTTGCCGATTGCAAAGCATCCGCTATTGGGGTGCGTTCGTTGGCATGCGTTAGTGATCGGGTGGAGGTGTTCCGGAGGCTCTTCTACTATTTGGGGACGGCCGTTGGTGTCGAAGATGAATATCCTTCGGTTGGGCCTGTCGGTTTCTTCGCCTGTGTGTTGGAATTGAGATACAGGCACCCTCTTCTGACTTTTTGGAGGGGCTGTGTAGAGTGGAAACACCCCATTTGCTAAGTACATTAGATGGCCAATGACTCTGTGAATCTGGAGCTCACGCTCGCTTGTTTCGTGCCGCTGGTCACCCAACCTTTTAAGGTACGTACGGTCGCTACCTCTGAGGAGAATGAGCTCGGCGAGTAGCGTGGTGTAGAGTCCACTTAATACGGGATCTCCTTGCTGGTTGTAGCTCTGCAGGACGCGATTGATGACCTTCTTGCAGGTCAACTGTGGCTCACCTATAGGTCGGAGTGTCTGGATGGCTGCTCTGTATACCATTTTGTCATGGAGCGAGGCCTGTGTGCCTAGTGAGTCGTAGTGAAATAGAGACCCACTCTGTGCATTGTACACTCCAAGTGCGTAGTGATTAATGGACTCATGGGATGATTTGAGAATAGGGACAATCACTATGTCGAGATTGGACAGGTCTCCGTAGGTATAGTCGCTGGAGCGTCTATTTTGGGACCAATTCCGAGAGTAAGCTGTCCGGATGATTGCAGCCCGGCATCGGCGCAATGTTTCGAGCATGCAGAGGTAGGCGTCAATGAGCGAGCCGTCCAAGACACTTGAATTGGCGAATTCGGTAATTTGTTCTGTGTTGATATTGCAGAGACGCTGAATGACGGCGGCCAGTTGATCCCGGTTGTCGGGTAGCTCGGCGTCTGTATAGAATGTGGTGGCATCCTCCTGTGAGAGATTCGGTGCGGGACCGTCATTTGTTGTGGAATTGTTGTTCTCCTCCACCGGATCGATCTCTATGCCCCCTCCATGCCAGTGTGAGATGAGTTCGCCTTCCTCCTCATCTGGGGGTTCAGGCTCGCCCTGTGCTGGTGCAATGATTTCGCTGAAGGGTAGAATGCTTAAGTAGTCTCGGAGTGGTGGGTATGGTTCTTCCCTGGGGTGGAGGGGTGTGAACGGCTGATTGTCGTCGATGTATGCCCCTATGAGATTGGATAGAAGCCGCAGCCGTTCGTGCTCCATGTTGATGGGAGAAATCAGAGTGTTTCTGTCAGGAGCCATGAAGCTCTCCCATATGAGGAGGCAGTGGGGGCCGCAGTTGTAACTGTCGATTTGCCGGTTGTACTCGTTGATTGCCACTGATTGTATGAGTGTGTCTGGGTCGTTGGGGTAGAACTCCTCCACCACGGCAATCAGTTGTCTACGAATTCTGCTGCTCAAGGGTGTCCCCAGAGTGTCGTAATACCTGGTGGTGTGGTCTGCCCGGGTGTAGATGCCCAGTACCCAGTGATTTGGCCGCATGAACAGAGGGATGGCAATAATGTCTGGGTTTTCCACTACTCCGTCTGCATGGCGCCGTGCACTGAGATTGAGAACAGGCTGCTCTTGTGCGTTGGGGTTGCCTTGTCGCTGGGACCTTCTCTGCTGCTGCCTGATCTCCTGGTCATATTGCCACATGTTTGTGTAGCCAGGGTCGAGTACGGCGGCTCTTTGGCCAGAGTTGATTGCAACCAATAGCATTGAGAGCCACATTGCAGTGTCATCGTACCATGCACGGGGGTCTACAATGAGCCTGGCTATGGTCTCCCAGCGAACTGCGGTGCGGCTTCTGAGGGTAGCGTTTGGATTTCGCATTCCACCCCACCCTTCTGGGTACGGGATTTCCCTGCCGTTGATCTCCACATGAGTGGGTAGTGGGATGTTGCTTGTTGTGTTGGTCGTGGGGATAGTGGTGGCTGCTGAATCCTGGTGGTCCTCGTGTTGGGCCGGACTTTCTTGTGTCTCGACCTCGAGGATTGGGTTGGGAGCGTTAATGAGCCTGTGAACCATATCTTGATATGTGTTGCCTGAGATTGATTCCCTTGATGAGCGTCTTGATAGGGGGTTGGATCGTGAACGCGGACATGTGATTGAGAGGTGGTGAAGTATCTGAACTGTGGCCAGAAACCTCTCGTCCTGCATTTGCTGAATGATTGGAGCATTGCGCTCCCGCGCCTCGCGTGAATGTGAACGACGCAGTTTTGTTTTACGACTCCCCAGGTGAGGTCGCTTGTGGCGGTCCCGCTGTTGGTTGGTATGGTCTGGGGAATTAGTCAATGAATGATTGCCCTGGCTGCGTCGTGAGCGACGTGCACTCAATGAGGGCGTGAGGTGAATATTTGTTGGTGGGGTAGTGCCTGACTCCATGTCAACATCCATGGTGGAGTGACTCTCACGTTGGGGGGAGGGCATTATATGAGTGGGTGGTGGGTTCATAGGTCCGCAACCATTAACCACTTGAGTCTGCTCGTAGGTCAAAACTCCGCCCAGTGCGCCGATGGTGGCATCCCCCTGTGAGGTTTGAGGAGTGGTATTGTGTTTGCGTGGCCTTCCTCGCTTTGGCGTGGCCATCTCTTCTCCTTGCTCTTCTTTCTCTTCCTAAATTGAGAAACTAATAGGTGAAAATAAGCAGCAGTAAGTAAAAGCAGACCTTCCTCGCTTCTTCCTTTCGTTTCTTATTCATTTCATTCTTCTCTCTTTTCTTTCTCTCTTCTTCTCTTTCCTTTTTACCTTGCTTCTTCATTTTCTTACTTTTTCTGGAGCTGGTTCTATTATGAGATGCAAGACTGGGGGAGTCGGCACAGGCAGGCAATGTTTTAAAATTTGAAAATTTGGACTTTTAAATTTTTCAAATCCTCATGTCCCCAAAAATGCTCCAAAATCTGCTGGCGGCCACCTTTTTTGGGAGAGATAGCTCAATTTTCACAGCGCAACCAAGATAGATCTCGAAAAACTACATAAGGGTTGTGCTGGAGCCATATTTTTAGGACCACAAAACTCACACAAACCTTGCTCTTTGAAAGCACCTTTTTGAGCAAGTGGAATGAAAGTATAGTGGAGGGATGAACACTTTTGAGCTGGCATTAGGCATGGACTCTTTTCAGTTAGCTATTGGTAGCAGGTGAATCAAGTGAGATGGAAGATTAAAGCATGTTGAGATCGTTGAGTGAAGTCGCCAGCGGCTCACTCCATTTCCTTTTACATGATCGATTTTCTCTAACTTAATCCTCCTCATCTCATCCTAGTGTTTCTCAAGCTTCTTCCGCCTCATTCTGCCCAGTTGCGACTCACTGCTCAACGATCATCCCCTCTCTCATTACATCGCAGTTCTAAAGCTGAGAAGAGTTGTTATATTCTTAATGAATGAAATGCACTCACGGGTTCTCTCTTTAGGCCATCTCCTCCCCTTTGATCTCCTTATCCAACCCAACGGACTCAGTCGTCATATGACTTTGGCTCTGGTTGCCTTTCTCCTCATTACTACTCAGCTCCACTAAACACCTCCTCTTGTCCGAAGGAGGGCTCCATTGCTCAAACCCATCCAGTATAGACTCGTCATCCGCGAAGTCCATCTCCAACTTTATTTCATTTTGCCTAGCTCTCTGGTTGTGCTGGGTGGGTGCAGAGCCGAAGCCGGCAGCAGAGCTATAGTCGATTGTAGGGAAGGGTGCTGGAAGGGTCGGCTGTTGGATTGGGTGTGACGGGAGAGAAAACCGGGCGGACATTCTAGGCGGGAGCCTTTCTGCACAATTGAGACTTCTTTTCCTTCCATGGACATCTCCTCTGACGGGGTTGAAAACCGGCTGTACGGGGACAATGAAGGGGCGCAGAACAATTCCACGCCTGTTTGCCTGCCCCGTGCTCTTGTTATTTGGTCCCTTCAGCCTAGAGTGCTGCGAAGTCGGAGCCAGACCTTCTCGATCCCATGCCTCGTCGCCTGTAGGGAACCACTCTGACTGGGATGATATGGCTCTCACCAGGGCACACAACTTCTTATCTCCCTCCGTAGGCTGTGTCAGCCGCCTTGAATCCACACAGACCCTTATCACAAGCTCCTCCAGCGCCGCTCTCAATGCTACCACCTCTGCAGCTGCACCCGCATCCATCTCCAGGCCGATCATGCCATCGAGGCAGACTAGCCCCGGCCCAACAGCCTCTACCTTGCCTGAGCCAAAGAGCAGTAGTTGAAGTGGAATGATTTGGGTGAGCTGCCGGCATGAGAAAGCCCCTCCCGTACGAAGCTTCTCTGCGTAGACGAATAGAGGCGAGGGGAGTGGAGACGGGTCGGTTGACATGCAGACCGAGTGCTTGGACATGAGTGCTTTCCGCTGGTCGAGGGTGTACACCTGGCGCTTGCCCCATTTTCTGAATTTATAAAAGTTAGTGGGTCAGTGCTTAAAAATAGTGTCCAATCACCACTGGCATCACTTACATTTGACGGCAAATATTGGGGTAGTAGGAGTATACGAGAATGGATAGGAAGAGGTCCAGCTCAGGATCAGCTTCTCCGGTCCCCCATGGGTCGAGAATATGTTGACGGAAGCACTCTGGAGGGAATTGGGCACTGGCCATCAGCACACCCCTCAACTGTTCCTTTGCCTTTTGACTCATGGCCAACACTGTGGATGAGAGTGAGTTCCTCTGACAGAAGTACTCCGTCTCCGACTGGCCGTAGCAGACTTGTTCTGTGTACTGTTGGTTCACTACCAGCAATCCGACCTGGTCCGAGCGGTACCGACCCGAGAAGGAGCGGTGTTGAGGTGCTAGCCTACTGCATACACCATTCATCGGGACGAATGGGGAGTTGAAGGAGCTCGCAGCCGCAAGAGTGCACATCAAATCGCCTACTCCTAGGGCTGCAGCCAGCACCAGCGCCTTCCCCATCATTGGATCGACAGGCAGTCGGGCCAGGATCCTGCCCAGAGGGGTCAGGTCGAGCTTCCTGTTCAGTGCTCCTATCCTTTGCAGCAATGACTCGGCCTGTGCCACTGCATCCGGAGGCGGTGGTTGGACAGCCTTCTCCAGTAGCTGGCTCGCAGGGCCGAGGCAGAGAAGTTTGGTGAAGAGGATAAGCTCTGTGAGTGGTGTGCGAAGTATTTCCGGTGTCGGGTGCTCATCCATCATATCGAAGCGTCTGAATTTAATCACACATTTTCCCGGACCAGTGCGGATGAATGGGTAAGTCTGACTTACACCCTGGTGCATAGATGGAAGCAATATCCCTCCTGAACTCTCCCTGCCCTTCCTCTCCTCTGCATCAGACTCGTCCTTGACGCCCACACCATCGTGAGATTGGCTGTGTTATTGAGTGTAGAGTGCACCTTCTCCCTCGCCCTGCACCCATCTATCACGTAGACCACGTCATCGATGGTGACACTAGTCTCTGCTAGATTCGTGGAGAGCACTATCTTCCTCTGCCCGGGTCGGATTGGCTCGAACACTCTCCGCTGGTCCCTGGATGATAACTGACTGTGCAGTGGAAGGAGCACGAATCGAGTGGTATCTCCGAACGTCTGATGCTGTTGGAGACGTGAGAGGAGGGTGGAGATGATGTTCCAGCCCGGTAGGAAGATGAGCACAGCTCCCTCTCGGCCATTTTTGTCTATGTCGGAGAGGAGTAGCTCGATCAAGTCGAGTGGTATCTGCCTCTCGTTCATCCTGCTAAGTGCCTCCTGTACTGCGGGAAGGTAGCTGTCGAATGCATCCTTGTATGCAGCTGTTATTGGCTTATCAGACTCCTCTCCACACGTATCCATTCCTTCTACCTCGTCCTCCTCTTCGTCCTTGCACTGGTTGTTGTGGGTTGTGAAGGCAGTAGGGCCGTAGGTCTCTGGCACAGCCAGCTTCTTTTTCTTGGAGGAGCGCTTGATTTTCAATGGAGGAGGGGTGTAGTCGAGCATTTGGATGATGTCTTCGAGGAAGTAGGCTGAAGTCAGAAATAGAAATGACTAGCTCATGGGTCCAGACGATTCAACTCACTTACAAGACACGTGGTGGAGTCTCTGCTCAATCTCCAAAACTCTACATCCCTGCCCGAAGTAGTCGCTGAAAATCTGGGTGTCAGCCGTCGCCGACATCAGTACCACCTTTAGTTGCGGATTTGCCCGCACCATCTCCCTGACAATGATCAGCAGCAGGTCAGTGTTGATATCGTGAACTTCGTCGACTATCAGGTGGGAGATGCCTCGGAGACCCGACTCCATCCTCCGCAGTAACACACCGACCGTCACGAACATTATTGCGCCGTAAGGACGTGGTGTGAGGGTTTCGAAGCGGACGGAGTGCCCAACGGAGTCGCCAACTTGCTCAGATCGCTCGTATGCCACACGTTCGGCGAGTGTGATGGCGGAGATCCTGCGAGGC
>Ga0157374_10003766_pt1 | contig 12752 bp, 11 predicted proteins | sample M25metaG_FD_115308 | JGI IMG/M metagenome (GOLD analysis project Ga0157374, IMG submission 115308) | Miscanthus rhizosphere microbial communities from Kellogg Biological Station, Michigan, USA - M2-5 metaG | ecosystem: Host-associated > Plants > Roots > Rhizosphere > Soil | place: USA: Michigan...
CGTCGGTGTAGACCATGAACTCCTGCGAGGCGGAGCCGCCCATGGCACCGGAGTCGGCTTCAACGGCGACGAACTCAAGACCACAACGGTTGAAGATGCGACGGTATGCCTGGTCGTGCTTGCTATAGCTCTCGTCGAGACCGGCCTCGTCGATGTCAAAGGAATAGGCGTCCTTCATGATGAACTGGCGCACGCGCAGCAGGCCGGACTTGGGACGTGGCTCGTCGCGGAACTTGGTCTGGATCTGGTACCAGATCTGCGGGAGCTGCTTGTAGCTGCGCAGTTCGTTGCGCGCGATGGAGGTCATAACCTCTTCGTGGGTCATCCCCAGGCAGAGGTCTGCGCCCTTGCGATCCTTCAGGCGAAACATGTTGTCGCCCATGATCTGCCAGCGGCCGGACTCCTCCCATATCTCGCGAGGGTTCAGCGCGGGGAGCAGAAACTCCTGGCCGATCTTGTCCATCTCTTCGCGCACGATGGCGATGATCTTGTTGATGGAGCGATTGCCCAAAAAAAGATAGCTGTAGATACCGGCGCCAAGCTGACGGATGTAACCCGCGCGGAGAAGGAGCTTGTGGCTTGCAACCTCAGCGTCTGCAGGGGCTTCACGAAGGGTGGGGATGAATAGTTGGGACCAGCGATGCATAAGTAAATAGAGAGCTTTCCGGAACGGCTTGCATATTGCCATCCATCAGGTAGTTAATTGCATTCTAAACCGTGCGGCGAGGCGGGGCCTTGCCGGCCCCAGTGGGTAAGCCTTGGTTTCATTTCCAAACATCTCTTTTGGACTCTGCATGATGGCAAGCGAAGTTATGTTTGCCAGCCGACAGACCTGTTGCGTTCAAAGAGCGTATGGTCGTGCTAATCGCATCGCCCCGCCCCCATATTTCGTGGGCAACCAGTCCTTGCGGCTAGTGGACGAGATGCCACGACGCAGGATATTCAATTTGCCCAAAAACCTTTCGAGCTCGGTGGGGCCGACGCGGCCACGAAATATTATTCTCTCGCAACTCCCGGAGGCGGAGTACTCCTTACTTGCGAAGTGGCTGCAGCCGGTCGATTTGCCGTTGAATAAAGCTCTCTCCGAACCGAATCAGCCAATCGAACACATCTATTTTCCCAACAGCGGATTGATCTCGACTGACGCTATGACTGAAAAGGGTGAGACCGTTGAAGTCGGCCTTATCGGACGGGAGGGATTTGCCGGCCTGCCGGCGCTGCTGGAGCAGCCTCAGATGTCTCACCTGGTACTAATGCAGGGAGCTGGTGAGGGGCTAAGGATAAAGTCAAGCATTATGCTTGACGAGTTCCTTAGGGGGGGGATGTTGCAGCGAATTGCGCATCGGTTTGCTTACCTGCAGCTGGTTCAGATAACGCAGTCAGTTCTGTGCAATAGAGTCCACGAGGTAGAAGCTCGATTGGCGCGCTGGCTGTTGACCTCAGCCGATCGAATGGAGAGCGACTCGCTGCACCTCACACAGGAATTTCTGGCGCAAATGCTTGGGGTACAGCGGTCGACCGTAACGGTCGCTGCCGGATCGTTGCAGAGCCAAGGCCTGATCGGCTACAGCCGCGGACGTATCGATATTTTGAATCGATCAGGGCTTGTTGGAGTTTCCTGCGAGTGCTACAGAATCGTGCTTGCTTCTTATCAGAGGATTTTGAAGGAGGATTCGAACGGGTCCTTTTCTTACGTCGTCTAGTAGACGGGAAGCAACGATTTAGACCACATATTGAGGGAGGTCACGGCTCGCATCGTTTTGATCAGCAAAGACTCCAGTCTTCTGGCGACTAGAGCTGAAATCCTGAAAAGAGCCGGCGCCACCATCGCGTGCAGTTCGGGCAACCAGGCTAAGGCGGTGCTGGAGGAAGAGATCTTCGACATTGTCGTGCTCTGCCACAGGCTGACCGAGACGATATCGACCGAGTAGATCGGATACGTTCATCGAAAGTGGTCCGAGGCAAAGATCCTGATGGTCGTGACTGATCGAACAATGTATCGCGCGCTGGAGTTGATGTGACAAGTTCCACGGATCCGGGACGCCTCATCGAGTTGACGCGGCATCTTCTTGAGAGCCTTCCGAATCATCGGTTGCACGTTGCGGAATGGCAGGGAAGCACTAATCCGAACCGCAAGATCCCCACTCTTCAATGAAGATAATTGCTCAATCGATGTTGATTCGGTAACGGCACTTTCGTTGATGCCCGTGCTGATGGATGATGCAGTCGGCGGGAACATCGACGATCTCAACGAATTCGGCTCCGGCTAGTTCCAGGGTGCGTCGAGACGCTATATTTTCAGGATCGCAGGTTATCCATAGCGGGTTGAGGTTTAACCCGCGCGCAAAAGGAAGCAGAAGGCGAAGGCTTCTTGCGGCGTAGTGATTGCCTTGATGCTGCGGATGAACGGTGTAACCGATGTGTCCGGCATAACGTTCGATGTGCGGTGTAGATCCGATTCTGAGGCGAATTCGTCCGAGATCTTCGCGGTTCTCATGGTGAACCATGCGGAGATGATATGCAGGAACTTTGTGAGCTTCCTGGAAGCCGTAGTCGATCAACTCCAGTTCGAGCTCTTCGTCGCGAAGGCGAGGGAAGGGAAGCGGCTGCATCGAGGATTAGATCAGTTCAAGCGTCCACAGGTCGTGCAGATGCAGAACGCCTTCGGCATGGCCTGTGGGAGAAATGACGATCAGCGACGTAATCTTTCGTTCCTCCATGAGTGCGAGCGCGGAGGAGGCGAAGGCATCGGCGCTGATGGTAACAGGTTGCGGGTTCATGATCTCGCCTGCTGTGTGATCGAGCGCGCGGCCACCGTCGCGCTCGAGCAGACGTCGAAGGTCGCCGTCGGAGATCATGCCAAGCAGGGTTCCGGCATCATCGACAACTGTTGTCATGCCGAGCTTCTTGCGCGACATCTCGTAGATGACGTCGGGCATGGGGGTTGAGCGCAGGACGTGAGGGAGAGCGTCGCCTGAGTGCATAATCTCAGCGGCTCGTGTGAGACGTCTGCCGAGTCGGCCACCAGGATGAAGTTCGGCGAAGTCCTGCGGACGCCAGCCGCGTCGCCGGCTGACCTCAAGGGCCAGCGCATCGCCGAGAGCGAGCATCACGGTTGTCGATGCAGTGGGTGCGAGATTGTGCGGGCAGGCTTCGGTGGACACGCTGGAGTCGAGTACGACGTCGCTGGCTTGAGCGAGGGTGGAGGTTACGCATCCGGTGAGTGTGACGAGGTTGTCAGCGAGTCGCTTGAGGAGAGGGAGGAGTCGGAGGAGCTCTTCGGTTTCGCCGCTTGCGGACAGGGCGATGACCGCGTCTCCGCGGGAGAGCATGCCGAGGTCTCCGTGCACGGCGTCGGCAGGGTGGAGATAGTGCGCGGGAGTTCCGGTAGAGCGGAGCGTGGCGGCGATCTTTCGGGCGATGATGCCGCTCTTGCCGATTCCGGTGACGATGATGCGGTTCTTGCGGGCGACGGTGTCGAGAAGCAGGTCGACGGCCTGGGTGAAGGCAGAGAACATGGGGCCGTCGAGGCGAAGGGAGAGCTCAAGTAGGGCGCGAGCCTCGATGCGCACAAACTCTGAGGGTAGAGTGTGGTCGGCGGGGGTGAGAGGTGCGTAGGACATGAGTTCGGAGCCTTCCCGATGCTAGCAGAGGAGCTTTCGAGGCGTGGAGAAGGCGTTGAGCGGGCTTTGCAGATAAACTGAAGAGAGAGGCTTGAGGGCTTTTACGCGGCCGGAAGGATGTCGGGAACGTGATGCGGCGAGCAGTGGTTCTTGGTGTGATGGTGGTTGGTATCGCCCTGATGCTTTGGGCAGGCTGGCATAACCTGCGCGAGCGGAAGCTGGCGATGCAGAAGGCGCGTGACAACCAGGTCGTTCTGATTCCGGAGAAGCAGGGAGCAGCAGGCGACGACAGTGGGCTTGCTCCTGTGATGCGCGGCAAGCAGGCTCCCGCGTTTGCGCTTACCAGCCTGGATGGCAAGAAGGTTTCGCTGGCGGATTACAAGGGGCGTCCGGTTCTGGTGAACTTCTGGGCGACGTGGTGCGGGCCGTGCAAGGTGGAGATGCCGTGGTTCGAGGAGTTCCGCAAGCAGTATGCGGCGCAGGGCTTTGAGATTCTTGGGTTGGCGGATGATGTTGATGCCGGCAAGGACATGATTGCGAAGGTGGCGACCAAGGCTGGTGTGAGCTATCCGATCCTGCTGACGGATGGGAAGGTTCAGACGGCGTATGGTGGGCTGGATGTTCTGCCGATGTCGTTTTATGTGGATAGAAACGGCGTAATTGTGGAGCAGACGGCGGGTTTGGGCTCGAAGGATCAGATCGAGGCGAACATCAAAAAGACGATTACCTCGGGCACGGTGGCGCAGGCAGGTGGTCAATGATGCGGGCTGCTTTAGTGGCGGGGTTGATGCTTGGTCCGGCGCTGATAGCGCAGCAGGGAAGCCTGAGCACCGGCACTCCGAAGCCGAAACAGTACATCACGTACGCTGCTGAGGAGCAGCTGGTGAAGCCTGGGAAGAAGGCTGTGGTCGAGTTGCGCTTCAAGGTGGCTGACGGCTTTCATGTGAATTCGCACACGCCGAAGTCGGAGTTGCTGATCCCTACAAACCTCACTCTTCAACCTGCGGCTGGGGTTAAGGCGGCGGCGATCGAGTATCCGGTGGGAACGGAGTACAGCTTCAGCTTTGAGCCGAACGAGAAGCTGGATTTTTACTCAGGCGCGTTTATCGTGAAGCTTCCGGTGGTGGCTGAGGCTGGTTCGCACACGGTGAGTGGCGTGCTTCGTTACCAGGCTTGTGACAACGCGGCGTGTTATCCGCCAAAGAGCCTTCCGGTTGAGGTCGTGCTAACGGCGAAGTAGCGAGATCGGTTCCGGTCGCGTCCTGAGTGGCTTTCGCGGTGCGGCGCGATGGCATGATGGAAGCAGACGGTAAAGCGAGACGAGCAGGGCAATGGAAGAGTTCAGACGACTGACCAGGCTGCCGGCCTATGTGTTCAACATCACCAGCGAGATGAAGGCTGCGGCGCGCAAGCGGGGCGAAGACATCGTTGACTTCGGGATGGGAAATCCTGACGGCGCGACACCGAAAAATATTGTCGACAAGCTGATTGAGGCGGCGCAGAAGACTCAGACGCACCGCTACTCGCTGTCGCGCGGGATTCCGCGGCTGCGCCGGGCGATCTCGAACTGGTATCGCACGCGCTATGGCGTGGAGATCGATCCGGAGACCGAGGCGATCGTGACGATCGGATCTAAGGAGGGCATCGCGCATCTTTGCCTGGCGGTGCTGGATGACGAGGACACGGTCGCGGTCCCGAACCCGAGCTATCCGATCCATATCTTCGGGCCGGTGATCGCGGGGTCGAAGGTGCAGGGTATCAACATCGCGGATGCTGCCGGCGCCGAGGATGTTCTGGCGCGACTGGAATATGAGCTGCCGCGGATGGAGCCCAGGCCAAAGATCCTGATCCTGAACTTTCCGGCGAATCCTACGACGCAGTGCGTTGATCTTCCGTTCTTCGAGCGGGTGATTGCGCTTTGCAAGGAGCTGGGGATTTACCTGGTGCATGATCTCGCTTACGCGGACCTGGTGTTCGATGGTTATCGCGCGCCGAGCGTGTTGGAGATTCCGGGCGCGAAGGACATTGCTGTCGAGTTCTTTACGCTTTCGAAGAGCTACAACATGCCGGGCTGGCGGGTGGGCTTCATGGTGGGGAACAAGAAGCTGGTTTATGCGCTGGGCCGGATCAAGAGCTACTTCGACTACGGTACGTTCACGCCGATCCAGGTGGCTTCGATCCAGGCGCTGGAGGGACCGCAGGAGTGCGTGCGGGAGATTGTGGAGAACTACAAGTGCCGGCGCGATGTTCTGGTGCCGGGGCTGAACAAGCTGGGCTGGCCGGTGGAGATGCCGAAGGCGACGATGTTTGCCTGGGCACGCATTCCGGAGCAGTATCGAGCGCTTGGCTCGATCGAATTCTCGAAGAAGCTGCTGACCGAGGCCAAAGTGGCAGTGAGCCCGGGAGTCGGGTTCGGAGAGCATGGTGATGGTCACGTCCGGTTCTCGCTGATCGAGAACGAGGAGCGAACGCGTCAGGCGCTACGGGGGATCAAGCAGATGTTCCGCAACGGGTGACCCATCCCCCTGTTTTTGCGCAAAGTCTTCGATTCAGATAGCTTAAGTCTGGACTTGGTAGCGCAGTTTAAATACCAAAAGCCCGGAAGTGATCCGGGCCTTTTCTATCGCTGAATTAAGTATAGTGGTTTGAGGGTAATTAATCGGCAACCTGGATCCCATTTGGATTGTTGAGGTTGGGCCGGATTGGGGCTTGACAGGTTTTGGGTGTGGAAAAAGGTGTGGAAAAATAGGCTCGAAAAGAGCGTACCTCAGCAGCTAAAGCCGCATTTGATGACGGGGCACTTGCGGCGACCAGGAGGACTAGTGTTTTGCCCGGATCTGCAGGTAGTTCTTCAACTCCTGTTCGGAGTCCAGTGAGGTTCCTACATAGGGCGAGGCAAGCCTGGGTATAGCCGGTCCTTCTGCGTCGATCTGGGTGGACTGCTCAGAAGCCGGCATATCGGGGATAGGCACGTCGGCTGGTGCCTGCGGAACGGCGACTGCAATTGCGTCGGCGGGCGCGGCTGATTTTGCCGCTGCCTTCGAACGGGTGGAGGTCTTGGGTTTTGCGGCTGTTTTTGCTTTCTTCGCCGGCGCAGGGGCTGCCTCAGCGGTAGGAGTACCTTCGGTCAGGTCACGAATGGTGCGGATGAGGCGCTCGCGCTTTGCGGAGAGTTTGCCCGCGGCGACCTGGCGCTCAGTGTCGGAGGGAAAGGTCTCAAATTTGAGCAGGTGGGCAAGCTTGCGATCGAAGAGGCTGATGTCTTCTTCGAGTGATTTGATGTAGTACTTGTTGCTGGACGGAGCGGTGGACATTAGACCTCCGAGGGACCTGGGAGCTGGTGAAGCGTACTTGTTAGATGAGCGCAGGCCAAGCGCCGGAGGAGTGTTGTGCGAGTTTGATGGACAAAAAGACGGAGAGGGACGATCCGGGGACCGTCCCTCAACCAGAAGTCTTGTTTCAACTAGAGAGCCTGAACGTTCTCAGCCTGCCAGCCCTTGGGGCCTTTGACGACGTTGAACTGAACGCTCTGGCCTTCCTGCAGCGAGCGGAAGCCATTGCTCTGAATGGCGGTGTGATGAACGAATACGTCCTCACCGTTGGCGCGGCTAAGAAAGCCGAAACCCTTCGCGTCGTTAAACCATTTTACGATTCCCTGTTCCATTGACTTGTTCCTTAGATGAAGCAAAATTTACCGCTGAACTCGAATGTCGGAATTGATTGCGAGTAGAGCGTACGGCCAGAACAAGCAAGAACACCAGACCGGATTCGACGGTCAGATACCAGTCTAGCATGTATGTGGATAATGAGGGTTCATTTGTGTAGGGGTTTGTCATACCGGGTGGTGGAAGCTGCTCGTGGAGCGTGATTTAAGGTGAGTGGGAGATTAGAAAAAAGATACGGCAAACTGAGATGTGATCCGGCGGCGTTTAGTAACGAGGAAGGAAGCGGCGGCCGGATGTGTGTCCGGCCGCCGTTCTTGGTTGTGTGAGGAGGTTGGTTATTTTGTGACGGTAAGGGTGACGGTGGTGGTGTGAGTGATGCCTCCGCCGGTTGCCGTGATGGTTATGGTCTTGTTGCTGATGGCTGCGTTTCTACCTGTGGTGATGGTCATGGTGGATGTTCCGGAGCCGGGCGCAGCGATGGTAGCGGGACTGAAGGTGACGGTTTGCGCGCCGCCCTGACCGGAGGCTGAGAGCGCGACTGAGGAGTTGAATCCTCCGGAGACTCCGGTGGTCACGTTGATGACGCCGGATGAGTTGCGCTTGATGGTGATGGAGCCGGGCGCTGCGGAGAGCGTGAAAGCGGGTTGGGCCGCTGATGCGACGGTGAGGGATACGGTAGTGGTCTGGGTTTGTCCGCCGCCGGTGCCTGTGAGGGTGATGTTATAGGTGCCGGGAGTGGTGTTGGAGGCTACGGTGAAAGTTGCGGTGGAGCTGCCGGAGCCGGGTGCACCGATGGAGGACGGGCTGAAGGCAACGGTGACACCGGAGGGCGCCCCGGAGGCTAAGAGCGCGACTGAGGAGTTGAATCCTCCTGAGACCGCGGTGGTGATGGTGGACGAGCCGGTGCTGCCAGCCGTGACGGTGAGCGCGGACGGCGAGGCGGAGACGGTGAAGGCAGGGCTGCCGGTGGATGTGCCGGTCAGGGCGGCCATGAGGCCGACGTTGGGGCTGCCCCATCCGGTGACGAGGTCGTAGCCAGCGACGGCGGAGTAGCTGCCGGAGGTGCCGCTGGTGATGTCGTGGAAGTTTGCGGCATAGCTGGAGGTGACGTTCTGCGCGTAGATGGTGGGATTGATGAAGCCCAGAGGCGCCTGGCCGTTGGTGGCCATCTGCTGATTGGCGAGCGCGAGGTAGGCGGCCCACATGGGCGCGGCGAAGCTGGTGCCTCCGTAGGTGTTGGCGAGGCAGGTGGTCTGGTTGGCGCAGGTGTAGAAGGTGAAGTTCGCGTTGGCTGAGACGTCGGGGCCGTTGCGAAGCGTCGTGGAGCCTTTGTTGGAGGAGTTAATGACTCCGGAGAGCTTTTGCCATGAAGGGATGGCGATGTTGTTGGGGGTGATGCCGCCGCCGCTGTCAGCCCATGCTGTTTCGGAGGCCCAGGGTCCGGCTGCGCCGGAGGTGACGAGGTCTGTTCCACCGACGGAGACGATGTAGGGATCATCGGCGGGCCACGACTGGTTTCTTCGCGACCATGTGGAGCTGTCGCCGGAGGCGGCGAAGAAGGTCTGCCCCTGGGCGGCCATCTTTTTGAAGTAGGGGTCGAGGGTGGCGGGGTCTACGGGCGTCCATCCCCAGGAGCAGCCGATGGTGGTGGGCAGGGGATTGTGGGTTGTCATGGCGCTGATGATGGCGGTGTCGCTGGAGCCGATATACATGGTGAGGCTGGAGAGGCCGGGAGCCATTCCAAGCGCCTGGGTCATGTCGAGGGTCTGCTCGGTGTCGTCGCAGTTGCCGCTGGCCTTGGTGCAGTTGACGCTGGTGCCATCAACGGAGAGAAGCGTGATGGGGACATTGTTGGTCTGGTTGGCGTTCTTGTAGTAGGTGTCGAGGTCTGCGAGATCGGTGCCGAGGTATTCGAGGAGTCCGAGGTTCTGTCCAGCGCCGTTGAGAGGTCCGCTGCCGTAGTAGGCGGAGCGCATGTCGCTGCCGAGGAAGGAGGCGGAAGGACCGGAGCCGGTTGTGGCATGGGAGACGACGGCGTTCGAGTCGATGCCGTTGGCCTGTGCATACTCACTACGTTTTACGAGCATTGGGCGAGGGATGGAGTAGTTGTCGAGACCGGAGATGTGCCAGAGGTTGAAGGGTAAATCCGTGACTGGCTCGGAGTCAGGACCGAAGAAGGTGCGGTTCTCGCTGGGGTGGCGGAAGGTGCGGATGTGGACGTGGAAGGCACGCTCGACTGCGGAGACTGGACCACGGACCTGTACGTCCATGCCATCGCGGCTGCCGCCGGTGACCTGGAAACCGTTGAGGCGGGCGAAGGTGAGGACATCGTCGTAGTCCTTCTGGGAGGGGCCGAAGCGCGCGGTGAATTCAGCGACGGTAAGGAAGTGGCGGTAGTTGGCGCTTGAGGAGTCGTAGAGATCGCTGAGCAAGGTGTCGAGCGCGGCCTGATTTCGCAGGGGCAGGACGATATCGAGGTTCAGGATCTGGTCGGGCGCGAGTTGTCCGAGATGTTGGGCCTGGCCGTTGCGGATGGCATCGCGAACGTGATGAGACATCATGGATTGGGCGGTCAAGTGGTGGGGCAGGATGGCGAGAGCGGTGGTGAGCACGAGCGCAGGGAATCTTCGCATAAGGGTCCTCTTAAACGGCTCTATTGTCTTGGAAATGCCGCTCAATTGTCCCGCGAGGTCAGGACAGTGTCAATGAATACTCGAGTGAGTGTCCGGGCTAAGATGACGTTATGGAAAAGAAAAGACTTGGCAACTCGGATATGGAGCTTACGCCGATTGGCTTTGGCGCGTGGGCGATTGGCGGCGGAGACTGGGCGTTCTCGTGGGGACCGCAGGACGATAACGATTCGATTGCGGCGATCCACAAAGCACTGGATCTGGGGATCAATTGGATCGACACGGCGGCTGTGTATGGACTTGGTCACTCGGAGGAGGTGGTGGCGCGTGCGCTGAAGACGGCAGGCCAGAAGCCTCACGTGTTTACGAAGTGCGGCCTGGTGTGGAATGAGAAGCGCGAGGTGGGGAACGATCTGAAGCAGGTTCGGCGGGAGTGCGAGGACAGTCTACGACGGCTCGGAGTGGAGACGATTGATCTGTACCAGATGCACTGGCCGAAGCCGGATGAGGATATTGAAGAAGCCTGGGGCGTGATGGCTGAGCTAAAGCAGGAAGGGAAGGCGCGGTGGATCGGTGTTTCGAACTTCAGCGTGAGCCAGATGGAGCGCGCAATGAAGATCGCTCCGGTGACGTCAAACCAGCCGCCCTTTTCAATGATTAATCGCGTGGTTGCGGACCAGGTTTTGCCGTTTTGCGAGAAGAATGGGATTGGAACGATCAGCTATGCCCCGATGCATTCGGGTTTGTTGACGGGCGCGATGACGAAGGAGCGCGTCGCGAACTTGCCGGAAGATGATTTCCGAAAGAGAGCGAAGAACTATCAGGAGCCTCTGCTGTCGCGGAATCTTGCGGTGGCAGAGTTCATCGGCAAGATTGGCGCCCGGCATGGCGTGAGCGCGGGCGTAGTTGCGATTGCGTGGGTGCTGCATCATTCGGCTGTGACGGGTGCGATTGTTGGTGGGCGCAGTGCGAAGCAGGTTGAGGGAGTGATTCGTGCGGCGAGCTTCCGGCTTTCGGAGGAGGAATTTGCGGAGATCGGGGCTTATTTGAAAGAGCATGTTTAGTGAAGTACCGCCACTAGATGCTGAAGCCCAGGGCCGGGGCTTCAGCGTTTGTACCTACGACGAGCAGGCATCCTGCTAATCAATAACTGGGATTTTTGGCTGCGCTCCGAATGGTGGCGCTGCAGACGGTATCTGTGACACTGGCGACAGCTTATTTCTTCTGAGGAGGCAGCTTTTTTTGCGCTTCGAGAAAGCGACGCATGCGGTCGAGTGAACGGGCTTTACCGAAGACGATCATGCTCTCGATAAGCGGCGGTGAGGTGGCGCTGCCGGTGATGATGGAGCGGAGTAGCATGAAGTTTTCTTTGACGGACCACTGCTTCTCTTCACCGAGTTTCTTGAGAGCGGGCTCGAGCGCTTCGTGGGTCCAGTCGGTGGCTTCGAGGACGGCTAGTTGTTCCTGGGCGAAGGCGAGTGTCTCTTCGAGGGTGCGCTTCTTTGGGAGGAAGACGTCGGCGGGTGGGAGGACGTTGTCGGAGAAGAAGAAGCTGGTGAGGTCACCGAACTGGGTGAGGGTCTCGATGCGGGTCTGCATGAGCGCGGCGATCTGGCGGAGGTAGTCGTCGCCGAAGACGCGGTTGCGGACGGCGAGGAAGAAGTCTTCGGGGGAGAGCTTGCGGAGGTATTCGCCGTTAAGCCACTTGAGCTTGGTGAGGTCGAAGACGGGGCCGCCGACGCGGATGTTGGTGAAGACGAAGTGCTGGACCATCTCGGAGAGGGTGAACTTTTCCGGAATTGCGTCGGGGCTGCTCTTGAAGTCGGGAGGCATGCCTCCGCCCATGAGGCCGAGGAAGTTGATGATGGCCTCGGGGAGGTAGCCGGAGTCACGGTAGTAGATGAGCGAGACGGGATTTTTGCGCTTGGAGATTTTTGATTTGTCGATGTTGCGCAGGAGAGGCATGTGCCAGAACCGCGGGATCTGCCAGCCGAAGGCCTTATAGAGGAGGACGTGCTTGGGGGTGGAGGATATCCACTCTTCGGCGCGAATGACGTCGGTGATCTGCATGAGGTGGTCGTCGACTACGTTGGCGAGGTGGTAGGTGGGGAAGCCGTCGGACTTCATGAGGACCTGATCGTCGACGTTGTTGTGCTCGAAGGTGATGGCGCCGCGGAGCTCGTCGCGGAAGGTGGTGGAGCTGGTGAGATCGTTGCCGTGGGGTGGGACGGCGAGGCGGACGGTGTAGGACTTGCCAGCGGACTCGTTTGCGGCGATCTGGTCGGCGGTGAGGTGGCGACAGGTGCCGGGGTAGCGTGGGGGGAGCTTGGCGGCGATCTGCTGCTTGCGGACGGCCTCCAGCTCGTCTGGGGTGCAGAAGCAGCGGTAGGCGGTGCCGTTGGCGAGGAGGATGTCGGCGTGCTGGCGGTAGATGTCGGTGCGCTCGGACTGGCGGTAGGGGCCGAAGGGGCCGCCGACGTCCGGGCCTTCGTCCCAGGTGAGGCCGAGCCAGTGGAGCGAGTCGAAGATCATCGCTTCTGAGGTGGGTACGAAGCGGGTGCGGTCGGTGTCCTCGATGCGGAGGATGAATTTGCCGCCGCGCTGGCGGGCGTAGATGAAGTTGAGCAGGCCGATGTAGGCGGTGCCGACGTGGGGGTCGCCGGTGGGTGAAGGGGCTATGCGGACTCGGATGGGGGCTTCAGTATTGGTGCTCGTCATGATGGTGGCCAAACTTCGATGCTAGCAGAGTTCGGCTGGGCCTTCATGCGGCTACGGCTGCTCGCCGTAGATGCTGATGGTGAAGCTGGTGTCGCTGAAATGGTAGGAGCGGGAGA
>Ga0157374_10003767_pt1 | contig 12751 bp, 11 predicted proteins | sample M25metaG_FD_115308 | JGI IMG/M metagenome (GOLD analysis project Ga0157374, IMG submission 115308) | Miscanthus rhizosphere microbial communities from Kellogg Biological Station, Michigan, USA - M2-5 metaG | ecosystem: Host-associated > Plants > Roots > Rhizosphere > Soil | place: USA: Michigan...
AATCAATGACGTGGCCAAGAATGTTGGGAACGACTCTACAACCTCGATCACCTTGCAATGCGAATCCAAGTAGATCAGGTCCAGCGGAGTGAACAGGTCAGTCGTAGGGATGCCATGGAATGGCTTGAGCCAGATACCTTCTCCAGATCTGAAAGGCTGTTTGGCGAGAAGATTGCCGATTTCTGCGTAGGAGAGTTCGGTGGCAAGGACTTCGAGCGCAAGAAAACACTCGCGCGTCTGGTTATAGGCACAGTTAAGCGGTGATGCAAGTAGCGTCGGTGATGATACCGTTCGCGGCAAATTCGCCTCCGGCGATTGAGCATTCATACTCCAGGCGGACCAGCCAAGCTCTTCTGTGAATCCCATTGAATACTCCCCAAAATCTAGTCTGTTGCCTGGCCTTCCAGTGAGCACACTACTCCTGACCCGCAAAGCCACGGTGCAGGACTATCGCCGCCGAAGCGGCGATGTCGATCATCAAGCAGGAAAATGTTCAGCGACGCACGCCCTAAAGTCACGGCGCCGCCGAAGTTGAATGGGGCCTGGTTACTTTACTTGCGTGCGGCGGCGCTGAATCAGAACCACCAGAATGACAACGAAGAGTACACCTGCAACTATCCGGATGATTGTTGTTCCGTCCATGACTATTCCTTCCTCCAAGAAGTCTAGGTTTGCCCCCTTGCGGGAGAGAAACCGAGTTGATTCGCCTTACAGCGAACTTTTCCCCGGTCTAACTAAATTCTCAAACCGGGCAGCGGCATACGCAACCGCTATGACGAACCGCACTTGCAAAAGCACCTTCCGAGTTAATTCACTCGCGAACGACGGCGCTGAACCAGAACGCCCAACACGATAATGAAGAGCAAACCGGAAGCGATAGGGATGATAATAGGGCCCTCCAAATGTTTCCTCGTTTAGTTAATTTGCAAAGAACGTTTTGAACGATTCCATCATCAAGATCACCGCGGGCCCGAGAGTTACCAGGAACAGTGCGGGGAAAATGAAGAAAACCAGTGGGAATACCAGCTTGACCGAGGTCTTCGCGGCCATCTCCTCAACCTGCTGAATTCGCTTTGCACGCATCGTGTCGGAGTGAACTCGCAACGTTTTTGCAACGCTGGTTCCGAACTGCTCGGACTGGACCAATACCGAGACCAAATTGCGAATACTATCAACCCCGGTACGCTCCGATAAGTGCTTCCAGGCTTCTGAGCGGGCCCGACCAGCGCGCTGCTCCAGTACGAGGATTCCAAACTCATCACATAATTCCGGTTGCGCCTTCTTCAGTTCCTCAGCTGTGCGCGCTGTCGCCTGGTCCAGGCTAAGCCCTGCCTCAATACAGATGATCAGCAAGTCCAAAACGTCGGGCAAGCCACGCTCCATCTTTTTCTGCCGGGTCTTTATCTTTCTACCGAGCCAGAAATCCGGGAGAAGAAAACCCAATCCCAGGCAGCACGCATAAACAAAAAACGGGCTCAATTTGGCAAGTCCGCTTAACAGCGCAATTGCTGCGAGCGCCAGCGGGACGAAAACCTTATATCCGTAGAAAACCCGAACCGCGGATTCGTTTCGATAACCGGCTCGAGTAAGCCGCTGCAAAGCGACAGAGACTTCCGCTTGACTCTTCGGCAACACGTGCTCGAAGTGCTCGACGACACCGCCAATTGACAAGCCCGACTCTCTGATTGCATCGACGACATTCCGTTTCTTCGGACTTGGATTGATCGCGTCAGCGATACGCTGGGGAAGAGCGTCGCGATAGAACACGAGCAAGGCACCGCTCGCGATCAGCAGAAAGACGACGACAAATGAAACAATAGCTAAACCCATAACTCACCCACTAAACTTCCATGTTCACGATCTTGCGAATGATGAGGCCGCCGATAACAGTCATACCGGCCGATGCCCAAAGCAACTTGATGCCAATATCGCGCGTCCAGAGAATGCTCATCATCTTGGGATTGATCGCGTAAATTGCGCAGCCAAGAGCCACTGGCAGCAAAGTAAGAATCCAGCCCGTCAATCTGCCCTGTGCCGTGTGCGTCTGGACATTCCTCTTCAAACGGAATCGTTCGCGAATTACATATCCGGTTTTGTCGAGCACTTCAGCCAGGTTGCCACCGCTCTCCTTCTGAATTGTGATCGCTGTCGCCACAATCCTTATATCCTGCAGCGGAACGCGGTCCGTTAAATTGTCGAGAGCGTTTTTCAATTCCAGTCCGTAGTTCTGTTCTTCGAAACAGATTTTGAATTCACTGCCTACTGGATCCGGGCATTCACGCCCAACCAGTCCCATCGCGGCAATCAAGCTATGGCCGGCACGAAGTCCACTCACCATAAGATCCAAAGCTTCCGGCAGTCCGGCCTCAAAATTTCCAAGCCTCTTGCTGCGTTTGAAGTACACGAATCCAATGGGAGCCATGCCCAACACGGCACCCACCGCAAGCGAGAGAAGAATCGATGGATTCTTGAAATGGACGATCACCGCTGGAATTACAAAGAAAGCCCCGCACATCGAAAGGAGCCGGCCTGTGCTCCAATTAAGGTTTGCCTGGTTAAGGATCTTGCGCAAGAAGGGTGTGAGTTCAAGTTTCAACAGCCTGTTATTGAGCCAAGGAATACTGCTCATCTGTTCGTTTTTGCGAAGATCAACGACCAGATCCTGCACTTCCGGAGTCTCAGTGGCAAGAGCCGAATCCAGTCGCAATTGTACGTTCTTGGCTTTATTGGCAGGCTCACTGAATGCCATTAGTGCCAGCACAATCAAGGCAAAGACGCCCAGAAAAATCAATCCAATCGTTACTTGAATGCTCATCAATCCCTCCCTTCCACTTAGTTCACCAGGGTCTCGTGTTCGAAGATACTCGGCGGCAAAATGATACCGGCGACGCGTAGTCGTTCTAGGAATCGCGGACGAATCCGGCTGGGCTTGAAGACGCCGATCACTTTGCCGTCGGGTCCAATTCCCTTCTTCTCGAACGAGAAGATTTCCTGCATGCTGATGACGTTCTCTTCCATGCCGGTGATCTCCGTAATGCTCGTGACCTTACGGCTGCCGTCACTCATGCGGTTTGCCTGAACAACAATCGTGATCGCCGCAGCGATCTGCTGCCGGACTGATTTTTCAGGAAGATTCATGTTGCCCATCGCAACCATCGATTACAATCTGGCGATGCCGTCGCGCGGCGTGTTGGCGTGAATCGTGGTCATCGAACCTTCATGGCCGGTGTTCATAGCCTGCAACATATCGAAAGCTTCTTCGCCGCGGATTTCGCCCATGATGATGCGATCGGGACGCATACGAAGAGAGTTAATCAGCAATTGCCGCTGACGAATTGCGCCTTGCCCTTCAATGTTCGGGGGCCGCGTTTCAAGCCTGACGATGTTCTCCTGTGCCAGTCGCAATTCGGCAGCGTCTTCGATCGTCACCAGGCGCTCGTTATTCGGAATGTACTGCGACATGATATTGAGCAGCGTCGTCTTACCAGAGCCAGTACCACCGGAAATCACAATGCTGATACGCGCCTTAACTGCCGCCGACAATACTTCCATCATCTCTGCGGAAATACTGTTCAACTTTACGAGTTGGTTGGCGGCGAGCGGACCGGTGCCGAAACGACGAATCGACATTGACGGGCCATCGAGCGCCAGCGGAGGAATAACAGCGTTCACACGGGATCCATCGGGGAGGCGCGCATCCACCATCGGAGAAGACTCGTCCACTCGACGTCCGACGCGCGAAACAATGCGATCGATAATCTGCATAAGGTGACGGTCATCTCGGAAGGAGATATTTGCGCGCTGCAGCAAGCCGCCTTTTTCAATAAAGACGTGGTCTTTGTCGTTTACCAGAATGTCGGATATCTTTGGATCGCGAAGCAACGGCTCCAGAGGACCCAGACCAAACACTTCATCGAGTAGGTCTGCCTGGATCTTCTCCTGTTCTTCATAGCTCAGGGGAACACGCTGGTCCGACATGATTTCTTTCACGATTCCGAGCACGGCTTGACGGGCCTGGCCGGAATTCACGCGTGAAAGCTTCTCGAGATCGAGCTTGGAGATTAGAGTCCGATGTATTTCAGCTTTGTAATTTTCCAGATTAAGGAGTTCCACGTTTGACCTTCCATTTAGAAATTGACGTGCATCTTATTGCATCGATCATCCAAACAAACTGAATGCCTTCTTCTTCTCTGGGGCCGATTGTTCACTATCAAGCGACTTAGCCATGCGCCGGATCTCGCGTGATACAGAAGAGTTTTCCAATGCCAGTGGCGTAGCGTTGATCTGCATCCGCCGCACTGTATTAAAGTCGTTTGGGACTTTCCAGTTAACCGGGCGCGTGAGCGCACGGTTTATATCCGAATCAGAAACACCGAACGTCTTACCTTCGTAGCGATTGAGAACGATTTCGAGCTTCGGCATATCTTCATCTTTGAAGAACTGCGAGATTAGCCGATTGGAATTGCGTAACTCAGGAATACCTGCCTGTGTAACAAGGTAGATCGCTTGTGCTTTACGAAACAGTATAGTCTCGGTTAAATCCAACCTGGTACCAATATCTACAACGACATTTTGATAAGTCTCTTTAGCTACCGTCAGCAGCCTGTCAACCTCGACGGGCGTTGGCTGGTAAAGATTCAATTTGCCGGAGGTCGATAGTACTGATAACCCGGAGTTATGTTGCACAACAATACTCTTCAGGAGGTTAACATCAAGTCTCTCATTAGCTTCCAAGGCGTAGACGGTTGAGTACTCAGGGAGAATTCCGAGATTAAGCGCAACATCTCCGAAAGGAAGATCGAGATCGATTAGCAGAGTCGATTGACCTGAATGCTGCGCCAGTGCAACGGCAAAGTTACAGGCCAGCGTCGTAACGCCCGCCCCACCTTTGGCTCCCATGAACGTCAGCAGCCGGCCGGTAGCGACATCCCGATTTGTTTGCACAATCTCTTCGAATGTAAGTCGGCTCACGGCCCGAGTCAGCGACTCTGTCAACAGTTTCGGATCGAATGGGGGTACAAGAAACTCTCTCGCACCTTCCCGCATACAGCGCAATAACATGTTAGAGTCTGCCTTCGCCGAATAAACCATTACCGTGGCGCTCGCTGGGCCTGCTGCTACCACGCTGGCCACCAACTTCACAGCTAATTCAGGATCTGAATCGAGCTCGATGATGACGAGGTTGTGCGTCTCCATCAATAACGACGGCATATCATCCAGACTCGGGGGATAAGAAGAAAACGCGTGCACCTCATTAGCTCCGCTGGCTACCAGAGCCCGTGCCGCCTCGTTCCGTAGCTCTTCCCGCGGACCAACCAGAGCGATCGTCAAACAATCAAACGGACCCGGTACCGGGAAAGCAACCGGTTCAATGGAGTCTGTTTCTTTTGGCACAAAATCGAGCAGCCTGTTTTGGCTGTTCGAGGAGGTATCGTAACCTACTGCCAAAGTCGACATAATCTTTTCACCAATTCCTATCTTGCGAAAAAGGAAATCAATGTTCCGATTGCAATCGCTGGGGCGTAGGGCATCTTGCGCTTAAGCGGATTTGCAATCACCATGTCCGAATCGCGGACGCCGCCGCGATCTTTCCAGCCAAACGCCAGGTCGCTGGCGCCCGTAAACAAGTCTTTAAGGAATCCACCGAAAATCGCCCAGCAGAAAACCATCACACCGCCGGCCATTCCAGTAATCACTAATGCCAGGATCAACTGTTGCGGACCCACCCATGCGCCGATCCCTGCACAAAGCTTCACGTCACCTGCACCCATTCCCCCCATCCAGAACAACACTCCGAATATCACGAAACCCAGCGAAGCGCCGCCCAGGCTTTGACCGAGACCATGCCAACCTTGCAGCCAACAGGAAATCACGATTCCCGCGAGCAGAAAAGGAAGCACCAGCCAATTGGGGATTCGGCGACTGCGCAGATCTGTAATGGTGGCGACGCCAAGTACGGCTAAAGTCGGCCACCATGCAAATGAGTGCATTTACGACGCTCCTATTCCCGTGATCGCAGGGGACACGCCCACTAGAGCAATTGGTCCACCAAACAAAAATGCAGTTATCTTCCCTCAAATCAGGTACATGGGCCTGTGGAGGCGCGCTTGGTGTACACGGCTGTTTACGGAAATGCCGCTCGAGTGAAGCAGTCCGTATACACATGGACCCTTAATCCCGAGCGAAATCCAAGGGAACCGGGTTAAGCAGCGCCACGCGATGAAAGTCTCTGCCGTCCCATTGTGGACCAAAATGGGTGTCCCACAAAAGTGTTATTACCTACAAGCGGATGAACGGGCGCGCAACCGCTGCCAGAGAAATCTGGACCACTCGCGCCGGAAACTGGGAATATCTGGAAGAGTCGAAAGTCATGTATCTGAAAACAGAGATGTTACCAGAGACAAAGCCCGCGCAAACGTGAAGAATTTCGAGCTTTCCTGCCCGCGATTAGTGCAGTTCTCAATCGGCTGAAACACAGGGACTTGGCCGCCGGCAGCAACTTCCGCGAATCTGCGCCTGACACGCTTGGAAATCGGCTGTTACAAAGGTCACATTGTCCTAGCACTAAACAGTCATTGGCTTTCAAACTCACCATGCCGATGATGGATACACCACACCGATTCTTGGGTTGAACGGCAGGTCCGAAGGGCTCGGGGAAGCCTGATACGGCACGGGGAAGCCGCATGATGATCAAGATTGGCCTATATTCTGAAGACCGCACGCTCAGATCTCTTCTGTCTTCTGCTCTTGGTAAAGAATTTCTGGTGCAGCAGGGCTCTGATGCAGCCACCATGAGCGAACTGGCTGCTGTTCGCGGATGCGACGCCATGATTCTGGATCTAAATGCCAATCGTGATGCTTTGCACGAGCGCATCGATATCTCGCGCCAGCTCATCGCCTCAAAGATTCCCGCTATTGTCATGGCGGATGACGTTCTTCGTTCCACCGCATTTGAGATGGTTCGCAACGGCGCATTCGGCTACTGCCGCCGGCCGCCTTCCATCCGCGACTTGAAAACCATGCTCAGCCGCGCGTGCGAAAACTCTGCGCTGAAAAGGCAGCTTGAAAGCGCCCAGCAGCGCCTTGAAGAGCCGGGCGGCTGCGATCGCCTTATCGGCTCCAGCCCGCACATGCGTCGCGTTTATCAACTTGTACGCAGCGTAGCCAATCTCAACGCTTCTGTTCTGGTGACGGGAGAAAGCGGGACCGGCAAGGAGCTTATCGCCCGCGCCGTTCATAATCTTGGCTCGCGCGCTGAGCGCCCATTCGTCGCCGTCTCTTGTGGAGCAATTCCGGAAACGCTCATTGAAGCCGAATTATTTGGACACGAAAAGGGCGCGTTCACTGGCACAGTCGGGGCGCGCGAAGGCTATTTCGAACAGGCTGGCGACGGCACTCTGTTCCTGGATGAAATCGGCGATCTCAGCCTCTTTACGCAGGTCAAATTGCTCCGCGTACTTCAGCAGATGGAATTCAGTCGACTAGGCAGCAATCGTCTTATTCCACTTCGGGCTCGGCTCATCTTTGCAACACATCGCGACCTCGGTCAGCTGGTTGCTGAAGGCAAGTTCCGCCAGGACCTCTTTTATCGCATCAACGTCATGCGCATCGAGTCGCCCACTTTGCAGGAACATCCTGAAGACATTCCCTCGATCGCAAAATACTTCCTGCAGAAATACTCGCAAGCCTTCCAGAAGCCCATGGACGGATTCGCGCCGGACGCGATGGAAATGTTGCAAGGTTACGCGTGGCCCGGGAACGTTCGCGAACTGGAAAACGTTGTGCAGCGGGCGATCATCATGGCTCCCGGCCAGTCCATTCGCGCAGAGGATCTCACTCTGAATTCGCACGAAGAAGAGGCCAGCAGTTTCAATGAAGTGGTCAATATCGGCGAATATCAGCCCGCCGGCTCATTCGAGCGCCAGATTCAGGAATACAAAGTGAAACTTGCCGTTAACGCGGTGCGCGAGAATAATGGCAATAAAACTCTCGCCGCGCGGCGGTTGTGTATCTCCAGAGCGTACCTGCATCGGCTCATCAGGCTTGCTGAATCCGATCAGATATTCGACCAGGGTCTGCGGGAAACAGTTACTGCTTGATGCAATGGCGCCGGGTGGAAACAGGTCAAAGTAATTGCGAGCGATTCAACGACTTTTCTCTTTCCCGGTCACCCTGTCCAGCATGCTTGTGGTGCTGACTGCGCTCACTGTGCGCGGGCGCTTTAATGATCCCGACATGTGGTGGCACCTGAAAATGGGGCAGGTCATCTGGACTACGCACCACATCCCCACTCGCGATCTTTTTTCCTACACCGCAAATCAGCAGGCATTGGTACCGCAGGAATGGCTTGCGCAACTCAGCATCTTCTGTGCATACCTGCTCGGCGGATTCTCCGGCTTGATGCTGTGGTTGTTCGTGCTCGCAGCCGCGCTGGTCGCCGCCGGCTATATTCTCTGCCGTGCTTATTCCGGCAATGCCAAAGTCGCCTTCATTGGCGCAATGGTCATCTGGTTCTTTGGAACCATCGGATTTGAAATCCGGCCGCAGATGTTCTCCTACATACTGCTCGTTGCAGAACTGCTGCTGATTCATGCTGGGCGAACGCGCAATCCGTGCTGGTTTGGCGCACTTCCCCTTGTATTTCTCATCTGGATTAACAGTCACGCGTCATTCGTTCTCGGTGTCGTGGTCGCATGTGCCTACCTCGTCAGTTCGTTCTTGGAATTTGAACTCGGCGCGCTTGTTTCTCACCGCTGGAATCCGCGGCACCGCAGTGTCTTCATCTGGTCGCTCTTGCTTTCGCTTTGCGGACTCTTCTTGAATCCGGGAGGAGTCAAACAGATTTATTACCCATTCGACACGTTAATGAACATGAAGTTGCTCATGGCTAATGTGCAAGAGTGGGCGCCGCTGAATTTTACTGAAGCGCGCGGCATCGGACTGCTGGGAGTCCTCTTCTGCATTCTGCTGCTCACGGCAACACGCAAATCTGACATTCATCTGGATGAGTTGCTACTGCTGGCGGCGGGTACCTGGATGGCGGTTGGTCACATTAGAATGCTCATCATCTTCGGAATCCTGGTTGCGCCGACTCTCTCTCGGCAGCTCGCCAATGTGTGGGAGAACTATGAACCGGATAAAGACCGGATCCTGCCGAACACCATCTTTATGGGATTATCGCTGGCCGCTGTCGTACTGGCATTCCCGAGCCACGCAAATCTGGTGCAACAGGTGGAAGCAGGGAGTCCAGTGAGAGCCCTTGATTACATTCGCACTCAGCAGCTTGATGGCCCCATGCTGAACGACTACACCTATGGCGGCTATCTCATCTGGGCCGCGCCCCAGTATCCCGTAATGATTGATGGACGCACAGATATTTACGAGTGGTCTGGCTTTCTCCAGCAATACGCCCGGTGGGCGACAGCAGCAGAGGACCCGAACCTTCTCTTGAAGAAATATCAAGTGAACTTCTGCCTGCTTAGCACGCATTCGCAGATGATCAACATCCTGCCTCTTTTGCCCGATTGGAAGCTTGTCTACTCGGACGATATTGCCCGTGTGTTCGTAAGAACATCTTCGCAACACTCCACTGAGGCATACGCCCATTAGGCTCTAAGTGTGCGCGTTGTATTCGTGCGAACCAGCCATTACGAGACCGCTCTTCTGGCGGCCATGAATATACCTGCAGCACCAGCCCGTCTCATGTGCCGGCCGGTCAGTGGGGGCAGCCAAATCGCGATAGATGACTTTGCCGTAGAGGAAGATGCGCTCCTCCCAGTTCTCGATGCGCCGAAAAGCCTCATCGGTTCCGCAAAGAGGCTTTACATCTTCACGGCAAAACGACTTCAGGTTCATAAACTCGCCGGGCAGAAGAATGATGGAAACAAAAGGCGTCTCCGCGTCTTCCACCTTGAATTCCGGCGCAGTCGGCAGGTGAGATTCGTCAATGGCGATCCTTGTTTCTTCTGGCGCCGCCACCACCTGGGCTGGCCCGCGGCCGCGATTGGTTGCAATGACCGTGAATCCGTTTTCAATGCTCCGCGAAGGCACAATCGTAATCAACACCCACGGCCGTTCCGCGTTGATGATCGCCTGTGCATGCAGTAAAGCTGCTTCCGCGCTCTTTGAGGCAGCTTCGGCGCTCTTGGCTGCGATCTCCGCTGCTGACTCGGAGTACTTGCTTTGCCGCTCGATCTTTTTGAGTGTCTGGATGCCAAGCATGATGCCCGCATATCCCAGCAGCGCAAGCAGCACGTTAGCACCCCATGCAATGCGGTCCTGAACAGGCCAGGGCGCCGGGGCGGGGGCCGGAGTTGCAACAGTGATATGCGACGGCTGGTAGTCGCATCCGGCGCCTTCGCAATTTGCGGGCGTACCCGGCCCAGATGCCGTCGGGTTAACTGCGTTACCCGCAGTTGACGGACCCGGAGAAGACACCTGTGCGGGCGTATTTGTACCCGGCTGACTGCTGACAGGATGGCTGAGTTGGCCGGCCGCCTGGGGCGTCTGCACGAGCGCCGACAGAATCGCCAGCAGCATCAAGCCCTCTGAGATCATTGCGCAAATGTAACACACCGCTCCCGAAATTCGTATCGATCCTTCCCCGGAGAACCTATGCCGAAGGTACCGGACTTTGGGGGCCATAATACCGTGGCAAATGGCCACCTCATGCCGGATTTATCGCCACAGGTATCCCATTCAATCGAGTTTCTTCTCTGACATTTTCAGCATCTGAACCCATGAGCAGCATGCCTAGCTGAGGACAGCATTGTCATACAACCATGCGCGCAAGGCACGCATCCTTTAGATAGCCCCAATCGTGGACGATTGAAACGCGGTGTGTCCGCGCTCGGCGGCCTAGCAAGAATCTTTTCCCCTCTCTCTGACTTCTTCCGGTTCGGTAATTCTGAACGGAAATACTGGTCACTGTGAGCTGTAGAGAGTGTCACACCGGTAGTTTCGAAAGACGAATTTGTTTCGGCGCTGCGCAGGCCTGATTACCCGCACTGCCGTTTTGACTCTCTTGCACGTTCGAGTTCCGGGAGTCTGGTACGGTTCGGTAGTGCAGGAGATATCTAAAGATGTCAAAAACCGAGCACACCAATATTCTCATTCTGGATCATCAGACGACCCGACTTCGCAGCTATGAATCCTGCCTTGCTGAACTAGGCGAGAAGCTGATCCTGGCCGGCTCGGCGAGTGAGGCGATCAGCGCCTTGCTAAAATCCGAGATCTCCGTCGTGCTGATCGGCATCAGTCCGCCAGACAAAAATGGATTTGAGCTGGCCGATATGATCCGCAGGCATCTTTGCTTTGAAAAGATCGCGATTATCTTTATCTCGGATGCGGGCATGGACAATTCAGAATTGATTGAAAAATACGACCACGACGCCGTCGATTACGTGACCGCTCCGGTGCAACCCGAAGTGTTGCGCGCCAAGGTCAAAACATTTCTGGATCTCCATCGCAAGAGTCGCACCATCGACAAAATGAACTCGGACTTTGACCGCCGGGTAGATGAGCGCACCGATGAATTGATGAAAAGCGAAGCCCAGCTCAAAATGCGTGCGCGCCTGCTGGACATTGCCACCGAAGCAATCATCGTTCGCGACCTGAATGGATTGATCACTTTTTGGAACTCCGGCGCCGAGAAGACATATGGCTGGAATCGCGAAGAAGCGCTGGGTAGAAAGATTCACCAATTGTTGCAGACGACATTCACCGTTCCGCTGGAGCAAATCGAAAAACAGCTTCGCGAACAGGGTTCGTGGCATGGCCGTCTTACGCAATCAAAGAAGAACGGTCAGCGAATCATCCTCGATTGCCGCAAGACCATGAACGAGGAAAACGACGCTGTCCTTGAAGTCAATCGGGACATCACAACGGAGATCAAGGCGGAAGAGGTTCTGCGAGCCACTGAGAAGCTGGCCGCCATGGGTCGCGTCGCAGGTATCATTGCACATGAAATCAACAATCCTCTTGCGGCCATCACCAACATCTTCTATCTGCTTCGCAACCATCCCCAACTCGGCGATGAACCTCGCGTCCTCGTCGAACGAGCGGAGCAAGAACTGGAACGCGTTAGCCATATAACGCGCCAGACTCTCAGTTTTTATCGCGAAACCAAGCAGCCCATCCTGGTATTCGTACCCGAAATCCTTGACGATGTACTGGAATTACAGAGCCGTCTTCTCCGCGAAAACAAGATCACCGTGCGAAGGAAATATCAATCGGCGGCGCCAGTTACCGGATTCCCCGCGGAGCTTCGACAGGTGTTCCTGAACCTGGTTGGCAACGCCATTCAAGCCATGACCGAGGGTGGCGTTCTCGGCGTCTTTGTACGTGAAGCCACCGACTGGACCAGGAACCTGCACGGCACCATGGTCTCAATCATCGATACAGGTGGCGGCATCCAGCCGGAAGATGCGCCTCAGCTTTTCCAGCCATTCTTCAGTACCAAATCCACCAAGGGAACCGGCCTGGGGCTTTGGATCAGCCGAGGCATCGTTCAAAAATACGAGGGCCGGATTACCTACCGCACCGTGCGCAGCCAACGCGGCAATGTCACGTGCTTCCGCGTCTTTCTGCCCAGCATTGGCTCCTTCGATCGAGCACCGAAACCCGAGAGCGAAGCGTCGGACCATGAGCACAACGTTCCTGCAACTCGCTGAAACGTATATCTGCTTTCTCCCCCAAAAGAACGCACCGGAGATCGATGCTGGATTGACCCAGTATCGATCTCCGGTGCGGA
>Ga0157374_10003768_pt1 | contig 12747 bp, 12 predicted proteins | sample M25metaG_FD_115308 | JGI IMG/M metagenome (GOLD analysis project Ga0157374, IMG submission 115308) | Miscanthus rhizosphere microbial communities from Kellogg Biological Station, Michigan, USA - M2-5 metaG | ecosystem: Host-associated > Plants > Roots > Rhizosphere > Soil | place: USA: Michigan...
CGGTTCGGGTCTTCCAACGGGTATTCTTTCCGCATCGGGAAAACCGTCATATCATCCACGTTCAATGTCCTGCGCAGGTCAGGGTGCCCGTCGAATATCACACCGAAAAAGTCATAGGCCTCACGCTCCATCCAGTTGGCGCCATCCCAAAGGGTGGTAGCTGTAGGAATGTGCACATTGCTATCTTCCATAAATACCTTGATACGCACCCGAATGCCATTCACTAAGCTATGCAGGTGATAGATCACACCTATCTGCTTTTCTTGTTCAGGGTAATGGATGGCGGTGATATCTGTCAGGTAAATGAATTGCAGGGTGGTATCGTTCTTCAAAAAACTCAGCACATCGGTTATCTTTTCGCGGCTGGTTTCAAAAGTCAGCAAGCCATAGGGTTCCGAAATCTCGGTAATTTCGCTCTCAAATTTCGCTTTGAGGCTGTTGAGTATTTCTTCGTTGGTCAGCTTAGCCATTATTGTATTCCGTATGAAGCTAATAGTTTCTGATACTCCGGCGTATCCCTTCTGCGAAGCGATTCCGTTTGCACCAGTTTTTGTATCTGCATAAAGCCATCAATAACAGCTTCGGGGCGCGGCGGGCAGCCGGGGATATAAACATCCACCGGGATGATCTCGTCAATACCCTGCAGTACCGAATAAGTATCGAAAATGCCGCCGCTGCATGCACAGGCGCCCATAGACAGCACCCAACGCGGTTCGGCCATTTGTATATATACCTGCCTTAAAACAGGTCCCATTTTTTTTGAAATCGTACCCATCACCATCAGCAAGTCGGCCTGGCGTGGAGAAAAACTCAAACGCTCGGCGCCAAAACGGGCCAGGTCATAGTGCGGGGACATAGTGGCCATAAACTCGATACCGCAGCAAGATGTAGCAAAAGGTAGTGGCCATAGCGAGTAAGAGCGACCCATACCTATCACTTTATCAACCGATGTCGCGAAAAATCCTGCTCCTTCAACACCCGGAGGGGCGTCCACTATTTTAATATCACTCATGATCTATATAAATAGATGTTGCCTTAAAGCATAGAGCTTTAAAACATTGCAAATTTAAAACAAATAAGTATGTAAAAAATACACCATGACGACCGGACAACGTATTTAGAATTAATCTAAACTTAATCCCAATCCAACGCCCCTTTTTTGATAACGTAAATAAAACCAAGCAATAAGGTTCCCATAAAGATGAACATCTCGATCATGCCCTCCTGTCCCAGTTCCCTGAAATTTACTGCCCATGGGTACATAAAGATCACTTCCACATCGAACAGCACAAACAGTATGGCTACGAGGAAGTATTTGATGGACATCGGCGTGCGTGCGTTACCAACAACCTCGATACCAGACTCAAACGGGGTCAGCTTATCGCTGGTGACACGCTTCGGGCCTAACTTGTGGGTAAAGAACATGGTTACTACCACAAAACCCACAGCAACTATCATCTGGAAGATAATAGGCAGAAAATTCACAGGCAAACTCTGTACATCCATGGCGCAAATATATTAAAAGCTGCGGATATGAATAATAGTCTGATATCTTTTCAAATCATACCCAGACACATTCGTCAGTTTTTAAAAATACCGTTAAAACACGGGTTGAATTATTTATTAGTTATTCCGAAATTTTCCCAATAGTTACAAATAGCGAATGCTAACATCTGGTATTTCATTGTCAATTCTTAAAGATCTCATATTTTGATATAAAGACACTTTGCAAAGTAAAGGAGCATGCACTTTGAATAATACATGCCGTCGCCAGAACGATTCCGAATTAATTACAAAACCTTAAAAAATGACGAAAGAAAAACTAAGTTTCAAAGGCATAAAAATTGTCTTGAGCAGAAACGAAATGAGAAAAATTATGGCAGGCAGCGACACTTCTTGTGGCATACAATTATGTTTTGATGGAGAGTCATGCCCAATGGATAACTGTTCTTGTTCAACACAAACAATCGATGGATGGCCTGGCGCTCATCCATGTATCCCTAAAATAATTGTATAGCTTAATCATCATGGCATTAAAACCATCTGTTAACTTATACCTAAGCGATTAACTAAAAGCCCCGTTAAGGGGCTTTTAGTTAATTTTATTTGCTTTTGGCTCCGCCTTTTCGTTTGAAAAAGTCGTTTGCCTGCTTATCATTGGGATCTAATGCTTTGGCCTTGGTAAAATACTCAGACGCTTTCGCTTCATTTTTCTCCTTATACAGGTAGTAAGTACCTAAATAATCATTTGCTTCTATCACGCTTGCTTTTTCCTGCGCGCTGAACGCAGTTGGATCGGTCATTACTGCCAGATACTGCTCATAAAACGGTTTTCCCAAGCCTTTGATGTTGTTTCTGTCAAGGTCTTTCGCATCGTTTACTTCAGCTCTGAGTATGATTATCGCCGGAGGCGGGCTTTGCATTTTATGCTGAACATAGCTTAATGCCGAATCGGCTTTATTAAGCGCGACTGTATCAACCGGTTTTCCCTTGCCACCCAAGCCTACCATGTAGTAGCTGTAACCTGCTTTAAAATAATCTTGCAAGGTTACCTTACGACCGCCTTTAGCGATATATACTGTAAGTGCATCCCCGGCCTTTGCATAATTTTTCTGCCCATAGTAATAATTCGCTATCTCACCATATACTGCTGTCCGGTTTGAATCCAAACTTAATGCTTTCCTAAGAGTTATAACACCTGTAGTATCGTTCATACCTAATTGCGCGCGGCCCAGGTAAATATAATCCAATGGTATCACGCGTTTCGGATCAGCTTTAGTGATCCAGGTGTTTCCTGCCGCAACTGCTGCAGGATAATCTTTATTCTCAACCGCCGAATACATTACATAACGTTGCGCCCTAAGATTTGAGCCTGCTGTTTTGGAAAGCTCAGTGGCCACCTGCTGTAAGGTCTTGTAGTCACCTGCATTGATCAGGAAGTCAGCATAGCGCATTTCTGATTCAGGCGAAGTATCGGTCAGGCTCAGGTATTTCTGATATTGCTGAACCGCTTCCTTGATCTTGGTATCGGCATCTTTAGGCGAGGTAATTGCCCAACGGTAATCGGTTTCTGCCCATTCACGGTATGCCGGGCCATAGTTTGGATCAAGACTTATTGCCTGCTGGAATTGCTTTACAGCATCTTCAAAGTTATCGGCAAATTTCCAAAGTACGCCTAACGCTACATAAGTATTCGGTGCTTTCGGATCAAGCGTTTGTGCTGTTGAAAAATTGGTATAGGCATCGCTGCTCTTCACCAGTATACGGTCAGCCTCGCCCAGCGTCATATATATTTCCGGGTCGGTTGATTGTGCAGGTTCATCTTTATGCTTTTTGTCTTTAACTGCGGTAGCAGCAACGCCTTTGTTCAGTACATCCAGTGCAGCTGCAGCATCGGCCGGCGTTGGGGCAGTAGCGCCACCCACCGGCAGCAGGTAACCTTTACCCATATACACATAAGGCTTGGTATCCTTACCCGCTTTGGTCAAAGCCTGTGCAAAGTTAGATGATGTACCCGCCGCGTCCTTATCCAGGTGCGCAGCAACGCCTAACCCTACATAGTTCAGGGCCGAAGCAGCATCAGCGGCTATACCCTTCTGGAAGGTAGCTTTCGCCGAATCCACATAATCCTGTTTAATATATACCCATCCCAAATAGAAGTAATTGTCACCTTTGGTTGATTGTGTCGTTACCAGGTTCTTCAGCATCGATTTGGCTTTCTGAAATTGTTCCGCATCAATCGCTTTCTTTGCATCGGCAAGGCTCTGTGCAAAAACAGATGACCCCATCAGCACGAGGCCAAAACCAATTGCAGCCGCTTTATTTATAATTTTCATTTTATACTTAGGTTTTTGTTTAGTGTATGTGTGCTAGTAATATATAACTCTTTGTCTTATAATTTATTGCTGTGAATAGCCATATTCCGCTCAGGTATCTGGGCGGGTAGCAAGCCCGACCTGAGTATAATGCGCTGACCCTTATCGCCGCTGATAAATAACTCAAGCCCGGCGCCCAGGCCTTTCCGGCCGGTACAGTTTACCATGTATAAACTTCTTTGCAAAGGGTATTGTTTTAGAAACAAGGTTGATTGCGAAGGCTGGAAATACTGACCAGGTGCTGTTTTGCTGTTTTCATCCCTTACGCTCAATATTCTTACTTTTTTTACAGCGTCGGCATAATCCTTATCCGGATCATCGAGCCAGCCGAAACCTGTGATGCCTATAGCTTCCGGGTGTTCGCTCACGTACCTGATCACCTCTTTGTTGGTTTTAAGTGCATAGATATTTTTTGCGTCAAGCTTCTGTACGCCGCTCAATTCTCTTAAATATCTTACCAGGCTGGAGTTGGGGTTATCAAAAACAATGCTCCTGTTATTTTCAGCTTGGCCTGCAAGCATTTTCTTAATGGTGCCAACGGTTATCCCCGTATCGGCTGATGCCTGGTTCACAATGATAGCTATAGCGTCCGCAGCGAATTTGCTTGTTGTTACCGGCAGATTACGTTGCGCCAGGGCATTTTTTTCCTGTGGTGTCAGGTCGCGGGATAAAAACGCGAAGCGTACGCTATCGGTCAGCAATAAATTTACTGCACTGCTTTCCGAACGATAGATCACCTGCGGATTTGCTTCCGGGTTATCATGTTTGAATATGTAGATCTCCTGGTCCACTATCGGCGAGAAGGACTCGTCCGATACAAACTGCAAAGTCCCCGAATTATAGGTATCGTTATAGTTTTTTGCCTGATCCCTGCGGTTACAAGTTTCCAGCGAGCCTACGATAGCTATACTTAAAATTACCAGGATCAATCTACTCTTCATCGGGCCTTTTCCTAAAGAATCTAAAAAATCTTATTAAACTATATAGCAGCAGCATAGCGCCTAACGCCATTCTCTGCCAGGTAGGCAAATCGAGCCTGTCAACAAGTTTGCTCCAGAACATGACCATCAGGCCAAGGGTGAAGCAAGCTATAAAGGTGATTAAGCCCAAAATAAACAAAAACCGCCTTTGGGGCGATTTTTGTTTAAAATCAAGTTTATCTTGCATTGATCTTATTGATCTTCCTGCTGCAACGCAAAGCTCACAGGCACCTGGTATTGTACACGAACCGGACGGCCGTTTTGTATACCTGGTTTCCATTTAGGTGCATTTCTCAATACACGCACAGCTTCCTCATCGCAACCACTTCCAATACCACGCAATACTTTAACATCCGTTATCGATCCGTCTTTCTCAACAACGAACGTTAAGAATACTTTACCCTGGATGTTATTTTCTTTGGCAACAGCCGGGTAACGGATGTTATCTCCAAGATATTTATAGAACTTACCAATCCCTCCGTTAGGCGTAGGCTCCTGCTCAACCGCCGTGAAGATCTTGTTCTCATCCTCGGTAACTGCTTTTTCATCGCCGTTACCTACAGGCGTATTGATCACGATATCGGCATTGGGATCACCTTTCTGGGTTTTTTGTCCCGGGTCGGCAACTTCCAATTCTTTTACCGTTGGTGGTTGTTCCTTAACCTCGTTATCCGGTTTTACTACCGGCGGCGGGAACTTCACCTGGTCGATCTTCGGTTTCGGTGGTTCTGGTGGCGGTGGTGGTGGTTTCTGTTTATTTACAGGCGGCGGTGGCTGAAGTACCACAGGTACTATCTTCACCTTATCCTCCTTCTTCGGTATAAAGCCGGCAATGATATTGATGATAGTCGGTAACGAGATGGCAAAAACAAAGGCGGCCACTCCGATGATCAGCGCTTTGGTGGTATTGAAACCACTCTTTTTGCGCAATTCGTAGGCACCATAGGCTTTATTCCTGTCGGTAAAGACTACATCTATCCACTCCTCCTTTAAAATGTCTAATTTCTGTCCGAACATTTTTAAAAGCTTTAGTTTTAAATGCTATTTGTTAATTAATAGTTCCCATCTTTTTTCAGCAACTCAACTTCAGGGGCTGTGATATCCACAACACCCATTACTTTTATGCCGGCGATATTGATCTCGTCGAGCATGTTTACGAAGTTTTTATAAACTGAATGGTCACTTGGTTTTACTAGTACGATCATGTAATTGTCCGGACCAGCATGTGTAGCCTGTATTTTCTTATCCTGCTCAACAAGATCTTTGCGGATCCCGTCTTTACCGAAGTTAGAAACTGTCGGCGGCGTTTTGCCCGGGGCACCCACATACCATTCTATCTTGTTATTCGCTCCCAAAAGAACGGTCATGGTACGGGTTTCGGGCACTGGTAACTGCACATCCTTCTTGCTTTTATCCGGCATGAACATGTCCATCGCCTTTGGTTTCGACAAAGTAGTGGTCATGATAAAGAACGTAATGAGCAAGAATGCGAGGTCAACCATCGCTGTGAGGTCGATACGGGTAGAAGCTTTCTTGCTCCTTATCTTCCCGCCTTTGCCCCCGCCTTTCCCGGAGGTATCTAATTCTGCCATGTTATTGCCCTTTTAGTGTAGTTATTAAAACAAATTTGTTAACTGTCTGCCTCTGCAACACATCCACAACCTTTTTATACTCTGGATATTCATCCCTTGAGTCGCCCTTTATAGCAATACGCAGGTCCTGGTTCTTCAGGTTTTTCTGAACCAGTCGTGCCTGGTATATCCAGGTCGCCAGTTCGTTGTTCGCAGTTGTGTCTACAGGTATACCGGTTTGCGGAAATTCCTTCCTTTGCGTTTCATCCAGTGCAATAAACTGTTTCAGCTGGTTGAATGGAACACCAAAGGTTGGTATTAGAGTAAACCTTTGTATCTCATCGGGTGTGAAGTGCTGGTTGTATTGCTTTGCCATTTCTTCCAGCAACGCTTTGCGTATATCTGTGCCCTCTATTCCAAAAAATACCTTGTTATGGCCAACGCTTATTGTAGCAAGGTTGTCATCGGGTAATACTTGCGGAATAGATGCGGCGGGTATATCGATATGCAGCGGGTCTTCGGTACGAAGCTTCGCTGTTAATATGAAAAAGGTAAGCAGGAGGAACGCCACGTCGCACATGGCTGTCATGTCCAATGCTGTACTTTTTCTCGGAACTTTAATCCTCGCCATAGTTGAATAATTTTAAAAAATAAATAGTGTTTTAAATTTTTTGAAATCCGACGCTCTTATATAAAAACGGGGATTTAAGCACTAAAGTATTTTTTTAACCTTTCCTGTTGGCGTGTGATGCACCGAATGTTTGCACAATGCTGAAACCGGTTTCATCGATAGCGTAAGTCAGCTTGTCGATCTTCGATGTAAAGAAGTTATACAGGATGATCGATGATGCTGAAGTACTGATACCCAAAGCGGTATTGATCAATGCTTCTGAGATACTGGTTGACAGCTGTGAGGTGTTTGGAGCACCGGAAGCAGCCAGGGTAGCGAAGGCCTTGATCATACCTAATACTGTACCTAACAGACCGCACAATGTACCGATAGATACCAGGGTTGCGATGATGGTCAGGTTTTGCTCAAGCATTGGCATTTCCAGTGCAGTAGCTTCTTCGATCTCTTTCTGGATGGCCAGTGTTTTCTGGTCAACGGTCAGGTGATCGTCAGCTTCCATTTCACGGTATTTTTTCAGACCTGCTTTAACTACGTTGGCAACAGAGCCTTTTTGTTTATCGCATTCTGCGTTAGCGCCGTCGATGTTACCTGCGCTTAACAAAGTGGTGATCTTCCTAACAAAAGAATCAACGCTGCCTGTGCCTGATGCCTTACCGATAACGATAGCCCTCTCGATAGAGAAAACGATAACCATTAATACGAATGACATGATAAGCGGCACAAGGAAACCTCCCCTGTGAACCGTTCCGAAAACGTCCATTTTCTGTGCATTCTCCACATCGCCTCCGGCATAGTGGCTTGGGTCACCTAATATAAGCCAGAAGATCAATATTGCAGCAATAATACAGATCGGGATCGTTAAAAGTGCGAAAGCACTTGATGCTCCGGAGCTCTCTTTCTTTACTGGTGTAGTTGGTTTTGTTGGTGCGGTTGCCATTACTTTAGTTTTTAGTTTAGTTTTTGTTTATAGTACTTAGTTAATTAATGTGCTGTGTAAAAAGCGGATAACAAAATTAGAATTTTAATGATATAAAAAAACTTTTTGTGTCATTCTTTATGATTATTTAATACAAATGATGGTTTTCGCATGTTCTCGCGACATGCCAACGCCATAAAGCAAAAAAATTGTCATGTATGATTGACAATTTTTTTACAATAGAAAATAATTTTTTCAAGAATCGCAAGCACAACAGTATAAAAATACTGTAACTAAACTGCTATACTAACAGCGGGGCCGGCGTTAACTACCTGTGGATCACAGTGGCTGGCATATTTTTCAAAGTTTCGTGCAAACTCGCGGGCCAGGTGATTGGCCGTATCATCGTAGGCATCTTTATCTGCCCAGGTGCTGCGCGGGTCCAAAATATTTTCAGGTACGCCCAGGCACATTGTAGGCATTTGCAGGTTGAACTGCGCATGGCGGCGGTATGGAACATTATCCAGTTCACCGTTCATTGCGGCAGTGATCATGGCGCGTGTATATTTAAGCTTCATACGCTTACCTACGCCATAAGCCCCTCCGGACCAGCCGGTATTTACCAGCCATACATTCACACCGCGTTCCTCGAGCTTTTTACCAAGCAGGTTTGCGTAAGCAGTAGGGTGCAGCGGCAGAAAGGCTTCGCCGAAGCAAGGCGAAAAGGTAGTTTTGGGCTCCGAGATACCGGCTTCCGTCCCGGCAACCTTAGCGGTATAGCCTGAAATGAAATAGTACATCGCCTGTGCCGTGGTCAGCTTAGAGATCGGCGGCAGAACGCCGAACGCATCGGCAGTAAGGAAAAATATGTTTTTGGGCGATGAGCCGATGGACGGCATCACCGTATTATCGACAAAATATAAAGGATAGGCAACCCTCGTATTCTCCGTCTTCTCTATATCATTATAATTAACGGTACGCGTGCCGGGCATAAAATTGATATTCTCCAGCAACGCACCAAATTTAATCGCATTGAATATCTGTGGTTCCTTTTCCGGAGTAAGGCCTACGCACTTAGCATAGCAGCCCCCTTCAAAATTGAATACGGTGTACTCGCTCCACCCATGCTCATCGTCACCTATGAGACTGCGCTCGGGGTCGGCAGAAAGCGTAGTTTTCCCGGTGCCGGATAATCCAAAGAATATGGCGGTATCGCCCTTGGTGCCGGTATTGGCCGAGCAGTGCATGGAAAGCACCTGCTTTTCATGCGGCAGAACAAAGTTCAATACAGAAAATATGCCTTTCTTGATCTCGCCTGTATAGCCTGTACCACCTATCAGGATGATCTTGCGGCTAAAATTGATGATCGAAAAGTTATGCTGACGGGTTCCGTCGATCGCAGGATCAGCCAAAAAGCCGGGTGCGGCTATCACCGTCCATTCCGGTTTGTTCGCCGGGTTGATCTTTTCCGGACGGCGGAACAGGTGGTGAACGAACAAATTCTGGTAAGCGGTTTCGGTAACCACTCTTACGTTAACATGATATTTTTCATTGGCGCAAACCGAAGCATCGCGCACAAATATTTGCTGACCGGCGAGATAATCTGTTACCTTATTATAAAGGGCATCAAACTTCCGTCCGTCGAACGGTATGTTTACATCGCTCCACCATACGGTATCACGGGTGATATCGTCTTCAACAATAAAGCGGTCCTTTGGCGAACGGCCGGTAAATTCACCGGTATCTATCGCCAGTGCGCCGTTATCGGCAAGCACACCTTCGTTTCTTTTTAACGCTATTTCGACCAGTTGCGCCGGCGTTAATTGAAAAAATACATCCTTCGCCCGATCCAGGTTTAGGTAACCCAGGTCAGGTAGTCCATTAATAGAATTTCTCATTCGAATAACTTGCTTTTTAAGATGATGTTGCCATCATGCGCTAATTCACTCCTTTAATTATTGACAATAATAGTTTCATCAAATCGGTTAAATTGGTTGGTGCAAAAATCCGACTTTTATACGCGCAAAGCAAGGAAAAGTTTGAAAAAAATTTACTGTATGTACTTTTTACACTATATTAAACTAATTGAAAATCAATAGTTTAACATAGTGTACCGAAAAAGTTCAATACACTAACCTCCGGCCTTCTTGGCCTTGAAATTATCTGCCTGGAGCAGTGTTAAAACGCGGTCGCGGAAGTCTCCCTGTATCAAAATTTCCCCATTTTTAACCGATCCGCCCACCCCACATTTGGATTTAAGCTGTTTGCCAATGGCCTCCAGGTCGGCATCCTTTCCGACAAAGCCGGTAATGCGGGTAACCATCTTTCCGCCGCCTTTACGGTCGAGGTAAATTTTCAGGTCCTGTTGCTGGGGCGGCAGTGTGGATGCGGCATAGCCGGTGTTACCCTTGTATTCGTAATCCGCGTTGGTGGAATAAACTATACCTGAAAAATCATTGAATTTCTTTGCCATGATATTATCTTACTATTGCTTAACAGCCAGGGGCATCTGATCGTTATCAGGCGAAACGGGGTTTTCGCCTTTAAATGTTTTCCCGGTGATGATTTTTAATGCGCCTGGCACAATAGCTATCTCAATATCCGTCCCCATGATCTGCGGCTCACCGTCAAGGTGCACGGGCCCATCCGCATCTCTCTTCACCAGTATATGTCTACCACGTATGATCTCGACATATTTTGATTTATCAGCGGTGCCATTGAACATTCGCAGCCCCATTGCCGGGAACTTATATAATGGAAAATGTTTGATAATGCACACATCAAGCAAACCATCCTGCACCGAGGCATGCGGCGAAACATGTGCATTGTTGCCGTACTGTGATGAATTGGCGATACTAAGCATAAATGCTTCGCGATCATAAGGCACACCGTCTATTTCCAGGTGATAAGATTCGCTCTTGTATCCCATTATTTCTCCGAATGACGACTTGATATAGGCCCAGAAACCCCGGTTTTTATCATGAGAGAATACCTCGGCGATATGCGCATCGAAACCCATACCCGCCATATTAAAGAACCATTGCCGGTTCAATTTACCTGCATCAATAGCTTCTGTGCGGCGTTCGTTCAGGTTTCTGATGGCTTCTGCGGTATCCATCGGGATGCCCAAAAACCTGGACAAGCCGTTTCCAGACCCAAAGGGCAGTATGCCCAGTACCGCATCCGTCCCTGCAACAGACGACGCGATCTCATTGATAGTACCGTCGCCGCCTACCGCTATAATATATTGGTATTCGCCTACCGCTTTGCCGGCCAGTTTGTTGCCGTGATAGGCGTGATTGGTAAACACAATTTCGTAGTCGAAAAGCGTAGCGTCCAGGTTGTTCCTGATCAGATCCGGCACATTGTCCTTCTTCTTTCCTCCCGAGATCGGATTGATAATAAATAACGCTTTACTTTTCAAGCAATTGTATTTTTGGGGACGTCAAAAGTAAACCCTATTTTCGGCTTTGTAAAAAATTGTTTTAATTTTGGCCCAAAAGGTGGACTGATTTGATGTTCCGGCGCGATTATTGCCTATGAAGCCGGAACTGGATTGCAACCACATAAAAAAGTGCTAAAATTCTGTCTCTTTTTTCAGCTGTGATCCGTATAAGAGTCTTTATTACATTTACTTAATTAAATTTTTAACCCGAAAAAACTTTATGCCTTACTTATTTACGTCAGAATCCGTATCAGAAGGACATCCGGATAAAGTAGCAGATCAAATATCCGATGCGCTGATCGATAATTTTTTAGCCTTTGACGCCGACTCTAAAGTAGCCTGCGAAACACTGGTAACCACCGGACAGGTTGTTCTGGCTGGCGAAGTAAAATCAAAAGCTTACCTCGATGTACAAAAAATAGCCCGCGAAGTGATCAATAAAATTGGTTATACCAAGGGCGAATATATGTTTGACGGCAGCTCATGCGGTGTACTATCAGCTATACACGAACAATCACCCGATATCAACCAGGGTGTCGACAGGGCCGCGAAAGAAGAACAAGGCGCGGGCGACCAGGGAATGATGTTTGGTTATGCAACCAGCGAAACTGACAACTATATGCCGTTGGCATTAGATATTGCACACGCTATATTAATCGAACTTGCTGCCATACGCCGCGAAAATAAGGATATCAAATACCTGCGCCCGGATGCTAAATCACAGGTAACACTGGAGTATGATGATAACAATCAACCGGTGCGTATAGATGCCATCGTTCTTTCAACCCAGCATGATGACTTTGACGAAGAGCAGGCGATGCTGAAAAAGATCAGCGATGATATTATTGGCATATTGATACCACGTGTAAAAGCGAAATACGCAAAATACGCTCACTTCTTTACTGATAACATCAAATACCACATTAACCCTACCGGAAAATTTGTTATTGGCGGTCCTCACGGTGATACAGGCTTAACTGGTCGTAAGATTATTGTAGACACTTACGGTGGTAAAGGCGCACATGGTGGCGGTGCATTTTCGGGCAAAGACCCTTCAAAGGTCGACCGTTCCGCAGCTTATGCTACACGCCACATCGCTAAAAACCTGGTTGCCGCCGGCGTATGCAGCGAAGTACTGGTACAAGTGTCTTATGCTATTGGCGTTGCCAAACCAATGGGTATTTATGTAAATACTTATGGCACCGGTAAAGTGGGCCTTAATGATGGCGAGATAGCCAAAAAGGTTGAAGCCATCTTCAATATGACACCGTATGCTATTGAAACCCGTTTCAAACTGCGCAACCCTATTTATAGCGAAACCGCAGCTTA
>Ga0157374_10003769_pt1 | contig 12746 bp, 18 predicted proteins | sample M25metaG_FD_115308 | JGI IMG/M metagenome (GOLD analysis project Ga0157374, IMG submission 115308) | Miscanthus rhizosphere microbial communities from Kellogg Biological Station, Michigan, USA - M2-5 metaG | ecosystem: Host-associated > Plants > Roots > Rhizosphere > Soil | place: USA: Michigan...
TAACGAGGCAGAGTGGAAAGTGACTGTAGCTATGGGGCTGTATCAGTTGGGTGGGCCGGGCGAAGTGATGGCTAAGTGGGTGGTTTAACGGTGAGGGGGTGAGCAAGACGCTATTTCATAAGCTCATCTACACGCAGTCATAGCCAGCTCTCCGATGTCGAAATGACGCGTATGAAATATATTTAGCCAAATGGTGCGTATTGTCTTAATTCTAAAGCAGTAAGAAGGGCCTGAGAAGAGAATAAATCTGGCTCAGGCGTCCTCAAGGCTTAAAGCTTACAAGTTCGATATATTCGGTAACTTGAAGTCTCGAAACACTGACACCGTTAAATTCAGGGTAGTTTATGAGAACAGGGTCTATGCCTATGGATGATCATTCAGTGACTTTCACAACACCTCGTGGAATTGCGAAATCCCCTTTCCCGCCGATGTTGATCAGCGAATGGGAAGCCTTATTCTCCTTTCCTGTGATCAACTTATTTCAAAAGGGCATATTACTCATTCCACTATGGGCCTTAGATCGGGATGCTAGACAGTCTGATAGACAGTGCACGCTACTAATTACTTACTAATTCACGCAGTTAACCAGCTCAGGCAGAGTGGTCGTCGAAGGGTATAGGTTCAGAGGTGGCAATTGCATTCGAACGTCTATAGAGTGTAGACCCATCCATGACGGTATATGCTGGTCGGTAAATGGTAGGGCGCATGTTGGTCGGTCCAAGGTGGAGGGTGGAATAGAAGTTCTCGTCAGTCTCTTCTTGTCCCTATTTCGGGACAACTTCTCAGCTTGTCGTGGGATTCAGGCAGCTCGTTTCGAACGGCTCCGAAGCGGAGATTGGATTGGTATTGTACCGATACTGTAAGTGGGATGGTGATGGGGTGAGCATAAGAACTCAAGATGGCAATATCGACTGTTGGATGGGAGGAGTTCGGCATGTCGAGTCGATTTCTCCGATATTGCGGCTTGTATGCTTATTATTGGGAGGCCACACAGTAGAGGATGCTTACAGAACTCCCATTTACAAGTGACGGCAGATATGTACAACCTGTTCGAACCCGTTTGAGCAGGTCGAACAGCGAGTATCAAGGGACAAAAAAGGTTCATGAAACTCCCGCAATAGGGGCTACACATGCCAGGGTGAATGTCTCGAAATACACGAATTTAATAGCCGCCGTCATTAAATGTATTTTAGAAAATACATGTGAGTGAATACATCCAACTCACTTGGTCGAGAACCATTTGAGTTGGTTGGAAATTGGTGGATATGGTAGTGGTGGAGTGCTGCGTTAAAGGGACGCCAGGGAGTCTTTTTGCCCCTCTTTCCTCACCAATTCCTCTCAGTCAGCCGAGCTATTTCATCATCGATAACGCTCTCTTCGCCCGGTTCGTCACCCGGTGAGCGGTGTCGCTCAGCAAATACTCCCTTTGACACACAGGGTGTGCTCGCAGTTGTGGCGAGGTGGGTGTGTGTGCATACTCTCACTCGCCACTCGATGTGAATGTGGGAATTTCTCTCATTTCATTCTCTTCCCCGCGCCGTGTTGCGGGCAGAATCGATAGAGAGACGCGGATTCCTTCTCTGGCTATGTGCTTGTCAATAAGAGGGCGTATATTTCTCCATCCATTCTCCTCCACTCACCCAATATTTCTGGTCGTCACATCGGGCGATGTAATTGATTATTTCGAAAGAGTCTTGCTCCCAACCTACGCACACCGCACATGACTCCCTTCAGCATCAGCAAGACACAGAGGGGAGGGAACTCCCTTTCCAACCATAAACAGATGACGCGGACCCAGTAATCTCCACCGTAGTAGTGCAAGGAGAGGATCTCCGCCAAAAGTATTGCCCGTATGGATACATCAAGTTGCATCCGGACAACTCGAGTGTCTGTGGGAGAAACAGTACATATACCAGCGGTAGAGGCGATGGCATTAAATGGGATATTTAAAGCACAGAAGCCCTGTGAACAGTCAGGAATTGCTACACTTGACTCCTATAGAGTTTCAGAGGTACAATTGAGACAGGGACAGTGATCACTCTATACATAATCATGCGGTGCACAATAGTCCTGGGAGATTTTTGAAATCGCGCTAATTCTAAAGAATAGAGAAAAAGTTTTAAATATTTGACGGAAACTACTGCTGCACAATCCCCCCGAAGTGGATACCAAAGCCCTTATTGCAAGATGTCATCCATGAACAGGTCTGCTATAGATGGGTTGATTGGACAGGCAAACTTGAAGCTCGCGCATGGGAATAGCGACGAGGCTTTAGCTTTGCTGCATGAGGTCGGTCAGTTCTCGTCCATCATATGGCTAGGCTAATCACAAACGCGACTTAGGCTATTCGTCAAGACCCGAGAAATGCGGAAGTCTACTTTCAAGTGTCGAACATATATTCGGACCTCGATCAGCTGGACGAGTGTTTCAAGTATCGTTACCTGGCAGCGAATCTAAGCAACAAGACTTCGGCAGATGAATGGGGAGAAGTTGGCATGCTCGCGCTGAATCTCGAAAAGCTGGACGAGTCCGCTGCGTGTTACGAAAAAGGTACAGTATTTTCTTCGTTGTAATTCTGTCATGATGCTCGGGATTAAGCGATTCGACTTGACCCAACTAATTGGAGCCATTATGACAAGAGGATTGAAGTTTTGGAGGCATTAAACCACACGGAGATGGCGATGAGGACGCGTTTGAAGGCTGCTCAGTCGATCAACTGCCACCTTTCCAACGTTGGTTTCGACTGGCTGAAGACTCTAATCAAGGAGGTAAGAGCTTGACCGTGTAACTTAGCCTAGAATTCATAGAATTTTTACTGACAGGTAGCTTCTTACTACATTACGACTGACAATGAAGAAAGGGCAATGGATGCGTTGGAGGCTCTGGTTCTAAGAAGTCAAGAATTTGCACAAAAAGCTGAGGAGCAACATCTTACCCTTATAGGTAGTTCTGTTTACATTTAGTTGTAGATCATTCCATAATCACCATTATTAAGACATGCGCCTAAGCCGTGGACGGTTCGATGAATGTGTAAAGTCCATTCTTACGCTGCAGCAGGGAATCCAAGCATTAGACGAGCAGCACCAACCGGCACTGAAGGTATAAAGTATCGAACGAAGCATACATCGATGTAAGCAATAACACTCTTTGTTTCAGACATCATGGACGGGGACGAGCGGATGCCAGATTCAACCGTACCCACTTCCACGAATCAGCATGTGGCTTGTGGAGGATTCAGTTCCCACCAAGTTCCTTTCTCGACTCGTCATTTGTCTTCTTCGGTTAGGGATCAGCGAATCTGCCACCCAGCTCACGGATCTGCTAGTGAAGAGAACAATCAATCCCGAGGAGGAGGATACAGTGCTGGAAGTTGCGTCTGTCTACAGGGAAACAGAGTCGGCAGAGCGTGCAATCAACTTCGTCAAGTCTCTGATTGATGCGAACCGGATACAGGAGAGCCCGAAATCGTTATACTTGTTGGGTACGCTATACCAGGTGACATTTATCTTGCATACGGGTGGATGAAAGATACATAAATCGCAATTTCTCCATATTGGTTTAGCTCTGCGACAAAGTCGACGAAGCGAAGAAAGCGTACGAGAAGGTCAATAAGCTGCAATCCGATCACGTAGATTCAAGGATCAATCTATCGGACATAATGCAGAAAGCTGGGAAAACCGATGAGGCTTTAGCCGTTCTTAAAGATTGCCAACTCGAATCTTGCACGCATTTGCCGGTATGGGCCTATATGTGCTGTCCAGGTCGGCATTAACACTAGCAAATTGTATTTAGGACGAAAGGCTTCTAATACGACAGGCAGACGTACTTCTTGAAAGCGGGTCAATGTCTCAGTATGCCGTGTGTGTACGCCTTCTCCTTATCCCCTACTTCCATATCGTTCATCAGCAGATGTCAGACGCCAACACAAGCACAAGATGGAGAACCAAGCGTAGGACCTCATTTATCGATCTCATGTCGTCTTGCTGGTACTGATTACCATACTGGTACATCCAAGATATTTAGGAAACATAGCTGGCGCACTGAGGAAGTTGGTTTTCCAGTGTCTGCAACGAGGTCCGTACCGGAAGATGATTCAGCGTTTCTCTGCAGGACTCGAAGATAGGCGTGCTGAGCTGAATGGAAAAAGAGTAAGTCGGCCTCTTTATATCAACATATTTCCATCAATTCGATCGATTTAGTTGCACGACTATGCTCTGAAGTTAGCGGAAATTCTCTACCTCGATGGAAAGTTCTTAGAGATGTTTGAAGTTGTTAGCTACGCATTCCTGGATTCCAAGATCTCACAGACCGGGTATGGATAGTATTGGAACTAGTCTAGTCTAGCCCGTCTAGTTAAGGAGGCTATGCAATGGATAATTTAGGTCGCCTACCTTCAAGAATCTCCTCTTCCTTGCTGCCATCAAAACTGGGAACATGGCTTTAGCGTTCGAATTCATCCGCTGCCACTACTCATACATTCAGGTTTGCGCTGATTATAGTTATAGCAACATAAGAAATAAGTAAGTCGTTTCGTCCGCTTTAGAATCATCAAGATGAGGTAGCCTCTCAGAGCCAAAACAGCCGAATTGTCTTCAACAAGCGTCTCTTCAACGCCATGAACTACGTGCTGTGCAACTATCAGGTACTGTTTCTCTCGATTCATTTTTCACAACTTAAACGCTATCGCGCTTTAGAATGTAGCTTACCACCGTTTTGTGATCAGGGCGCTGAGCAAGAGTCCAGAAAATAGCGCAATGAGGATAATTTCTGGAAACAACTCCCTTATCACCGGCTCCTACCGACATGCACTAGGTTCGTAGGACATCGTAGGAGTTCCTAGTCTCCCTACATTATGTTCATCGCTTTTAGGAGAGTTTTACAGAGTGTGGCTTGACAATAGAGACGAACCCCTTGTCTGTCTTCTGATTGCATTGACTTTCGCTCATATGGCTTGCAAGAAAGATATCAGCAGCAGGCACATGCTTGCAATAAGAGTGAGTTATCGCAGTCAGCTGGCTAATGTTCATCAGGAACCTTTAAGTTACTATTTAGGCAATTGCTTTCATGCGGCGTTATCAGAATCATCGTGGAATGGATGTCCAAGAAGTGAACTACAATATAGGGAGACTCTTCCATCAGCTCGGGATCTTGCCGAAAGCCATCTTTTTCTACGACCGAGTTCTCAATTCTCCTGTGCCAGAGTTTCAAGAAGCTAATGATGAAAGGTAACTGCAGAGAATGAAGAAATATGTCCGATTGATATATTGGCTCTTAATAATGCGCATATTTTTAGGTACGACCTGAAGAGATTAGCGGCCTACAATCTGTCCCTTATCTACGAGGCAAGTGGAAATCATGCTTTGGCGAGGTCAATCTTAGAGAGTCATTGTTCTGTGTAGTTCGCCTAGTCGAATAAAGAACCTCGATGGATATACTATTTAGTACTTTAAGTCTCTCACTTTTGGAGCGAGGAAGCTCAGTTACCATTCTCGGATGGCGTTGTCTGCCAATTCACTCTAAAATGGTGGAGTGGGAACCCACCCCACTTTTTACTTTCGCCACACGATTCACTTTCACAAGCCGTCTGGAACTCGGTCCTTTAATTTACCCTATTGGTAGCTCTTATTGTGTGTAAAGTAGCCAGATGAGCGTTAATTAAATAGGCGAAAGACGAATCCGCTTGAGGATTTTACATCGCAGAGAGTAAATTTACTTGCTTCCCTGTCCCGATCTTATTGCCTCCAATGACAGATTTCACACACACGCTGACGTTGCGCCTTCAGAGGGTCCAGACCTGGGGATCCAGGTTCATGAACAATTGTGTCTTGATGGGTGGCACGTTTATTGCTGCTGGATAAAGCCATGAGCTCAAATGGCAAGGAGGGAGCATGCGCCGGTTGTTCATTAGCGCCACCATTTAACATTTTCGCTTGCTTAATTTGGTAGGGCTTGAAAATACTCTTTTGCGAGAAGTTCAGTTTAGTCGTGTGGGCCGACAATCATCAGACATTAGGTTATCATGAAGCCAGACTATTCCATTTTCTCCTATTTTTCAGTGCTAGAGTTTTATCCCACTCAACTTCTCCGGTCTGCTTGCCTTTGATCCCTGGGACATTTGCGAGATTCCCATGCTACATGTGTGCAGTATATGGGGGATGCCTGGAGGCCTCGGATGAGAACAGGCCTTGCCCCAAAGGATTAGTGCGCCCCGAATTGTGTGGGTAGCGCAAAGATTATGACTTAGAACTGGCGGTGGGGAGTTCGTTTACGGCGGTGCTCTTCTGCGAAAAATCCTTAGTGCCCTAAGTGTCGGCGGGAATTGCATTCACTAAGAAGTATATTAACGACAATAGGGCACTTTGCTCCGTTGTCGAGACATTGGTGGCCTGGAGCATGCTAGGTGTAAGTCCTATGAGGATATGCCTCTCGGAGACAGGAAGTTCTGAATGTTGTCATTGGATGTCAGCTGACTTCTCAGAACCAATGTTAGACTATTTCCCTTTTGTTCAGATTCCCATGCATTTTATACGATAATAACTGCGGCCAAGGATGTGTCTTTGAGGTCTTTGAACTGGGGCAGTGGACAAAATTTACACTTGTTGATTAGTCCCATTAGCGCTTTCAAATGCCGTTTTCACGCGGACAAATTCAGTAGAAGCAGACGATTCCAGCTTATTGGTGCCCAATTTACCGTTGTTAGCCATCCCCAGCAGACAATAGGATTTAGCTGGCTTGTTCTAAGCTTGTAAGCATGCTTCCATTTGTTCTCTCCCTGGCCTGTAATGTGATACGGGATGTATTTCATGCTCAACTGAATGTTCTCAATAGGCCTGAGCTAGATGTGCTTGCTGGCTCTGATGCCGAAGATTCCCATATTTTTCTGGGCTTCACCCTCTCCACGAGAAGTTGTCGGCAGTGGTAAACACGCACGACTATGCCCCGTTTCCAGTTATGACGAAACTGTGGTAGTCCCTCTATTCTCGATTCCTCCTCCCTCTTGTCTATCGTTGCGCTGCATCATGCCGGAAGAAGTTCCAATGGCCGGATCATTCTCGAATGCTGACTACCTGCTTGGCGACGTAGAAGGGCGGTTCAACGACACCAGCGCCATTTTCACCTACAACGACAACATCACAGCACTTCGCTTGCCTGTCGAGACCCCACCCGTGGAGGACTGGTTGGTCACCGAAGAGTATAACAATAAGCCAGCTTGACATGAATCCATTTAGGTGTTTCGATCTCTACCTCTATTACCGCAGCGCGGCCGAAGATGATGAACAGGCAGTCGAAATGCTGCAATCACTAGAAAGGTAAGTTCCGTAGAGCAATAAGGCAATAAAGCCCATCGTATATCATCATTCAGCTATTCGGCCTTCTCGTTCGCCATAAATGGCATTTTCACGTGCCTACTGGCCAGCTTCGGCCTTATCGGAAATCTCATGTTCGTCGTGCAGGTAGTTCCAAGGTTGACCCACGTATTTTATTTTGAAATGATTCTGCTGCAGTTGCACAACTCACCATACTTCTCTCGGCGTCTGGCCATTCACCTCTCGATGCTGTGTGCCTGGGATATGGCTCTACTTCTTTGTAAGCTGTAAAACGGGAGGCATTCTAAATGTTTGAAGATAACGGTTAAGGTTGCCTTCTTACATACGGGATCATCTCCACTATCTACGGCATCATACCCTTCGTGGGTGCCGTCGCCTATCTACTCTATTTCTTTCAACCATTCGCATCATTCTGTGTCACGGGCACTATCTGGCAAGTGTTGGTAATAACTGTGGAGCGGTATGCAGCCGTCTCTAAGCCACTTGAGCAACGGACTCGCAATGCCCAATTCCCCTTGCCCCTCGTGTTCATCAGTATTGCGGTTGGTGCATTCCTGCTCAACATGTAGGTGCTCCCGGAGTTATAAATGCTTGCCGGATCATTGCTAATTACAGGTTAGTTGTGCCGTTGGAGAGGACTCTTACCGATTGCTATGAGTTCGTGCACGACGGCTTTCGAGTGCGTACCATGATTGTCCAAAGGGATCTGGCCAACAACCAATACTATGCAATATGTAGGTGATAGGTGGAGCACCGTGCTGAATGAATGAAGACTGGGGCATTTAAGTGGTTCATCTCATCCCCGACATCATCTTTCGAGCACCACTCCCCATTATTCTGATAGCCTTCCTCACCGTACGAACCTTGCAAATATGCCATGCAAATACGAGTCGGCGAGTGGGCCAGCTTCGCCAGCAATCGCCGAGCCGGAAGAACGTGCCATTCATGTTAACGGTAACCGCAGAAAGTCTAGCAGCTTTAGCCTAACTAGCCTGTTACAGCTTCTCAATATCAAGTTCATCCTCTGTAACACGCTATACCTGGTGAGAGGCAGTCGTTCATGAGCGACAACCATTAACTAATCGTTTTCCCACTTCAGTTTAACACTATCCTTATGGTAAGTAGTCTTAGGTGTTGTCTTAAAAATGTAACAGATGTGCAGGAAGTAATGGGTTATGGCGGAAAGTCGACCGGACAGCAAAGTGAGCAAGAAATGGAGCAGTTTGTGCGGAGCCTCTACCTAACCGACTTCTCAAACATGCTATTGGCCGTACATTCTGCCACAAATTGGCTTATTTTCTACCGATGGACTCCGCTTTTGCACGCAAAATGGAGGCATTCGCAGAAGACACGCGGTGGAGGGATCGAGGCACGCCTCTTACGAGAGTATCGACCTAGGCCACCTTGCTCTCCGAAGGGCTCTGCACCTAGAATTCTCCGTGCAACTCCTATACAACCATTGCTGCTTCGGCCGACTGAGCTAGCGAATGTTGAGGAAATGTTGGAGATAGTTCAGGAGGAGAAGATGCAGATCGCTAGCCACGTCCTCACAGGCGCATGCATTCATTCGCTTCCCATGAGACGAGTCTTGTTGGGCATGGAAGGGGAGACGGAAGAGGATAGCTTAAGTGTTAACTTCGAGGATCCTCTCTTCCGCACCCGGACAGAACTACTGGCCCGGAATCTCTGTGAAACAGCTGGTAGATTGCAGTAGCACAGTAGCAGCATGTTGCACATCATAACATTTTAGAAGAAATTGTACGCGACCTAGCATATGCCACCCGCGCATCCACCACTCGATCGACTGGACACTCCCATTGGAAGGACAACTGCAGGGCTGTGGGGAGAAAGAACGCCAGATTGATCCTCGACTGTCCTGTGGAGGACTGGAAATGCGTGCGTAGCATACTGACTGATGTCGTGGGAACGAAGGGAAAACAGCATATGTTTCACCTTTCGCCCCTTTCTGCTCCGGCATGGCGAGATGCAGGTGCGGAGAATGCTGATTATGCCAAGGAGCTAACAAATCTACAGAAATCGACGCAAAGAGTCTTCAACCTCGCACTTCGCGAAATAAGAATGGGTGCATTTTGCGAAGTGATCGACAGGCGGGAGAAGTACAATAGTGCTGGGCGGTCCCTATTGCCTTATCAGACAAGCTCACTCGCCCACCATGACAATGATGTTCCCAGAGGCGATGTATATAGGAGCCACTATAAGGGTTGGAATTGACGCAATAAAATAGTTAGTGGAACGTGCTGTCGATTCGTTGAATTGGCGCCGGAAGTAAATGGAGGGAACCCGAAGCCTTGAATGTGCGAGTTGAAGTCAGCCTTCTGTTTTTCATCCTATATAATCCAATCTACAAGCATGGCGTCAAACAAAGAAGAAGTCAAGCGTGAACGTATGGTTCATTATTAAAATCTCGTATGGTGTGCCGAGATATTAAGGTGGAGGTATGGATTTTAGGAGAACTGCTCCGAAAAAAGGTCGAGGAACATAATGAGGCACTACGAGAGTATGAAGCCGCCATATTTCAAGCAGTAAGCGTGCGTCAGGAGACGATTGGTTTACTCCCCGGACTCGTACGTGCAAAGCTGGAAGCAAAGCTCAAGACCATGGTACGCGAAAATCATTATGTTGGGGGTATGGGCGAGCGATTCAGATGACTGGCCCAGTGGAACTGAAGCCTGAGGACGTAAGGAAAGTAGATGAAATAGTGGCCGAAAGAGGCCGGGCAATTGACCATTGGGCGAGACGGAAAGAAGAGGTGAGAGATGGCATGTATGAAAGAAAATAAACCTTTTGGCCTAAACCTTATACAGGCTTTTGGAAAGCGACTCGCAGATACCGATCGAAAGTTGGAGGCCTTAAACCTTCTGAGAAAGGACGTGGAGAAGATTGGTGGGTAGCCTCATGCACTTCATGATCAAATTGTCATTGTCGGTATTGGGAAATCGCATCACACAAATCAATGGCTTCTAAGAGTCTTCTGTAGAGTCGTTCCCCTTTTCCATAAATACATGCAGATAAACAGCGTGTAATCTATAGCTCCATTCGATGGATAGCTCCCATTTACTACGGATAAAGTCCAAACTTGAATCAACGTGTCTGAACAAGCTGAACAATGACTCGACTAACTATAATGAGTCTGTAATGGTCCTCCTAGTGTCCGTCATCTGACTTTCCTGATGAACTTCTGTGCCCACATGAGGGTCGTGATGGCCGAAAGAGTAAACCAGGTGAGTATGTAGCTCATATGGTCATTTCTGAGCTGTATCCCATTAGGATTGGCAGTCCTTTCCAACTCGGCAAGCAGCTCTTTCTTCCACTTTAAGCGCTTGATTTGCCATATGCCAAGACCGAACGTGATGGCTGGGATTGACTAAACAATCGAGATCGAGTCTTGACTAAAGCAATAAAGGGTTTGTGTTTAACTTACAAACAATACGAGCGACTGAACTGATAGAATATGATCGTCTCCCAGGCCTTTTGTCTCCCTCTCACCGTGCGGACGCTTTTTTGGCTGATTGAGCTAAAATTAATGATGAGGTAACGTAGGCATTAGCCAAATTCTAACCACACCTCTATAATTGCGTTCTTCGCCGATCCGCGAAGAGATGCTTCCCCTCCCATTGAGATCGAATTTGTTGCGACAGTAGACGTCTGCATAAAGCCCCCATAGAAGAGACTTTTGCTCCTTCGAGCTAGCGCACAAAATCGTTGAGAGCCCATTACAGCTAATATGGCCCCGAGATTAGGACGATGGGAGGATTTCTGTTTAAGTGGAGAAGGGAGAGCAGTTGGCCAAATGTCAAAAATCCAATCCACGTTTGAACGGATAAATGTAGATCGTCGGTATTGAAGAACTATTCCGTGTTAGACTGAACTGTCGATGCCAATGTCTGCCCTATGACATGGGTAATCTATTTCGAGCCCATGCTACCCTGAATAGAGGCACATCTATATATGGGGGGATTCCTCGAGAGGGTGTTGTTGGCTCTTCTCCTTGCTTGTACACTTCTATTCTTCATAGCTTTGCTGAAGTCAGGATGGCCTATTGCTGATAACGGCGAAGGGAAGTGGAGGACTAGGGCTGGACATAGAATAGTAAATTAAAATCGTATGTGTCATTGCACACTTGGTCTGTTCAGCCTTCCGTCAACTTTGCTCCGCTAATAGAGGAAATCAAGTTAGTACAAGACGCTTTGAAGAAGGAGCGTGATGACCTGATTCTACTGGATGGCGAGCTCGATAAAATCATCACCAGAGGCCAGCGGCTACAGGGCAAATCGCACAACAATTTTGTGAATAATGAATGGGAAGAGCCGATCGCCGTGCTGGTCTTCGCATGCAATCGGGCAGATGCCTTGACTCAGCATGTGAAAAAGCTAATCGCGTAAGTGATGGCAGGCCCAGCAGCGCTTAATGATTACACATTTAGATATCGACCCTCCAAAGAGAAGTTCCCGATAGTAGTGAGTCAAGACTGTGATAATAAGGAGGCGCGTGAAGCGGCTTCCATGTTTGGGGACGAAATCCAATATGTGAAGGTGGGAAAGCTTTGAGGCTAAAAACTTGCCTTGATATTCCTTGAAGCCGTGCATTTTTCATCATGTTATTTTAGCATTTGAGCAGCGAAACTGTGAGATTAACCGTGCCAACAGATCACAAAAGATATGCAGTCTACTACAAAATTTCACGACATTACGCTCTCGGGCTAAGGCACGTGTTTAACAAACTCAACTACACGTCGGTGGTGATAACAGAGGATGATCTGGACCTAAGCGCTGACTTCTTCTCTTACTTCTCCTCCACCAGGAACTTACTTGATAGGGACAAGACTCTGTACTGTGTCTCAGCCTGGAACGATAACGGGAAAAAGGACCTCATTGATTCTGGGGCAGCCGAGCTGCTATACAGATCCGACTTTTTCCCCGGTCTCGGCTGGATGATGACCAGGTAACGTAGACGGTATAATAATCGGTTCGTAATTATGGTGGGCCGTTTATAGGGATTTGTGGCTAGAACTCGAGAGTAAATGGCCTCAGGGCTTCTGGGATGACTGGATTAGGGAGCCTGAGCAAAGGAGGGATAGGCAGTGCATTAGGTAGGCAGGGAGGGAGGAAAGAGAAGAGTACTCGTGATCTTTTTAGGCCAGAAATCTCGCGCACAAGCATGACCGACTTTGGCCGAGTGGGAGCGAGCAGGTATGGCTGTGGGGTTGGTATCGGGACTTTGAAATTTGAATCAGGGTGGGGATTTGGAGAGCATTGTTTGGAGCTGTTATACAGGGTGACACAGAAATACACTGCTAAGCCCCCAAAAATTGGCAGGCAATTTTGTAATGGTTTAGGGGCATTTTAAAAGTTTTAAACTGATTAACCCCCCTCCATGAAGCCTGACTCCCACAATGGA
>Ga0157374_10003770_pt1 | contig 12745 bp, 9 predicted proteins | sample M25metaG_FD_115308 | JGI IMG/M metagenome (GOLD analysis project Ga0157374, IMG submission 115308) | Miscanthus rhizosphere microbial communities from Kellogg Biological Station, Michigan, USA - M2-5 metaG | ecosystem: Host-associated > Plants > Roots > Rhizosphere > Soil | place: USA: Michigan...
AAACAGGCATCTCCTACCCGATTAGTTAGTAATGTTAGTAATCCGCCATTTACTCTTATTCAATTTTGATAAAAGATAATAAGCAGGAATGAGGAGACTCCTAGTCCTTCCCACCCTAGGAAGATAAAGAATAGGCTTTCTCTAAAGATTAATATAATTATCGAAAGTACAAAGATAAATAGTGTAGAAAAAAATCACCTAAGACTCTTGTTATGCATATAAAATCGTGATCAAGAAAAAACACACAGGGAAATGGTAATGACCAATATGAAGAAGACAAGTACTTGTATGTTACCTAAGATTGATAGTCTAAATATCCCAACATTGCTAATAAGTTCAGTCATCACGATTTTAAATGGGAAAAAGATTGTAGGGACTAATAAACAACACGCAAGGGAGCAGGTATAGTAGAATCAAGTCTTAAAATTTATGACTAGGCAAGCCAAAAGATAATTTCAAATTATCCAATAAGTCATGAAGCTTAAGTTAGTTAGACTAAAGGATTCATGCTCCTCAAGCGCGAAAGCAGCCTCAAGTAGCGTGCCTTTGGGATCAGGATTGATCCATCGTCTTCTAGTAGAAAAAGTAGAAATATTGTGTCAATATCGGTTTGCTCTTCATATAGAACAATGAGTAATAAAGCGTTATTTAAAGACATTAAACATCTTATGATATCTACTTTTCATACACTATTTATCTTTGTCTGGAAGTTTTTTCTTCTTATGGAAAAGCTGATCGATTTAAAGTAAAAGAGTTGCTAAAACTAATAATCTTATTTATCGTTTTACAAAAACATTTCTACGTAATTAGGTAGTATCCCCTGCTCCCTGCGTGGTAAAGAGCAGGTTTTCTCTAAGGTAGCAAAATAATTTGATTATTAATTTTAGTCCGGTATAAAAGGGAATAAAATAAATGAAGATTAACATTTTTTTAAGTAGAATAAGTAGTTAAAATTCTGCTGAGGTTAAGCACTACGATAAGACCCTAGGATCTTGAATTTGTTGGGGAAACACAATAAGATTCTTTTTCTTAACCCTTAAAGACATAGATACCCTAGGGATAACAGCATTAATCTTAGGTAGTTTTTATACAGTAAGAATAGTTGACCTCGATGTTGGATTGAATTTGATAAATAGACTTGTTAGGATTGTTCATCCTTAGTTAGTTCAAGTGATCTGAGTTCAGAACGTTGTAAAACAGTTCAGTTTCAATAGGCTTTTGGTATTTTCTTTTTTTTAGTACGAAAGGAAAAAGAGAAGTTTTTCTACCTTGGAGGATTAGCTCAGCAAATTTAGAATTTGCTCAAACAAAGTAGACATCCTTTCTTCTCCTCATCGAAAATGAGATATGATGATCACCATTAGGACATAGGATTAGTACATTTAGTATTGCTAATTTCCGATTGGCAGGTTATTCCTATGAGATTGTAGCTTTAAGTATCGCTTTTGCATAGCGAAGGTTTTATCTCGACTATTAGCTAAGCTGGGCCTTGTTTTACAGACAAGTTTTTTATAGTCATGGTAACCCTTTTTGTTAGTTTTATGGTAGGTATAACCTTATTGTTGGTTTCGTTTAGGGTCTTTAAGTGATCTAAGCCGTTGTTGGTTATTGTTTTGTTAGAGGGTGTTGTAGTGCTGTTGCTGTGTTTGTTATTTCAGTGAGTTATTGGTCCTGTGATTTTGGCGATTCTTTCGTTTTTTGTAGGAGAGGCTTTGATTTTATTAACTTCGTTTTTTAGAGTTCTCCGGTGATCTGGAAGGCCTTATGGTTCTATCTTTTTTTATTAAAATAATGATGACTATTTTGGGATCAGGTCTCTTTTTTCTTTTTTTTGGTAGGTTTATGGTAGTTGTTTTTTTGATCTTATTTTTTGGTAAATCTTGATAGTAGTGATTTTACTTGTTTTGGTTATTCTTGTTTTTTTTTTGTTACAATTTATTCTTTCTGAGTATGCTTTATTTTCTCAGGATATATTATCACCTTTGGAGTCGGGGTTTGAGAGTTTAAAAACGTCTTCATTGTTTGGTAGGTATTTTTTTTTAATGGCAGTTTTGTTTGTGTTGTTTGATATGGAGTTAATTCTTATTTTACCCGGGGTACTTTCATCTTCTTTGGTTGATTCCTTTTGGATTTTGTTATTTGCTTTTATGTTGGTTACTTTATTGTTGGAGTGAGTGTTATCTGGGTTAAAGTGGATTGTTTAGTGTTATTTAGATGCAGTGATGTTGTATCTTTGGGTTTCCTAGCACTTATACCGTTTTGGGGTGAAAGGGCGTTTCAGAATTTCGGGTCTGGTATAATAAGGTTTCTAGAGACCTTACATGATCTTGTTATGATTTGATTAGTTGTTATTTTGGTAGTTGTTTTTTTAGCGAGAGCTGGAGTGTTTTTTTTTAAAAAAAATGCAATTTTGAGTTTAGACTCTTTGTCTCTTGAAGTGATTTGGTCTTGTTTACCTATGGTAATCCTGGCTTCGGTTGCTTTTCCCAGTTTACTGCTGTTAAGAAAACAAGAAACTCTTGGAAAGCCTCTTTTTACGTTAAAAATAATTAGAAACCAGTGATCCTGAGCAAGGGAATATGATCACAATGATTATTATGATCATCTTTTGGACTTTGACGAAATTGAAGTTTTGAGGAACTTAGAAACTCCGGTGTTTCTTCCTAGGGGAAAGGTTGTGCGTATCCTTCTTTCTAGGTCTGATGTCCTGCATTCATTAGGGCTTCCTAGTTTAGGAGTGAAACTGGACTCAGTACCAGGTCGTATTAACTCTACGATTATCGATGGTTCTTCAAGGGTGTCTATTGGCTCCTGTTATGAGTTGTGTGGGACTGGTCATAGTGCTATGCCTGTCTCTTTTATTTTATTTTAATATACATGATTTTTCTGCTTTTCAGATATGGTTTCGTTATGGTTTTGGGTTTAAATCAAACAAGATATATCTTAATTTTCCTAGTTTTGGAATGGTTATCTTGAATATTTTCTATTACTTTAACAGTGCTTTCTATAAAGTACTTGTTAATTCAAAGGTACTTCTCTTTAGTTTTTTTGATTATCATTTTTATGGTACCTGAATTAATTATCTCTAGACTTTTATTAAAGATGGGTTTTCCCCCTTTTTACAATTGAGCTATCACCCTCTTTAAGTTCTTTAGGAAAAGAAATTTTTTATTTGTAATAACTTTACATAAGGTTTTGCCTACCATTTTTTCTGGAAAATGTTTTTCTATATATTTTAGATTGTTGTCTATCGTGATATTGTGTGCTTTGTTTTTGCAGGCTACAAATTTGTTCTTAGTTTTGATATTTTCGTCTTTTTTGCATGGGTGATGGCTGATCATTGCTAGGTATTTTTATCAAAAGCTATTTTGGCAATATTGAATGGTTTATGGTAGAGTGTTGTCGTTGTTCTTAATGTCCGTTGCTTTTTCAAAGCTAAGGTTGTTCAGTAATGGTCAGACCACCTTGAGAGGGATTTCCTTTTTGGTTTTAAGTGGTTTTCCCCCTTTTCTACTCTTTTGAATAAAGGCATCTTTGTTTATTATTTTGATAAAAAGAAGAGTTTATCTGGCTTTAATACTTATTTTTTCGTCTGTGGTTAGGTTGTTTGTTTATTTTCGGGTATTCTGCTTAAGGTTAAGGTTAAGAGATAAGAACAATAGAAAGTTTATTCCAGTGTTAATGATTTCATTATTAGTTGGATTTTTTTATTAACTTGGCAGATAAGTGCGTTGGATTTAAGTTCCAGATATTAGTGTTAATAAAAGGTTAGCTAGTTAAGCATTGATTTTGTAAATCAAAGATTTTCCTTTTTAAAAGGAAAGACTTTTTCTTTGTAAAAGAAAGGTTCAATAAACTAAATCCTTCTCCACCCCATAGGAGGCGAAAGCTAAACGAAATTAGAAATTTCTGTATCCCCTATGAGAAGGAATATCCAGCAAGATTAAAAATCTTCTATGCGACTTACAATAACCTTCTTTAAAGTCTTATCCTTTGGATCCACATTCCAAAATTGCAGAGAACTTAGACTTATAATATTTTGGATAGCACTTTTTTCGATCATAGCAATTCAATTGAACAACTATTCGTTAATGGTAAATGTTGGTTTATTAGATTCCTTTAGAGTATTCATGGTTTGGTTAGCAGTTGGTAGGGTGGTTTTGGCTTATCTTGGGTCTCGGTCTTTTCCTATTTTATGAGGCAGGTTAGTAGCGTCCTGTGTTAGAACTTTTTTAATGTCCAACTTATTTTGATTTTATTTAATATTTGAGTTAAGATTATTACCAATTTTCGTGATGATTCTTTTTTGAGGAGGACAACCTGAGCGGTTAAGGGCTAGAATGTATTTTATCGTTTATACAATTGTTTTTTCAGTACCTTTACTAGTAATGATTATGAGAATTGGAATTACCTATTTTTGGTGGCCCTTACACTTTATGCCTAGGCTGCTTATAAGTACTATCTTTGTCTTGCCTTTCTTAGTGAAACTACCAGTATTTGGCCTTCATTTCTGGTTGCCGAAGGCGCATGTAGAAGCTAGTACCAGTGGGTCCATGATTTTAGCTAGGCTTCTCTTGAAGTTGGGTTCTTTTGGCTTATTCCGTGTTTTATCAATGATGGTGTTAAGTGTTTTCCCTATTTTAATATTTTTTTGTGCTGTTGTCAGTAGAGTTTCTACCGTTATACAAGTAGACTTTAAAAAATTAGTGGCTTACAGCAGTGTAACACATATGACCTTCTTATCGGTGGCTAGGATAACCGTAAATAAAACTATTCTGTTTATAATAATTTTGTTTTCTGTAGCTCACGGATGGGTATCGTCTAGATTGTTTTTTTTAGTAGGACAATCTAGAAGAGTATCCTACTCTCGTTTAGGGATATTATTAAGTAGCAGATCCAACTTATTTTGATTTTATTTAATATTTGGATTGATTCTTATATCAAATTCATCAATTCCTCCAATACCATCTTTTTTCCCCGAAGTACTAACTATTTGTGGTGCTTTGATAAGTATCAGGGTTGTTATTATATGTTTCGTTCTCTTCAGGCTGTTAGTATGCTATTTTAATTCTATTTTGTTTTTAGGAGTTTCAAAATCAAAGGGATACCATTTTAAAGGAGGTATATTAAGCATATCAGAGTCAGCTACTATTTTTATTCAGGTAGGGTTGTCCATTGTTTCTATTGTATTGGTCTTCCGATTTTAAATAACTACATTATTTAATGTGTTTTGTCCGTTAATATGCTCATTTAATCCTATTGGTAGACAAAGGTTGTTTATTCTCTTTACCAGCATGTTTTGCCTAGTGTTCTTATTTGTTTTTTCTATAGAAGCCTTCATTCCTCTGTGGGAATTATTATTTCCATTGGAGTTTTCGTCCTTTGTGTTTATATTCATGTTTGGATTATTATTAATATTTAATTTAATTTCGCTAACGCTTGGTAGATATACTGTTACTACTACTCTCTCTTTTAATTTATTTTTTGGTTTTATATACTGGGTTGCTAGAGTTTTATTATTCATCTTTTTGAAACCTTATAGTTTTTCTTCCTTATTACCTTTAGGGTCTCCTATACTCTTAAGCCCCTTCTTATGCATAATTGAGCTTGTATCCATTTCCGCTCGGCCAATCACCCTATGCTTCCGGCTATTAGCTAATATATGCGCTGGACACGTTATTTTAGGGTTAATTTTTAAAGCTAATTGAGGAATATGATTGTTAGGGATACCCCTAATATTGCTGGAAGTTTTAGTTGCCTTCATTCAGGCATTCGTTTTCTCTATGCTGATTTCAGTTTATTTTCAAGAAGCTACGAGGCACTAAGGATTTAGTTTAGAGAAAACATAGCTTTGAAGAAGCTAAGAGTTATCCTTGGTTTAGAAAAGTTTTTTTTGATAGAGCTTGCAACTCTAAAGATCCTTTTCATGTACAGAGGTGTTATTGCATACAAAATTTTGACTTTTGTGGATTTGTACACTTTGGTAAAGAAGAAGATTGTTACTCTGGGATAATATACCTAAAACCTAGTTTAATAGAATAGAGAGTTTGGAACTCTAAGGTAAACGTTTTGTCTTTTTAATTCTAGGAGGCTTGTTGCATAAAAGGATCTGTTATGGACCGAAGAAGTTTTAGCAATTCTCTAAAACTAAGAAAACGACCGACAAATTCCATTGCCAGCTGTCGCGGTTATTATGGTGGATCAAGGGAAAACTAATCAATTTATTCTAGAAGGAAAGAATACAGTGAAATGTTTCTTATTTTATTAAAGGATTAAAACAACAAGGATTAGATACCCTTTTAGTTTGACCAAAATAAACAGGAAAGAGCACTGAAGGAATTTTGCTAGTGTATATTATTTAGGGGGGGCTGGGAGTTAAAGTGATAATCCTCATAAAATTTCCCTATGCAACAGTTTCCAAATCGCTGTCCTAGCTCTTTTAAAATCGGGATTTAGGTTTTTCCTCATGGGTCAAGTGAGAAAGAATCCACTTTAGGGGCTTCCTGGGTCACATTAGCAAAATAGACGTACTTAAAAGTAAGTCTTAAAGTAAGACTGAAATCATTAATGCAGGGACAAATCGCTCGGTGACTCTGAAAAGAGTAAGCCGCAACAAGGTAAGAGTACTGGAAGGTGCTCTTATAGATAGATACCTTTGTAAACGACAATTACATGTGCTCCTAAAACACTATTCTATCGGTCTTAGGTTTCTGACTGCAAACCTTCAAAGTTTGAGGATTATACCGAAAACAAAGGTTTATAATAATAAGCTATGTAAAAAACCTCTCTATTCTTTGAGAACTTCCAAGACCAAAAACTCTCTCGTATTGGTGGGGATTTGGTAGTCTATTAGGGATTTTAATAGCAATTCAAGTAGCATCAGGATTAGTCCTGGCTTTTTGCTATTCTAGTGGGGTTTTGGCTTGATCATCAGTAATTGAAATCACGCGGGAAGTATATGCGGGATGACTAATTCGGTCTATTCACAGGAATACCGCCTCTTTCGTATTCTTTATTATATTCATACACTTCTTCCGTGGAATTATTCAAGGTTCTTTTTATCTGGTATTACCATGAATTAGGGGATTTATTTTAATGTTACTAACGATAGCCGCTGCTTTTTTGGGATATGTGCTTCCCTGGGGCCAAATATCCTTTTGAGGAGCGACTGTTATTATTAACCTATTAAGAATCTTACCTTACGGTAAAATATTAGTGATTTGATTATGAGGTGGATTCTATGTTTCTGCGGCTACTTGCAGATTTTTTTTTGCTCTCCACTATATCATCCCTTTCGCTGTGTTGGCGACCATCTTGGTTCACCTATTTTTTTTACATTTTTCAGGAAGTAGTTCCTTTGGTGGTATAAATCATTCGGACAGACTAAAAGTAAAATTTGGACTCCTTTTTTCTTTCAAAGATATGGTTAATGTTATTTTTATTTGAGTTGGCTTTCTTGTTATTTTGAGTATGCCTGACTTATTCTCGGATCCGGTAAATTTTCTGCCGGCAGATCTATCCTCTTCTCCAGTTCACATTCAACCTGAATGATATTTTTTACATTTTTACGCAGTTCTTCGGGCGATTCCTAATAAAGTGGGGGGGTTGATTATGTTTTTTCTTGCCATTTTTGTTATTCTGTTCTTCTCTTGAATAAGATCAGAACTTTCACTGTCACATTTCTTCTATTATGACCTTTTAGCGTGATCATTTGTATTTTCAAACTTTCTTCTTATTTGACTAGGCAGTCAACCGGTAGAAGATCCGTTTATTTGGTTAAGGCAACTTTTAACTTTGTTATACTTCAGTTTTTTCTTCTTGTTGAAATCTCTCGATTTTTTTGCCTTTTTCTTCTTTTAAAAGTTATTTTTTCTTGATTCGAAGCCAAGCGTGGTAACTCACCAAACTTTTACCCTGTTTTTAAACAAGCAGGTATTTCTGAATATGAGTGGAGCACAGTAGGTCTTTTATTCATGGGGTCAATTATAGTTCTACCTCATAAAATAGAAAGAATTACCCGCATCCTGACAAATGATTCTCACCAGATGAAAAACAAAAGCAAAGTGGCAATTAAGCTCATTAGTGATCCTATAGAAGAAAACGAATGCCAGAAAGAAAAAGTTGTTAAGTAATCCCTGTAGCGCCGAGGTATACCCTGGATACCTAAAAAGTGCATAGGAAAAAAAGTAATATTTACACCTAAAAACAACATAAAAAACTGAGCAAGTGACAAGGTGTTATTCAAAGCCAATCCTGTTATAACAGGTCACCAATTAACCAATCCAATTATAATAGTAAAAACCGCACCTATCCTAAGCACATAATGAAAATGCGCTACTACGTAATAAGTGTCATGATACAATAAATCTAAAGTCCCATTAGCTAATACAATACCAGTTAATCCCCCAACCGTGAATAAAAATAAAAAGCCAAGAATTCATAATTGTAGTGGTATCACTAATATTTTTCTTCCCCTAAAGGATGCTAATCATCTAAAGACTTTAATTCCAGTTGGCACAGCAATAATTATAGTAGCCGCTGTAAAATAAAGACGAGTATCTATATCTAAGCCTACTCTAAACATGTGATGCGCTCATACTACGCATCCTAGTACCCCAATTCTAGTAATAGCTAAAAATATGCCCGGTACCCCAAACGGAGAAGGCTTTCCTCTAGAAATTATAACAGCGTGTCTTACCAATCCGAATCCAGGCAAAATCAAAATATACACTTCCGGGTGCCCAAAGAACCAGAAAAGATGCTGAAATAAAATGGGGTCCCCCCCACCTAGAGGATCAAAAAAAGAAGTGTTTAAATTTCGATCAAACAAAAGTATAGTGATTCCACCGGCTAGAACAGGTAACCTTAAAATTAACAAAAAAGCAGTAACTCAAACTCTAATCAAAAATAATGGTATACACATTCAAGAGATTGCTCTAGACTTAAGGTTGTTGATAGTACACAAAAAATTAATGGAGCCAGCAATTGACCTTACTCCAGCTAAATGCAGACTAAAAATTACTAGATCCACCCTCCAATTTGAATGTCCTGTAATACTCCTAAGAGGGGGGTAGATAGTTCAACCAGTACCAGCGCCACATCCTAGAAGCATAGAGCTTATTATAAACAACCCCCTAACCGGTAATAATCAAAATCTGAAGTTATTCAAACGAGGAAAGCACATGTCTTGTGCTCCTAACATCAAGGGTAATAAAATATTGCCAAATCCTCCAATTAGGATTGGCATTACCATAAAAAAAATTATTAGAAATGCATGTAGCGTTACCACTGAATTGTAAAAATTACTAAAGTTTGCCGTCTGCCTTCACCACCTTGAAAGCGGTAATAATAAGGTTCAACGCATTAGTACTCTAGTAGAAGCCCCTAATACACCTAAAGCCAGCGCTTGAATTAAGTATAAAATACCAATTTCTTTATGGTTGCACCTAGTCAATCATAATATTATGAATAGTTAGAACGCTAATTTTGTTAATTTTAGGATTTGGACTAGTGGCGTTTTTTACCTTATTAGAGCGAAAATTATTGGGATTTTCCCAAATTCGACTAGGGCCTAACAAGCTAGGCTTCTCAGGATTATTACAACCGGTACTAGACGGATTGAAGCTCCTAACTAAAAGTATATATATACCGGTAATTACTCAAACATTTTTATTTATCGGCCCTATCATTTCTTTCACAGTATTCATAATTTTCTGAGTATTTGTACTACCTTGAAATGGAAACTTTGTATTTCGCTGTTCTGCCTTGTTAATATTTTTAATGTTAGGGTTTAGGGCTTACAGAGTAATCATTATAGGCTGGGGGATTACCAGAGTATTTTCTAAATTAGGTAGATTACGCGCAATATTACAAAGGCTATCTTTCGAAGTCTCTTTAATCCTAGCTTTCTTCATAACCTTAATTCATTTTAATAGAGTAAGTCTAAGTAATTTCTTTTCATGCTTTGAGCCTTCTATCACCTGGGCATTCATATGAATTATTTTATGTTTAATAGAGAGAAATCGTGCTCCATTCGATCTCCTGGAAGGGGAAAGAGAACTCATTAGGGGATTTAATATTGAAATAAGCAGTGTCGTATTTGTACTTGTATTCTTGAGAGAATATGGTATTTTATTTTGTTTAGGGATGTTAATTTCTATTCCATTTTCAGAGGGTTTGGGGGCTACAGCTCTTTTATGTACCTCCTTCATGTTGTTCATTCGTAGTTGCTTTCCTCGTGTTCGCTACGATTCTCTCATGGTCTTAATGTGACAAACTTTTCTTCCGGTGGTAGTTGTACTTTCTTTTCAGTTAAAATTCTTTTAATTAGATGACAACAGTCACATTTAATAAGAAATAGTTGATGACCTTTGCATATAAGGTTGGCCACATTCTTAATTATTATGAGTCTCTTATTCTTTCTAAAAGGATGCTTCAAACTTATTAATTGTGTTTTATTTTTGCCAGCTGTGATAATTTTTTTCTTGTGGACACGTGACGTTTCTCGAGAAAGGGTATTTCAAGGTAATCACTCTCGTCTTGTGGCAGCAAGACTAAAGTGGGGATTAATCTGGTTTCTATTTAGTGAGGTGTGGTTTTTTTTCGGAATCTTCTGAAGGTTCTTTCATGCTAGAATATCTCCTATCACAGCTGGAAATAATACTTGACCATTAGTTGGACTTGACATCATTCCGCCTTTTCAGGTTCCATTATTAAACACCATCGTTCTTCTGATGAGAGGGGTAACAGCAACTTTATCCCACCATGAGGTGCTGGCTGGAGAAAAATCAATGTGACTTTTCTACAGTTTGTTACTGGGAATTTATTTCCTAATATTACAAGGTATAGAATATTACTCTTCCTTATTTTCTATTTCTTCTGGAGTGTTCGGTTCCTTATTTTTTCTAGGAACTGGCTTCCATGGTTTTCACGTTTGCCTCGGAGCTATTATACTCTTTATTTCTTTTCTTCGGGTAAGTATGAATAAATTATCTTTCGGACATCATTTCTTCCTCGAGTTTTCATTGTGATACTGACACTTCGTGGACGTAGTATGATTATTTTTATTCTTTTGAGTTTACGTATGAAATAATTTTTAGACAATTCGTCTTATTATTTTCGAATTTGATAAAAAAGACCTGATTGTCATCAAGGAAATAAAAAGAGACATTAACGGTAGTCTAATCATTCCGGGTACACTCTCATACCAGAATATAGCATTCACTTTGTTTCTGAAGTCAATGTCTCTTACCTTTGAAAGGAAAAAATAAGACATTATATAAACAGCAACTATTAGTAGAATATCAATAATTAGTCTTCTCTCTTTATGGGATAAAGTTGAGATTATAACAATTAATAGGAGTAGTCCTCCAATAAACACTAAGCAAAAAATAAACACTACCAATCCGGAGAACTCAAGTACTTGGCGAGCAATAAAAATTGATAAAATAGATAATGGGATGGTTAACAACCTACATCAAAAGGTTCTTTGAAGTGTTATTAAAAGTGTTGTGAAAAGTAAAAGTATTTCTCTTATTATTAGACAAATAAAATCGCAAGTGAGATAATAACTAGTGGAGTAAGAGTACTTAAAGTATTTTTTACTAAAAAAGTATTAGAAAAGATAAAATAAGTAGGTTCTAATATTAAAATATATGACAAGACATATTTAAAAAGTCTTAGTATGAAAACTCTTTTTCTTACTAGAAGCTGAAGAGAGAACCCGAATAATAAAGGTAAGAAGGTACTAGTAAAGAGAAAGAATATAAGCAACAATACCCAATACCTTCTAAATGTACCTACATTAATAAAGGTATTGTTGCTATAGAAGAATCCAAATACTAGAGTGAGTGTAGAGAGTACCAAAACGGGAAGGTGCATCACCACCCTCCTTGAGGTTATAAAAGTTTTTTCCAATTCCCCCCATAGACACATAGAAAGTAATTTAAGGCAGTAGGATAGGGTTAACGTTACCAAAGCAATAAGGATTACTCATGAGTATACTCTATTAGACAAGACGAAGTGTGTTAGGAGAATTTGCTCCTTAGAGTATATTCCACTCTGAAATAAGATTCCTCTTAGCCTTAAAATTCTAATAAATAGTGCTACTATTAAAGCGTTAATAGAAACTGATAACTTTCGAGAGTCTTGTTGAGAGTAATTCAACCTTAGCATTCTTCCAATAATTAAGAATAAGTTTGCTTTTGCTAAAGCATGACAGACTAAGTGGAAGAAACAAATCAATTTTCCTCCTAGGTATAATGAGAGGACCATTATACCTAACTGACTTAAGGTTGATAGAGCTACAATTTTTTTTGCGTCTACTTCTAACAAAGCAGCAAGCCTTGCTGTTAGGGTTGTTAAGCTTCCGAATAGCAGTCATAGAATTGAATAAGAATTATGAAAAAATCGAATTAGTATTCAGATGCCGGCAGTTACCAGAGTGGAACTATGTACCAAAGCGCTAACTGGTGTGGGAGCAGCTATAGCTGCTGGTAGCCAACTAGTAAAGGGCCATTGAGCTCTTTTAGTAAATGCTAAGGTGAACACTAAGATAATTAGAAGCTGGTTAGAGTTGAACCTAGGTGAAAGTAGGAATATTCAGTAAGAAAAACTAATAATTAAACAGGCATCTCCTACCCGATTAGTTAGTAATGTTAGTAATCCGCCATTTACTCTTATTCAATTTTGATAAAAGATAATAAGCAGGAATGAGGAGACTCCTAGTCCTTCCCACCCTAGGAAG
>Ga0157374_10003771_pt1 | contig 12744 bp, 8 predicted proteins | sample M25metaG_FD_115308 | JGI IMG/M metagenome (GOLD analysis project Ga0157374, IMG submission 115308) | Miscanthus rhizosphere microbial communities from Kellogg Biological Station, Michigan, USA - M2-5 metaG | ecosystem: Host-associated > Plants > Roots > Rhizosphere > Soil | place: USA: Michigan...
ATGGATTTCGGCGCTGTCGCCAATCTGTCGAAATCCGTCACCGAAGGTTTTGTTTTCGACTGGAAATATTCGCACTATCGCCGACGAAATTACGGCAGCTCTTCCAAGGACCGGCCGGGTGAGCAGTTCGTTGGCTTCATTCAGAACCACGATCAGGTCGCCAACACCAGCCGCGGCAAGCGACTCTCCAGCCTGGTTTCCTCCGGACAACAGAAACTGGCGGCGGTCCTCACGCTGAGCTCGCCTTTCCTGCCACTGCTGTTCATGGGGGAAGAATACGGTGAGACCGCGCCCTTCCTCTACTTCACCAGCTTCGACGATCCCGGCCTGGCTGCCGCGGTCACTGCAGGACGTAAAAAGGAACTAGGGTCGCACTACTCCGAGAGCGAATTCGCAGATCCGCAAGCTCCGGGCACTTTCGAGCACTGCAAACTGGATTGGTCGAAGACCGAAGTCTCTCCGCACGCGGAAATTCTGCGTCTCTACCGCGATCTGATTTCCCTGCGCAGGCAGCATCTCAGCCTGGCGAACTGCCGCAAGGAGCTGACCGAGATCCAGTTTAATGAGCAGAGAAAGTGGCTGCTCATGAAACGCTCGGACCCTTCAGGCAGCGGGGCCCTGCTGGTTTTTAATTTCTCCTCTGAGGCCCAGAGCATTCCAGTTCTGGACTCAGACCACTCGTGGCGGCTGGCGTTGTGGACAGGCGATGCGATTTACGGCGGTGGAAGTGGTCCTCGTCCTGTCGAGCGCCCCGGCTCAGTCTCGCAGCTGTTACTGGCAGGATTTGAAGCCGCGATTCTCATACGCTGACACCGAGCGCGATTCGGCGGTGCGAACCCGTCGCGGATGCCCGTTGTCTCATCGGGCTCACCTGTCCAATAGAGTGGCGAAGGCTGCGCGCTGTCACCCACGGCATGTGATAAATTTGAAAAACGTGCCCAATAATCGCTGATTTAACGCTTCGACGGGTTCTGAATGTAACCTCGCCTGTCCTTAACGAACGGCAGCCACAACTCTACGCAGGAGGTCGGTACCGCGCATGACGGGCGAAGGCAACAGCACCATTAAACCGGCCTTTTCCCGCCGCGTCGTGATCGAGAATGTCCAGCCCCAAGTCGATTGCGGCCGGTTTCCCATCAAGCGCGTCGTGGGTGATCGCGTGAAAGTTACCGCGGACATCTTTGCCGACGGGCACGATATGTTGCACGCCGTTTTGCGCCACAAACCTGCCGGGCAACCGGACTGGCAGGAAAGTTTCATGGAGCCGCAGCCCAATGATCTTTGGCAAGGAGAGTTCAGTGTCACGACTCAGGGCCGTCATCTTTATACCCTGCAAGCCTGGACTGACCGGTTCCAGTCCTGGAGCCGCGACCTGGCGAAGAAATTTGAAGCCGGGCAAGACATTTCGGTGGACATTCTGGTTGGAGTCCAACTGATCGAAGTAACGGCGGACCGGACCACGGGGAAGGACAAAATCGTGCTCGCCGCGGCGGCCGCCGAGCTTCGCAAGTTGTCAGCGGCGGACATCCCCAGCGCGGTGGAAAAATCATCGAGCCCGGAGCTGAAAGCCCTCATGATCCGCCACGCGGACCGCCGACGTGCCACCAGCTATGGCAGGGAGCTGGTGGTCATCGTCGATCGCGATCGAGCCAGACACAGTGCCTGGTATGAGATGTTCCCGCGTTCGTCATCCCCTCAACCCGGGCGACCCGGAACTTTGCAGGATTGCACCAGGAGGCTGGACTACGTGGCGGCAATGGGCTTCGACGTTCTCTACCTTCCTCCTATTCACCCCATCGGCCGTGTGAATCGCAAGGGAAAGAACAACGCTGAGACCGCTTTGCCGGAAGATGTGGGCAGCCCCTGGGCCATTGGGGCCAGGGAAGGCGGTCACAAGGCCATCGATCCGCGGTTAGGAACGCTCCAGGATTTCAAGCAGCTTCTGTCGCGGGCCCGGCAGCTGGGCCTCGAAGTTGCTCTCGACCTGGCCTACCAATGCGCGCCTGACCATCCCTACGTACAGGACCACCAGGGATGGTTTCGCATGCGTCCCGACGGCACCGTGCAGTACGCCGAGAATCCGCCGAAGAAGTATCAGGACATCTACCCGCTTGATTTTGAAACTGAAAAGAGCCCGGAGCTCTGGGAAGAACTAAAAAGCGTCGTACTTTACTGGATCGAGCAGGGCGTCCGCATTTTCCGCGTCGATAATCCACACACCAAGCCCTTCGATTTCTGGGAGTGGCTGATCACCGACATCAAGAGCCGCCATCCCGATGTCCTGTTCCTCGCGGAAGCTTTCACTCGGCCGAAGGTGATGTACGAGCTGGCAAAGCTGGGATTCTCCCAGTCCTACACCTATTTCGCCTGGCGCAACGCCAAACAGGAGCTGACGGAATACTTCACGGAACTGACGCAGACCGATGTCCGCGAGTATTTCCGTCCCAATCTGTGGCCCAATACTCCAGACATCCTCACTGAATTTCTGCAGCAGGGCGGCCGCCCCGCCTTCATGATTCGCCTGCTGCTGGCCGCCACTCTGGGTGCCAACTATGGAATTTACGGCCCCGCCTTCGAACTGGGCGAACACCTCCCGGTGCGTGAGGGCAGCGAAGAGTACCTCGATTCGGAGAAGTATCAGGTCCGCCACTGGGATCTGAACAATCCTGCGAGCCTGGCTGAACTGATAACCAGGACGAACCAGATTCGCCGCGAAAATCCGGCCTTGCATGCGGACTTAAGCCTGCGCTTTCACTCCGTGGACAACCAGCAGCTCATCGCTTACAGCAAGACGAGTGACGATCTGTTGAACATTATCGTTGCAGTCGTCAACCTGGATCCCTATCACACGCAGGCCGGCATGATTGATTTACCGCTGGATCTGTTCCACCTCGACGCACGCCAGCCCTATCAGATGCACGATCTGCTGACCGACACGAAATATGTCTGGCGTGGTCCTCGCAATTATGTCGAACTTAATCCCCAGCGCCTCCCTGCCCACATCTTTTGCATCCGGCGGCGTGTGCGCACGGAAAACGGCGTGGATTATTTTGTTTAACCGGCAGTGAAGCGCAGGAGAGAAACTGTTTGCCCATGTCTCAGGACCAGCTCTGGTACAAGGACGCCATCATCTACCAGGTCCACGTGCGCACATTTTTCGATACCAATGCAGACGGCATCGGCGATTTCCGCGGCCTGGCTCAGAAGCTCGATTACCTGCAGGAATTGGGCGTCAACGCCATCTGGCTGATGCCCTTCTTTCCCTCGCCGCTGCGCGATGACGGCTATGACATCGCGGAATACAGGTCCGTACACTCCAGTTATGGCAATCTGGACGATTTCAAAGGTTTTCTTCAGGCCGCCCACGAGCGCGGCATACGCGTAATCGTCGAGCTGGTGCTCAACCACACTTCCGATCAGCATCCCTGGTTTCAGGAGTCGCGCAAGTCCAAGGACAATCCCAAGCGCGATTGGTACGTCTGGAGCGACACCGACACCAAGTATCAGGGCGTGCGCATCATTTTCGTGGACACGGAACTCTCGAACTGGGCCTGGGACCCGGTGTCGAAGGAATATTACTGGCACCGCTTCTTCAGTCACCAGCCCGATCTCAACTATGACAATCCGGCGGTCCGCGAAGAAATGTGGAACGTGATGAAGTTCTGGGTGGAATTGGGAGTGGACGGCTTCCGCCTGGATGCGGTCCCCTACCTGGTGGAGCGCGAAGGCACTTCTTGCGAGAACCTGCCCGAAACCCATGCTGTGCTGAAAGAATTACGCGCCAAACTTGATCTCCACTATCCCGGCAAGATGCTGCTGGCCGAGGCCAACCAGTGGCCGGCTGATTTGCGTGCCTACTTCGGCGAGGGCGACGAGTTTCACATGGCGTTTCATTTCCCGCTCATGCCCAGAATGTTCATGGGCCTGAAACTGGAAGACCGCAAGCCCATCACCGAGATTCTCAAGCAGACCCCGCAGATTCCGGGGTCCTGCCAGTGGTGCCTGTTCTTGCGCAACCACGACGAGCTGACCCTGGAAATGGTTACCGACGTTGAGCGCGATTACATGTACGACCAGTATGCCCGCGACAAACACATGCGCATCAACGTGGGCATCCGCCGCCGGCTCGCGCCTCTGCTGGATAATGACCGCCGCCGCATTGAGCTGATGAATGGACTGCTGCTGTCCCTGCCCGGCACTCCCATCATTTATTACGGTGACGAAATCGGCATGGGCGACAACATCTATCTGGGCGATCGCAATGGCGTCCGCACACCCATGCAGTGGGAAGGCGGCTGGAACGGCGGGTTCTCTTCCGCTGATCCTGAAAGCCTTTACTCGCCGCTCATGCTCAATCCGGTCTATGGCTTTCAGGCGGTCAACGTCCAGTCCCAGAAGCGCTTCGACCACTCGCTTCTCTCCTGGATGAAACGAATCATCAAGGTACGAAAATCCACGCCCGTGTTTGGCCGCGGCTCGATCGAGTTTCTCTATCCCGCGAACCACCGGATTCTGGCCTACGTGCGACAATTGGACAAAGAGTCCATTCTGGTGGTGAACAACCTCTCCAGTACCGCCCAGGCGGTGGAACTTGATCTGCGCCAGTTCAAAGGGAATATCCTGATCGAGATGTTTGGCCGAAACATTTTTCCTCGGGTCGGAGAGTTGCCTTATCTCCTGACCCTGGGCCCGTACCAGTTTTACTGGTTCCGCCTGCGCAAGATCTGAGCTGGAGATCGTCAGGCAGGAATTCTAACGGAGGCGCGAGTTGGCCGAGGAAAGCATTCTTACGGATGAATTTCTTCGCCAGTTGATCGATGTCGGTGAGGCCGATGTTCTTGTAGGAGTGCCTACCTACAACAACGCCGCGACCGTCGGTCAGGTGGTGCAAACCATCCGCGCCGGCCTGCTGAAGTATTTTCCCCGGGAACGCGCGGTCATTGTGAACGCCGACGGCGGTTCTCGAGACGAGACTTCGAACCTGGTTCGCGGTGCTTCGATCAACGATCTGCAGCACTCCACCGACCTGAATGCCCTCCGCACCCTGCATAGCATCAGCGCAGAATATGCCGGAGGTCCGGCGACTGGAACCGCCCTGCGCACCATTCTAGCTTCGGCCGAACTGCTGCGCGTCTCCGCCTGCGCCGTGGTCTCACCCGAATCCACCACCATCGAGCCGGAATGGATCGAGCGTCTGCTGCGTCCCGTGTACCAGGGGAATGCTGATTTTGTGACTCCGCTCTACCGACGTCACAAGTTTGACGGGTTGCTGATGAGCAACCTGGTTTATCCCATGACCCGCGCCTTCTATGGCAAGCGGGTGCGGGAGCCTTACGCGTCGGAGTTCAGCTTCTCCGGGCCGCTGGCCGGTCATTTTCTCACGCAGGAGATCTGGGTCAACGAAGTCGGTCATACCGGAACGGAAATCGCTTTGACCATTTCCGCCATCACCGGAGGCTTCCGCATGGTGCAATCCTTCCTCGGCGTCAAGCCTCGTCTGGATGCCCGCTCCGCCGATCTGATTGACGCCATGCGCCAGACCGTGGGCGCTCTGTTCTGGTCGCTCGAGCCGAACTTTTCACTCTGGAGCTCGAAAGGCGACTCACAACCCGTCCCCACTCTGGGCGGAGAACAGGAAGTGACCCTAGAGCCGCTGCGCGTAAATCGCAAGCGGCTTCTGGCCATGTTCCGCTCCGGAGTGGCCGAACTGGAACCCGTACTCAAGTCGATTCTCTCTGCGCCGACGCTGGCCGAGCTGCAAAGGATCGCCGCTCTCTCGGAAGAAGAGGATTTTTGTTATGGCGACGAGCTCTGGGCCCGCACCATCTACGAATTTGCTGCTTCGTATCATAAAGCCGTCATCAGCCGGGACCACATCGTCCAGGCGCTGGCCCCGCTTTACCGCGGGCGGGCATTCACCTTTCTGGTCGAGAACCGGGACGCTTCCGGAGAGCAGGTAGAGCAGAACATTGAGAACTTTTGCCTGACCTGCGAACGTCTGAAACCGTCCCTGCTGGAATTGTGGAACGGAAAAAAGTGAGGTCACCATGCGCGAAATGATTGTTCATGAATTGACTCAGGCTACCCAGGAGTTGGTCCGCGAATTCGCCCGCTTCCTGCCTCGCCTGATGGTGATGCTGATCGTCGTGCTCGTTGGCTGGGTGATCGCATACCTGGTGAAGGCGGTCCTGCGCAGCTTTTTGCGTCTCATCAAGTTCGACAAGCTCTCCGAGGGCGCCGGGGCCACCCAGTTACTCAACAAGGCCGCGTTGCCGTCCTCCACCGAACTGGTCAGTCGATTCGCTTTCTGGACCGCCTGGCTCGGATTCATTCTCGTGGGTGTAAGCGCCCTGGGCATCCTGGGCATGCAGGAATACGTCACCCGCTTCTTCGTTTTCCTCCCCCGCTTGCTGGTCTCCCTGATTTTCCTTTTCATTGGATTGCTGGCCGCCAGCTTTTTCTCCCGCGCGGCCCTGCTCTGGGCGGTCAATACAGATATGCCTTCGCCCCGCCTGCTGAGCTCTGCAGCCCGGGTGCTGATCACGGTTTTCACCGCGTCCGCAGTCTTTGAAGAACTCGGCCTGGCCGACTCCACCATGCTCTTTGCCTTCGCCATCGTGCTGGGAGCGGTGATGCTGGGCCTCGCCATCGCTTTTGGCCTCGGTGGCCAGGAGCTGGCCAAAAGATTTTTGGAGGCCCGCTTCTCCCCGGAAAAAAAGGAAGGAAAGGAGCGGGAGGACGAGCTTTCCCCGCTGTAGGAGGAGAAGTTGTCGAGCTGAGCGCGTTGATTGGGGAAAGCTCAGCCGCACCCGGTTTTGGGAAGGGCACGACCTCGGTCGTGCCACCAGTATCGAAAATCTGTCGCGCTTTAGCGCCTGAGGTTCGCCGCCTGCCTGAGTTTTACACACTCCTCAAGCCACTCAGGTACGCGACAACTCCAGCACAGGCAACTCGTCATGCCCACCAATTCATCTCCGGAGAAATCGTTCCTTGCGTACCTCCAGACTCAGCTTCCTTCTGCCCTCCCGCAATTTCTGCTGCAGCAGCGCTGGTTTGGGGGGAAAGCCCGCCAGATTCAATCCATAGAAATCCCGGACATCGTACCGCTCACCACCGTAAATGCTTATCTCATTTTTGCCCGGGTCAACTACGCCGAAGGTCCCGCGGAAACCTACGCCATCCCCATGGTCCGCATCTCCAGTGAAGGCCAGGCCTCTTCGCTGAGGATCCATCCGGATAGATCCTTCGCAGAAATCATCCTCAAGGACGCCCTCACCGACCAGCAATTTCTCGCTCATTTACTCGACGCCGTTGCCAACCGTGCGTCTTGGCCCGGAATCAAAGGCCAGGTTCGCGCCGTTCCCACCTCCGCGCTGGAATCCCTCTGGCGGCCTGCTGAAGGGCCGATTACTCCATCGCTGATGAACGCGGAGCAAAGCAACAGCTCAGTGGTCTATGACAAACTACTGGTGCTGAAAATGCTCCGCCGTGTCGAAGCAGGACTGAATCCCGATCTGGAGATCGGTGTCTTTCTGATGGAGAAATCATCGTTTCGAAATGTGCCCCCGCTCGCCGGCTACATCGAATACCTGGATGAACACGGAGCCACATCGCTTGGCATGCTTCAGGGTTACGTCGCGAATCAGGGCGATGCCTGGCAGTTCACTTTGCGGGCTCTGGCGGAATATTACGAAGCAGTTTCGCAGTCCAACGCTGCTGGCGCCGGCGAAATCCCTGGTGCGTCGCTCGTTGCTTTGTCCGGTCAGCCGGTCCCGGATGCAGCCAGGCGGCGAATCGGTGCCTATCTCGACTCGGCTGCGCTCCTTGGCCGCAGGACCGCCGAGCTTCACTTGGCCCTGGCGTCCAGGGCAGACGACCCGGATTTCGCGCCCCAGCCATCTGCCGAAGGCGATCATCAGGCGTTCGCAGAATCGGCGGCACAACTCCTGACCGCCAATTTCGACCTGCTTCGTCGCCTCCAGGTTGGAATGCCTGACCAAACCCGGCAGGAAGCGGAAGAAATTCTCCGACTTGAAGAAACTGCCCGCCGCCGCCTCCAGGTGCTCGCGCGTCTCAAAGGCTCTGCCATGGCTACCCGCATTCATGGCGACTATCATCTCGGCCAGGTTCTCTTCACCGGCAGCGACTTTGTCATCATCGATTTCGAAGGCGAGCCCGCGCGCCCGCTGGCAGAGCGTCGCAGGAAGCGTTCGCCCCTCCAGGATGTTGCCGGCATGCTGCGCTCGTTCCATTACGCCGCATATGCGCCGCTGTTGCAGGAGGGAAATGCCGAAGGATCATCGCACGAGAGACCGAGACGCTGGGCCCAGTACTGGCAAAAATGGGTGTCAGCGACTTTTCTGAGAACCTACCTGGAAGTTTCAGGGGACGCAATCTTCATTCCCAAGGGGAGGGAAGAGCTGGCCCTGTTGCTGGATGTGCATCTCCTGGACAAAGCCGTGTATGAGCTCGGATATGAACTCAACAACCGGCCGTCCTGGGTAAGAATTCCGTTGGATGGTATTTCACAACTGCTGCAGGACCGGTGAGGGTGGGGTGGCGCTTCCGCGCTGCGCTAAAATCAGGACTGGGCGCGGTTTCAGCCGCTGAGGTACACACCAGGCTTACCGGGAGCACAGGCGGCACACCTCTCTAATGCATCACGCCAGCCCGCTCTTTGCCTTCCCAAATGCCTTCTGGATAAGCGTATAGCGGGCGGCGCCCATGATTCCGCAATCGTCGTTCAGCACGACTTTCACGGGCATGTCCTCAAGCAAGCCCCGCATGCGTCCCTTGCTCAAAAATGCTTCCATGAAGGCAGGGTCCTGCATCTTGCTCAAGTTTCTCGCGGCAATAATGCCGCAAATGAAGATCCCGCCAGTGGACATGAAGGTTAACGCGCAATCCCCGGTCTTGGCTCCGTATAGGCTCACAAAAATCGAAAAAGTCTGCTCGCAAATCGGAGCTTTCTTTTCCTGCGCTACCTGCGATATCAGGGCCGGCGCGTCGTGCGTCTTGTCCATCTGCTCTTTCAACCACGCCGGCTCCTCAGCCTTCTTGCTGTCGCGAAGAAATTCGTAGATGTTTTTGATTCCCGGTCCAGAGAGAACCCGCTCGCTGCTCACATGGCCGTGCTTTTTCAAAATATACCGGAACAGTTCGACTTCCAGATCGTTCCGGGGCGCGAAATCCGTATGCCCGCCTTCACAGGCAAACGGATGATGCCGGAAACCGTCCCAATAGAGCCCGGCCACGCCCAGCCCGGTCCGCGCCGAGATCACTGCGCGATTTCCTTCCGCGTCCTCTACGCCTGCCCTCAGGGTCACCAGGTCCTTTGACTCCAGCGCATCAACGCCATACGCGTAAGCCTCCAGATCATTGATCAGCCCCACCGAGGCCAGCTTGAGTTGCGCCGCCAGTTCGCGCGCGTCAATTGTCCAGGGAAGATTTGATATTTTGCTGCGCCCGCCGCGCACCGGGCCAGCCACGCCAAAACACGCGCTGTGCACCGGAATCCCTTCCGTCTTCACAAACTCAGCGACCACCCCGGTCAGGCCGTTGCGCTCCTGGCTGGGATAGGTCTTTTCGACCACACACTTCAGCTTGGTGCCCTCGGTTTCGAAGGCCGCCAGCCGGGTACGGGTTCCGCCAATGTCGCCTGCAAGAATCATGGTTCGATTTTCCTCCACTGCCGGCCGTCGCGGGCCAGCAATTCGTCAGAGTCCGCCGGGCCCCATGTGCCCGAAGGATAGTTAGGAAATCTGCGCGGAGGCAGCGCCTGCCACACATCCAGAATCGGGTCCACGATACTCCAGCCCGCCTCCACCATGTCGGCGCGCTGAAAAAGAGTTGCGTCCCCAATCATGCATTCATAAATGAGGACCTCATAGCCGGTGTACGCATCCGCGCCAAAATATTTGGTGTACTCAAAACTCATGTCCACCGATCCCACTCGCAATACTGGGCCGGGGACCTTGGCACCGAAGCTCAGCGATATTCCTTCCACCGGCTGTATCTGCATGACCAGCTGGTTGGTGTGGTTGTGGACCGGTGCGTTGCGAAAAATTTCGAAGGGCGTGCGCTTGAACTGGATCGTGATTTCCGTGTGGCGCTGCGCCAGCCGTTTTCCGGTTCGGACATAGAACGGGACCCCTGCCCATCGCCAGTTGTCGATGTTCAGCTTCAAGGCCAGGAAGGTTTCGGTCTTCGACTCCGGGGCCACCCCGGGCTCGGCGCGGTAAGCGGCCACTCTTTCTCCATCGACTATTCCTTCCCCGTATTGTCCGCGCACGCTGGAATGGAGCACATCTTCCGAATCCAGGGGCTGCACCGCGCGCAGGATCTTCGCCTGTTCGTTGCGGACTGCCTCGGCCTGGAACGACACCGGGGGCTCCATCGCGGTGAGGCTCAGCAACTGCATGATGTGGTTGGGGACCATGTCGCGCAGCGTGCCCGCCGTATCAAAGTATCCGCCGCGCAGTTCTACTCCGACCGTTTCCGCGTTCGTAATCTGCACATGATCGATGTAGCGGCGGTTCCAGATGGGCTCGAAGATGGCGTTGTCAAAACGAAACACCATGATGTTCTGCACTGTCTCTTTGCCCAGGTAATGATCGATGCGGTAAATCTGGTTTTCCGCCAGCACCGCCTTGACGTCGCGATTCAGAGCCTTGGCCGAGTCGAGATCGTGCCCGAAAGGTTTTTCGATCACCACCCGCCGCCAGCATCCATCCTTTTGGTCGGAAAGCCCGGCCTTGCCCAGTTGCTGAACAATCGGAGCGAAGAACTTGGGTGCCGTGGCCAGGTAGAACAGGTAGTTGGCTTGCGTGCCGTGTTCCTTGTCCACTCCGGCGAGTTGTGTGGCCAGGGTCGAGTATGTAGCCGGATCGCCGAATTCACCGCGCTGATAGTAGAGCCGCTGGGTGAACCATTCCCAGGCCTCCGTGCCCCGGTCCTCGGGATGCAGAAAACCGGTTACCTGCTCGCGAAACTGGTCGCGGCTTAAAGCGTCAAAGGCCACGCCCACCACCGCAAAATTCCTGGGCAGCAGCCTGGCTTTTACCAGGTTGAAGAGGGCCGGTACCAGCTTGCGCTTGGTCAAGTCGCCCGACGCTCCGAAAATTACCATCACGCACGGACCAGCAGCCTTGCCAATCTGTTCGTGCTCGTCTGCCCGATTCACGGTTGCTGCCGTCGCCATTTGCCTTGGTTCCTGATCCTCTAGGGGGATGTCTCTCGAAGGCATTGTAGGACAGTGCGAGCGCATATTCATAATTCAGGTGCACGTCACGACCTACCTAATTCTTCCTCACTCAACAGGCGGAAAGGCTTCTACAAGTTCAAGAATCGACGGAATCGCGTTTTCAGCGGAAAATCTGCATGGTCCCGGCTCAGTCGCTCTTCCGACGACCGCACAGTCAGGCCAACCTTCCCTATCGATTCGCGCTTCGTCCGGTATAATCCAGAATCCGCTTGGGTATTTGCGAGGTAAAAGGGGTGGAATGAGAGTTCGGCCCGGTGTGGAGCTGGCGGGCCTCAGCGACGTCGGCTGCCAGCGAGAAAATAACGAAGACCGCTATTCCTATTGGGAACCGGCCAGCGATTCCGAGTTCCCCATGAAGGGCCGCCTGGCCATTGTGGCAGATGGCATGGGCGGATATGAAGGCGGGCAGGAAGCCAGCCGCATTGCCGTCGAAGTGATTGAACGGGTCTATGCCGGCGCGGTGCAGGGTGACCCACGCGCCTGGCTCCTGCTGGGTTTCCAGACCGCGCACCAGAGCATCCAGGAATACGCCGCCAAGTATCCCGACCTCCATGGCATGGGGACGACGTGCACTGCCATGGCCCTGCTCGACCACCAGCTTTATTTTGCGCACGTAGGGGACAGCCGGTTGTATCTGCTGCGCGGAACTTCCATTTCACGTCTTACCCACGATCACTCCTATGTCAGCCGGTTGGTCCAGAACGGCGTGCTCCGCGCTGAGGAGGCCGAGTCGCATCCCCAGCGCCACATCCTCACCGCCGCCCTGGGAGCGGGAAATAACATCACGCCTGATTCTCCGCCACAACCGGTCGCTCTCGAATCAGGGGACGCGCTGGTGCTCTGCACCGACGGCTTGTGGAGCCTGCTCAGCGAAGGCGAGATTCAAAGCGCGGTGGCCGGGAAAACTGCAGCTGAGATCTGCGATGCCCTGGTGGACACCGCCAAGAAGCGCGGCGGCCCAGACAACATCACCGTCCAGGTCCTTCGCATAGCCTAGTCGACGTGGCATGGAGGACGGGCGCCTCGCCGTCCCGCCGGACGGATCCCCTGGTTTCTCCGAAAAAGCAAAGAAACCCTACCAACCCTATAGGGTTTTATGTCATCATAGGGCAGTATGAAAATCTCCCAGAAAGGCCTTTACGCCCTGCAGGCCATGATGATGCTGGCCCGCCACTACAACCAGGGCGCCATCCGCATCCGCGATATCGCCTATGAAGAGGTGCTTCCGGAAAAATTCCTGGAACTCATTCTTCTGGAATTGAAGAACGCCCGCATTGTCGAAAGCGTTCGCGGCGCAAAGGGCGGATACCAGCTGCGTCGCCCTCCTTCTGAAATTCGTCTCAGCGAGATCATTCGCCTGATCGACGGTCCGCTGGCTCCTTTCGGCGATGCGGAGCAGCTCCGCAGTCTGATTGATAGCGACCTCGAGCATCGCGCGCTCTACAAGGTTTTTATGGAAGTCCGTAACGCCGCGGCCAAGA
>Ga0157374_10003775_pt1 | contig 12740 bp, 10 predicted proteins | sample M25metaG_FD_115308 | JGI IMG/M metagenome (GOLD analysis project Ga0157374, IMG submission 115308) | Miscanthus rhizosphere microbial communities from Kellogg Biological Station, Michigan, USA - M2-5 metaG | ecosystem: Host-associated > Plants > Roots > Rhizosphere > Soil | place: USA: Michigan...
CAATCGTCGAACACACTTGGGGCAGCCGGGCGGGTCCACCGCCTGCTACCGAGTACTGGGCGGACCTGATCCGGGCGATCAAGGCAGCCCAATCCGAATTCCTTTTCATCGCCGAGGCGTACTGGGATCTGGAATGGGAACTTCAGCAAAAGGGATTCGACTTCTGTTACGACAAACAGCTCTATGATCGCCTAGAGCACGGTGACGCGGAAAACGTCCGGCTTCATCTGTGTGCCGACATGCGCTACCAGGAGAAACTACTTCGTTTCATTGAGAACCACGACGAGCCTCGGGCGGCGGCAACTTTTTCTCCGGCTAAGGAACGTGCTGCCGCCGTAACGATGGCCACCCAACCGGGAGCCAGGCTCTTTCACGAGGGGCAGTTTGAGGGACGACGAGTAAGACTACCGGTGTTTTTGGGCCGACGCCCCGATGAGCGGACAGATGAGGATTTGCGCGATTTTTACAAGAAGCTGCTGGACACCATCAAGAGCCCAGTGTTTCGGGATGGTCAATGGAGCCTTTGCGAGCGCAGCGGTTGGCCTGACAATCCAAGCTTTCAAAATCTAGTGGCGTGGTGCTGGGTCAACAAAGACGATCGATATCTGATCGTCGTCAACCTCAGTGACGGCGCCGTTCAGGCCCGTGTTCACCTGCCCTGGAACGACGTGCGGGAGGATACCTGGCAGTTGATGGACACCCTGTCAGGTGTGTCCTATGATCGTGACGGGAAAGAGATGCAGACGGCCGGGTTGTATGTGGAATTGGAAGCATGGAACATCCACTTCCTACGTTGCTATCGAACACATCGGGCCGGCGCATAAACACGTGCTTGGGCTTAGTTTTCTCGAGGGGAAGTGAGGCGTGCGGTTGCAAAGCCGGATAACAGAGTGAAGTAGCGATGAGAAAGCACAGAGTGTTTGGAGTTGGCCTTCTTTGCACAGGCCTTCTCTTGTTTTGCTCCACTACAGGTGCGCAACCCGGTGTTCCTGGCTCGCCTCCCCCAGTACAACCGGAGGCACCCCAAGACCCTCTTGGACGCAGCACGCCACGCGGCACAGTTCTCGGGTTCCTGCTCGCCGCTCGTGAGGAGCATAACGAAACCGCCGCCCAGTACTTGAACACTCGCTTACGGGGACAGGATGCGATGGACCTGGCACATCAACTCTATAGTGTCATGGACCGCCGGCTGCCCGCCGGGCTCAGGATTATGCAATTGAGCGACCGCCCCGAAGGCCAGTCACAGTTTCTGACCAAACAGGACCAGAACCTGATCGGAACCATTAGCAGCGAAGGCGGCGACGTAGACATCGTCGTTGAGCGCGTGGATCGAGGAAAAGACGGCCGGATATGGCTGTTTTCCAGAAATACGCTTAGCGCGGTTCCTCGTCTTTACAAAGAAGGCGACGCGATCGCGATTGAGGACGTCATCCCCAAATTCCTGGTAGAGACTCGAATCGCTCGGATACCTCTGTTCCAGTGGCTGGCAGTGCTTGCCGGCATGCCGCTTCTATATCTGTTTACCGTTCTGTTGAACCGGCTGCTCAGCTCCTTAGTTGGCCACGTTCGCCGGCGTCGGCGCAGGGATACGACTCTGCCGAATCCCGAGTTCCTTCCCACGCCGGTTCGTCTCCTGATGATGGCCCTGATCATCCGCTGGATATTGGCCAGTGTCACTATTCCCATATTGGCGCGTGCGTTCTGGTCTAGCACGGTCGCGGTTATCACGATTGCGGCCACCGTCTGGATGTTGATCCTGTTGAATGGGGTAGGGGAGGACTTCCTCCGCCGGCGTCTGCAACCCCTCCACGGCGAGGCCGGCGCGGCAGTGTTGCGGATTGGGCGGCGAGCGATCGACGCGATATTCCTTTTCGCTGGGATTCTGGCCGGCCTCCGCTATTTCGGAGTGAATCTCACTGCCGCCATTGCAGGGCTAGGCGTCGGCGGTATTGCGATCGCCTTGGCGGCCCAGAAGACTCTGGAAAATGTGATCGCTGGAATCTCCCTTGTCTTCGACAGGACCGTGCGCGTGGGAGAACACGTGAAGGTGGGCGATACGGATGGTCTCGTGGACCGTGTTGGCTTACGTTCGACTCGCATCCGCACCCTTGACCGAACCGTAGTCAGCATCCCCAACGGGCAGCTTGCGAATGTGAGCCTGGAGGACATCTCCATGCGCGATAAGTTTTGGTTCCATCACACTCTGAGCCTACGCCATGAAACCTCGGTCTCCATGATGCGCGAAATCCTCAAGAGGGTGGAGAGTCTCTTGGCGCAAGATCCGCGCGTCGAAAGTGGCTCCATTCGAGTGCGCTTTCTAGGTTTCGGCGCATCGTCGCTCAATGTCGAAATCTTTTCCTACGTCCTAGCCAGCAGCTGGAGTTCCTTCCTCGAGGCCCAGCAGGACCTGCTGCTCGACGTCATGGAGATTGTCCAGGCGGCCGGCACCCGGCTGGCCTACCCGTCGCAAACTCTGTACCTGGCCGGATCCAACGCGCCGAGTGGCGCTGCCCCGCTGCACCCTGCTACGGACCCGAGCGCGCATCTGCAGGATGTCCGATGAATGCATCGAGTAATGGGCCTTAGTGCTTGGACGCCGGCGCGGGGCCGGAATCGGGCGGATTGGCCATAACCGGAAACGACCCCACAACAAATGCTTACAAACCGGTCAGCATTCGAAATAATCGTGCCGCTACTTGATCAACCGGATACTTTAGGAAAACCAGCGGCAGCAGGGGTAGGATCACGGATGCGCCGAGTTCCAGCATCAGCCTCAGGCTCGCAGGAACCGGTCGCATTCCGAGCACAACGTTGACGCTGCTGGTCAGGTCGGCCAACGACTGCAAGTCGGCCGAGCCCAACTGGAAGTCGCCCGACGACACCTGTTCGTCCCGAATCCACTTGCTGTCAAACGCATTCACGTAGCGGGACGCCATGCCCATATATTCCCTCATCCCGGTCTGGCGGCAGGTCCAAAGCTTAGCCAAAAAGAGAAAGAGCGGACCAAGGAACAGCACGGCAGTCGCAAGCATGACTATCGGAACCATCGGGTACAGGGTCTCGAACGCCATCTTTCCCGAAGAGATGCCTTCGGCAAATTGTCCGGAATAAACCACCGAGATCGCCACAACTAGCGGCGCGAAATTCTCTTGAACAATCTCGAGGTACCCTAGTCCCGCCACGCCGTCGGAGTGAGTCGGGACAAGGCGGAGTTCGAGTCGTTGCACGCACCAGAGGAAGTACCACCACAGACCCAGCCTCCAGAGCCAACGCAATGCGAGGAATCGAAAGAGCGGCAAACAAAACCCCAGATACCAGCCACTCACCCAGGTGAGCCGGCCTCCGGTCGAATGAAGGATTGTCGCCCAACTCCCGGTCCCGCTCGGCACATCCGTGATCGTCCCGATCAGGGGTAACCCAATCGCCGCCAGGAGAACCAGAACCTCCGCCAGCCAGGAATCTTTCATTCGGCCGACACGGCGGATGTCCGACGCCAAGGCCGGCAACGAGGCGTCCTGCACCAGACCATACTGCACGATGTAGCGGGCAAACTCCGCGATCCGGGGAGCGACCCACGTTTCGCACAGGAAAAACAGGGGAATCGCCACCAGGAAGCGAACATGGAGGCCGATTGCCTGCAGAGAAAATACCTGGGGGCCGATTCCCACGAGGAGTTCCAGCAACATCAGAACACCCCATGCCAACAGACCGAGTGCCACGCCCAGCCGGATGGTATTAGTTCCCCGCCGGACCAGACCAAGCCGGCATCCCAGCCGATGCAATGGACCGCCGAGCACTGAGAGTTCCGGGATAGTCTCGGCTTCCTTCATCAGTTGGTCAGCGCGTTAACAATCTCTGGATTGGGCGCGTCTCCAGACTACGGGTGCTGATGAGTGTCCAAGGCGGGGCGATTCAATAAACATGATCTGAATTTCTGGAGGTCAGATCCCCGGCCGGCCTTAACGATTCGACGTGAAGGACAAGCTTTCCGCTGGCTGTTTCGTGGCAAGTATACGCGACAGCACATCGGACCAGGCAGTAAACAGATCCCGCGGCCGGCTGATGGTGTATTCGTGCCCGTTCAGTTTCTTAACAATTTGACCCATCGCATCGCGCGACCCGTAGGAGGAAGGATCGGGGCTGTAATTCAAATAGAACACCGGATAGTCAACGTTTCCCAAATGCTGGATCATCTCCCGGGAGACCTTGGCGGCGAGAGGAAACTTTGGCCCCACAAAGATCAGAGCGTCCGGGTGATCTTCCCTCGTCTCTTCCGTGATCAGCCGCGCCAGGAACTCGGTCTCGCCATTTTTCAACGCCAATTGCCTCGCGTCCACACTGGCGAAGGTCAGCGACTTAAGCACCTCGCCCAGCGCTGGCAAGTCGGTTCGAGAGGCGTTCTGTTGGCGGTAAATCACCCGTTGCGCCGGCACGGAACACGCCACAATCGAAAGACTGCCGATACGCGGCTCGCGGTCGATCTTGCGCAAAATGCCTACCAATCCCTGCAGATCGTCTCGCTTAAGAGCCGCAGCCTGCGGACGCTGAGGAGCGAAATTGATGACCACCTTTACACGCAAGGGGCTGCCAATCGGCTGACGCTTCACCGGGGCTTCCTCGTGAAACGGAGTCGATTCGACTGGCTGGATCAAATCCTTCGCGACCTCTTGCAGTAGCGGGATGTCCTTTCCGGTCACCTTTGCTTCCACGTCCCAAAACCGGGCGCAAACCCGCTCGTCTGCGTCTCGCATGAGCCAATCTAAGTGATACTTTCCTGCGCCGAGCCGAAAAACACCGTGCAAGACGGCATTGCCCCCGGAATCCTCTTCAATAGCAGGTACGTTGACCTTCTGGACAAAGAAGATGGGCTGATCCTTGTGCCTCCAGGAGCGTACACGCAGCACGATCGTCAGCAGGTTCTTGTCCCCGGCCAGCTCCTTCAGCGGAATGTTGACTTCATAACCGGCCTGGAACATGAAATCGAATCCCAGCTCTGGCTTCGAAGACGTGACGGAACACGCGAGATCGTCCCGCGGTTGTTGCAGGTCCAGCACAGCAGCATCGGACGTCGACAGCCGTACCGGTTGGCCCGGAGCGCTCGATATGAGTGATTGTGCGTGGGCTGCGCCCCACATCAAGACAGCAACCAACGCGATGCGTGGGTTCATCCTCTGCTCTACGGCGCCTCCTGTGGTGAGGATGCTCGCGAGCGGCTACTGTCGTATTTATTCTTGCCGCAGGAGCGCGATCAGGCTGCCCGCACGCATGCTACCAACGGTCTACCGCGCTTCCGGAGCAGAATACCGCCGCCGCTTTCCCCGTGGTGCTTCTCCAGCCGTTTCTTGAGTTCAATCCGCGCACGCATCAATCGGGACTTGGCGGCGGGGATGCTGATTCCCAAGGCTGCGGCGATGTCTCGCATGACGAGTTGGCGCAGATCTCGCATTACGAGAACCTCTCGCAGCAAGGGAGGAACACTGCGGATTTCCTTGTTCAGCAGATTTAACATCTCGTCGTCGCCAACCGCCTGCTCTGGTAGAGCCCGCTGGTCGATCACCTCTAGCCGGAAAGGACCTTCGGAATCGAATACCTCGTCTACCGACGTCATCGGCGCAAGCTTAGCCTTGCGGAGCCGCATCAGACACTGATTGGATACGATGCGGCTAAGCCAAGCACCATAGGATCCTCGGCCATGGTATGACTCGAGATGCGTCCATGCCTGTACCCAGACAGTCTGCACCTCATCTTCGGCGTCGCCACGATTTCGCAGAATCGAATACGCCTTAGACAAGCAGAATCGTTGATAACGTTCGATCAGTTGAGCGAACGCGCCTGCGTCGCCCATCTTCACTGATTCAACGAGAGCATCGTCGGACTGAGTTGTCGCGTCGAGCGGAGCGCTGAGATTGTTGGTCGTGCCTGGCCGCCTTTGAAGGATCGGCCACGCAGCAATTGAACGGACTGCCATAGTTTCCCCCGTAGTCGTGAATTGTATCCAGCTGACAAACGGTCCTATGGGCAACTTCGATGCCCTTGTGGGTATATGCTGCTAACTGCATTGAACTCGGACCACTTACACTAGATCCGTTGAGGATGAGAACACGCTTGGTGCCCGATTCTGGCCCGCCAGGTAGAGTTGACTATGCCCCTTTGCGGCAGTCATCCCGGGTAATTCATTGGAAATTTACGCGTATCGAATCGCCTACCAAGTGCCCATGTGCAAGACCACTCCGGTTTTTATCTGAAACCCATGAGGAGACGCGAAGTCACTCAGATTGTTGGTCCAGGAGCGGGTATATTCGAGTCCGATGAGCCGGAAGGCCAAGGCCCGATTGAAGTGGAGGTCGAGGCCCACCCCGGCCGCCATCGCGAAACCATCCCGTTCAAACTGTTGCGTGTACTGGCTTGAAGGGGCTGAAGGCGTGCTCTTCGCCAGCTCTTCAAAATCGGCTTCCTTATGAGGAAATATAGACTCCTGAGTCAATTTGTTTCCGCCGAAGAGCACCTGCGTGTAAGGCACCAGGCGCCCGGAGACAGGGGGAGTCCAGCGCGGCCCCACCATATAGGTTAGAGAATCTCCGGTGACGTTTTTCTCGATTCCCGTCATCTTGCAACCATTGACGTCCAAGACAATTTGCCACTCGGCGTTGATACGGAACGCTGCTGTGGCTCCGCCCCCCGCGCCGGTGCCGCCCCTAGCGGCAAACACATACGCGTTGGCGGCAAACTCGAACGGCGCTACCCCGGGCTGGCGCTCGGGGTCCTGAGCCCTTGGGGACGGCGTGTCTGGACGGACGGCGATGGTATCGCCGCCTTGATCGCGAGCGCGGGCCCACGGCCACTGGCCGCTAATAACATTGGCCAGGCTGCGGCTCGGATTTGCCCCCCCGCGCACCAATATTCGTACATATCGATTTTGCACCTTGCGTTCGACGAAACGAACCAAATACCGGTCCATTACATCCTCAGCGATCATCCAGCCCAGGCCGATGGACGGAGTGACTACATGGTCCACGAAGCCTTGCTGGGGGTAGAACGCCTGTATATTCCCGATGGCCGCCTCGCTCATCAGCGGGCCGATCTCCGTCATCTCGCTATAGGCCCAGGCGAACGCTCCCGCGCGTAACCGGCTTTTCCAATACTCGGGATCCCGGCCGAACTCCACGCGTTTATAGCGAGTGTCATTCAGCGTCCAGAGATACCCCGACACTGCCCCCTGCATTGGGTGGCCAACGTAGTTGACGTAAAAAGGATCGCCGTCAGACCAACCATGCAACGCGGCCAGTGAATCGATATACCCGCGAAAGTACGGCATGTCCGGATTTCGCGTGGCCGGCTCCGTGGCATAACGGAACGCGTTCTCGAGCAGAAGGAAGCGGAACGATTGGTTGAAAAGAGACTTCCACTTTACCCCCTGCGGCTCGAAGTCCTTAGGTGACGCGATGGTCTTGGGGACCGGCAGGATCTCGCTGGATGCGAGGCTCGACGTGTCCCGGGATGATAGCGAGTTCGCAACCCCCTGTGCCCAGACCGCCCCTGAGAACGCCAGGAGCGCGACCAGCGGAACGCAGCATCCGGCGGCAAGCACGGCCATGAGAGTCACCATGTACAGCGTTCCTGAAACTAACGGCCTGATGGCTCGGAGAACCGGGAGGACTCGTTTTTTGTGCCGGAAGAGAGCGGCCAATAATTTTGAGTCTGCTCATGAACGGCGCACATCATACGCGGTATGCCGCAAGGTTGTCACACACCTCGTCACACGGTTAGAGGCGACGCCGGATGGCCCGCACCCAGAACTACGGGTCCCGGCGCTCGCAACGCTCACTAGGGCAAATGCGCAACAAGCTCCATCGAATCTTGGAACGCCTGCTGCTGGCTATAGGTGTGACGCTTCTGGTGGTGTTTGCGGCCGCGCTGTTCTACCGTTCGATATTTTCCGGTGTCGCACTCGCGCAGTTCGACCAGGCGCGGGCCGCGCTCATACAAGAGGACGCGGTACCGAGTGTCGAAGCGCAGGGCGATGAAGGAGTCGACGTGCGCCTCTGGTCGCCGATGTGGATTTGGGATTACCGCAAGGGCCTCATTAAGAAGCTCGACCCGCCTATGGCTGTCCTGCGCCTCGACAGGCTTCGGATCCGTGTCCCGGTATTTGAGGGGACCGGCGGCCTGGCGCTGAACCGCGGTGCCGGATGGATTCCCGGGACGGCTAGACCGGGGGAGGCCGGCGACAGTAACATCGGGATCGCGGGTCACAGGGACGGTTTCTTTCGCGGGTTCAAGGACGTTGCGATGGGGGACGCGGTACAGCTTTCCACGCCCGGCGTCGTGAGCCGCTATGCGGTTGACAGCATTGAAATCGTCGACCCGGATCAAGTCGGAGTCTTGCGACCGCGCGGGATGGCTTCGCTGACGCTGGTCACCTGCTACCCGTTTTATTTCATTGGCGAGGCCCCGCGGCGATTCATCGTGCATGCCACGCTGCAGCAGCAAGTTGGGGTTAGGGAGTCACAGGGCAGTTCGCCCTATACGCGAACCGTGCAATTCAGTGCAAAGGAGAGAAGAAGATGACTAACACTACGACTCACAGAATCCTTAAGGGATTATTTGTAGTCTCGACCGCTTTAGCGTTCATGGCGGCGACTGGCGCCGCTCAGACGACCACCAAAGAAACTTCCAAGGGCTCCGCAACGGTGAACACGGAGAAGCTCTCAGGAGTAGTGACATACGTCGAGGGAAACACTCTCGTCGTCAAGATGTCAACCGGTGAATTGAGGACCTTCAACGTACCGGCTTCCAGGAAGTTCCTAATCGATGGCAAAGAAGTGACGGTACATGACTTGAAGCCGGGCACATCCCTCAATGCCACCATCACTACGACAACCACTCCTATTACAGAGCGAACGACTTCGAACCTATCTGGAACAGTGTGGTATGTGAACGGTCCTAACGTGATCCTGACCTTGCCGGACGGCACGAACAAGATGTACAAGGCAATGCCTGACTTCAAGTTCAAGGTCGAGGGCCGGGATGCTACCGTATTCGACCTGAAAAAGGGGATGAGGATTACTGCGGAGAAGATCGTGGAAGAGCCCAGGACGGAAGTAGCAAGCAACACCACAGTGACCGGAACCGCCCCTCGAACCCAAGTTGTGGCTCAGGCCCCCGCTCCGGCTCCTGCTCCAGTAGAGAGAGCAACTCCGGCCCGCGCTCCGGCCCCAGTAGCCGCTCCAGCTCCAGCCCCCGCTCCTACGCCGGCCCCCGCTCCGGTCCAAGTGGCGGCGGCTCCGGCCAATTTGCCCACAACCGGCAGCCCGCTCCCGCTGGCTGGCATCCTCGGTTTGTTGTTCATAGGCGCTAGTTTCGGTCTGCGCATGTTGCGCCGTTCCTAAGCAGCGCGCAGTGCATGAGGCTGGCCCAGCTGTCGGTTCGGCCTCATGCTCTTCTCGGGGCCGCCCACCCTCGGGGTGCGGCTTTACTGACTCTCACGTATTGCGGCGTGTTGGCCGCAAACGACGTACGCGACCCCCAGCTCCCGCACGCACGCCACCACGTGTTCCGCCACATTGGCGCATCCATCCCGATCGCACAGATACTCGAAAAGAACTTCATTTTGTCCGTTGGGAAGGACCATACCAGTCGCAATCGTTACGTAAGCCATGACCAGGTCTTACTACTTTAACAGTGAGATTCTGAATCTGCCCCATGGGATGCCGAAAATCTGGAGGGAGGACTGCATGGCAGTCTGGTGCTCGGACTGAATTCTTGCGGAGCACAGCCCTTTCGACCGCATGCCAATGCGGCGCATATCCTTTCGTCCTAAACCGCACGTCCAAAACGCCACGGGTCCCGCGGGGGAAGGAAGAGAACACGGTACTCGGCATCGATCTATTTATTGGTGTTTCCGGCTCTCTTTGCGCCGACACCATCGGCCAAAAAGCGCGTCCCGGAAGTTGGGAGATCCACTTGGACGTTTTCGTCGGCGAACCGTCGAAGCGGGGTCCGCTTTGCTGTTGCGGTTGTCAGACCGCGAATAACTCTGACGAGTTTTGCGGTCGCCGGGAGCTGGCGTCAGTCGGAGAGGCCGATTCGCCAGATCTGCCCCGCTCCCGCCGGAAAGCCGAATCCAAAATTGGAGACATAGAGTGCACCATCCGGGCCGTAGGTCAGACCGGTGGGTAATGCGAGACCCGATGCGAGCAAGGTGCGGGCGCCGGATGGATCCACTCGCGAGACAGTACCGATGAAGGGCTGTGGGAATCCAGTCGCGGGACTCATCTCAAGCACATACATCCGTCCCTGGTTGTCAAAGGTCAATCCCAAAACGGAGGTGAATCCAGGAGTATCGACTTTAGTGTTACCGGACGGATTGGTCTTGTAGACAGCAGAACTGCCTTGGACCAGCGGGAAGGTCCTCAAGTTACCCATATAAAAATTACCGTGATACGCAAGCGCCGTCGGCACGATGTGACCGAAGATTGCGGAGTAATCGACCACCCGACTCACGGCGCCCGTGGTAGTAATTTGGACCATCTCGCCGTGATTCGGTTCAATGGCGTAGAGTGAGCCGCGCAGAGCGATCATGCTGTACCAAGTGCCATCCGGCTCGAAGTCATCTGGTTCCGGATTCTTAACGGGATTCGCCATTTGATAAGCACTCAGATTGGCGATCATGGACCAAGTGCCGCTTTCGCGATCCACGCGGAGGACACCGTTCGGTAGTAGTGATGGATTACCGTGCGAACAACCGGCGCCGGCCAGAATCGCGTACATCGTATCGCCAATGAAAGCAAGGTCGGCCACGCCGCTGACAAAACTTCCCGATAGAGCTGATGTCTGGCTGGAGGGGAGGCCATCCACCACCGTGGTTCGATGGCCGGCGGAGTCGATCCTCGAGATCCGCGAGTCCGATCCACCACCAGTGTATGGGCCGATCGGGGGTACAACCTGATCGCAAAGTCCTGCGGTCGAAGTGGTTCCGCCAGTGCCACCCTCGGCGACGTACAGGAAACCGTCAGGACCAAATTTGAGGCCGCGAGGATTATTTAACCCTGTGGCGTAAACGGTTACATTGGGCTGGGCACCCGCGAGCGCCGCGGCAAACAGCCCTGCGTAGATAATTCTCCGGATTTTCTTCATGGATGATCTTTGCTCCTCAAGTGCAGGCTGCGGTGCCCTTTTTTCGCAGGGAATAAGCCGCAACTTGCGATCGATGATCGCTCTGCGCACGTGAAACAAGGGAGTATGGGAAGCCATTTTTGGGGTATAACACCCCAGTCAGAGGATTAGGGTCGCGAGGCAGTAGCTAGATCACTGCAACAAGGCGATAGTGCGGCGTGAGTCCAGTCCCATTTTATTGAGCAGTGCAGAAAACCGGGGATCGTCACGCAGGCTGTCGTATTCGGGCTCGATTTTTATCCACGGAAGGCGATCCCAGTGTTCGCGATAGGCTTGGTCCAACCATTGGAAGGCTTCATCCTTTTTCCCCAAGCCGGCATAGATCATCGCCATTGATTCTGCGTGGCCGAATTCCCGGGAGGGCCGGCTGCTCCAGGTCGCAAGCATTTTCTCTGCCTCGGCCCGGCGCCCTGATCTGACGTACAGTTCCGCCATACTGGCTGCCCAATGGGCGCGCCGGACACCCAGTTCCTCGGCTTTATGAAATTCCGCGATGGCCTGCGGCAGCATTCCCTTTTGCACGTAGCCGCGGGCCAATAAGTTTTCTACGCCGATGTCTTGCGGTTGCATTTCAAGGGCTTTGCGGGCTTGTTGAATCGCTTCATCATAACGGTGAGCGCAGATGAGCAGCAGAGCGTGCGAGGCATATGCATCCGGCGAAACCGGGTCCAAAAGCAGCGCGCGCTCCGTCTGTTCAATGGCTTGACCCAAGCGACTTGTCAGTGCAAGATCTTCGGCAGCATAGTCGAGAAGAGCTTTCGCATTGCGCGGATTTAATTCCAGAGCCCTTTTGAATTCTCTGTCCGCGGCGTCCCAATCGCGCTTCAATGCCAGAAGATTAGCCAACGATAGGTGGGCCTCAGAAAGTGTTTCGTCGACCTGGAGCGCCTGTTTCGCAGCGGTTTCCGCCGCGGACAAAGTTTCAGGGTGCCGATCCCCGAAAATGACAAGTTTAAACCAGGAGTCCGACATCTCGGCCATAGGCAGTCCATAGTTGGGGTCTTTGGCAATTGCCTGCTTGAAATACGCGATGGCCTTTTTCTGTGCATCTGGCGATCCGCGCCCTTGGCTATGGAAATAATGGCCTTGCAGATACAGGTTGTGAGCTTCGGGATCGGAAGTCTGGCCAGCCCCATTGTTGGCGATCTTAAACTTGAGTGTGGTGGCGATAGCCTCCGCGATTTCATTCTCAATATGGAGGGCGTCATTGAATTCGCGGTCATAATTTGCCGACCACACATCGTATCCGTCCGCCACCTTAGTCAGCCGAGCGGTAACGCGAAGTTGATTCCCTTCTTTGCGGACGCTCCCTTCGAGAACCATATCGACATTGAGTCTTGCCCCAATGTCGCGAATGTCGAGTTGTTTCCCTTTGAACGCGAACGCTGAAGTGCGGGCCGGGACCCGCAAACCGTCTAGGTTCGCCAGCGCATTGATCAAGTCTTCCGTCAGGCCGTCACTGAAGTATTCAGAACCTGCGTCAGGACCGAGGGTATTGAAAGGAAGAACGGCAATGGAAACCGAGGATCCGGAGCGTGGTCCACGCTGTCGCCCAGTCCAGTAGA
>Ga0157374_10003777_pt1 | contig 12739 bp, 9 predicted proteins | sample M25metaG_FD_115308 | JGI IMG/M metagenome (GOLD analysis project Ga0157374, IMG submission 115308) | Miscanthus rhizosphere microbial communities from Kellogg Biological Station, Michigan, USA - M2-5 metaG | ecosystem: Host-associated > Plants > Roots > Rhizosphere > Soil | place: USA: Michigan...
AATCGCAGCGTTCCGGTGCACCACTCCGTCGACGGCGCCCCCATCCCCCGCTTCTCCCGCCAGACGATGTCGTCGGGCAGATACTTCGACGCCACACGCTTCAGCAAATACTTCTCGACCGCGCCCTGCAAGAACATCTCGGACGGCAGCGTGAAAGTCCAGGCCGCCAGCGCCTCGTCGAAAAACGGAGACCGAACGTCCAGGCCGTGCGCCGCACCCAGTTGCACCGCCCTCGGCGCGATGTTCTGAGCGCCTTTCAGCGCCAGGTTCGCGGCCCGCAGCACATGCAGGAAGTCCCCGTCGACATCCAGCGCTGGCCTCACCCAATCCGTTACGTCGATTGTCGACGTCATCGACTTCGCCGCGTCACTGTAAAAGCGATCCGTGTGTCCGTAAAACCGGTGGAACGTGTCCATATAGGCGCTCACTCGATCGTCGTTGCCGTAGAGGTGCGCGGCGATCATCGGCTTGTTGGCCCAACCGCCAAAGAGCTGGTCTCCCCCCTCGCCGTTGAACACCACCTCCGCATAATCCGCCGCCGCCTTGCCCAGCAGATAGAGCGGAACGGTCACGGCATCGCCAAACGGCTGATGCAGCGCCGCGGCGGTGGCATCGAGATGTCGACGGATCGTGCGAGGCCGAGCGTCGACGATGTGCAAGGGCGAGCCCAGATGACCTGCGACGTGTCGAGCGCAGTCCAGTTCGAGGTTGAAGGGAGCGCCAAAGTCGAGCGTGAAGCAGATCGGTCTTACGCCGCAATGGACCAAAAGCGCGGCAATCAGGCTGCTGTCGAGGCCGCCCGACAGGTAAACCGCCACCTCGCGCGATTCGGGTACGGCGCACAGGACGGCATTAAGAAGCAGGCGATCGAGGGTGCTTTCGGGATCGCCAACGGATTCCACTGTCGACAAGGCGCGCCAATCTCCGGCGCTACGTGGGCGACAGGCGGCTAACTTTTGTATCTCGGCTTCGGTCGTCGATGGGCTTATCGTCGAGGAAACTCCAGGCGCGATACAACTGATGCCGGCGAGTGCTGCCGACGACTGCGCGACGTACGAAAAACTGAGATACCCGTGGAGTCCCGCGGGATCAAGAACGTACCGATTGACGTCGAGCAGGCCAGGGTCCGAAGCGAACTCCCACCCCCCGTCCACTTGCGCGCAGTACCGTGGGCAACGGCCGACGGGATCGGTCCGGATTTCGAACGCCCCGGTCGACGTCGACTCGAACCACAATCCTGGCGGCCTCACTGGGCCCGAGCGCCTGCGGTGTGCCGGGAGGCGTCTACTTAAGAACGATGCGATCGATTTGGAGATCGCCGGTGGTCGATGGGTCGTTGACATATTGTCCGAGTTTGAAAGAGATTCGTCCCGCGGTCGACGGAGCGCCGGTGCCCGCACCGTGCCACGACGCCGTCGAGTTCGCCCGCACCTGATGTTCGAACTGGCCCAGCGGAAGCTGGTACTCGCGCCACTGACTGCCGACATTCAGCAGCGTCGACCGCCATCGCTCGTCACCGTTCTCAAAAGCTACTTTGACGTGCCCTACCCCATCGCCGCGCGCCCAGAATGTCACCGTGTGATAGCCAGCGATGGACTTCGGCACCGCGTGGGTATCGAAATTGACCACGTATTCGCCTGTTGCCGCAGGTTGCATCTTGCCGATGTGGATATTTGCCACAGTCCCGCGTCCGATCACCTGTGGATACGTCACCGTCGCCTGCGAGCCAACGCTCACGTTCGGAGACCACGTCTGATCCGACGTCGCCGAAAACGTGTAGACAGTCGGCGCCAGCGGTGGTCGATGCGTGACCGTCCAGCCGACACCGATCGCCGCGATTGCCGCCACAGTCCCCGCGATTACCCGCGTCCGCGTGCGTCGACGGACCACCGCCCGCGCCCGCTGCTCTGTCACCTGAACGGCCGCGCGCTCGAGATACTCCTCCGGAATATCCAGCTCGGCCGCCGCGTCGACCGCCGACTTCCGCTCCTGCCTCGCCTCCCGCTCCGCCTCATACAGCCGCGTCGCCGCACTCAGCACCTCCGGCATTTGCTCCGGCGGAATATGATCCAACTGCGACATCTCACATCACCTTCCGAAACCTCTATTCGAGGCAAACACGCCCCGCACCTGCTGACCGTCGATGTCTGTCGATCATTGAGACACCAACCCGTCAATTTTGTCGCACCTCCCGTGCCCCCAAATGTGGAAACGGGCACGGTGGTCGAAACCACGATGCCCGTCTAATTCCTTGAAATATGAAGCCGATGGAGGGATTCGAACCCCCGACCCGCTCTTTACGAAAGATTCCTGTTTTTCTATCGAAAAACGCCCACTTTACTCTTACGGAAGCCGCCCGAAAATGGTCGTTCTTCGAGTAAAGAGCGGGTGTTTATTTCGGTCGATTTTCCGGGCCAACTCAGCAGATCATATTCTGCTTCTACCGTGAAGCGATACTGCAACTAAATATACCCGATAAACCCGGGCCGGCCAAGAGCTACACGGCGGCCGGCTCCGCTATTGCGACGCCGTTCATCTTCGCTGTGACATGCACCGGTCTCCGGTGTAGGCTGGTGTCGTGGCCATCGAACTGGTGGAGCGAAGCGCCGTTCGTTCGGATGACGTTTCGGTACCAGTAGGCCGAATCCTTGAGCGTTCGCTCTTGAGTCTCATAGTCCACGTAGGTAAGGCCGAACCGGAAGCGGTAACCTTCGTTCCACTCAAAGTTATCGAGCAGGGACCAGTGGAAATAGGCGAGGATCGGGACGCCGTCGTCCACGGCGCGCTCCAGTTCGATCAGATACCGGTTAAGGAAGTCGATACGCGGCCCGTCGTGCACATACCCGTCAAGAGCGATCCAGTCGGCGTTGGCCATGCCGTTTTCAGTGATGACGATCGGCATCCGGTAGCGTTCGTAGTACAGCTTGGCGAGCCAGTACATCGCTTTGGGGGATACTGTCCAGTGGTACATCGTGCGCCCGATTCCCTGCGGCTGCCGTAGGACCTCGCCCCCGAACTTGCCGTTGGCGCGCACGGGCAACCCATGGTAGAGATTGGCGCCGATGAAGTCGAGTGGCTGGCTAATCAGAGCCATTTCATCGTCCGTAAACTTCGGCGCGTTCTTACCGAGCGTCGTCAGCGTTTCCTCAGGGTACTTGCCAAAGAACATCGGATCAAGCCACCAGGCGTTATTCCAGATCATATGGTCGACCATAAACATCCGCTCGCGTGTCGCTTGAATGTTTTCCCGTGTGTCATTCTCCGGGTAGTAGCCGACACCAACCGGCGCGTACCCGATCATGCACGGCTGCTTCGATAGGGCACGAATGGCTTGCACGGCCCGGCCGTGGGCTAGGTTGGCGTTGTGGGCCGCCACCATCACCTCGCGCTGACCGAGCCGATCCCCAGGCGCTTGGATGCCGAGTTCGTGCCCGAGTCCGATGAAGCACTGCGGCTCGTTGAGCGTTACCCAGTGAGCAACCCTGTCGCTCAGCCTGTCGACGATTACCGATGTGTACTCTTCGAACCACCGCGGGCTTTCGGCATTCAGCCATCCACCGCGCCGATAGAGGTCGGCCGGGTAGTCCCAGTGGAACAGGGTAACCCAGGGTGTGATGCCGGCGGACAGGAGTCTGTCCACGAGTTTGTCGTAGAACCCGAGGCCGGCAGCATTGATGCGCCCCACGCCCTCGGGCAGGACGCGTGGCCAGGAGATCGAAAACCTGTACGCCTGGAGCCCAATCTCCCTCATTAGGTCGACGTCCTCGGCGTACCGGTTATAGTGATCGCAGGCGATCTCCCCTGAATCTCCCTCGCTAGTCTTTCCCTCGCGGAGGCAGAACATGTCCCAAACGGATTCTCCGCCGCCCGCCCGACGTGCCGATCCCTCTATTTGGTAAGATGCAGTCGCTGCACCCCATTGAAAGCCGTTCTGAAATGCCATGTAATTCTAATCCTTAACGCGCTCGCATCTACTTGATACGCCCGCCAGGCGACCTCCTGCTAATGGAAGGCCTCATTTTTGCGGCACCCCGGTGTGGGTCGACTGGAGGGCTGCGGCGGCCTGCGCCTTTACGTCAGGGGGCATATGTGGGTTATTCTGGATGTTCTGGATCTGCTGCTGCGGTGTAGGTGGCGCTACTGACGCCGTCGAAGATGCCGACTTGTTGCATCCGCATACGCCTGCAGCGATCGACAGACAAAAAAGAGCGACGCAGAACCGAAGGAGTTCGGCAAGTTTCTTGTGGTTATTCATTTTATCCTCCGACACAATATGAGACCAACGAACCGGGCGAGTTGCACTCCCCGGCTCGTTGATCTCCACGACCGAACGACCAAACTCTAAGCTTGGTCTACAGGATCTTTAGTAGACCGCATTGTTGGTCTGCGGGTTATAGATGTTCAGGTACCAGTTCACGACCTTGCGGATTGACTTCACGTGGCCGTCCGAGAAGACCGCATTGGTGACGTTCCCGCCGTGGCGGAACCGCGGAAACTGGGCGCAGACCGGCCACTGGCCCGCCGCGTTGGTGCACCGGGGCGAAGGGGAGTCCGCGTCCATCGCGCCGGAGAGGTCACCCTGCATTCCCTTGCTGGGATCTCCGATCTGCGCGACGTTCGAGCCCCAGTACCATTCCTGGGTCACGAAAGTTATAGGAAGGTAGCTTCCGTCCGTCGGGTTCACCTCGCCGCCCTCGACGATCATTATCGTGTTACCGGGCGTATCGACCTCGGCGAGGGACGGCGTCTCGGAGCGAATGTTGCCCTCGAATTGCATCTGTCCCACGTATCCCGGGGTATTGGAGTCGAGAAACCAGTCCTCACGCGGGTGGTAGTTAAAGGCCTGTGTGACAGGAAAATCGGGACACGAAAACACGCCGCCTGTCACCCCGCCGACGTTGTTGTCGGACTTGCCGTTCTTGATGTAGGGGAAGATCGACTGGTTCCACACATGCTGGTGTGTCGTCCCATAGGCGCCGACGAACCCCGAATCGAAGTACTGGTCCGGCGGGAAATGCTCGTCGAAGTCCTGGGTGTACATCATCACCGCCAAGCCGATGTTTTTCTCGTTGCTCACGCAGGTGATCTGCCGCGCCTTCTCACGTGCCTGGGCAAATACTGGGAAGAGAATAGCGGCAAGAATCGCTATAATAGCGATGACAACGAGTAGCTCAATCAGAGTAAAGCCTTTAATTTTCAGATACCTCATAATAGCGTAATACCTTTCCTGGTGGGATTTACCAACTTCGGCAAAATCGATTTCCGAAACCGGTTTCTTATCTATATATTACAGCGACATCATGAAATTGTCAAGCCCGTAATTGCTAACCCGTGCAGCGAATACGATATTTTCGTCGAGTCCTGCGGTCGTCGAGTGCGGGCTGCGTTGTGGGCCCGACGCGTCAGTGACCGGTGGTCGCCGAAGCAGGGCTCGAGTAGGACGAGCTGCCGTAGCTGTTGGATGCCATGATCTTGTAGCTGTATGACGTCGAGTAGGTCGCCGTCAAGTCCTGATACCCCCACATATTTCCGCCAATCGTCGCGATTGTCGAGTAGGCCCCGCCGTTCGTCGAGCGCTGGATCGTGATGCTCGTGGCATACGCCGAGTTGTTGGCCCACGTCAGGTTCACACAGGGCGGATTTCCGTTAGCCTTCACCACGGTGGCGCTGAGAGACGACGGCGTCGCCGGCGCGGTGTTCGGGCTGCCCACGTTTCCCGGCGGACAGGACTGGTAGACCCGGATATAGTCGACGAACATGTTCGCAGGGCTTGGCGTCGTGCTGTCCGTCGGCCCGGGCCATGACCCCGTCCCCCCCACGGCGATATTGGCGGATACCCACATCGGTACGTAGTTGCTGCTGGAAACAGCGTAATGCTGCGTCATGACGCCGTTGACGTAGTAGTAGAGATCCGTCGCGGTCCACTTCAGGCCGTAGATGACGTATCCGGTGTAGGGATTAGGGGCGCCTAAGGCCGAAGTGTACTGCTGGTTGCTGTCAACGCCGGACACGAAGGACGAGCCGTTCTTCGCCGTGTGGACGCTCTGGTAGATCGTGCCGGTCGTGAACGGCAGCTCCACGATGTCCCACTCCGGGGGCCATCCCACAGCGCTTGTGAGCCAGAAGGCCGGCCACAGGCCCGTCCCCTTCGGGGACATGATGCGCGCCTCGTAATATCCGCCGACGAACGCGGCATTTGTAGTTATCGCTCCGGACACCCAGGTCTGAGAGCTGCCGCAGGTAGTGGTGGTTTTCGTTGCCGTCAGAGTGCAGAGGCCGCCGCCTACAGTGATGCCCTGGGGCTCGTAGCACTCGGCTTCATTGTTCTTGCTGTAGAATGTGCTGGCCCACGGCGCGAGCGTATTCCACCGGAAAGTGTTCAGGGCGGTTGAAGCGAACTCGTCGCTGGACACCAACTGGTACCCGCTTGGTACATAGGCCGTGCCAGGATCGGAGGCGCCCTGGGCGCCGGCCCGGCCTGAGAAGAGCGGTGCCATCAGGCAGATCGCCGCCGCCGTCGTAAGGCAGCGGGCGCTCCGGCAAGGTAGTCGACCGGTTTTCATAACTTCGTCACTCCTTAGTGTGTCTGTTCTGGATAGCAATAATTGCTTAAATACCAGAATTAATACGATCTCGGCTTATTGCGAAGAAAGCAGTTTCCGAAACCGATTTCCTAAGATATCACGTTAAAGTTCGATTGTCAAGCTCCCGCAAAGTGCGATATTCAGATTCTACTGGGGGTGGGCGAACATCGCGGCGTGCTTACGTCGTTGCCCCCACGAACAGCTCAGCGGGTATCGAGACCGCATACGGCGGCGTGATGCTGTCGTCATTCAGCCTGCTAAGCAGTATCTTCAGGGCTGTGCTGCAAAGAAGCACTGACGGCGTCGATATGCTCGTGAGAGGTTTGTCCAGATATTTGCCCTCGTCGATGCCATCGAACCCCACGATGGCGACGTCATCCGGCACCCTCACGCCCGCGCGCGTCAGGCCGTGATAGACGCCGATCGCGATGAAGTCGTTGTGGCATAGCAGAACGTCCGGCCGGTCACCCAGCGGCATGTTGGCGATCCGGATGCCCATGCTCACAGCGGCCTGCTTGCTCTCGAAGTTACCTTCAAGGATGTGAATTCGACCGGGCAGTCCCAACTCCCGACAGACGTCCAGATATGCCTGCGTTCGAGCCTCGGCCCGTCCGTAGGCGTCGGTCGGAAAAGGAGTCAGGAAGCCAGGGTTCGAATAGCCGCGCTCCATTATGTGCGTCATTGCAAGCCGCATTCCGGCCGCGAGGTCAAATGCCACCCAGTCTCGCGCCCCCTCCTGCGGATACCCGAGGAACACCGTCGGCCGCTTGGAGGGCTGGATGATGTTCCCCGCGAATGCCTCCCAGGCGTCGGCCCATACGAGCATACCGTCGAGCGGCCAGCCGACAAGATTGCCAAGCCGGCCGTGGGCGGTTCGGATATTCTCGGTCAACTCTATGATTACCCGATAGCCGGACTTCAGGGCTAATTGATCGACAATTTCCGCCATGTCGGCGAAGAACGGGTTTCGCAGGCCATATATCACGAGGCCGATCGTCTTGGATCTGCCCCTTCCAAGGGCCCTCGCAATTTCATTCGGTGTGTACCCTAGTTCCTTGGCAGCCTCATTTATCCTGTCGCGAAGTTCCGACGAAATTTGGAACCCGGAAACGTTATTGAGGACTTTTGAGACGGTTCCGCGGGAAACTCCTGCGCGTTCCGCAACGTCACGAATCGATACAGCCACGTTCGTTCTCCAGTTAGATTTACCAATGCCAGCCCCGGACTGCTGTGCTAACCATATTATGCCCTAACCGGTTTCGGAAACAAGCGGACGCCGCGAATTACTACAAGGTAGCGGACCTCCCGCGTTGTTGTCCATTCGCCCCGGACATCGTTCGTCGGGCAAAAAGAGACAGGTGGGTTGACATTTTAATCCGTGTGCGTTAGAATAAAATCGATTTCGGAAACCGATTTTCTAATTCAAAAATGTATAAGACATCATCGCTATACATATGCCGTATGGCTGAGATGATGGGCGTGAACTTTCTTGAGTAGGACAATCGTCGCCTGTCACCGCAGCAATCCGCGCTGCCACCTAATGGTCGATCATACACTGAAGCGGCCGGCCACTCATAGCGACCCGATCATTGAAGAGCGGGTCAACTCGGTGGATTGAGAAGAAAATAAACACCCACTCTTTTTCAAAGTGTTACTGTGAGGGACGAATTAAGCATACGAGCTTCTAAATATCGACATCGAACGTGTGAAAAGAGTGGGTGTTAATGAGAGTGAAATACGAAAGGGACCGCTTTCGCGGTCCCCCAGTTTCTTGCTTATGAAGCCGATGGAGGGATTCGAACCTCCGACCCGCTCTTAACGAAAGATTTCCTGTTTTTCCATCTAAAAACGCCCCATTTACTCTCACGGAAGCCGCCTTAAAACGGTCGATTTTCAAGTAAAGAGCGGGTGTTTATTTCGTCGATTTTCCAACAAATCTCGGCTGACGGCGAGCGATCCTCTAGCGATTACAGGACACCTTGACTATACCGAATTTCGCATAATACTAGAGTAGACAGACAACACAATAATAGAGTAAAGTTTGCAACATGCCCAGCCGCAACGAAAACCTCGCTCGCTCCCTAGAAGCGTTGCACTCCGTGGAACGTGACGGCGTCGTCCGATCGTCGGACCTCACCCGGACGCATCGTGAGCGTCTCGTCTCAGCCGGGTTCCTTAACGAGGTCGTCAAGGGCTGGTTGGTCGTCTCGACGCCCGGCGCTCAGGACGGTGATAGCACCGCCTGGTACGCCAATTTCTGGCGTTTCGTCTCGCGCTATCTCTCGGATCGGTTCGGGGATGACTACTGCCTGTCGCCGGAAGCGTCAATCAAACAGCACGTTCGGTCCGACACAATTCCGCGCCAGGTGATCGTAATCACCGCCGAAGGCTCCAATCAGGTGCTCAATCTCCCCTTCGACACTTCGCTGATGATCTACCGTGACACCAGTAACTTCCCGGAGGACAGGACCCGGCAGAACAGCCTGTGGCTGATGAGTCTGCCGTACGCCATCTGCAAGGTGCCGCCGGCGTTCTTTCGGAGCAATCCCGACGACGTCGAGATCGCGCTTCGAATGGTGCGAGACCCCTCTGCGATCTTGCGCGTTCTCCTTGAATCTGGAAGCCCGGTAGTCGCCGCGCGTATCGTCGGAGCATATGAGTTCCTCAAGGAGCCGGAGATCGCGGCTCATATACGGGACACCATGGAAGCCGCCGGACACAGGGTTCGATCGGCCGATGCCTTCGAGGGTGACGCTCCTCTGCTGGCAGGTCGCGTAACATCGCCGTATGCGGCTCGAGTACTGGGGATGTGGGCGTCGATGCGACAATCGGTCGTCGATATCTTCCCAGAGCCTCCAGGTCTTCCGGGCGACATGGGCGCCTACATGACCGACATCGACGAAAGGTACGCCTCCGACGCATATAACTCGCTGTCAATTGAAGGCTACCGAGTATCGCCCCAGTTAATCGACCAAGTTCGACGGGGGGACTGGCGGCCAGACGGCTCGCCCACCGACAGCCGTCAAGCCGACGCGCTCGCAGCTCGGGGATACTACCTTGCCTTCCAGTCCGTCGAGCAGGGCATACGGGACATCCTAGGCGGTGCCAATGCGGCGGCAGTCGTCGAGCGACAACATCAGTCATGGTACCGCGAGATGTTCAGCCCTGCCGCCCTGGCTGGCATCCTGAAGCCGTCCGAGCTTGCGGGTTACCGCAACAATCGCGTCTACCTCAGGGGCTCACGACACGTTCCGCCTGCCCCGGAGGCCGTCCTCGACTGCATGGAAGCTCTCTTCCTACTGCTACGCGAAGAACATCATCCGGCGGTACGCGCGGTCCTAGGCCATTTCGTATTCGTCTACATTCACCCCTACCCGGACGGAAACGGGCGCATCGGGCGGTTCCTTATGAACGCGATGCTCGCGTCAGGCGGCTACCCGTGGACCGTAATCCGGCAGGCCCGACGTTCCGAGTACTTGGGAGCGCTGGAGTCTGCATCGACCGAAGGCGACATTGCACCGTTTGCGAAGTTCGTGGCGGAAGAGATGGAACGTAAGTGATACGTAGTGAGTCAGTTGACTGACTACGTATCACTTGGAAAGGTTCAGTCGAAGATGACGTCGGTATCTGTGCGTGAAATTCGGAGCAGGAGCTTGCGAAATTGCTTTCGTGAAGATCTGAGATCAAACTTTTCCCGCGACAGAAGCGAGAAAAACTGATCCAAGGGCCAAGACACAAGAACGCCTTGTCGCGCGAAGTAGATGCCGACGCTTGTAATCTTGTACTCGTCTCTATAATCGAGCAAACAATAGCCCGCAAGCTGATAGATATCCTTAAATCGACCCCCAGGCTTGGCAATCGACTTTATATCGATCAGTAATCCATCCACTATGAGATCCGCATCGGCTCCACCGATGTCGACACTTCCGCCGAACGTTGGATTCAAGACTATCGTCCCAGAGTCGGCAATAAGCTCTCGTTGGGTCGTGTAAAACAGCTCGCTCAACAGGCGAAGATCGGCCAACACATTACGCGATATTATTCTGAACACCCGATTGACGTCAGTAGCAGGCGTAGGATTTAGAAGAGGGCTTGATAACACGACTTCAGGGTTTCTGCTAATTCGTTCGAAGTAAGCGAGCAAAACACAGCAGCAGCCAAGCACCAAATCATCAGATGGATCAAGCATTCGCCCGACTGGGTTGATCCCGGTAACGGTAGAATCGATATAATCGAACAACCTCTCGACCACGCGTGGGTTGAGCCTCTCCTCATTGCGAAGTAGAGGTGACCTGAAGCTACTTTTGCCCCGATATACGCCACTGTTTCCCGAGAAGGTGTTACCTGAAGAAAGTATCGGAGCCGATAGTCGAACGCAGTTCCGACGAGCGCCTGCTGTTTGTGGGAGGGCAGAACTGTACTGCTTCCAGCCAAGCCTCCCTGATCTGCGAAAACAAATGGCTCCGGTCCGGAAAGACAACCTCGAAAAATTGACGAACCGGGTTGTTCTTGTCGTCCCAATGAGAGGTTAGGGACATTACGACACCTTGTATCCCATCATCTTGTATCCGTGAAGCCGTCGTTCGTGCATCTTTGCCAGCCTGGGATCTCCAAGATCGGCATAGTCGTAGATGAGAACGTCGGTCTTGCTATCATGTACACGATGCAGGCGGCCTGCGTATTGGGCCAGAGTGCCTTTCCATGAGATCGGTATGGTTAGGAATAATGTGTCGAGGCGAGCATCGTCGAAACCTTCACCGATATATCTCCCAGTTCCTAGGAGCAATCGTGGCTCGTCATCGCTCACGCCGGCGATTTGCTCCATCACCTCCCACCGCCGCTTGGTTCCCATACCGCCGCGCAATATGATGAGATTTGCGCACAATGGGCGGAGGCGTTGCTCCAATATCTCAAGATGCTCCGTGCGTTCGGTCAAAACAAGCGGCGATCGCCCGCTAGTCAGAGCGTTCTTAATGTCTTGCACGATCAGATCGTTACGCTCGTCGCTGTGGACAATCGCAGCATACAACTTGTGGATCGGTACCTTAGAGTTGTCTCCATCCATGTCGAGCCCTCGAAACGCTGTATGGCGGACAATCACCTTGTGTTCGACTGAGCGCCTTGCCATCTGTGATTTGGCTGATGCTCTATACCGTATCGGACCGCATTGCATAAAGATAATTGGATGCCGTCCGTCCTTACGAACCACAGTTGCCGAAAGTCCGGTCACATAGCGCGCTTGGCACGCCCTCGCCACCTGCTCGAAACTGATCGCGGAAATGTGGTGACACTCGTCCACAATGAGATGCCCGTACTGGCCGACGATATCCTTGACGATCCCCTTCCGGTAGAGGCTCTGGACATTGGCGATATCCTCCACACCAGTAACGACGTGCTTGCCGCCGCCGATTACACCGATCTGCTTCAAGGGGATATCCAGGAACTCGTGCAATCGTTCAATCCATTGGTCCCTCAACTGTAGGCTTTGCACGAGGATGAGCGTGCTAACTTTTCTCTCCGCGATCAAATAGGCTCCGATGACCGTTTTACCAAACGCGGTTGTCGCTGCGAGAACGCCGGTATCATGCGCGAGCAGACTGTCTGCGGCAACCTGCTGTTCGAGATAAAGTTTGCCTTGGAACGGAACATTGATGGCCGATCCAAACAAGCGCTGATCGTCCCATACGACCTCTACTCCCAACGTTCCAAACAGCGTCTTTACTTCGTCCTTACAGCCGCGCGGCATACCGACATGCTTGGCAAAGTTCTCCGCACAGCTAATGATGCGCGGTTTGTCCCACGTGGAATGTCGCATCGCCTGCGCCTGATAAAACTCCGGGTTCTGGAATGCCGCCAACCGGAGAAGGTGGTTTATCAGTGGTGGTGGCAGACCTTCCTTCGGAACGTAGAGTTGGTTTCCGAGGACGATTTCGATCGTCTTTGGTAGGGGACCGTTAATCGGAAGGTCGGGACGGCGACGTGATGGCGGAGCTGTCCACGGTTTGTCGTCATCTTCGTCGGTTGCCACCATCCTGACGCCAAGTATCTGGCCGGAACGCTGTGCCTCTTCGACGATTGATTCCACCGTGGGTCGTGCCATCGGTCGTACCGACAACAAGAAGGCGATCTGGTCGCTGTATGGCTGGAATTGGTCG
>Ga0157374_10003779_pt1 | contig 12738 bp, 11 predicted proteins | sample M25metaG_FD_115308 | JGI IMG/M metagenome (GOLD analysis project Ga0157374, IMG submission 115308) | Miscanthus rhizosphere microbial communities from Kellogg Biological Station, Michigan, USA - M2-5 metaG | ecosystem: Host-associated > Plants > Roots > Rhizosphere > Soil | place: USA: Michigan...
GACCGGCGGGGTGATCGCGTTGCGTGTGTCGACCGTGCGGAAGAACCGGCTCCAGTGCGGCGGCTCGGTGGCCGAGCCTTCGAGGCCGCGCGTCACCGGCTGACGTTTGCCGGCATCGCTCAGATGCGCATAGAACGGCTTTTCGGTCACGCCGACGGGTTCGGCGGGCAACACGGAATCCAGCGGCGTGCGCCAGATGCTGGTGGTCGAAGCGTAGTCGGGACCTGCCGACACCAGCACCGCGCCACCGGCGCGGACGTAACGCGCGATGTTGTCGAAATAGGCGATGGGCAGCACGCCCTGACGGGCATAGCGGTCGAAGATGATCAGCTGGAAGTCGTTGATCCTCTGCTGAAACAATTCGCGGGTCGGAAACGCAATCAGCGACAGCTCGTTGATCGGCGTGCCGTCCTGTTTCTCTGGCGGGCGCAAAATCGTGAAGTGCACGAGGTCCACGCTGGCGTCGGACTTCAAGAGGTTGCGCCAGGTGCGCTCGCCGGAATGCGGTTCGCCGGAAACCAGCAGCACGCGGAGTTTGTCGCGCACGCCGTCGATCGCGACCACCGCGCGGTTGTTGACCAGCGTCAGTTCGTTCTCGAGCGGTGAAGCCTCGATCTCGACGATGTTCGGACCGGCGTGCTTAATGTCGATCTCGACGCTGGAAGTCTGACCGCTCTGCAAATTGCGCTCGCTGATCACCTCGCCGTCGCGGCGCACCACGATCTTGGCGCGCTGGCCGGTGACGCCCTGGTCGTCCAGCCGGTAGGTAATGGTCTGGGTCTGGCCAACGATGCCAAAACGCGGCGCGGCTGATATCGCAATGCGGCGATCCCGTTCGTCCTTGCGCCCCGTGACCAGCGCATGTACCGGCGCCTGGAAACCCACTGCCGCGGCATTGGCGGGAATGTCGTGCACCCGACCGTCGGTGATCAGGAAAGCACCTGCGACGCGGTCGACAGGAACGTCCGACATCGTCGAGGACAAGGCGCTGAACAGTTTGGTGCCGTCAGTCTCGCCATCGGCCTGACCGGCTTCGACGACGCGTACTTCCAGGCCCTTTATCTTTTTCAGGGTATCGACGAGCGCTTCCTGCGCCTTGGCGGTTTCCTGGTTGCGCGTGCCGAAATTCTGGCTCGGGCTCTTGTCGACCACGACGGCTGCGACCGAGGACAACGGCTCGCGGTCCTCGCGGGTGAATGAGGGATTGACGAGTGCCAGCAGAATAAGCGCGAGCGCTGTCACTCGCACCGCGGCGCCGCGTGAGCGGCCGAACAGCAGCAGGGCCGATATCATCACGATCGCGGCGAGCGCGATCCACAGCACGAGCGTGGGAACCAGGGGGGTGAACGCGATGCCGTATTGCATGACGCTATTGCCCCAATCGTTCGATCAGAGCGGGCATGTGAACCAGGTCGGCCTTGTAGTTTCCGGTCAGCGTGTACATCACGATGTTGACGCCGGCGCGGAATGCGAATTCGCGCTGTCGCGGTTCACCCGGTGTCAGCGGCAGCATCGGCTGGCCGTCTGGGCGAAGTGCCCAGGCGCCTGCCAGATCATTCGACGTGATGATGATCGGCGAGACGCCGTCGCCGCCGCGCGCCGGCCGCGAAGCGGCTTCGTCATCATCTTCGTGCGGCAGGGCTTCGACCCAGGTCTGGCCCGAGTTGAAGCGTCCCGGGAAATCGCGCAGCAGATAAAACGTCTTGGTCAGCACGTGTTCGCGCGGCACCGGCTCGAGTTCGGGCACGTCGAGCGAAGATAGAATTTCGCGTAAGGTCTGCATGGCCGGCGTCTGAGACGCGCCGTTGTCGCCCGGCGGCGCCTCGATGGCGTCGCGGGTGTCGAACACGACGGTGCCGCCCTGTTTCATATAGGCGTCGATGCGGTTGATGGCGTCCTGTGGCGGTTTCGGTGCGCCCGGCACCACCGGCCAATAGATCAGCGGGAAGAAGGCGAGTTCATCCTTGGCGGGATCGACACCAACGGGGTCGCCGGTTTCCAGCGCCGTGCGCTGCGCGAGGAACAAGGTCAGTCCGGACATGCCGGCCTTGACGATGGAATCGACGTCGGCATTGCCGGTAACGACATAGGCGAAGCGGGTCTGCGAGACCGCCTTCATGGCGAAATCGTCACTAACAGCGTCGGCGCGCGTCGGCGATGGCACGCCCGTCGCGAGCACGAAGGCGGCCATCAGCGCCGCTGTTGCGGCGCGCCGCCGCAACAGCGCGGCAAGGCCCGCGCCGAGCATGGCGACCACGATCGCGTCGATCAGGAACAGCGCCAGCGACGACGACAGCAGGATTCCCCTGAGATCGCGCGGCTCGGCATTGGTGTAGCTCGCATGCCGCGCGCGCAGGGATGATGTGTCGAGCGCTGCGATGCGATCGGCGGGTGCCAGCGTATTGACGGCGATCGGCCCTTCTGCCGGACCATAGAAGCCCGGTGGATGATCCGGGGTCGCGCGGTCGCGATAGTCCGCCGCCATTGGCTTGGCGGCTGAGGGCGGCGGACCAAACGCACCGAAACCGTCGAGCGTGCGCAGCGGCGCGACCGTTTCGATCGTCGTTGCCGCGCTGGCAACGCCTGCGCCGGGGTTGGAAGTGTAGCCGGACATATCGACCAGCCGCCGCAGCATCTCAACAAAACTGCCGGACATCGGCAGGTCCGACCAGCGCGAGTCTGCGCCGACATGGAATAGGCTGACGACGCCCTTGCCGCGATGTTCGCCGGTCACCAACGGCGTGCCGTCTTCCAGCGACGCCCAGCTTTTGGTCGAAAGCACCGCATCGGGTTCGGCGAGCACCTGCCGGTTGACGGTGACGTCCTTCGGCACGGCGAGGCCCGCGAACGGGCCGTCGGTGGCGAACGAGGCCAGATGCTGCGGCTTTTCCCAAGTGAGACTGCCTCCCAGGCTGCGGCCACCACGGCGCAGTTTGACAGGCACCAGATCGTCGTCGGCCTGCGCCAGGCGCGGGCCGGCAAAACGCACCAGCACGCCGCCTTGGTCGATCCATGCGTTCAGGCGTTCGCGAATTTCCGGCGACAGCGTGCCGACATCGGCCAGCACGATCATCGGCAGCCGTTGATCCAGAAATTGCGCGATCACCTGTTGCGGCGCGCCGCGATCGCCGAGCCGAACGTCCGCGAATGGCGATAGCGCGCGGGTGAGATAGAAGGTCGAGGCGAGCAGCGGCTGCGCGGTATCGCTGGTGGCGCCGGTGACGACACCGATGGCGCGCCGCCGCCATCTTTTGTCGAGCAGTTGCACCGCGCCGGCGGAGCGCTCGCCGGCAATTTCCAGCCGAGAGATATCGTTGCGCAGTTCCACCGGCAGATCGAACGCGGCTTCGGTTTCGCGGTCCTGCGGGGCGAACGCATAGCGCGCTTCGCCGATCGGCGAACCCTTGGCGTCGATCGCGCGAACGACGCCCGCAGCGATGCCGCTGGTGATGCGCAGCACCTTCACCGTCATCTTCGCGGCAGCATTTTCGGCGGCAACCAGCGCCAGGGCCGAGGCCGTGCCGCCCTCGAACACCGTCAGTGCGCGATCGCCGATGGTCTTGTTGAGACCTTCGAGAAATTCCGTGCCGCGGCCGGTGTCGACGCCGTCGGACAGCCAAGCGAGCTCGGCGTCGCCGGTGGCTTTAAGGAAGCGTTCGATCGTGGGCAACGTTTCGACGCGCTCGATCGAATAAGGCTTTGGCGCAAGCTGACGAAGTGCGACCCGCGCGGTGCCGCCCGGCATCAACGTAATGTCGCGCGCCGGCTCGGACAGCGGAACGAGCGCGATGCCGCGGCGGTCATTGTCGGCATTGGCGATCAACTCATCCGCGGCCTTGATCCGCGCATCCCAGCTCGACGCCGCGCTCCAGCCGTCGTCGAGCAGGATCACCAGCGGCGCCTTGCTGCCGGCGGTGGCGGTATGCGGATTCCAGATCGGGCCGGCGGCGGCTAGAATGACGAGCGCAGCCGCCGTCAGGCGCAACAATGTCAGCCACCACGGCGTTCGCGACGGGGTTTCTTCCTTTGGCTTGATGTCGAACAACAGCCGCGTCGGCGGAAACTCTATTCGGCGCGGTCTCGGCGGCATCACGCGCAACAGCCACCACAGCACCGGTAGGCTCAACAGGCCCAGCAGCAAAAGCGGTTCGGCGAAGGAGAGGGGGAGGCCCGCGATCATGCGCTTCGTCCCGCTTTGACGGTCGTGGTGCGCACGGCGCCTTTGCTCACCATCATCCCTGAGTGCAGGAACAATAGCAATTCGGCGGCGGAGCGGCTGGTGGTGTGGGTCGAGAACAGCCAGTCGAGCTTGTTGGTCTCGTTGCGGATCTCGTCGCGATGAAGTGCGACGCGCGCGACATAATCGTTAGCCCAGCTCTCCGCCCGGCCCGCGGTGATGACGTCGCCACCCTCGGGCTCGACGAATTCGACGCGGCCAGCATAGGGGAAAGTCTCTTCCGCGGGATCGACGACCTGGATCAAGGTACCGTGCGCGCCGGAGGCCGAGAGCCCCGCGAGCATGTTCCTGATTTCGGGCATCGGCGACCAGAAATCCGACAACACCACGATCTCGGCCAGAGCCGACGGCACGAAAGACGGCGGCAGGCTGGCGCGGGCAGCATCGTCATGCAGCATCGCCTGCGCCATCTTGTCGATCACGTTGCGGCTTGCGGTTGGGTTCATCAGGCCGGGAATACCGACGCGTTCGCCGCCCGCGACCAGAAGCTCAGCCAGGGCGAAGGTGACGATCAGTCCGCGTTCCAGCTTGCTGTCGCGCGCGCCCTTGGAGGCAAAGGCCATCGACGGCGAGCGGTCGGGCCAAACCCACACGGTGTGCGCGGCTTCCCATTCCTGCTCGCGAACGTAGAGATGGTCGTCGCGCGCCGAGCGGCGCCAGTCGACGTTCTGCGACGGCTCGCCCGAGACGAAGCGGCGATATTGCCAGAAACTTTCGCCGGCGCCGGCGCGTCGGCGTCCATGCAGACCGTGAATGACGTTGGCAGCGATGCGTCGGGCTTCAAGCACAAGACGCGGCAGCGATGCGGCGAGCGTTCGGCTTTCGCCATCGGCACGTCGTATTGCTGTTATCTCCCTGGTCTCGTGCTTCGTCTCAGCGGCCATCAACCAATCCGCGCTTTTAATTGTCGGATCACGTCGGGAATGGTGCGGCCTTCGGCGCGCGCCGAGAATGTCAGCGCCATGCGGTGCTTGAGGATTGGCTCCGCGAGATCGAGGACGTCGTCGATCGAAGGTGCGAGGCGGCCATCGAGCAGCGCGCGGGCGCGGACCGCCAGCATCAGCGACTGGCTGGCGCGCGGACCGGGACCCCAAGCGATCAGCTTGTCGCCGTCGCCATCGGGATTGGGACGCGCGGCGCGGACCAGCGAGAGAATAGCTTCGACCACGCTGTCGCCGACCGGCAGGCGCCGCACCAGCCGCTGCGCCGCGATCAGGATTTCCGCGTTCATCGATGCCTTGGCTAGCGTCTCTTCCGCGCCTGTGGTTTCGAACAGAATGCGGCGCTCGGCGTCGCGATCGGGATAATCGACGTCGATCTCCATCAGGAAGCGATCGAGCTGGGCTTCCGGCAGCGGGTAGGTGCCTTCCTGCTCCAGCGGGTTTTGCGTGGCGAGCACGTGGAACGGTTTGGGCAAATCGTGGCGCGCGCCGGCAACCGTAATGTGCTGCTCCTGCATGGCTTGCAGCAGCGCGGACTGCGTACGCGGGCTGGCGCGGTTGATTTCGTCGGCCATCAACAGCTGCGCGAACACCGGCCCGGAGATGAAGCGGAATGAACGCTTGCCGGAATTGCTCTCGTCCAGCACTTCGGCGCCGAGAATATCCGACGGCATCAGGTCCGGCGTGAACTGGATGCGCTTGGCATCAAGTCCGAGGGTGATGCCGAGCGTTTCGACCAGCTTGGTTTTGGCGAGACCCGGCACGCCGATCAGCAGCGCATGACCGCCGGACAGGATCGTCACCAGGGTGTTTTCGATCACCCGCTCCTGCCCGAAGATGACGGTGGAGATTGCTTCCTTCGCGGCGCGGATTTGGCCCGCGACCTGTTCGGCCGAACGGACGATCGCGTCCTCGAGTTTCTCGACACCGTCTGCGCCAGGCATGTAATTCTCCTTGAAACCGCTCCGGAACTTAAGAGCCCTTTGTGACATCGCCAATTTATGACACCGCCGATTGCGTCGTCATGCCACGAACCTCATGCTAAACCTATGCAAAGGCCATGTATTCGTTGAATTAAACTATCCCCACATTATCGGCATTTCGGGGTATGAACTGCATCACGATGTGGCGAGAATGACGTTCTGCTCACGCCATGGGGACGTGCACCAATCGTGCCAGACCGACGCTTTGGAACCTTAAGGCAAACAATGGCGAAGCAAGGGCAAACCAGCAATCAGGGGCACGAAGGCAAAACTCTCGAGGGCTCGACTCACGAGGGCAAAGGCCTCGAAGGACTGACTGTTGCTGCAAGGGAAGCCGTCAACGCTAGCCCGGCCGGACGTGGCTTGCCTCCGGTGCATCTGTGGAATCCGCCATTCTGCGGCGATCTCGACATGCGAATCGCCGGTGATGGTACGTGGTTCTATATGGGGACGCCGATCGGACGGCCGGCGCTGGTGCGGCTGTTTTCGACTATCCTCAAGCGCGAGGACGGCAAGCACTTTCTCGTGACCCCGGTCGAAAAGGTCGGCATTCGCGTCGACGATGCGCCGTTCATGGCGGTCGAGATGCAAAAGGAGGAGGGCGACCGCGGCCGGCTCTTGCGCTTTCGCACCAATGTCGATGACTGGGTTAATTGCGACGGCGGACACCGCTTGCGATTCGAGATGGCGGCAGATGGCGGGTTGACGCCTTATCTTCACATCCGCTCAGATTTATGGGCCAAGGTGACACGCGCGCTCTACTACGATCTGGTTGACATGGGGGAAGAGCGGGTGGTCGATGGTCAACCCATGTTCGGGGTCGAGTCCGGCGGCGAGTTCTTCGCGATGGCGGATGCGAAGCAGGTGAGGGACGCGCTTTGAACGAGCCGATGCTGAAGAAGATGCGACCTGCTGCGGTCAGTGCGGCGGAGTTCTTCGATCGCAGCAAGGCGCGGCTGAATTTCGACGTGCCGCCGGGCCTGGTCGATCCCCACATCATTCCGAAGACCGGCGACGAAGGCAACGACCGCATGCTCGAGATCGTCGCGCGCGAGCAGCCGGTACGGCCCGCGGCGGTGCTGATCCCGGTGGTCGATCATCCTGAGCCGACCGTGTTGCTGACACAACGCTCGGAGCATCTCTCCAGCCACGCCGGCCAGATTTCCTTTCCCGGCGGCAAGATCGATGCGACCGACGCTTCCCCGCTCGATGCCGCGCTGCGCGAGGCCTGCGAGGAAGTCGGCCTCAAGCGCGAGTTCGTCGAGCCGGTCGGCTATCTCGATCTCTATGGAACTGCGTTCGGATTTCGCATCCTGCCGACGGTCGCGCGGGTCAAGCCCGGCTTCACGTTGAAGATCAACGAGGCGGAAGTGGTTGACGCCTTCGAGGTGCCGCTCGCGTTCCTGATGAATCCCGAGAACCACCAGATTCACAGCAAGGAATTCCGCGGCATGGAGCGTTCCTATTACGCCATGCCGTATGCGGAGCGTTACATCTGGGGCGCGACGGCGGGAATCCTGCGCGTGCTGTATGAGCGGATTTATCTCGCATGATCCGTCCGGTATTGACCGAAATCGGAATTTTTCTGATCCCGTTCGTGGTCTATGCACTGTTCCTGATTGCCACCCGCTCCGGCGTGCTGTCGTCCTCGTCCTGGCCGACGCATCTGATCGCCAAACTGACGTTGGGGTCGTTGTTGCTTGTCATCATCAGCTTCATCCTGCTCGCGCATTTTTCCGGCGCGTCGCCGGACTCGACCTACATTCCTGCCCATATCGAGAACGGCAAGCTCGTTCCCGGAGCTGAGAAATGACCGAAGCGCGCGTGCTGGCCGATGCGCCGTGGCTCAAGCCCGGTTCGGCGGCCCGTGTGCTCGGCCTGCTCAACGGCGATGGCGAGGAAGCCCGCGTGGTCGGCGGCGCCGTCCGTAATGTTCTTCTAAAAATTCCAACCGGCGATATCGACATCGCTACCACGGCGGTCCCTGACGAAATCGTCCGCCGCGCCAAGGCCGCCGGCATCAAGTCGGTGCCGACCGGCATCGACCACGGTACGGTGACGCTCGTGGTCGATGCACAGCCGTTCGAAGTCACGACCTTGCGCGAGGACACCGAGACCGATGGCCGCAGGGCCAAGGTCGCGTTCGGCCGCGACTGGGTGCGCGACGCGGAGCGGCGCGACTTCACCATCAACGGGCTTTCCGTCGATGCCGGGGGCCGCGTGCACGATCATGTCGGCGGGTTGGCCGATATCGCCGCCAAACGCGTTCGCTTCATCGGCGATGCCGGCCAGCGTATCGCGGAGGATTATTTGCGGATCCTGCGCTTCTTCCGCATGCATGCCGCTTACGGCGCCGGCGAGCCCGATCGCGCCGGATATCTTGCGTGCATCGGCGGCCGCGCGGGTTTGGCCGATCTGTCCGCCGAACGCATTCGGATGGAGATGCTGAAGCTTGTGGTCGCGGATGGCGCGCTGGTCGCGGTCACCGCGATGGCGGATGGCGGTTTGTTGCTGCCGATCGTGGGCGGTGTCGCCTACACCGGACCGTTTGCGGCGATGATAGCGGCGGAACAGGCGCTGGGGCTCGATGCGAATCCAATGCGCCGGCTTGGCGCGCTCACGGTGGCGGTGACCGAAGATGCCAAGCGTGTCGCTGCGCGGCTGCGTCTCACCAACGCTGAAACCAGGACGCTGGATTCCATGGGCCATCGCTGGTGGCGGCTATTCGGCATGGACGAGGCTACGGCGCGGCGCAGGCTCTATCGGCTTGGCGAGGACCATTATCGCGACCGGCTGTTGCTGGCATGGGCGCGGTCGGGCGCAAGCGGCGCTGACGATGCCTATTGGCGCGAATTTGCCGCCCTTCCGCAACGCTGGAGCGCGCCGAAATTCCCGCTGAAGGCGGCCGATTTCATTTCCCGCGGCATTGCCGAAGGTCCGGCGCTTGGCCATGTGCTGACGCTTGCGGAAGACGCCTGGCTGGCGGCGGATTTTCCGCTGGATCGGTCCGCGCTGACCGATATTGCCGATCAGACCGTCGCACGTTTCACCCGCGCCCACCGGCTGTGAACAGGTTGCCGTGAATATCCTCTCAGGTTTTGCCGATATCTCGCTGGCCCAGCTTCTGCTGGTCGCCGGCGTGGCATTGTTTGCGTCCCTGGTCGGCGGCCTCGCCGGTTATGGCACCGGCGCGCTGATGCCGCTGGTGCTGGTGCCGCTGATCGGCGCCGAACCTGTGGTGCCGATCATCGCGATCTCCTCGATCTTCACCAATATCAGCCGCTTTGTTGCCTATGTCCGCTATGCCGACCGCCGTCGCGCGTTGATCGTGATCGCGGCGGCCGCGCTGACGACGGCGCTCGGTGCTTACGGCTATACGCGGCTGACCGGCGCAGGTGCTGCGCTGGTGATCGGCGCCATGTTGATCCTAAGCGTGCCGCTGCGCCGGCTGGCGAAACGCCGCGAGATGCGTATCGGCGACACCGGGCTTGCCGCAGGCGCAGTCGGCTATGGTGTCGTGGTCGGCGGCACGTCGGGCTCGGGCGTGATCCTGCTGTCGCTGTTGATGGCTGTCGGTCTCGAAGGTGCGGCCGTGATCGCCACCGACGCCGTGGTCTCGGTTGCGACCAGCATCATCAAGATTTCGGTGTTCGGCCTTGCCGGCGTCGTCACCGCGCAGGTGCTGGCCTTTGCGGTTCTGATCGGCGTCGTCGCGCTACCGGGCGCGTTCCTCGCCAAGGCTTTCGTCGAGCGCATGCCGGTGCACATCCACACCGCGATCCTCGATGCCGCAGTGATTGTGGGCGGGCTGGTGATGATCTCGGCGGCGATGCGTTAAACTAGAGCCTGTTCCATTCTGATTGAAATCAGAATGGGGGCTCTAGACTTTTGTTTCGACGCGTTTTCTTCACGCGAACCGGTATCCACTTCGCTCGAAAACGCTCTATTCGGCCGGCAGCAATTCCGTCAACGACCGAATGATGCGATCGGGCTTGATCGCCGATCCCGCGGGCAGGCCGTCGCCGTGGACGTCGATCCAGATGGCGTAGATGCCGAGGCGCTGCGGCGCCACGACTTCCCATTCCAGATTGTCGCCGATCATCCACGTCTCGGGCGCGGTGACGCCCAGCGCTTTCATGGCATGCAGATAGGCGCGCTCTTCCGGCTTGCCGAAACCATGCTCGCCCTCGATCTGGATGTGATCGAAGCGATGCGCCAAGGCAAAGCGCTCGACCTTGGCGCGCTGGGGTCCGGCGGCGCCGTTGGTCACCAGCGCCAGCTTGACGCCGCGCGCTTTGAATTCATCGATCGCGTCATGTGCGCCGGGGAACACGAACATCTGCTCCTCGCGGTAGGCCGAGAAGCGATCGCCGAGCCGTGTCGCCAAATCCAGTGACAAGGGGGCGTGGCCCGCGGCAGCGAGCGTACCGAATCCGCCTTTGACAACCTCGTACCGGGCTTCGTCGAGCTTCAACCGCCATGCTGCTTCGGCCGTCGCCCAGAATTTGCGTCCCGAATCCACGATGGCGGCGGCGACCTGTTGCGGCGACAGCGGCGCCAATTCGCCGGCAAATTCCGTCGCGACGATATTCCAGGCGAGATCGGGGCGGCTGTAGGCCGACAGGATGGTGTCGTCCATGTCGATCAGCATCGCACGGGGCAGTTCCGTCATCGTCTTCAAGGCCATTTCACTTCGGGCGGCATCGACGACAGGATCGAGTCGACATTGCCGCCGGTCTTGAGACCGAAGATGGTGCCGCGGTCGTAGAGCAGGTTGAATTCGACATAGCGACCGCGCCGGATCAGTTGTTCGTCGCGATCGGCTGGTGTCCATGCGGCATTGAAATTGCGCCGCACCAGTTCAGGATAGATTTTCACGAAGGCGCGGCCGACGTCCTGGGTGAAGGCGAGGTCAGCGTCCCAGTCGCCCGAATCCAGCCAGTCATAGAAAATGCCGCCGACACCGCGCGCTTCCTTGCGATGAGGCAGGTAGAAATATTCATCGCACCATTCTTTGAATCTGTCGTAATCGGCAGCGCCATTTTCTCCACCGCAAGCGGCTTTCATCGCGGCATGAAAGGCGACCGTGTCGGCGTCGTTTTGCGTGCGCCGCCGATCGAGCACCGGCGTCAAGTCCGAGCCGCCGCCGAACCACGCTTTGGTGGTGACGACAAAGCGGGTGTTCATATGCACCGCCGGCACATTGGGATTGTGCATATGCGCAATGACGGAAACGCCCGACGCCCAGAACCGCGGATCGTCGGCCGCGCCCGGAATCTGCGCACGAAATTCGGGAGCGAATTCGCCATGCACGGTCGAGCAGTGTACGCCGACCTTTTCGAACAGCCGCCCGCGCATGACCGACATCACTCCGCCGCCGCCGGGCTTGCCGGTATGGTCGGTGCGGTCCCAGGATGTGCGCACGAAACGTCCGGCGTCGCCGGGATAGAGCGATGCCGGCGCATCATCTTCCAGGCGCTCAAAGGCTGCGCAAATGTCATTGCGCAACGCCTCGAACCAGTTTCTCGCGCGGGTTTTGCGATCCTCGATCACGGACATGTCCATCGCTTAACCCTGCGGCCCGAAATACGTGCAACTCTCGTTGCAGCTGTCGCGGTGAACGCTGACGCGCGTGATTTTTCCCGCGTGCTGGAGCCGTTCCCAGATGAAGCGTGAAAGATTCTCCAGCGTCGGCTGCCCGAGCGCCTCGACCTTGTTCAGGAGCTTGTGGTCGAGCACTTTCTGCACTTCGGCCATGCTGCGCTCGAGCAGGCCGAGATCGAGTACCATTCCAGTGACGGGATCGGGCGTGCCGCGTACGCTGACCTCGGCGCGAAACGAGTGTCCATGAATTTCCTCACTCGCCGCGCCGAACGTCGTTCCCGGCAGCGAATGCGCCGCCTCGAAGCGAAACGATTTCGTCAATTCCCACATCTTGAAGTCCAAACCATATTTGAAACGACGTCCTATCTGATGCCGAGCGTCTTGTGCGTTTGAAGGCTGAGCCGCCATTTGGGATGGCGCAGGCAATAAGCGACCGTGAGCGCGGTATTCTCGATCACGTCCGGCCCGTCCATCGGCTGTAGCGAGAAACGCTCGAAGGCCAGGTCGACAAAATCCTCCGGTTTAGCGCCTGCCTGCGGGTAGACCAGTTTCAGTTCATGACCACGTCGCACCACGAGCTCGGATCCTGCTTTCGGGCTGACGCAAACCCAGTCCATACCTTCAGGCGGATTAATCGTCCCGTTGGTCTCGATGCCGATCGCGAAGCCGCGCGCATGCAGCGCATCGATGAAGGGGGTGTCGACCTGCAGCAACGGCTCGCCGCCGGTCAGGACGACATAGCGATTGACGTTTCCGCCGGTCCACTGCGCGGCAATGATGTCGGCGAGTTGGTCGGCCGTGGCATAACGGCCGCCCAGCGTGCCGTCGGTGCCGACAAAGTCGGTATCGCAAAACCGGCAGGTGGCGGTGGCGCGGTCCTGTTCGCGGCCGCTCCAGAGGTTGCAGCCGGAAAAGCGGCAAAACACCGCCGCGCGGCCGGCATGCGCGCCTTCGCCCTGAAGGGTCAGAAATA
>Ga0157374_10003780_pt1 | contig 12736 bp, 11 predicted proteins | sample M25metaG_FD_115308 | JGI IMG/M metagenome (GOLD analysis project Ga0157374, IMG submission 115308) | Miscanthus rhizosphere microbial communities from Kellogg Biological Station, Michigan, USA - M2-5 metaG | ecosystem: Host-associated > Plants > Roots > Rhizosphere > Soil | place: USA: Michigan...
CTGATCGGCCACGGCGTCAGCTCCTGCGCTACTTGTGATGGTTTTTTCTTCCGCGCGAAGAAAATTATGGTCATTGGCGGCGGCGATTCCGCCATGGAAGAAGCAAATTTCCTGAGCCGTTTCGGCAGCGAAGTGACGCTGGTACACCGCCGCGACACGTTCCGTGCTTCAAAGATCATGATCGACCGCGTGCGCGCCAATTCCAAGATTCAGTTCCTCACCGATACAACTGTCGAAGTTATCTACGACGCGGCCAAAGGCCACGTCACCGGCGTGAACCTGCGCAACTTGAAAACCAACGAAGTCTTCGATCGCGAAGTCGATGGCTTTTTTGTCGCCATCGGCCACATCCCGAACACCAAGCCCTTCGCCTCGCAGCTTGATCTCGACCCGGACGGCTACATCCTCTCCCACGGCGGCGCGCGCACCAACATCGCCGGCGTATTCCACGCGGGCGACGTGCAGGATCGCATTTACCGCCAGGCCATCACGGCCTCGGGTGCCGGTTGCATGGCCGCCATCGAAGCGGAACGGTTCCTAGAATCCGAAGGCCACTGACAAGCTCGCTAGCGGCTGCGCACACAATTCTGCGATTAAGGCGGTCTCGTGACAGCTCGAACCTTCGCCTGTCACGCCTTCGCCTGTCACGTTGGACCGACGCTGTTCGTGATCGTCCACCGCTTTTGCGTGCGGTCAATATAATATTCGGAAACGAGGCCCAGCCGGTCGCGATTGGCAGATCGACGCCATGACTAACCTCGCCGGTTCCGTCCGCACTTCGCGCCGCAACATGATTGCGTACTGGGTGACCACTGCTCTGGTCGTCTTCGAACTCGCTATGGGAGGCGTATGGGATGTCCTGCGAGTGCCGCAGGTTCGTGGGCTCATCGAGCGTTTGGGCTATCCTCCTTATTTCCTGGTCATCCTGGGGATCTGGAAACTGCTCGGCGCCGTGGCGTTGGTCATTCCGAGGTTTCCCCGACTGAAGGAGTGGGCCTACGCCGGTGTGCTCTTCGACTTGACGGGCGCTGTTGCATCGCTATGGGCCTCGGGGTTGATTGATGTGGGTACGATGGCATACCCGACCGTAATGACGGGTGTTGCAGTTGCATCCTGGGCGCTCCGCCCGTCATCCCGCCGTCTCGGTTCCCGTTAAGTTGCCCCTAAGACTGCCCAAAGCGATGTGTTCATAAGAAGCTAGCTCACTTCGACAAATAAATATTCGTGTTGGGCATCGCGAACGATGAGGCGCGCGCTTTCCATCCTTTTCGCTTCTGACGAACTCAAAGCCGCTCAGTGGCGGGTCAGCATTGATGAACGAGATGGTACCGTCGTCGTTTTTGCGCATCGCCATGCGGCTTTCGCCACCGTCCCAGACGAAGACCGTCTGTTCGCCCGATCTCTTCACGTTTATATTCCCCAGCTCGGCATTCACATAATGGGTGGCCAGTTTCGATGCTTCTTCCGCAGTGGCCGGGAAGGTCAAGCGTGCGCGTTCTTTCGCGATGATAGTGCGGTAATTGGTTGCCGCGGCATCCACGGAAGCCCCTGCTTCCGGTTTAGCGTCATAGACAACCTCCAGCAGGCGACGCATTAATGGGCCCAGCAAGGACCCGCCCCGATCCGAATTGGTTAGTAACACGGCTCCGATGCCTTGGTCGGGCAATATCATCCAATCGCTCTTATATCCGAAGAGGCTGCCTCCGTGGTGAACGATAGGAATGCCCCAGTGATTGTTCACTTCAAGACCCATTCCATAGGTCTGGTCTTCGCCGATGGAGATTTGCGGTTTGCGACGCATGAGCAGGCTGTCCTCCGAAACGAACTGGCGGCCATCGGCGAGCTTGCCGCGCCGAAGCTCGAGCAGCGCATATTGCGTCATGTCATGTGCTGAGGTCCAGACACCGCCAGCAGGTCGGAAGGGAACGACTGAATAGTTCTGGTCCATCTTGATGAGCCTGGTGCGGCCGTCGATATTGTCCGAGTGCGGGCTCGCCAAGTCGCCACGCTGGGCTCTCTGCATATCGAACGTAGTGTCTTTCATACCCAGCGGTTTGAAGATCTGGTTCTCCATAGCTCGATCGTAGGCCGCACCCGGTTCTTCTGCGGGCTCATAGACGTGTGCGCCGATGTAGCCCGCCGCAGACGCCATCAGGTTGCTGTATTGGAAAACTTCGCCGAATTTACTTGTGGGCCGCATCCCACTCAGCAGGGAAAAGGTCGACTCCGGTTTGAGCTTCTTGTACTCGAAAAGCCATTCCAGATCCTGCCGTGGCATGCCGGTGCAGGCGCAGATCAAGTTCTTGATCTCGATCTGCTGAGTGACGGCTTGATCGGCAAGCTTGAAATCGGGATAGACCTTGGTTACAGGTTCATCCCACCGCAGCTTTTTCTCATCGACCAATTTGGCCAAGAGCAGGGTTGTCATTCCCTTAGTATTGGAAGCTGCCATAAAGAGCGTGTTGGCGTCGACGCGATCCGCTTTGCCGAGTTCCTTCACACCGATGCCACCTTCGTACACAACTCTGCCCTGATCGATCAGGGCGAAGCCCACGCCAGGCACGTCGAGCTTCTTCATGGACGTTTCCACGAAGCTGCGCAAAGCCTCGATCCGCTCGCCAGTAAGAGGCAAGGGCTTGCGTCCGGCGAACGATTCACGTTGGTAACCTTTCGGACGAGCGCTTCCCACGATCAGGTTGATCTGAGCGCCGCGTTTCCCGAACGTTGCATCGGAACCGTCCAGGAGCATCACGCTCCAAGTGTCACCCGCGCGGCGTGCAATCGCTATTACCACCGCCTTCTCGTTCGGGGAGGTTTCGTACAAAAACTGCTTCCCGGCCGTCCATCCATCGCGATCGGGTGCATCCACCGAGGCACGCAACGGCCTTGAAAAGCCCGGTTTATAAGTGGCCCATGCCTGCGCGACCGCGGTGGCGGCGTCCGGCGCCTTTTCGTCCAGAACCACAACGTGAGTGTCACCTTCTGGCGCCAGGACAGAAATGACGAGTTGATCAGACGAAACAGACCATCCAGCCGGCGTGGCGAAGGTGACGCCCGCAGCGGTTACTTGCGGTACATTCTTCGCGCCGGAATCCTGGGGTAAGAGGTGATTGGGCGCACAAATTCCGATGAGGGCGGATAACCACAATGCACGGACTTTGTTGATCATATGCGCGATTGTAGAGCCAGCGCGTGGGGCGGTCAATTGAATGCGGGACGAGCTTTCAAGCCGGCGCGCAATTTTCGGCCGCTTTGTTCGAGAGCGGATGTTTGATAGGCGCGAGAATGTCCTCCAACGGACTTTCTCGCGATCCTTGTTCCGAGTAGTCGGCGGCTCGGGAGCAAATCGGAACTAAACCCTTCGCCCGTTACGGTTAAGCTGTCCATCAGCTTTTTTTGAACGTTTGCGACATTAGCTGTCAACTTCCCAGAACGCCTTCTCGCGACCGTAGCGGAAAAATACCGAGTGTGCCATCCGTGGGTTTCCCGCAATATCTGCACTAGACTTGGTTGATGATTCGTCAGATCGCGCCTCAATTCTTCACTACGGACATTCCCGCCACCCTCGCCTATTACAAAGACAACCTTGGCTTCGAGTGTCTGGGTATGTGGCAAGATCCGCCCGTCTATGCCATCGTTGCGCGCGATCAGCACGCGATTCACTTCCGCTGCGCCGAACCGCCTACAGCCAATCCCGATAAATATGCAGACGAACTACTTGACGCCTACCTATTCGTCGAAGATGCGGACGCGCTTTACGCTGAGTACGCCGCCCAAGGCGTACAGTTCGCTCGGGGACTCGCCAACATGCCGTGGCAGTCGCGCGAGTTTGTAGTGAAGGATTGTGACGGTCGTCTGCTCGCCTTCGGCGCGAACCTCTAGTCGATCTGGTTTGCCCATCGACAAAACTGCTTCGCCGCCCGAATTTCAGGTACTTCATGACAGTGATTCGGAATATCGCTTAATCTTTTCCGCCTGCAAAGCGAGCGAATTGTGCGCGTTGAGGAGCCGCGTATACCGAAGCAACAAAACCAGAAAACATCGAAAACGGCTGGCGATGGGTTCGTTTTCTCAAACACGCACTGAGCACGGAACCGAGTTGCCTGCTCAATCCGGCCAACCTTACGTCTCCTCGATCTTGCCGTTGATCTCCACCTCATCCATGGCCAAAAATTGCCTTACGTGGGGGTGATCGCTTTGGGCCAGTTCCGACACTGGCCCAAAGTAAATGGCCTCGCCTTTATATAGAAAGACCACCGAATCGGCCACCTTCCACATCAAGTCCAAATCGTGTGTGACCACGATAGAGGTAAGGCTCAATTGTTTTTTCAGCCGGAGCATGAGATTACCCAAGTCGTCCGACATGATCGGGTCGACCATTGTCGTGGGTTCGTCGTAGAGAATGCACTCCGGCTGCGCGGCAAGTGCACGGGCGATCGCGACCGCGCGTTTAAATCCGGTGGATAAGTCGCTCGGCGAAGCATCCTTGAAAGGCTCGAGGTCCACTAGCTTGAGCAAGCCGTTCACCACATCCTCTTTATTGCGCTCGTTGTAGTCCTCGCGCAGCTCGAGCGAAAACAGAATGTTTTCTCCGACCGATAGCGAATCGAACAGCGCGCCGGACTGAAACACCATGGTGACCTTTTTGCGGATTTGCCGCAGCTCGGCTTCCTCCATATGGGAAATTTCCGAATGCGACACGATCACCTCGCCCTCATCCGGCTTCAGGAATCCCATGATGTGGGCCAAAGTGACGGATTTGCCGACGCCGCTCCGACCGATGATCGCAAGCGTCTGTCCGGGATCGACGTAGAAGCTGACGTCCTTCAGTACAGGCCGATCGAACTTCTTGTAGACATTCCGGAACTCAATGTAATGGATGGATTGGTCGTCCGGCATGAGCCGCCAGTTCCTGAGGAGTGTTGAGATTGCCGATTATGGAGGTTGCATGCATTTCAACCACCGGCAGTTCCCTGATAAAGTCAAAAAGCTTCAATCGGCGGGCAGCGAGCGCTCGGCGGATGAAAGGAAGGCACTCTCTCCGATAGACCGCACAGAGCGCGTGCACTTTCCCCGCCGCGTCGCGAGTAACCACACACAAGGCGCGTGTCCGGCGAGCCGTGACGACAAGTTTCTCGAGCCACTCCGTCTCCAGGTCTGGCATATCGCAACCTGTAATTAGATTGAACTCGCCGTAATTGGCAGCGAGCGCGGTTTCGATCCCAGCTAAAGGCCCTAGGCCAGGACGCAAGTCTGGCAAACACGCGAAAGGAAGATCGGCGTAACGTTCCGGAGGACCAACCAGCGTCACACGCGCCGTACAACTCGCTAGTTTCCCCGCGATATCCTCAACCAGCAGCCCTGAACCAACCCGCAGCCTAGCCTTGTCCCGGCCCATTCGGGAACTCTGACCGCCGACCAGCACGAAGCCCGCGGCTTGCATGCCCAAATATTAACACTCGGAGGCTAAATTCCGATTATAATCATAAGAACAAAGGTCTTCTCGTCTGTTTTATGGTTCACTGGAACTGCTCGCAGGTCTAGGCTCGCCACATGTTCCCCCGAAGCATTCTGCCCATTCTTGCGGTCGCGTTTGTTTTGGCTCCCCAGTCTGGCGGCCAAAATTCCGGTCCGGCTCGTATCGATGGAATTCGGTTCTGGTCTTTTGGCGATGTCACTCGAATAGCCATTGAAACCTCGGGCGACTACAAGCTGGTATCCGATCAGATCGAGAATCCTGCGCGAGTATATTTTGACCTGATCGGTCTACACGCACCTGCGACCAGCCACGCCGGGATGCAAACCATACAAGTAGGGGACCGGCGGATCAAGCAGATTCGGCTGGCTGAAGTGGCTCCAGGTAAGACGCGTATTGTCTTCGATCTCGAGTGCCCGGTTGAAGTTACTACTTCACAGCTTGTGGCCCCGGATCGCTTGATGATCGAAATCCGGCCCAAAGCAACTAGTTTGGCTGCGCTGGCGCCAGCCCGCAGCGCCGCGCAGCCGCAACGGGTCGATGCTTCCGCAAAGCGGGATGCCGCCGATTCGAACTTAGCCCCAATTGTTGACCCTAGTAAAGCCGCACCCAACGCGCCGGCTCAAACTCACGAGCCCACTTCCAATACGACCAAGGTTACTGTGCGGATTTCGACTCGGCCAGAGGAGCCTTCGAGCGACGAGGCGGCCGCTTACGACCCGCATCATCGACATCCCTCATCCAATACTGCCAATGCGGCGGCCGCCAAACAAGATAGCAGTGGAGATCGTTCTCTCGTCCGGGTGTTCGGCCTCAAACTGGGCCGCGTCGTGATCGACGCTGGACACGGAGGAAAAGATACCGGCACCATCGGCCCTAAGGGCTTGATGGAAAAAGACCTCGTTCTGGATGTGGCGTTGCGTCTGGGCCGTCTCATCACAGAGCGGTTGGGAGCCGAGGTCGTCTACACGCGCTCGAACGACGTTTTTATCCCGCTGGAAGAGCGCACGAAAATCGCCAACGATCAGCGCGCCGATCTGTTCATCTCTGTCCACGCCAATTCTTCCCCCGAATCATCGGCAACCGGCGTCGAGACGTACTACTTCAATCTGACCTCCGACAAAAAAGGTCTGGATCTGGCGACGCGGGAGAATGCCGCCTCGCTCAGCTCGATTTCCGATCTGAGCGATATGCTCCATCGTGCGGTCCTGCAGGCGAAGCTCGAAGAATCGCGTGAATTTGCGCAAAAGGTACAAAAGGCCTTGTGGGTGAACTCGACGAAGATGAATAGTAAGGCGCACGATCGTGGGGTGCGGCAGGCGCCGTTCGTTGTATTGATCGGCGCGACCATGCCCTCCATCCTGGCCGAAATCGGGTTTGTCTCTAACCCGCACGACGAGAGGCTGTTGAAGCGCAGCGATCAGCGCGAGAAAATCGCCGAAGCGCTGCTGCGCGGCGTCAGCCAATATGCAGACTCTCTCAGCCACACCCAGATAGCCCGCGCCGGTTCAGACTAGCGCGAGACTCCGAGGCGGTCTTCTCCGACTTCCGTCTCCTGTCTTCCCCGACTCCTCACTTCTTCTCCACAAATTCCCCGCTCGCTCCTGCGAATAAATTCCACCAGGTGCCGTGTGTGTTCCGATGGCAGCTCCGCCTCGATGCGTTCGAGCGCCTCGGCCTGTTTCAAACCGGAGCGATAGAGCAGCCGGTAAGCCGTTTTGAGTCGCCCGACATCGTTCAACGAAAAACCTGCGCGTTTGAGGCCAACCATGTTCAACCCTTTCGCTGCCACGTTGAAATTCGTGTAGAGAAAATAAGGCGGAAGGTCGCTATTCACTCGCGTATTGCCGCCGATCATCGCAAGGCGGCCGATTCGGCTGTATTGATGAATGACAACACCGCCTGAAACAAAAGCCTGATTTTCGATTTCTACGTAACCCGCCACAAGGGCACAGCTTGCCACCACGATGTCGTCCCCAAGCCGGCAATTGTGCGCTATGTGGCCGCAGGTCATGATGTAGTTGCCGTTCCCGATGCGCGTTTCCGATTCCGGCTGCGTGCCCCGCGAGATCGTGAAGTGCTCGCGAATCTTATTGCGGTCCCCGATATGCAAGTAGCTGCGCGCGCCGCCAAACGATTTATCCAACGGGTCGGTTCCGAGCACCGTGCCTGCCGAAATTTCGTTGGCGTTGCCGAGAGTGGTCCAGCGTTTTACATAGACATACGGTTCGAGCACGCATTGCGCTCCGATCGTCGTATCGGATTCAATCACGCAAAATTCGCCGATGCGCGTTCCCGGTCCGATGACCGCGTCGGGATGTACTCGCGCTGTGGGCGCGATGTAAGTCGATGCGTCGAAAGCCATCAATGCTAAGTATGGAGGATGCCTGTGGTCACGGTACTGCAACTGGCGAAGATCTGCGGTGGTACTGCGGAGGGGGACAAGGCACGAATGATTTCCGGCGCGAACGGGCTTGAGAGCGCAACTGCCGAGGATCTGTCCTTTGCAGCAAATGCGAAAGCTATGCGACTTGCTCGCACGTCGAAGGCAGGCTGCTTGTTAACACCGCTTTCGTTCGATGCTAAGGGCGAATGGTCCGTTATCCGTGTGGCCGAGCCGCGAGCCGCTTTTGCGCGTGCTCTAGCGGTGCTTTATCCGAAGAAGCGTCGGGTCCCTTCCATTCATCCGACGGCCGTCATGGCAAAGGATGCGCACATCGCCGGCGATTGCCACATCGGCCCGTATGCCTCCATAGGAGAGCAGGCAAAAATCGCGACCGGCTGTTTCATCGGCGCTGGGTGTGTGGTGGGCGATGGAGTGACAATCGGCGAGAATACGATCCTTACCGCGAACGTGACGTTGTATAGCGGCGTCATCGTTGGTGCCCGCGTCATCCTTCACGCCGGATGCGTCATCGGCGCCGACGGTTTTGGTTTCACTTTTTCTGATGGCCGCTATGAAAAATTTCCGCAAGTAGGAACAGTTGAGATCGGCGACGACGTGGAGATTGGTGCGAACGGTTGCATAGATCGCGCCGCACTCGGAGTGACCCATATCGGTTGTGGCACGAAATTGGACAACCTCGTGCACGTGGGTCACAATTGCACGATCGGTCAGCACGTTGTTATCGCCGCGCAAACCGGGTTGTCGGGAAGCGTCGTGATCGAAGACTTCGCGGTGATCGGCGGACAAGTAGGTATCGGAGAGAAAGCAAAGATCGAAGCCAGAGCAATAGTTGGCGGCAAGAGCGGCGTATTAACTTCGCAGGTGGTGCATGCCGGCGAACCTGTGTGGGGAATTCCCGCGCGGCCGCTGAAGAAACATCTCAAAGGGCTGGCACACGTTGAGAAGCTGCCTGAATTCAAAGCGCAGATACGTGAACTCAGGCAGCGTCTGGAAAAAATAGAGAACCAGAATCGCGATCGTTAGGCCGCGATTACGAACCGACGAGCTCGGGTTCGAAAGAACGTTCTTCGTGTTCGACTGCCCGTTCCAGAATGCTATTGGTTTTGGCCACCATGGCACGGATGCGCTGCAGATGACCACTACTCTTGTCATCCGTAGCTATGAGCTCGAGGTAATAAGCGAGCGAATCGATTACGCCCAAAGGCTGGCGCAATTCATGAACAATATCATTTGACAACACAGGATTAGCACCTGTCACTTGACGCGGACCGATGTCGGCATGTGCAAGAGAAGCATCTTGCAGCAAAGCGTTGAATGGTGATGTGGCGAATTTGCCCATTGCAACTTTTCGGAGATGTGGAACGACAGTGAGCCGTGTCTTTCCAACCGTTCGATTGTGCCTTTGATTCGTGGCTGAGTCAATACTATTAGAAATTAAATTTGAAATTCTTTTTTTGAAAAAGAACAACGTGGGATGCGGCACGAAAGGTATGGTATTCTCAGGACGTAAAAACCTTCGGCCGAATGGGCCTGTGGCGCAGTTGGGAGCGCGCTTCCATGGCATGGAAGAGGTCAAGGGTTCGAATCCCTTCAGGTCCACCAGACACTCATTCGGTAGCTCAAGAGTTAGGCTTTTGCGGAAGCTACTTCTCGAAAGGCGTTCGACACCACGCCGCGCGCTTCTTCCTGAATTCGCCGTAAGTGATCCTTGCCCAGGAAACTTTCCGCGTAGATTTTGTAGACATCCTCGGTGCCTGAAGGTCGCGCTGCGAACCAGCCATTTTTTGTGGACACTTTCAGGCCGCCGAGAGGAGCGCCATTTCCGGGAGCCGTCGTGAGCTTGGATTCTATTTTTTCTCCGGCTAGTTCCTGCTCGGGCACTTGGTCGGGCGAAAGTTTTTGCAGAATGCTCTTTTCTTCGCGCGAGGCAGGCGCATCGACGCGCTCATACACCGGGTCGCCGAATTCTTTCGTCAAATCCTGATAGCATTCACCCGGATCCCTTCCAAGTTTGGCCGTGATCTCGGCGGAAAGCAGTCCTAGAATAAGTCCGTCCTTGTCTGTGCTCCAGGCGCTGCCGTCTTTCTTGAGAAACGAAGCGCCCGCGCTCTCTTCGCCGCCGAATCCAAGGGAACCATCGAGCAAGCCGTCCACAAACCACTTGAAACCGACCGGCACTTCCATCAACCGCCGACCGAGTCGCCCCACAACGCGATCGATCATGCTGCTGGATACCAGCGTCTTGCCGATCCCGCAATCCGCTCGCCAATCTGGACGATTTCGAAAAAGATAATCGATGGCGACAGCCAAATAGTGATTCGGATTCAGCAAGCCTGCACTGCGCGTCACAATGCCGTGGCGATCGTGATCGGTGTCGCAGGCGAACGCGACGTCGAAATTGTCTCTCAGGGAAATGAGCGAAGCCATTGCATATGGCGAAGAACAGTCCATGCGAATCTTGCCGTCCCAATCGAGACGCATGAAACGGAAAGTGGGATCGATTTCCTTGTTGACGACATTCAGCCGCAGGCCGTAGCGTTCGGCGATGCGCGGCCAGTAGGCGATGCCCGCGCCCCCCAGCGGATCAACTGCCAGGTTCAAGCGCGCCGCGACCAGCGCCTCCATGTCGATCACCGCACCCAGCTCGTTCACATAGTTCGAAACGTAGTCATAGCGGTGCGTAGTCGCCGCGCGCCGCGCTCTTTCGTAGGGAATGCGCGGAATCGTGCCCGTTCCTTTTTGCAGCAGCGCGTTAGCGTGATTCTCGATCCACTTTGTGGCGCCTGTATCGGCTGGGCCACCGTTGGGCGGATTGTATTTGAATCCGCCGTCCTCCGGCGGATTATGTGAGGGCGTAATCACAATGCCGTCGCCTTGGCCGTCTTTGCGTCCGCGATTGTACCCAAGAATAGCCCGCGAAAGCGCCGGAGTCGGCGTGTAGCCGTCGTCTAGATCAATCATGGTCTCAACTTCGTGTGCTGCCAGCACTTCGAGCGCTGTGAGAAACGCCGGCTCGGAAAGTGCGTGCGTGTCCATTGCCAGAAACAGCGGCCCGTTGGTGCCTTGTTCCTTGCGGTAGCGGCAAATCGATGCCGTGATGGCCAGAATGTGATCTTCATTGAACGACGATTTCAATGAGGATCCACGGTGCCCCGACGTTCCGAAAGCAACTTGCTGTTCCTTCACCGAGGGATCCGGCTGGAGCGCGTAGTAGCTTGCGACGAGGCGAGGGATATTGGTGAGATGTAGAGGATCGGCGAGTTTGCCCGCGTTTGCGTCAATAGCCATTAGCTGCCTACTGCCTTATTCCTCAGAAAACAATCCCAGTGCAACGCGGCTGGCTTCCGTTCCGGAGCAAGCGCTTTGTCTATCGCCATCTGCGCCACATTCTCTACAATCCACTCAAAGTGAGCTTCGCCCACCGAGTGCAGATCGGCATCGGGAGCCGGATCGAGCAGATCAATGGCATAGGGTACGCCGTCTTCCACCGCGAACTCCACCGCGTTCAGGTCATAGCCCAACGTACGGCAGACCGTCAATGCATCGTTCACCATCCGGTCGTGGAGAGAGCGCGTCACCGGTTGCTCCGACTGGACGTAACGTAAGTGATGCGGCCGTTTCGGATCGTAACGCATGACACAAACGTTCTCCTGGCCAACGACGTAGCAGCGGAAACACTCTTCAAACTGGATTGCTGCCTGCAAGCACATACACATCGAGCCAGTTTGATCGTAGGCTTCAAAAAATTCCTCGGGCGAGGCGACCTCGTAGTGGTGTTTCCATGCGCCGCCGCCGAGCGGTTTGAGAAAGGCCGGAAAGCCCACATAGTCGAAGATCTCTTCCCAGTTCAGCGGAAATTTCAGGTTCCGCATCGATTGAGCCGATGTTCCGGGCGGATGTGTTTTGTGGGGAAGGATGGCGGTCCTGGGAACCGCGATGCCCAATTGAGAAGAAAGCCCGTAGTTGAAAAACTTATCGTCGGCGCTCCACCAAAACGGATTGGGGATTACGATCGCGCCGCCCAGAACCGCGTTCTTGAGATAGGCGCGATAGAACTCGACATCATGAGAGATCCGATCGATGATGACCGCATAGCCGCTCGGGTCCGCCATGCGGACACCACCCAAGCGAATGTGCTCTGCCAGCACCCCGGGAATTTGTTTTCCATTGATCCTGTCCACTAGAGCGGCGGGAAAACTGTTTTCCATTCCGTAGACGATCCCGATCTTGGGCATCCTTACCTCCGGTTGTTGCTCGTAGTTAGACTTCCGACTTCTTTGGTTAGAAAAATTTTACCGCCATGCGTTGCCAGAGCGGCCAATCGTGCGTTTCTTCGCTTTCCCAGACGTCGAGCCAGCACGAAATTTCGCGCTTCGAAAGAATCTCTTTCATGCGAACATTTTCGGCAAGATAGATATCGTGATCTCCCACGGCTAGGATGAGCCGCATCTTTGCATAACGCTCGAGGAACCATGTGTCGCGCATGTTGGGTAGATAGTCGAACGGGTTATTGAAATAAAATTCGTTCGAGTAAAAGCCATCCATGAAGCGCCGCATGTCAAAGCAGCCGCTCATGGAAATCGAAGCTGAGGTGAGGTCCGGGTGCTTCATCGCGAAGTTGAAGGCGTGATAGCCGCCGAGGCCGCACCCTGTTGCACCGATCTGTGCGGCGCCACTCAACTTTTTCATGAGGGGCGCGACCTCATACAGGACGTAGCTTTCATAGGCCAGATGCCGGGCCAGGCGTTCGTGCGGATGGACCGCGCGATTCAGCCAGCTCTCTGTGTCTACGCTGTCGATGCAGAAGACCTGCAACCGGCCAGCCTCGACCGGCCCTGCGACCGCCTGAATCA
>Ga0157374_10003781_pt1 | contig 12736 bp, 15 predicted proteins | sample M25metaG_FD_115308 | JGI IMG/M metagenome (GOLD analysis project Ga0157374, IMG submission 115308) | Miscanthus rhizosphere microbial communities from Kellogg Biological Station, Michigan, USA - M2-5 metaG | ecosystem: Host-associated > Plants > Roots > Rhizosphere > Soil | place: USA: Michigan...
AACGAGCGCCGCCAGAACTACGACAACCAGGCCTATCGCAAGGCTCTGTTCGCGCAGTACGAGGCGCTGTATCCGGAAGGCCATCCGTACCGGCACCTGACGATCGGCAAGCACGAGGACCTGACCTCGGCGTCGGTCGAGGACGTGAAGAACTTTTTCCGCACCTGGTACGTGCCGGCGAACGCGACGTTGACGATCACCGGCGACTTCGACGCGACCGAAGCGAAGAAGCTCGTCGAGAAGTGGTACGGAGCGTTCCCGGCGAGCCAGAAGCCGGCGGTCGTGCGCATCCCGGCTCCCGTGGTCAACGCCAAGGAAGTCTCTGTCGACGACAGCTTCGCGAAGCTGCGCCAGATCACGTTCTCGTGGCACTCGCCCGCGCAGTTCGCCGAGGGCGATGCCGAGCTCGACATCGCCGCGAACGCACTCGCACGTGAAGGCACCGGCCGGCTCTACAAGACGCTCGTCTATGACAAGCAGCTCGCCCAGTCGGTGCGCGCGAACCAGGGCGGCATGACGTTCTCGGGCGTGTTCGACATCACCGTGACGCTGCGGACCGGCGCCGACCTCGAGCAGGTCAAGCAGCTCGTGATCGCGGAGCTCGATCGGATCGCGAAGAACGAGCTCGATCCCAAGGAGATCAACCGCGTCGTCGTCGCGAACGAGGCCGCCGCGATCTACCGGCTCGAGAACCTCAACAACCGGGCGAACGTGCTGCAGGAGTACAACCAGTTCCTCGGCGACCCCAACAAGCTCTCGTGGGACCTCGATCGCTACCGCAAGACCACTCCACAAAAGGTGCGCGCGGTGATCGCGGAGTACCTGGACCCGGCCCACATGATCACCGTCATCACCAACCCGGCGGGAGGTTCCAAGTGAAGAAGCTACTCCTCGCGCTGCTCGTCGCCTGTCACTCGCCCGCGCCGGCCACCACCACGCCCGCGCCGCCGCCGATCCCCGCATCCGAGACGGCGAAGACGCCACCGCCTGCTGCACCCAAGGCTCCCCCGATGCTCACCCAGACCGCTCAGCCGCAGAACCTCGCGTTCCCCGACGAGGAGTTCCGCACGCATCAGCCGGGCGCCTCCGCGCCGCGTCCGTTCCGGCTGCCGGCGATGAAGCCGTTCACGCTGAAGAACGGCATCAAGGTCTACCTCGTCGAGCAGCACGCGCTGCCGATCGTGTCGATGGACCTCAACTTCGACGGCGGCTCGATCACCGATCCGAAGGGCAAGGACGGCCTCGTCGGCGTCTGCACGCAGCTGCTCACCGAGGGCACCGAGAAGCTCGACAAGATCCAGTACTCCGAGGCGCTCGCGGACACCGCCTCGAGCATCAACGCGTACGCCGCCGACGATTCGCAGGGCGTCTCGCTGTCGAGCCTCACGAAGCACCTCGACACCACGTTCGCGCTGTTCGCCGACACGATCCTGACGCCGGGCCTGCGCGCTCCGGACTTCGACCGGCTCGTCAAGCGCCGGATCGAGAGCGTGAAGCAGTCGCGCGGCAACCCGACGTCGATCCCGGGTCGCGTGATGGGCAAGATCCTCTACGGTGCGGGCCACCCGCTCGGCGACGTGATCACCGAGCAGTCGCTCGCCGCGATCACGCTCGACGACTGCAAGAAGCAGCTGGCGACGTGGATGAAGCCGAAGAATGCGCGGCTGTTTGTCGTCGGTGATGTCACCGAGGCGCAGATCCGCGAGACGTTCGATCGCTCGCCGCTGGCGACGTGGAGCGGAGCGGCACCGGCCGAGCCGAAGCTGCCGGTGGCGAAGACCATGGCCGGCAAGATCTTCTTCGTGAACGTGCCGAAGGCGGCGCAGTCGAGCGTGATGGTGCTGCAGTTCGGCCCGTCGCGCACGGCGGGAGACTACTTCTCCAACTCGATGATGGCGGCCGTGTTCGGCGGCAGCTTCACGAGCCGGCTCAACATGAACCTCCGCGAGGACAAGGGCTACTCGTACGGCGCGCGCGGCGGCTTCTCGTACCCGACGAAGGCACTCGGCACGCTGACGGTCTCGGCACCGGTGCAGGCCGACGCGACCTATCAGGCGTTGCGCGAGGTCGATGCCGAGCTCAAGGACCTGTGGTCGGCGAGGAAGCCGGTGACCAAGGACGAGCTCGAGCGCGAGAAGACGAACGCGGTGCTCGCGCTGCCGGGTAGGTTCGCGACCGCGCAGGCCGCACTCGGCCAGTACCGCAGCCTCGTGTACTACGGCCTCCCACTCGACTACTTCAATAACTACGTCGCGAGCGTGGGCAAGGTGACCGAGGCCCAGGCGAAGGCCGCGGCTGCGAAGAACCTGCGGCCGGGGCAGGCGGTCTTCCTCGTCGTAGGTGACGGCGACGCGAAGATGATCGTCCACAACGCGAAGGCGAAGAAGGATGACGCGGCCGAGGTCCGTCGGCTCCCGTACGAGAAGGACGGCAAGCAGCTCACGCTGCGCGAGGCGCTCGTCGATCTCGCGAAGAGCGGCGATGTAGGCGCGGGTGGTCTGGTCGAGCTCGACGTCGACGGAAACCCCGTCCGCTAACCCAGACGCAAGGCGCGACTTTCCGGGCCAGGTGCTACGATGGCCCAGTGCGACGCTCTCAATCCGGTTTCACGCTGATCGAATTGATGATCGTCGTCGCGATCATCGCGATCCTGGCGAAGATCGTCGTCCCGTACTTCGTGCGCGAAGGGCGCAAGGCGAAAGCCGACACCGAGATCGCGGCGATGTTCGCCGAGATCGCGACGAAGGAAGAGCAGTACAAGAGCGACAACAACGGCGTGTACATGGCGGCGACGCAGTGCCCGACCACGACGAGCACCGCCGGCGTCGACTTCAACTCGACGTGCGTGACGAGCGGCACCGGCTTCTACAACATGCGCGTCATGGCGACGGACTCGAAGATCCGCTGCAAGTACACCGTGACGATCGGTGCCGCGAGCACGGCGCTCACGCCCGGGTCCACATTCACGGTGCCGTGCGCCACCAGCGGCGCGTGCACGACGGTGACGCCGGCGACGAGCTGGTACTACATCACCGCGATCTGCGACATGGACGGGCAGGGCGACTCGAGCACGAACACCACGTTCTTCCAGAGCAGCCTCGAGACGGCGTACCAGAAAGACGCCAATTACGGGAAGTGACATGAAGAGGGCTTCCCAGCGCGGCTTCACGTTGATCGAGCTGATGGTCGTGGTCGCGATCATCGCGATCCTTTCGGGCCTCGTCATCAGCGTCAACAAGCGCACCTACGGTGCGAGCGCGAACGCGGTGGCCGATCAGCTGGTCTCGAACGCGAGCATGGCGAAGATGCGCGCGGTCTCGACGCGGCGGTGGCACCGCCTGACGGTCACGCCGAACACCGCGCAGCTGTGGCAGGCGACGACGACCGGTCTGACGGCACCGACGGCCTGGGCGCTCGTCCAGGTGACGAACTTCCCGGGCGGCACGACCGTCTGGAGCTGCAGCACCACGGTGTACGCGGCGGCGGCGGTCGCGTCCGTCTCGCAGAACACCAGCCTGAGCTTCAACCTCGACTTCTCGCCCGACGGTTCGTCGACGGGCGCGACCTGCTTTGTCACCGACGACAGGCAGGCGAAGAAGTGGCGCGTGATCGTCTACAAGGCAACGGGCGGATCCTACGACCGGGAGCTGTGGTGATGCGTCGCCAAGAAGCTGGCTTCACGATGATCGAGGTGATGGTGGCGATGCTGCTCACCGCGATCGCGATCATCGGCATCCTCGCGCTGTTCATGACGCAGACGAAGGCGGCGGGCTTCTCGCGTCACGCGACCGAGGGCACCGCGCTGTGCGAGGACAAGCTCGAGTCGCTGCGCACGCAGGTCTCGGGCGCGGGCAGCGGCACCGATGCGGTGATCGACGAGAAGGGCACGACCGGCGTCGGCATCTACAAGCGCGAGTGGTGGGAGACCGTCACGACGAACTACGCCGACATCGTCTGCAAGGTCAGCTGGACCGAGAACGGTGTCTCGGAAGCGACCACGCTCCGCGGAAGGCGGAAACTTTGAAGCGCACCTCGCAAGGCGGCTTCACGCTCATCGAGCTGATGATCTCGCTCGTCCTGTTCTCGTTCGCGGTCGCCGGCGTGCTCGCGGTCGCCGTCTCGATGACGCAGGGCTTCCGCGAGAACCGCATGGCGAGCAGTGAGGAGCAGGCGGCGCGCGTGCCGATGGACTTCCTCACCGATGCGATCCGCCAGGCGGCGCCGGGCGTCACCGATCCGACGCAAGTCCAGGACGCCGACACGTGTCAGCTCGGCGCGATCACGGTGGTCGACGGTGGCTCGAGCGGCACCGATTCGCTCGATCTGATCTATGCGCTCGGCGGTGTCGTCACCACGGTGTCGACCGCGTACCTGTCCGGCACGTCGCTGACCGTCGTCGACGCGAGCCAGCTCGCCGTGGGCGACCGCATCCTGGTCTCGAACCTGAGCCAGGGCCACCTGTTCACGATCGCGAGCAAGAGCACGAACACGCTCACGCTGAATTCGGCGTGTGGCTCGGTCGCGCTGCCGGCCGCGGGCTATCCCGCCGGCTCGCTGGTCATTCGCGCGCAGCACGCGCGGTTCTCGATCGGTACGACCGACGGCGTCCCGACCCTGATGATGGATCCCGACTCCGATGGCAGCGCGGCCGCCGAGCCGATCGCCGATGGCGTCGAAGACCTCCAGGTCTCGCTCGGCATCGATACGTCGACCGACGGCGTCGGCAATCCGGTCGGCGTGGGCGCGGGCGATGACGAGTGGATCTACAACGTCGCCGGCGAGACGCCGACGTCCGGCACGTATCGCGCCGTTCGCGTGACGCTGGTCGCGCGGTCGGTCGGCCAGCTGGTCGGCGCCAGCACGGTCTCCACGCGGCCCAAGATCGAGGACCACGCGGTCGGCACGGCCGATAACTACCGGCGCCGGATTCTTCGCGCGATGGTCGAGATGCGTAACACGGGAGTATCGCCATGAGGCAGTCAGAGCGCGGCAGTGCGATGCTCGTCACCCTGATCCTGATCTCCGCGCTGCTCGCCGGCGCGGCGGTGCTGGCCGCGATGCAGATGTCGTCGACGCGCTCGTCCGACGTCACGCGCACCGGCATGAGCGCGACCTACTGCGCCGAGGCCGGCCTCGCCCAGGCGCGCGCGGTGATCGCCGCGAACTACACGAGCTGGGGTAGCTGGCTGTGCACCGCGTCCAGCACCTCGTCGTGCACCGAGCCGAGCTCGCTCTACACCCTGATCGGTTCGCACGACATCGACGGCGTCACGGGCGATGACTTCATGGTCTATCTGCGCGACAACGACGACGAGCTGAGTGGCACGAACAACCTCGCGGCCGACAACGACCTCCGAGTGTTCATCGTCTCGCGGTGCACCAAGTACCCGGAGAACGTCAAAGAGGTCGAGGAGCTCGTCCAGTACTCGGGCGGCGGCACCTGCTACCAGGCCCAGCAGGGCGGTTGCTGGGGTAACGGCAACTCGAACTGAGCGCCTCCGCACAGTTGCGCGGCTGCCGGGTTTGCGGAACATTCGCAGCCGATGCGCTACGCGTTGGTCCTGCTACTCGTCGTCGCGTGCGGCCCCAAGTCCTACGACTACCCGTATGGCAAGGAGCCCGATCCGCGGAACAAGGAGCTGATCCTCGGGGTCGGTGATGTCGTGGGGGTCAACGTCTGGGAGAACCAGGGCGTCAACACCGAGGCGACGATCCGGCCCGACGGGACGATCACGATGCCGCTGGTCGGCGACGTGAAGGCGGCGGGGCGCACCCCGACCGAGCTGCGCGAGACGATCAAGTCGCAGCTGCAGAACTTCCTCAAGCTCGCCGCGGGCAACGAGGTCACCGTCGCGGTGCGCTCGTGGAAGAGCTACCGGTTCACGCTCGACGGCGAGGTGTCGAAGGCCGGCGTGTTCACGTCGGACCACTACGTGACCGTCGACGACGCGATCGCGATGGCCGGCGGCCTCACGCGGTTCGCGAAGCGCAGCGACATCATCCTGTTCCGCACCGATCCGAAGTCCGGCCAGATCCGCCAGGTCCCGCTCGACTACGACCTGCTCGCATCGGGCAAGCGCATCGACATGAACATCTACGTGCTCCCGGGCGATCGCATCTACGTCCCCTGATATGCCTTGACGGGCATATTCCCTGCGAGGCATATTAGCCTCGTGGTCGAGACCTTTGCAGCGCTGGCCGAGCCGAACCGCTTCCGCATCGTGGAGCTGCTGCGCGGCGGTCCGCGCACGGTCAACGAGATCGGCGACCGGCTCGACCTCAACCAGCCCCAGGTCTCGAAGCACCTGCGTGTGCTGAAGGAGGCCGGCCTCGTCGAGGTCGAGCCACGTGCCCAGCAACGCGTGTACGAGCTGCGCGCCAGGCCGCTGCGCGAGCTGCACGACTGGCTCGACCGCTACCGCAAGGTGTGGGACGCGCGGTTCGATGCCCTGGACGACCTGCTCGAGGAGCTCGAGCCCACCAAGGAGAAGCGCCATGTCCGCAAGTGAGCTGACGACGACTGTGGAGCGTGCATCGGGCCGCGAGCTCGTGATCCGGCGCGTGTTTCGCGCGCGGCCGGCGACCGTGTTCGATGCGATGACCAAGCCCGAGCTGCTGCGCCGGTGGTGGGCCCCGCGCTCGCTCGGTGTCGAGCTGTACGAGTGCGATGCCGACGTTCGCGTCGGCGGCCGCTATCGCTACGTGTTCGGCAAGGCCGGCGAGCCGAAGATGGCGTTCTCCGGCACGTACACCGAGGTCGTGCCCGGCCAGCGCGTGGTCTTCACGCAGATCTTCGAGCCGATGCCGCACACCGGGGAAGGCATCATCACGTCGACCTACGAGCCGCACGAGCTCGGGACGTTGTTCGTGCAGCGCGAGCTGTTTCCGTCGAAGGAAGTGCTCGACGGCGTGCTCGCGAGCGGCATGGAGAAGGGCATGCGCGAGACGCTCGACACGCTCGCGGATCTCGTGCCGACACTCTGAGTACGAACGAGCGCGTACGGACCGCGCGCGTTGCGCCTTGCACGTACCTCGCGCCCCTGTTGCTGTGACGGGGAATCGTGCGCAAGGTGAGCCATGGACGCTCCACGCACCGAGGAAGAGGGAGCGAGGCGGGCTGAGCCGGGGACCGAGAAAGGAGACGAGCTGCGGTGGCTGTTCCGCCAGCTTCCAGGCGCGGCGTGGATCACCGACCGCGACCTGCAGGTCACCGAGATCATCGGCTACGTCGAAGGCAACCTCGGGATCCCGCACGAGCAGCTGATCGGTCGCTCGGTGTCGCGGATCGCGGAGACGCGCGGCGTCTCGGATCCAGCGACGGCAGCGCACGTCGCGGCACTCGGCGGCAAGGCGTCCTCGTTTCGCTACCGGCTGGGCATTCGCTGGTACGAGGTTCATGTCGAGCCGCTGCGTGCAGGCCCTGGTGGCGACATCGTCGGCTGCATCGGCGCCGCCGTGGACATCACCACGCGCGTGGAGCTCGAACAGCGGGCGGCGGCCTCGGAAGCGCGCGCGACCCAGCGCCAGCAGCGCAACATCTCGCTACTCGAGGCGACGCTGGAGTCGACGGCCGACGGAATCCTCGTCGTCGATCGGCATGGCAAGGTCGCCGCGTACAACCGGCGGTTCCTGTCGTTGTGGGGAATCGAGCCCGAGATGGCGGCGCGTGGCGACGACGAGGAGCTGCGCAACTTCGTGCGCGGTCAGCTCGCGAACGCCAACGGGTTCATGTCGCGCGTCGGCGAGCTCTATGCGGAGCCCGCGCGCGAGGTCCTCGACGTGCTCGAGTTCAAGGACGGCCGCGTCTTCGAGCGCTACTCGCGACCGCAGTGCATCGAGAGCGAGATCGTCGGGCGCGTGTGGAGCTTTCGCGACGTCACCGAGCGCGATCGCCTGCTTCGCCACGCCGTGACGCTGGCGGAGACGAGCCGGCTGCTCGGCTCGCTCGACGCCGCTGCGGCCCTCGAGAGCGTGGCGCGCCTCGTCGTCCAGCGGCTGTGGCTCGTCTGCTCGTTCGATCTCCTCGACGAGACGGCGAGAAAGGTCGTGGTCTCGCGCGATCCGAAGAGCGAGCTCGGCGCTGCACTCGCGATGGCGCCCGCGACGACGGAGATCCAGGTCCGCGAGCTCGGCGAGCACGTGCTGCTCAAGCTGCCGATGCGGGCAGCGGACCGGATCGTCGGCTGGATCACCGTGATCGGCTGGTTGCGGCCGGCGGCGCGTGTCCGCGACCTCGCGTTGCTCGAGGAGATCGCGGCGCGCTGCGCGGTCGCCCTCGAGAACGAGCGCCAGTATCGCGCTGCGCGTGCCGAGATCCGCGCGCGCGAGGAGTTTCTCGCGGTCGCGTCGCACGAGCTGCGCGGACCGATCGCCGCCATCCGGTTTGCCGTCGAGGGCCTGCGCTCCGGCAAGTCGACCGATCGGTTTCTCGACATCGTCGACCGCGAGGAACATCGCATGGAGCGTCTGGTCGACGAGCTCCTCGACCTCGGTCGCATGCGTGCCGGCGAGCTCGACCTGGGGCTCGAGACCGTCGATCTCGCCGACGGGGTTCGCGAGGTCGCGGCGCGTTTCGAGGTGGAGCGCGTGCACGCGGGCTCGACGATCGAGTTGCGCGGAGAGACGCGGCTGTGGGGCCACTGGGACCGGCTGCGGCTCGACCAGGTGGTGACGAATCTGGTCTCGAACGCGATCAAGTTCGGCAACGGCCAACCGATCGTCGTGCAGATCGGCGTGCACGACGACCGCGCGGTCCTCACCATCACCGACCAGGGAATTGGCATTCCAGACGCAAAGCTCCCGACGATCTTCGAGCCGTTCGAGCGCGCCGTGCCCGAGCGTCATTACGGCGGTCTCGGCCTCGGGCTCTACATCGTGCGCTCGATCGTGACGAGCCTCGGCGGCACGGTCGAGGTCCACAGCACCGCCGGCGACGGCACGACGTTCGTCGTCACACTGCCCCGCGAGGTGGGCGTGTGAACGATCCGCTGCTCATGCTCGTCGAGGACGATGAAGACCTTCGCGAAGCCATGGCGCTGGTCTTCGAAGCCCACGGCTTCCGCACGATCGGCGCGAGCGACGGCCTCGAAGCGCTCGCCAAGCTCGAATCCAACGGCCGCCCGGCGCTGATCCTCCTCGACGTCCGGATGCCGCGCATGAACGGCGTCGAGTTCCTGCAACTGCTGAGCGGCACGCCGCGCGCCACGATTCCGGTGCTCGCGCTCACGGGCGATTCCGGAGCGTGTCGCGACGCCATCAATGCAGGCGCGGTCGGCTGCCTGCAGAAGCCGATCGATCCGAGCCGGCTCATCGACGCGATCCGCGCGCAGCTCGGAACAGCGGAAGCTCGCGCGTGATCCTCAGGTCTTCTGTGTCGGCTTGCCGGCCTTCACCCAGCCTTCAATCCCATCCGGCATCACGTAGACGTTCGAGTAACCCAGCTGCTTGGCGCGCCCGGCGCCAACATGACAAGCGTGTCAACCAGGGTTTGCGCAGTAGAAGACGAGCTTCGTCGTCTTGTCGGCGGGCAGCTCGCTCGCCGCGAACGATTCCTCGTCGGAGACGACGATCGCCCCCGGCAGGACGCCGAGCTTCTTGCGCGTGCGGTCGCCGTTACAGTCGACGGCGGTCAGCTGCTTGGCGTCGATGCCCTTCTGGACCTCGTCCATGGTCATCGCCGGGAAGTCGGCCTTCGCCTTGTCGGCGGACTTGTCGCCGGCCGCGGCCTTGTCACTGTTGCAGCCGGAAACGGCCGCGAGCGAGAGCGCGATTCCGAACATCAGCGTGCGCATAGCCGAAGGATACCGCATGCATCGCGTGCGCGGCACAAGAACGCTGCGAGGTTCTCGGATTGCGGGGCCTGGATAGTGCGGTACGCCGAAAGAGACAGATGCCGGATCACAAGGACGTATCGGTCCTGGTCGTCGACGATGACGTCGACACGCGGGAGATGGTCGAGCAGCTGCTGACCGCGGCGAGTTATTCCGTCGTGACCGCGAGCGACGGCCGCGAGGCGCTCGAGCTCCTCGAGACGATTCGCCCCGCGCTGATCCTGCTCGACGTGCAGATGCCGGTGATGGACGGAGCGCAGTTTCGGCAGCAGCAGCGCCGCGATCCCACGCTGCTCCGCATCCCGACCGTCGTGATCTCGGGTGCCGCGTCCGAGCCCGTCCTCGACCTCGCGATCGACGAGGCGCTCAAGAAGCCGGTGCGCCGCGCGGACCTGATGCGGCTCGTCGAGCGCCACTGCGGCCCTCCGGCCGCCGATCACTGATCCGGGATCCGGCGCGATTCAGGGCGCCGGGGGGACCCAGACGGCGGCGCCGTCGACGCTCTTCACGATCAGCTGCGGCGCGGTCGTGAACGCGCCCTCGAGCTGCGCGCGATAGAGCGACAGCGGGCCCGACGGCGGCGGGATCGTGACGTCGTCGACCGGCGCTTCTTCCTCTTCGCCTTCACCTTCGCTTGGCTCGTCGGCCGGTGGCGACTTCGGCATGATGACGTGGCCGTGCTTGTCCTTGGGGAGCTTGCGCGGCGGCGGCGGCGGCGGCCTCTTGTCGCGCGTGTAGAGCATCAGCGCGTACTTGCCGTCGGGGGCGATCGACGCGGGCGTGAAGCCGCGCCAGCACTTGTACTGGCCGCCCGACGCGCGAACGATGCACGCCTGGGAGCCGTCCTGGAGCAGCATCCACTGCGAGTCGTGCGACCACTCGAGCGGGACGCCGGTCTTCACCGACTTGCGGCGCGCGCCCTGGCCGTCGAGCGCGAACACCTCGAGCACGTCGGCAGGCTTCTTGTGATGGGCGTCGGTGTAGATCTCGTCGGCGTAGACGCCGAACGCGTGCGAGGCGTCGGGCGAGGGCAGAAAGCCCCGCTTGGGCGCCTCGGGCGCGACGACCTTCGACTGCTTCGGCGTGCGCGGCGGCGCGGTGTAGACGGCCTTGTCGTCGGCCCACACCATCACGCGATCGGCGCCGCCGCGGGCGAGCCGCGCGCCGGGTGCGGGGATCTCGACCGGCGTGGTCTTGCCGTTGTTGAGGTTCACGATCTGCGCGCCCGAGGCGGCCTTGCACAGCACGCACGCGCCGTCCTCGGCGAGCTGCGCGGGGCCTTCGGTGCACGGGAGGTCTGCGAGCGCGGCGGTGCCGTCGAGTGGCATCCACATCCAGTGGCCGCCGACGTCGGCGAGCAGGACCTTGCCACCTGCATCGGTGCGGAGGGCACGCACGGTGGCCTTCGCGGGGAGCTTGGCGATCTCGGTCTCGCCGCGGCCACGGGTGTCGGTGCGATACAAAGATCCGCCGCGCGCGAAGATGATCGCGCCAGCGGGTTCGTCGTCTGCGTATGCGCGGCCGGGCAGTGCGAGCGCGAGCAGGACGACGAGCCAGCGCATCACTTCACCAGCGCGGCTGCGCGCTCGGCGCGATCGGTGAGCGAGGTGACGTAACGCTTGCCCCCGACCTCGAGGAGCACGACGTCGCCGAAGCGCGGGAAGTGGACATCGAGGGCGCGGCCGCCATCGACCGGGCGCGCTTCCTTCTCGAACTGCATCTTCGTGAGCGGCTTGCCCTCGACGAATACCTCGGAGAGGAACTCGAGCGGCGCGATCCACGAGGCGCCCTCGCGGTGAAGCTTGTCGCGCAGCGCGCCGGATAGGTTGTCCGAGGAGCGGACGACCTGATCCCAGTCGCGCTTGCCGAGCGCAGCAGCGACGTCGAGATCGAAGCGCTCCTGCGGGAACACGAGCATGATCTTGCCGTCGACTTCCTTCGCCGCGATCGGCGGGCCCTTCGGCTCGGGCTTCTTGGGCGCGGGCTCGGGCTTCGGCGCGGCGCTGCTCTCCGGCTTCTTCGCCTCGGGCTTCGGCGCGGCGCCGCTCTCCGGCTTCTTTGCCGACTCGGCGGCCGCCGGCTTCGCTGCCGTCGAGGACGGAGCGCCCGGGATCATCGAGAACGTGTCGACCGCGGCGATCTCCGCCTCCATCTGCATCGACTTGCGCTGGTCCCAGGTGCCGTCGGCCTCGAGCACGTCGACCACGACGACCTCGCCGCGGCGCTCGAACGTGATGCCGCTCATCCGCGCGATGATCTGGTCGTCGTCGAGCTCCTCGAGGCGCTTCTCGAACGCCATCAGCTTGGCCTCGAACTCCTTCTGCGAGAGCGGCGTCTGGCGGCGCTTGCCGTCGATGTCGATCTGCGGATCGAGCGCCCACGGGATCAGGCACACGCCGCGGAGATCCTTCACGCTGCGCGCGACGATCACCGCATCGCCCCAGGTGCCGAGCGCGAAGATCCGGCCGAGCCGGACCGGCAGCGCCTGGCACGCCGCGATCAGCGCCTCCTTGTAGGGGCGAAGGTCGGTCTTGATCACCGGGTCGGCGCCGGGGTCCTGACGGGGCGTCGTCGCCTGATCATCGATGATCATCAGGCGCCGCTCGCCGCGCCGCCGGAACGGCATCGAGGGCGAGAGCTCCATCTCGGCGCGCGGGTCGAGCCGATCGACGTCGAGTAGCTGCTTGGTTTCCAGCGCCGCCTCTCCGCCGAGGCCGTCGATCAGGGTCTTCTGGTCGATCGCCGCGGACGACTGGAACATCAGGTCCGTGACGATGCTGTCGAGCTGCAGGGACATGGGATGCCCTTATCTATAGATACCCGCTGCGCTGACGCAAGAGCCACTCCAGCCCGAGGAGGCCCACTACCAGAATGAGCAGGCCGGGGCGGCTCCACAGCTCGACGTC
>Ga0157374_10003784_pt1 | contig 12733 bp, 12 predicted proteins | sample M25metaG_FD_115308 | JGI IMG/M metagenome (GOLD analysis project Ga0157374, IMG submission 115308) | Miscanthus rhizosphere microbial communities from Kellogg Biological Station, Michigan, USA - M2-5 metaG | ecosystem: Host-associated > Plants > Roots > Rhizosphere > Soil | place: USA: Michigan...
CGTGAGCAGCATGATCTTGGAGGCCACTTGCGCGGTCGACGTCCACACCTTCTGGCCGCGCACGTGGTAGCCGCCGGGCACCTTCTCGGCGAACGTCTTGATCGCGGTCGTGTTGAGGCCGGCATCGGGCTCGGTGAAGCCGAACGCGACCTGGTCCTTGCCTTCGACGAGCCGCGGCAGCCAGCGCTTGCGTTGCTCGTCGCTGCCGAAGACGACGATGGGATGCGGTCCGAACAGGTTGATGTGCACGGCCGAGGCCGCCGCCATGGCGCCGCCGTGGCTCGCGACCTCGTGCATCATGATCGCCGCCTCGGTGACGCCGCGGCCCGCGCCGCCGACCTCCGGCGGCATCGTGATGCCGAGCCAGCCGGCGTCGGCCAGCGCGCGATGGAAGTCCTTCGGAAATTCGCCATCTTCGTCGCGTGCGAGCCAATACTCGTCGTCGAAGCGGCGCACGACGGCACCGACGCCTTCGCGGATCGCGCGGTGGTCGTCGGAGATCGAGAAGTCCATGTCTCCCCTCAGTCCGACGCGCTACAACCCGCCGCCGACGCCGAAGGCGAGCTTCAGCCCGTAGACGCTCAGCGGCGCGACCGCGGACGCGAGCACCCGCCCGACAATCGCCGGATTGAACGGCCAGGTCGAGGCATCGAGCACCTGCTGCTCGTACATGCCGCAGACGACCACTGGAAGATAGGGGCGGTACTCCGCTCCATTCGGCTCAGAACGCAGGGCTTCGCGCGCCGCGGCCAGGTCGCGCCGCACCCTCATCAGTTCCTTCTCCTGCGCCTTGGCCAGCGCGACGTGGATCGTCCAGACCGACATGAAGAAGAGCGTCAGCGCGACGATGACCATGCTGCTGTAGATGATCACGCCTTCCGTGCTGCGCAGGCTTTGGGAGGACTGGAACAGCAGGCTCAGGCAGATGCCGCCGACGAACACCAGCGACAGGCTCTGCCCCCATTGTGCGAAAGGCGTCAGCAGATGCGCGTCGAACACATTGAGCTCCAGGCCGGCGCGTGAATGCGAGGCGAGGTGTCGCGACCGCGCCAGACTGCCGTAGATCGCCGCGGACAGCAGCGCGAACATCAGGGCGCTCGTCGTTTCGGAGTACAGCCGAAGCCATCCTTCGCTCCCCGGAACGTCGCGAGCGACCACGAGCCCGACGATCAGGCCGAACAGCATCGAGCCCCACTCGCTGCGATGGCTGACGGGCTCGGGTCGGCCAGCGCCATCGGCAGGCGGCGCAAGGACGTGGAGCGATTGCATCGCGCGCTGCCAGCGCCGATACATGATCGGATGGAGGAGGAGGATGTAGACGATGATCACCGGATTCAGGCCGAGCAGCCCGAGGACGACGCGGACACCCTGCGAGTCCGCGCCCTGCGCATAGGCGGCCAGCGCGAGCAGCAGTGCCAGCACGAGGGCGAGGACGGCAACGAACCAGGCATACCGCGGGCCGAAGAAGGTTTCGAGCTGCCCCAGCAGCGACTGGTTGTTGGAATCCATTCGGCAGGCGAGTCGATGTGCTGGCAGTGATGCTAGTACGCGGCGCCCGGCGGCTTGGGCGACGAGGCGTCGGCGCGCGATACGAGGCGTTCGCGGAATCGCCAGCGCAGCGCGGGACGGCGTAGCGCCGCCGCGGTCAGCCGCGCCGACTTGACGTCACGCGGCATCGGCGCACAGTCGCCGTTGCGGCGGCGATCCAGGGCCGCCCGAAGGAGATCATGATGAGCCTGCTGCGTCCTCTTCCGCTGCTCGTCGCGCTCGCCCTGCATGTGCCTGCGTGCGCCGACGAAGGCCATGCCCATGGCGGGCACCTCGGCAAGGTGTCGTTCCCGACGAGCTGTGATCCCAAGGTGCAGCCGGCGTTCGAGCGCGCCGTGGCGATGCTCCATTCGTTCTGGTATTCGGCCGGCGAGCAGGCGTTTCGCGACGTGCTCAAGGACGATCCCGGCTGCGCCATCGCCACTTGGGGCATCGCCTCGATCCTGATGTCGAACCCGCTCGCCGGCCAGGGTGCGTCGCCGAAGGGCGCCGAGTCAGCGCAGGCGGCTCTCGACGAAGGGCGCCGCATCGGCGCAAAGACGGAGCGCGAGCGCGACTACATCGACGCCGTCGCCGCCTACTACCAAGACTTCGCCAAGCGCACCGAGCGCGAGCGCCAGGTCGCGCGGGCCAGGGCCTACGAGGCGCTGGCGCAACGCTATGGCACCGACGACGAGGCGCAGATCTTCATGGCGCTCTACACCGCCGCGACGCAGACCCAGGCGGACCAGACCTACGCTGCCTACCTCAAGGCCGCGGCCATCCTCGAGGTCCAGTTTCGCAAATACCCCGACCATCCTGGCGTCGCGCACTACCTCATCCACAGCTACGACGCGCCGCCGATCGCCGGGCAGGGGCTCGTCGCGGCGCGGCGCTACGCAGGCATCGCACCGGATGCGCCGCACGCGCTGCACATGCCCTCGCACATCTTCACGCGCGTCGGCGCCTGGCAGGAGTCGGCCGCGACCAACCTGCGCTCGCGCGAGGTGGCCAAGGCGGGCAACGAGCCGGACGAGGCCTACCACGCCTCCGACTACATGGTGTATGCCTACCTGCAGCTCGCGCGCGACGCCGAGGCGCGCCGCGCCATCGACGAGGCGATGAAGGTGCCGGGCATCAGCCCGCGCTTCGTCGCGCCCTACGCCATCGCGGCGATGCCGGCGCGCTACGTGTTCGAGCGCGGCGTCTGGTCGGAGGCAGCGGCATTGCGGCCGCTCGGCAGCAACTATCCGTTCGTCGAGTCGATCACCTATTTCGCCCGCAGCGTCGGCGAGGCCCGCAGCGGCGACCTTGCTGCGGCGCGCCAGGACGCCGCGCAGCTGCAGTCGCTGCAAGCGGCGCTGGCGGCCGCCAACAACGGCTACTGGGCCACCGAGGTGGAGGTGCAGCGACTGGCGGCGACCGCGTGGATCGCGCTCGGCGACGGCAAGGCGGACGAGGCGTTGCGGCTCATGAACGCCGCCGCCGACCTCGAGGATCGCAACGAGAAGCACATCGTGACGCCAGGGCGCATCGTGCCGGCGCGCGAGCTGCTCGGCGACATGCTTCTCGAGCTCAAGCAGCCGGTGGCGGCGCTTCGCGAGTTCGACGCGTCGCGGCAGCGCGAGCCCAATCGCTTCCGCAACTACTTCGGCTCCGCGCGTGCCGCGGAGATGGCCGGCGACCGCGCCAAGGCGAGGGAGTACTACGGCAAGCTGCTCGAGCTGGGCCGCGACGCCGACTCGGCGCGTCCGGAGCTCGCGAGCGCGCGGACGCTCGCCCAACGTTGACTCGCCGCGCAGGCCCGCCCTGACAGCGCCGACCGAGGAGCCTCGCATGCCGGACGATTCTGCCCACCTGCTGTTCGACCTTCGCGACAACGTCGCGGTGCTGACGATGAATCGGCCCGAGCGCCTGAACGCGCTGTCGCGGCCGATGATCGACGGCGCCATCGCCGCGCTCGAGCGCTGTGCCGACGATGCGGCCATCGGCTCCATCGTGCTGACCGGTGCAGGCCGTGGCTTTTGCGCAGGCGGCGACGTGACCGCGATGGGCGACACATCGGCCACCGCCGACTGGACGCTCGAGCAGAAGGTCGACCGCCAGCGTGCGATCCACCGCTTCGCGGGCCTGCTGCACGCTTCGCCGAAGCCGACCGTCGCCGCGATCAACGGCGCTTGCGCGGGCGCCGGCTTCGGCCTCGCGCTCGCCTGCGACCTGCGCGTCGCCGCCGAAGGCGCGCGATTCACCACTGCGTTCGCCAAGGTCGGCTTCAGCGGCGACTTTGGCATCACCTGGCCGCTGGCGCGGATCGTCGGCGAGGCGAAGGCGAAGGAGCTGCTGTTTCTCTCCGACCTGTTCGGCGCCGAACAGGCACTCGAGCTAGGGCTCGTCAACCGCGTCGCACCTGCAACCGACCTGTTGACGGAAGCGCTTGCGATCGCGGCGCGCCTTGCGCGCGGTCCGCGCACGGCGTATCGCTACATGAAGCAGAACATCGACGCGGCGGCGGTCGAGACGTACCAGCAACTGCTCGATCGGGAGGCGTTCACGCAATGCCGCACCGGCGGCACCGCGGACCATCGCGAAGGCGTCGCGGCGTTCGCGGCGAAGCGCGAGCCTCGCTTCACGGGCGCGTGATCGGCGCGCGATGCTTCGCATCCGCCAGATCGTCTTCGTCGTCCGTGACCTCGCGGCGAGCTCCCGGCGGCTCGCGGAGCTGCTCGCGCTCGACCCGCCGTTTCGCGATCCCGGCGTCGCCGAGTTCGGCCTCGACAACGCGGTGTTCGCCTTCGGCGACCAGTTCGTGGAGCTCGTCTCGCCGGTGCGGGCCGGCACGGCAGCGGGTCGTCACCTCGACCGCCGCGGCGAGGGCGGCTACATGCTGATCGTGCAGACCGACGATTTCGAGGGCGCGCGCGAACGCCTGCATGCGCTCGGCGTGCGAACGGTGTGGGAGAAGACCCTGCCGGACATTCGCGCGATGCACTTGCACCCGAAGGACATCGGCGGCGCGATCGTCTCGATCGACGAGCCGGTGCCGGCTGCGTCCTGGCGTTGGGGCGGGCCGTCGTGGCGCATCCAGGAAGGCGCGCGCGGACGCCAGCGGGTCGTCGGCGTGACCGTCGAGGCGACGGAACCGCGCGCGATGGCCGCGCGCTGGGCCGAGGTGCTGGGACGGCCTGCCGCGGTCCCGCGCGCCGATGCGATGCGCGTCGCGCTCGACGGCGGCGCCGTCGACTTCATTCGCGCCCGCGACGACAGTGAAGGCATCGCCGGCTTCGTGCTGCGGGTGGCCGACGAGGCGGCTGTTCGCAGCGCGTCTCATTCGGCAGCGAGCACCGCATCCGATTCGATCGAGGCGTTCGGAGCGCGGATCGTGCTCGAGCCGCTGTCCGAAGCTCCCCGGATGTGAAAAGGCCCGCCCCCGAGACGGGAGCGGGCCTTCTTTGGCGGCAGCGCTCAGGCTGCGCGACGGACGCGCTTCGCGGTCGCGCGACGGGCGCGCTTGGCGGCCGTCTTCGCGACGGGCTGCTCGACCGCGCCTTCGGCGCGAGCGCTCAGCGTGCTCGCCGCTTCGTCGATGCGGGTGGCGATCTCGAGCGTCAGCTTCGCCGCGGGCAGGTTGATGCGGCGCGCGGTTTCGACGACGAACATGTCCTTGGTCCACTCGGTCCGCTCGGCGAGGGCTTTGAGGCCCTTCACCATCTGGCCGGAGACGACCTCGATGCCACGGTCGTAGCCCTGCGCGATCCGCGCCACGCCTTCGCCGACGACCGCCGCGACACGCCGCTCAGCGGCGACGATGCGGGCTTTGCCTTCGTCGCCGACGATCGGCAGACGCTCGACGAGCTTGGCGTAGCGGCTGCCGCTGGCGGCCAGGGCACGCTCGGACACGGTGCGATACGCGGCGACGAGGTTTTTCGCGGCATTGCCGTAGTGACCGACGACGTCGGTGGCGATGGCGTTGATGGTGATGGTGGTGGTCATGGTGTTTCCGTTGGGGTGTGAGGTTGCGATGGATGCATCTTCTTCGCAAACCCTAGGGAGCGAAAACTAACCGGGGCTCGCAATCTAGGTTGCGGCACATACCCGTGGCCGGAGCCCGCGAAACGGCACCTCTATGATCCGGAACCCCCCACCAGGAGCATCGTCCATGTCCGTTCGAATCCACCGTCGCTCGTTGCTCGCCATCGCCGCCGCGGCGATCGCGCCGGCAGCCTGGTCGCAGGCGTCGGCCGACTCCACCCTCGCGCAGATCAAGCAGCGCGGAACGCTGCGCGTCGGCGTCACGCAGGCGCCGCCGTGGTTCTCGAAGGACCTGAAGTCGGGCGACTGGTCGAGCGGCGTCGGCGTTTCGCTCGGCAAGCAGATGGCGGCCGACCTCGGCGTCAAGTTCGAGCCGGTCGAGGTGTCGTGGGGCACGGCGATCGCCGCGCTGCAAGGCAACAAGATCGACATGATGTCGATGATGGATGCGACGCCCGAGCGCGCCCAGGCCGTCGACTTCCCGAAGACGCCGCTCCTGTACTACTCGCTCGCCGTGCTGGCGCGCGACGACCTGCCGGTGAAGGCGTGGGCCGACCTCGACAATCCGTCGGTGCGGATCGCCGTTCCGCAGGCGAGCAGCATGGACAAGTTCCTCAGCGAGAACGTCGCCAAGGCGCAGATCTCGCGCTTCCCGGACAACGCTGCCGCGATCGCCGCCTACCAGGCCGGCCGCGCCGACGCCGTCTGCCTGTTCCATCCGCCGCTGCTTGCGGCGCGGCAAAGGCTCGGCAGCGGCAAGATCGTCGTGCCGACGCCGGCGCAGACGCAGGCTTCGAGCGTCGCCGTGCGGAAGGAAAACGACAAGTCGTTCGTCGACTGGGTCGACAAGGAGATCGGCAAGTTCTATGCGAACGGCCAGACGCAGAAGTGGTACGAGGAGTTCCTCGTCGGCTTCGGCCTCGACCCGAAAGCGTCGCCGCCGGTGATGAAGGAGATGCTCGGCAAGTCGTAGCGATGCACGTCTGGAACTTCGCCCCGGTGTGGGCGAACGCGGATCTGCTGGCGCTCGGCCTTCTCAACACGCTGAAGGTGACCGGCGCAGCGCTCGCCTTCGGCATTCCGCTCGGACTCGTGCTCGCCTTGATGCGGCTCTCGCCGTCGCGGCTGCTCGCGTGGCCGGCCGTGGCGGTGATCGAGGTCTTCCGCACGACGCCGCCGCTGGTGCAGCTGTTCTGGTTCTTCTTCGCGCTGCCGATCCTGCTCAAGGTCGAGATGACGCCGTACGTCGCCGCGGTGCTGACGTTCTCGATCCAGTCGGCGGCGTTCTTCGCCGAGGTGTTTCGCGGCGGCATCGTCTCGGTCGAGCGCGGTCAGTGGGAGGCGGCGCGCGCGCTCGGGATGGCGCCGCGGCAGGTGATGCGGCGCGTCGTCCTGCCGCAGGCGGTCAAGCGCATGATCCCCGCGTTCCTCGAACGCGCGATCGAGCTGATGAAGACGACGACGCTGGTCGCGATCATCTCGTACGCCGATCTGCTGTTCCAGACCAACGAAGTGGCGCAGAAGACGTTTCGTCCGCTCGAGGTGTTCACGGTGACGGCGCTGATCTACTTCTTCGTGATCTTCGCGGCGAGCACGGTCGTGCGCGGCGTCGAGCGGCGCCTGGCGGTGAGCGGCGAAGGGATGGCGCGCTGATGGCTGCGGCGTATCGCTGGAACTTCGCCCCGGTGTTCGAGAACGCCGACGTGCTCTGGGCCGGCGCGATCGGAACGCTCCGACTGTTCGCGATCTGCGTCGTGCTCGGGTTCGGCTTCGGGCTCGTGGTCGGCCTCGGTCGGCATGCGAAATCGCGCTGGATCTACCTGCCCGCGACCGCCTTCGTCGAGTTCTTCCGCAACACGCCGGTGCTGGTGCAGATCCTCTGGTTCTACTACGCGCTGCCGATCCTGCTGCCGTTCGAGATCAGCCCGCTCACGGCGGCAGCGCTCGGGATCTCGCTCAACTCGGCGGCGTTCTCGGCCGAGATCTTCCGCGGCGGCATCGAGTCGATCGACCGCAGCCAGGCCGAGGCGGCGCGCGCGCTCGGCATGACCGCCGCGCAGGCCATGCGCCGCGTCGTGCTGCCGCAGGCGCTGAGGCGCATGGTGCCGGCGCTCACGAACCGCGGCATCGAGATCTTCAAGATGACGACGCTCGCCTCGGCCGTCGCCTACGTCGAGCTGCTGCAGCAGGGCAAACTCCTGGCATCGCTGAACTTCAATCCGATCGAGACCTACACCGTGATCGCGATCGTGTTCTTCCTCTGCCTGCTGCCGATGGTGCAGGCGACGTATGCGCTGGAGCGGCGGCTCGGCCGCGCGGACGCGTGACGACCACGCCGCTGCTGCGCGTGCGCGCGCTGCACAAGACCTTCGGCGACCACGCCGTGCTGCGCGGCATCGATCTCGACGTGATGCCGCGCGACCGCATCGCCATCCTCGGCGCTTCCGGCTCGGGCAAGAGCACGTTGCTGCGCTGCCTCAACTTCATGGAGCTGCCGAGCGCCGGCACCGTCGAGCTCGGCGGTCAGGCGATCGGCCGGGCGGCGCCCGGCAAGGCCGATCCGGACCGCCGCACCTACGACCAAGCGGAGCTTACGCGCGTCCGCCAGCGCGTCGGCATGGTCTTCCAGCAGTTCAATCTGTTTCCGCACATGACCGCGCTCGGCAACGTCATGGAGGGGCTGCGCACGGTGCGCGGCCAGCGCGAATCCGAAGCGCGGGCACGTGCACAGGTGGAGCTCGCGCGCGTCGGGCTCGCCGACAAGGCCGACGCCTACCCGGCGCGGCTCTCGGGCGGCCAGAAGCAGCGCGTCGCGATCGCGCGGGCGCTGGCGATGGACCCCGAGGTGCTGCTGTTCGATGAGCCGACCTCCGCGCTCGACCCCGAGCTCGTCGGCGAAGTGCTGCGCGTCATCCGTGCGCTCGCCGAGGAAGGCCGCACGATGCTGCTGGTGACCCACGAGATCGGCTTCGCGTACCACGTCGCCAACCGCGTCGTCTTCCTCGCCGACGGCGTGATCCACGAGCAGGGCACACCCGACGAGGTGCTGAAGCACCCGACCCAGCCGCGCACGCGCGCCTTCGTCGAGCGCCATCGCGAATTCGACTTCTGACCGACCACTTCTTTTTCGCGAACGGGGAGAGCGCCATGACCGCCGCCACACCGACCGGCCTCGCCCAGGGCGAGAGCGCGCAGGGCTACGTCGCCGATCCGCGCAACGACGGCGTGCTCGTCTACGTCAACGGCGAGTTCGTGCCGCGCGATGAGGCGCGCGTCTCGATCTTCGACAGCGGCTTCGTCCTCGGCGACGGCGTCTGGGAGGGGCTTCGCCTCGTGCAGGGCCGGATCATCAGCCTCGACGCGCACCTCGACCGGCTCTACGAGGGCGCGACGTCGATCGCGCTCGACGTCGGTCTTACACGCGACGAGCTGACGCGGGCCGTGCTGGACACGCTGGCGAAGAACGCCATGACCGACGGCGCGCACGTCCGCTTGATGGTGACGCGCGGCGTCAAGCGCACGGTGAACCAGGACCCGCGCTTCGTCATCGGCAAGGCGACGATCGTCATCGTCGCCGAGTGGAAGACGCCCAAGCCCGAGTCGAAGGCGCGGGGGCTGTCGCTCTTCACGTCGACCTTCCGGACCAGCGGTCCCGACGTCTTCGACCTGCGCCTCAACTCGCACAGCCGGCTGAACCTGATCCAGGCGCTGATCCAGGCGATCCACGCCGGCGCCGACGAGGCGTTGATGCTCGACCCGCGTGGCTTCGTCGCCAGCTGCAACTCGACCAACTTCTTCGTCGTGCGCGACGGCGAGCTGTGGACCTCGACCGGCGGCTACTCGTTCAAGGGCATCACCCAGCGCAACGTGATCGACGCCTGGCGCGCGGCGGGCGGGGTCGCCCGCGAATGCGACTTCACGCTCGCGCAGGTGTATTCGGCGGACGAGGCGTTCGTGACCGGCACGCTCGGCGGCGTGACGCCGGTGACGAAGGTCGACGGCCGGATGATCGGCGACGGCCGGCCGGGCGCGAAGACGGCGCGGGCCGGCAAGCTCTATCTGCAGACGGTCACCGGCCAGCGCTGACCCGAAGCGCCGCCAGCGCCACGGTGCTCCACGCGGTCGCGTCGCCGGCGTCGCCGCCGACGACGTCCCAGTGCCAGTCGTGGTCGGCGACGCCGAGCGCTGCGGCGGCGTCGCGCGAGATCGTGAAGCTCGCAGCGGCCGCTGGCAGCTTGGCGCGCACGCGCTCGATGGCAGCGAGCGGCGCGCCCGCGACGGCGGTCGCTCCCGCGCCGATCGCGCCGACGGCGACCCGGCCGACGTGGAGGACGAGGGCCGTCCGCACGGCCAGCCCGAGCTCGTTGCGAAGCGCGGTCGCGACGCGCTCGGCGTCGCGTGCGATCCGGTCGGCGACCGCGAGCGCGCGTGCGAGCGCCGCGGCGCGGTCGTCGTCGGCGCGAAAGAGCAGCAGCCAGCTCGACGCCGAACGCTGGTGCGGCTCGACCGCCGCCGACGCCGCGGCGGCGTGGACGAGCGCGAACGAGCGTCCGAGCGCGTGGATCGTGTCGTGCCCGGCGGCGCTCGTCGCAGCGCTGCCGCCGTCGATGCGAACGTCGACGAACAGCACCGCCGCATCGTGATCGCGCGCCGCCGGGGACTGCGGCGCGGCGCGCAAGCGGGTATCCGCGACGGACACGAGCGGCTCGACCGCGATGTCGGCGGTCGGACGCAGCTGGCAGGCAAGGCGGACCTCGGGGGTCGTCGCCGCGATGCGGTCGAGCGCGGCCTGCTCGTCGGCCTTGGGCGGCGGGCAATGCGAGGCGCCGCGCACGACGCGCACCCGGCAGGTCGTGCAGCGTGCCCGGCCGCCGCACATCGCCGCGTGCGGGATGCCGAAGCTGCGGCTCGCCTCGAGCACCGTCCAGCCGCGCGGCACGCTCACGGTCCGCTCCGGATACTCGATCCAGACGACCGAGCGATCGCGTCGTTCGGCGACGCTGCGCCAGCCACGGCCGACAGCGACGAAGGCGACGATCGCGAGGTACATCAGCAACGTGCCTTCGCGCGCTTCGCGCAGCGCTGCTTCTTCCGAGACCGTCGGCCGGGCAGGCGCGGGTGCCGACGCCGATCGCCGGGCGTCGAGCTCGCGCGCCATGGTGACGAATCCGACGCCAGCGAGGACCGGCAACAGCAGCGCGGCGGCGAAGAGAACGAGCTTCCAGGGCTGGAGGCTCCGCCGATGCCCGAACGCGTAGCGCAGGCCGAGGCAACCGTGGATCCAGCCCGGCGCGAGCAGTCCGAGCGACAGCCCCGACGCGCCGTTCGCCCAGATCCCGGCGACGACGCGCGAGTACTCGGCGGCAAGCGCGAAGCGCTCGAACGCGTAGCGCGTCGCGATGAAATGGCCGATCAACGCCAGCGGCATCGTCACGCCGAGGACGATCCGCAGCGCCTGCAGCGGCGGCATGCGCAGCGTTCGGCGGTCGTAGACGGCCAGCAGGGCGAGCGAGACGTGGATTGCGGCAGCGCTGTAGAGCAGCAGCGTTCCGGGCGGGCTGTGCCAGAGCACGACCGTGACGCGCAAAGCGCGCTCCGCAAGATCGAGCGAGACCAGACCGAGCGCGTGACACGTGAGGTGCAGCGTCACGTAGGTGAACAGCACGATGCCGCTGGCGAGCCGCAGGTCGCGGCGCGTTTGCGGAATCCAGCGGGCGAGCGGATAGAAAATCGCGGACGGGTTGGCGCTCATCGCCGAGAGCATGCCCGCAATCCTTCCTCAGCGTCGCCCGCCCCTCCTACGGCGCGTCATTTCTGCTCCTTGAGATAGGCGATGACATCGGCGCGCGCCTGCGGGTCGTCGAGCTTGAAGAACATCTTCGTCCCGGGCACGAGCGCGCTCGGATTGGTGAGCCAGCGGTCGAGGGTGGCTTCGTCCCAGGCGAGGTCGCTGCGCTTCAGCGCGGGCGAGTACGCGTAGTCGGCGACGCTTCCCGCGCGCCTGCCGACGACGCCACGGTGCTTCGGACCGACGTCGTTCTCGTCGATCGAATGGCACGCGGCGCACGCCTGATAGAGCGCCTTGCCGCGGCCCGGGTCGCCGCGCAGCGTGCTTGATGCAGCGGCGCTCGGCATCGAGTGCACCGCTGCAGCGATCGAAACGGCGACGATGACGACGGCCGCAAACGCGGCACGGAGGTTGCGTTCGGCAAAGGTGTCGGCTTGGGTCATGCGATCTCCTCTCGAAGGCAGAGCTCAGCCGATCGTGGTGTCGGTGAGCGTGAACGGACCGCGCGCGGTCGCCACCGACACGGTGGTCACGCCGAGCATCGCCCGCAGCTGCTCGGCAGGCACCGTGAGCGGGCCGGGGCCGGCGCCCTGGCCGACGGCAGGCTGCGGGTACGCCGTCGAGCGCGCGGTGTGGAACGTGACGTTGCCCTCGACCTTCTGCACGATCTGGTGGATGTGACCGTTGAGGACCGTCACCGACCCGAACCGGCGCAGCAGTGCGAGCACCTGGTCGGCGTCGCCGGTGCCCCAGCCCCAGGGCTCGTAGATCGTCCAGAGCGGCATGTGGGCGAAGACGACGATCGGCGTGCTGGCCGATCGCGCCTTCAGGTCGGCCGCGAGCCAGGCGATCTGCTCGGCGCCGAGCGTTCCGAGGCCGCCGTCCTTGAAGTCGAGCACGTTGACGAGCGCGACGAAATGGACGCCAGAGTGGTCGAAGCTGTAGTAGCCCTTGTTGTTCGATGCGCTTCCGAACCGGCCGAAGTACTGCGCTGCGTTGGCATCGAGCGTGTCGTGTTCGCCGGGCACGGTGTGCATCTCGGTGACGCGCAGTCGCGCGAGCATCTGCTGCGCGTGGTCGAATTCGGCGGCCTTCGACAGGTGCGTGATGTCGCCGGTGTGAATGGCGAGCGCCGGCTGCTCCGGCATCGCATTGACGAGGTCGATCGTCTGCTGGAGGGTGCCGTCGACGTCGGGATTGGCATCCTTGCGAAAGCCGATGTGGGTGTCGCTGATCTGCACGAAGAGCGGCTTGCCGGCACTGGCCTGAGTGCTCCCGCTCGTTGCCGCCAGCGCCAGATCGATCGGCGTGAAGATCCCGCCGGCCAACGTGAACAGTGTGCCGGCCCCGCCGTAGGCGAGGCACCTCAGCGCGTCGCGGCGCGATCGC
>Ga0157374_10003786_pt1 | contig 12730 bp, 12 predicted proteins | sample M25metaG_FD_115308 | JGI IMG/M metagenome (GOLD analysis project Ga0157374, IMG submission 115308) | Miscanthus rhizosphere microbial communities from Kellogg Biological Station, Michigan, USA - M2-5 metaG | ecosystem: Host-associated > Plants > Roots > Rhizosphere > Soil | place: USA: Michigan...
GAGTGTACCCTGCATGAAAATAGCTTTCAGCTTTTCAGCTATCAGCCTCCAGCTCGATGGTGCGAGATCATCGCTCAGGGGCTGAAGCCCAACCGCAGCTTGCAGGCGGTGCGGCACGGCTAAAGCCGTGCCCTGTTACCAAACACAGAGCGCAGTAATAGGGCTGTCGTGGTTTCTGTTCCCTGACCCCTAATCCCTGCTTTTTACTTTTTCCCCATGGGCGGCGGCACGTTTGGCTGCATGGCCTGCATGTTAATCATGCTGGTAAGTTCGAGGAAAGCCATCCGCACTTCAAAGAGAACGGAACGCAGCATGCGATCTTCAACGTCTGTCAGGTTGCCTTTTGTCTTTTCAGAAAGAATGGCGAGCAGGTCGATGGTATTGCGGGCGCCGAGAATATCGACGCGTGGGCGCTGCCCCTCCTGCGTTCCTGCTCCCATCTGGATCATGGCGGAGACGTAAAACTGCTGCACCAGAGCCTCGAAAGTTACTGCGGCTGGAGCACCTGCACCTGGGTTCTGCGCGCGAATCAATTCTTCGAGTCGCTGCGATGATGCATCGTACGCTGCTTTTTGCTGGCTGCTCTCTTCTGCAGTAGGCGGTGGAGGAAGTTCAAGCGCCTGCTCTGCTGTTGCCCCTTCAGGCGCAGCTTGCTCGGCTGCAGACTCGCGAGGTGGATCGTTGACCACCAGCCGTGGGCCGCCCGATACTGCCGGGTCTTCAGCCGCCGGGGCGGGCGCCGCTGCTGACGGGTTCGATGTTTCCGACCGCGGGGATTCCTGCTCTTCTTCCGCTTTGATTTTGCGGCGATCGATGACTTCAAATTTCGGTGTATCGCTCATTGATCCCTTATCTCCCGTCGTGACAAGCCGCTGAATTGGCCTTGACCGACAGCTTTGAAGTTGCGAACGAAGTGCTGATAGCTATTCAACAAACGCGAACAAATTTGTCGCAGGCTGCGATCAGAATTCCGGTGGCTCTGCCAGAAGTCGCGCAGAACCGACCGCTGATCCGGCAGCGTAGTTGAAACCTTGATTCGATGCTTCGGCCTTTGCACTCACCATGCCGAGCGCGAACAGACGTTTGCCCTGCGGTAAAGAGAGTTCAGCCGCGCTGGTAATGTGGCCTGCTGCCGATCCATCCTGCAGCTTCAGCTCCGCACCGCTCTCAGGAACTGGACCAGTAAGCTCGAGCGGGCGCAGATGCCGATGCACGTTGCCGCGCGAATGGATGCGCTCCACAATTTCCTGACCCAGATAGCAGCCCTTGTTGAAATGCAGAGCGCGCGTTTGCGAAGTTTCCTGCGGCAGATCTTTCTCCTGCATGTCGACGCCGTAAATTGGAATTCCTTCCGCGATGCGAAGCTTCTCAACCGACTCGCAGCCGACGGGAACAGCGCCGCCGGTGCGCAGGCACGACCACAGCTTGTTGAGCCCGGCCGTCGGCAACCAGAACTCATAGTGACTAGCGACAACGCCATAGCCGCGCACGATCGTCAGATCCCATCCGTTCCATTCGACAACTTTGCGGGACATCGGGCTGGAAATGGTCGGCAGGCCCACCCGCTGAAGCACTTCGTCGGCAAGCGGACCGGTAAGTCCAATGGAAGTTTCTGAACCAGGTTCAGCCACCGGCTCTACGACCATGGGCACCAGTTCCACGTCATCCATGATGATGAAGCGATTGAAGTGCGCCAGCAGGTTTTCAAGCTGGTCGTTGGCAATCTCAAGCATCAGTCCGGACTCGCCGGCGAAAGGAGTCCCGCGAAGACGGGCATCGTCGCTGCCCTGACTTTCCGGCTGAGCCTTGTTGCCCGAAGCGGGAACGGGGTTTCGACGAACCGGCGAATGCTCTTCGCCTTGGCGCCAGACGGTCAAGTCGCCCTGAATTCGGCCTTGCGCATTCAACACGAGGTTCCAGGCGCCCGTATTTGGAAAGAGATCGTTGACCGTGTTGGTGACCATCCCGCTCAACCAGCGGAATCGGTCTTCGCCGCGAACGGATACTCTGCGCATCCAGCCCAGATCGTGAAGGGCAGCGCCCTGGCAAAGTGCCGCTATTTCTGTTCCAGGTGCGTCCAACACACGAGGCGTCAGCGCGCCACGGTACGTCATAAGTTCATGAGCTATATGGGCCGCATCCATCAGGGCAGCTACAGCGGTGGGCAGTGGGGTTACGGCAAGTGTGGAATCAGTCATAAGTGATACTTTTCTGCCATCCGGTGCAGTTTTTACGCTCTAACTTGGCACCGAACCGCTTCCTGATTATAGCCTTGGTGGTAGAGGTCCGGCGCTGCACCCAAAGTGCTGGAAAGGTTCGTCCACAAATCCCCGTCCGGCGGCATTTACAACCGGCATCCAACCCAAAAACCGCATCGGCGGGCGAGCATGGAGGCAACTTGGCACAGATCATCGGCAGGCAGCATGGTTCGGATACGGGAAGCGCCCACGGCAGGCGCATAGCCGTTTGGGCTCTGGCTGCAACGCTGGCTGCTGGATGTGCGATCGCGGAGCCGACGATCAGTGCTGCGCAGTCTCAGCCGCAATCGCAAACCAAGCCAAAGGGCGAGTCCCACATCACCGAGCAGCAGGCCAAAGAGCTGTTCGCGCTTGTTGATGAGCTGGTCAAGTTCTCATCGGACGAGTCTGGTTTAGCGCTCAAGAATCCAGTAAAGCGCCAGCTGACAACGCGCGACGCGGTCGAGAGTTATCTCTCAAAGAAATTTGATGAAGATCAGGACGCGAAGCGCATGCAACGCGATGAAGTTGTCCTGAAGAAGTTCGGGCTTCTCGATCGCGATTTCGCGCTGAAACCCTTTTTGCTGGCGCTGTTGAAAGAACAGATTGAAGCCTACTACGACTCGAAGACGAAGACGGTAAACATGCTGGACTGGGTTGACGTGAATGAGCAAAAGCCTGTGCTGGCGCATGAACTTACTCACGCTCTGCAAGACCAGCATGCCGACTTGGAAAAATGGGACGATCAAACTCCGGAAGATGTTTCTACAAATTCTTCCGGAGACAATGACCACCTGGCTCGCGATGAGATGGACACTGCGCGGGATGCTGTGGCAGAAGGCCAGGCAACTGCGGTGATGATGAACTACGTGCTAAAGCCCATGGGCAAGAGCCTGGTCAAAGACCCCGAAGTTCTGGGAATTCTGAAAGAGCATATGACGGGCGCCAGCGATTCGCCTGTGATGGCACGAGCGCCGCTGCTGCTTTCTGAGTCGATGCTGTTTCCGTATCGTGAGGGGTTGAGCTTCGAGCAGGATATATGGATGGATCAGGGCCGTGATGCAGCATTCGCGGGCGCTCTCGATCATCCACCATCGTCTACGTGGGAGATCATCAATCCGCGCGTTTACGAAGCCCGCAAGGCTCCGGCAATTCCGCTGATGCCCGATATTCATCCACTGGTAGACAAGATTTATCAGCCGTACGACATTGGGCAGATCGGTCAGCTCGATGTACACATCATGGCGCAGTTGTTTGGCGGCGACAAGGCCGCGCGCAATCTAACGTCTGCATGGAACGGCGGAATGTACTGGGCCGGACAATTGCGCAGCGCTACGGTGGCTGGCAATCAGAAGGCCGCGGGCGACTCGATGGGCGATGCGAATAGCACGAAATCGCTCGCAATCTTTTACTACTCGGCGTGGACAAATGCGGCTTCCGCACGAGCATTCGCAAAGCTCTATTCGGATAGCCTTGGACGGAAATACTCCGGTTTGAAGGAAGACGCTGCTGCTGAAAAATCCGCATCCACCGGGCCGGGAGAGATTGAGCAGGTGTTCACGACAACGGAAGGGCCGGTGGTGATCACGATTCGCGGCCCGCGCTTGTTCATTGCAGAAAGTTTCCCGTTGGATATGGCGCGAAAACTCACGACATTGATTCTGGATGCGCAGGGCACGGGCGAATTAAAGATGGCGAAGAACACCGCGCCGGTCAGTCTTGTTCCCGCAAAGCAGTTGGCTTCGTATTCAGCGCAGGCGCACGCTGAATCAAACGAAACTGGAACGCATGCGAGCTCAAACGGTCCCGCAGGCAGCGCTCTTTCGGGAAGCCTGGTGCGCTTTATGAATAACTGCGGCGTGCTGAAAGCCGCGGTGGACGGAGCTATTGCCGGCATCAAATAGCCGATGCTGTATCGTGATACCGCAGCCAATTTTGGCTGATGCAATTTCAATTGCCAGATGTATTGCCGAAGATGAACACGGAACTCGTCGATAGCGTTCAACGTGCAACTCACTTTGATTTGATTGACCAAACTATCGGGTGGTCATCTCAGCCCGCCGATATCCCTGAACGGGATATCGGCGTAGGAGTATGTCAATGCTCAAGGGATATAGTGTGGCGACCCGGCTGCCAGCCAAGGATTTGAATCGCGCCCGGAAATTCTATTCAGAAAAGCTGGGCATGGAACCCATAGAGCAGAGGCCCGGCGGCCTTCGTTACCGTAGCGGCGACAGCTTCTTCGTCTTGTTCGAATCTGCGGGAGAAGCATCAGGCAACCACACGCAGATGGGCTGGGAAGTTGATGATATCGAAGCAACCGTGGCAGCTCTCAAAACGCGCGGCGTGGTTTTCGAAGAATACAATTTGCCCGGAGTGAATACAGTAAATGGAATCGCCGAAATCGCAGGGAATTACCCTAGCAAGGGAGTCGGTGAGAGAGGCACGTGGTTCAAAGACAGTGAGGGCAACCTTCTCGGCATTGGCCAACCGTTGCGTTGAGTTTGCTTCGCGCCCGGCGCATCCTAATGGGATCGATTGAGTCACTGACTCCTTTGGACGCAATCATGGTCGATCCAGAAGATCCAACGCACGATCCCATGCAAGTTCCGAAGCGACAGAGTTGTAATCGGTCGAGTTGAAGTCAGTGAAAAAGTGGCCCACATCAGTGTAGATATGATCCTCGACAGAGAGACCGGCAGTTTGTGCCCATTCGGCCCAGTTGGCTCTCTATTCAGCAGAAACCAATTGATCAACAGCCGCTATATGGGTTTGCGCCTTGACGCCCGGACCATTTTTTTCGGGATATCAGAAAGTCCATGGAATAAGAGAACGGCCTCGCTCTCGCGGCGATGAGGCTACAAGCTGGCAATTACGCCGGTGCCCATGGAAAAACCCACGAGTATCGTAGAGGCCGAAAGCTTTTCGATTGCCTCCATTGCGCGGCGACAAATTACAGACCAGCCAATCTCAGCCATAATCTGGAATCCTTCCTCCAGCGATTCAGTGCACTTGCCTCCGTACAGGTCGGGCAGCGCAACTTCAAAGCCGCGAGATCGAAATCGTTCCGCCGTATCCAAATCCACCGGGCGGAGGCCGAGAACGGAGTGATAAATCACGATTGATGTCACAGAACTGTTCTTTCCAAGTTGCTTTTGACTAGCTATTCGCGGTCTTTAATCACGGCGTATTCCTCGAGCAGAACAGCCACCAGTACCGCGGTAGGAACCGCTACCATCGCGCCGAGAATGCCTGCCAGCGCTGAGCCGATCAGCAATGACACGAGCACCGCGAGACCGGGGAGATTGAGACGGTTCTGCATGATGCGCGGTATCAGGAACGAATTCTCAATCCATACGTAGATTGCGTAGAAGATCGCAACGCCGATCACGCTTCCCCATGAGGTGAGTGAGGCTGACAAAAGCGCCAAGGCGATCCCTATCGCTCCGCCCAGAACCGGGATGATGTTCAACGCGCCCATTACAACACCAAGAGCATAGGCGTAACGCACCTTGAGCAAGACAAAAGCAATGGTGCTGCACAAACCCAGGATGACCATCAGGCTGCCTTGGCCGACGAGCCATTTGTCCATCCGCAGACGGGCACGTTGCAGAGTCATGTCGAGACGTTCGCGGCCCTCAAGTGGAACGAATGAAATGAACCAGCCATAAGCCTGCCTGCCCTCAAGAATGAAATACACCGTGAGGATCACGCCCATGGCGATATCAAAGAGTGCACTCGCCCAGTTTTTGATGGAAAGCAATATACCCGTAGCGGTGTTGCTGATAAACGTTTGTATCTCCGCGCCTAGGTTGCCGCCGAGAAAATGCTGCAGAAGCGGAATCTTCTGTATGCGATCCATGAGGGCGGGAAGGCGTGTTGGCATTTCACGACCGAATTCCTGCAGATCTCCAATTACCGGCGGAAAAGCAAGATAGCCGAAGCCGATAATTGCGCCTGCCAACAGCAGCAGCAGAAAGAGCACAGCCGACCCCTTGAAAGGACGGAAGCGGCCGATGCGGAAGCCGCTGGTGGCCGAAACCATCGGCGAGAGCACAACCGCGAACAGGCCGCTCACGTAGAGCAGCACCAACTCCTTTCGCAGGAGCCAGGCAACGTAACATGCAAGGGCAAGCGCGAATGCAAAAACGATCCCTCTGCGAACACTTGTCTCAGTTCTTTCAAGATCTATCATCAGTTAGGTTGTCTATTTGTCTCCGTTCAGAATTTGACCTGCGATTGCCCCAAGCAGACCGCTGCCAACGCCTACAGCAGCGGTATTACGCGACGATTCGCCGTGCGGAATGTACTCGTAGATCTTGTGCGCGAGGCGCGAGATCGGCAACGTCTGCAACCAAACTCTGCCGGGACCCTGCAGCACGGCAAGGAACAGGCCGTCACCACCGAAAATCACGTTGCGGATGCCCGGCACCGTGGTGATCTGGAAACCGACTGAAGCCTGGAAGGCGCCGACGTGGCCGGGATGCACCCGAAGCACTTCGCCCGGCGCGAGATCCTTGATGACGAGTTCACCGCTGAGTTCAAGCCATGCAGTTCCCTGCCCGCCCAAGCGTTGCAGCAAGAAACCGTCGCCGCCGAAGATTCCGGCGCCTAGTGACTGTTGAAATCCAACGCCGATAGAGACCTGCGGGGTGGCGCACAAAAACCCATGACGATGCACCATGAACTCCTGCCCCGGCATGACTTCAACGGGCACAATGTGCCCGGGAACTTTAGTGGCGAATGCAACTTCGCCGGGCATGCCGAAGGCGCGATACTCGGTCATGAATATGCTTCCGCCGCCGGCAACACGCTTGAGAATTCCAAACAGACCTCCGCCGCCACCCATCTGTGTATGTGTTGCCATCTGGATGGAAGACGTCATCCAAGAGAGCTCACCGCTCTCAGAAAATACGCTTTCGTTGGGATCGAGCAGTATTTCCAGCACCGGCATCGTGGTGCCTTGAAGTTTCGCCTGCATAGCAAAGCCTCCTGTAAGGCATCAGTGTACCTGCTAACTTAGGCGAAAGGATGCTGGATTCTAAATGAAAATAGAAGCTGGATGAAAAATGTGAAGTGACGGGCGGGCGAACCCTAAACTTCCGCAGCTACGTCCGGGGCCTCGCCGCCCCTGCTCTCACTGCAGGATTTCATGTTCGCTTGCGCCCGCACATTCCTGCCGCCGAGTCGGCAGCAGGTACTTATTACTTCTTGCTTTCGTTGGAGTCGGTTTGAACGTTGTGGGTCTGGGCCATCTTCTGAATTGCCTGAAGGTGCTGTTCAATGATCGGAGCGTCTGCCTGCGCGGTGCGTTGCACGCTGGGATCCTGCGAAGCATCGGCGGCTTGCTTGATGTTTTTCACATCTTTCTCATGAGCCTTAGCGATGGTGCGGATGTACTCCTCGTCAAACTGCTGGCCGGATAGAGATTGGAGTCGCGCAATCTCCTGCTTCATCTTCTTGTCGGGCCCTTTGGGCTGGCCGACATCAAGCCGCTTCGCAAGCGGAGCAAGCTGATCATCGAGGCGTTTGCGATTTTCGACCATCTTCTGTGCAAACTGCTTTACGTCGTCGCTTTGCGATTTTTCCTGGGCCATTTGCCCAAGTTGCACTTCAACTGCGTCGCTCTCGAACATCTGTCTAATGAAGGCCTGATCGGCCATCGATGGCTGCATGCCGGGGCTTCCGCCCGCGTTCGCGCCTGGCATCGGCTGTGACCCTGGATATCCGGGCGCAGTTCCTGGAGTGGGTTGCTGCATTCCGCCGCCACCACCCCCGGGCATTCCGCCGGGATCCTGCGCGATGACAAATGTGCCGGAAAACAGAACTCCCGCAGTAAGAAGCAATATTCTATTTGCTCGCTTTGCAATCATTCGGACTTCCTCCCTTTCCGCCAATCGCGGAAATTGGATTTCGCTCGGCTTCCGCAAACACATAGCAAGATTTCGCTATCCGGGCCGGGACCCTTCCAGCCAACGTACGATGCCGCGCGCGACTTGCGGAGTTGTCCTGCAGGGGGCTTTCGCGTTTCACCCGGTCGGAAGTTCACCAGGCCAGCAGTTCATCTCCTGAGGTTGGCGAAAGAAATGTAACCGGCGGCGGAGATGGCGGCAGCGAATCTGCAAAGCATTGAATGGTCTCCGGACCAGATTGGCGTGCGAGCCCAAGCGCCTGCTCTGCTTCGCGAAGCAAGACGACGGGTGAACGGCCAAGGCTGTTGGCGAGTCCGAAACATGCCGAGAGGCGTATGGCTTCGTGACTGATACGGAACGGCGTGCCGAAGACATCCACGCGCAAACGCTCCGCCAGCATGAGTGCGTTGTGCGTACCGCAACCGGGAAGCACGATCAGAAATTCGTCTTTGCCTAATCGGCCGAGCGCGTCATAGCTGCGCAGCAGTCGCGTGGCTCGTGCGGCGACCTCGCGCAACAGTTCGTCGCAGGCCTCTGCGCCCAGGCGCGAGTTCCAATGGCCGAAATCATCCACGTCAAGCAGCACGATGCAGAGATCACATTTGTGACGCTGCACGCGGTCGGTTTCTCTGAAGAGTATGGAAAGCAGAGCTTCTCGGTTGTACACGCCAGTGAGCCGATCGAGCTGAGCGCTGGCCGCAACCGAGCCGCGCAACGATTCCAGTTCCAGCGCCACACGATGGGAACGCAATGCCATATCGAAGCGAACTCGCCAATAGATGGCCTCGAAAGAGCGAAGGATCACATCATCGATGACGCCTTCCTGCAAGCGATCGGACAATTCTTGAGTTACGTTGTCTGCAACGACGATGATGGGGAATCGCTTTCCCGTTGAATTCGACATCACGAATGCCAATAGCTGCCCGATCTCCATGCCAGGCAAATTTTCATCGAGCACAGCGAGAGTTGGCGCGTCATGCCTGCTCACTGCTGCAAGCGCTGATTCGGCAGAGAGGACTACTTCGACACGTCCACCTACGGCAGCAAGTACTGGCTCGATGGCGGCGAGGAGCACAGGATGAGGTGAAGCGAGCAGAAAAGTGGCAGGGTTTTCGACGAGCATGGAGACTGCCTCCTTAGAGGAAGCATCGGCTCAGATTAGAAAACATTGAGGAGATTAATTAGAGGTCTGCAATCACCGAAGTTCTGCCGAAGGTAATGAAAGGCTCAAAAGCTGACGGCTCCCCGGATCAAAACTTCCGAGCCGGGGAGCCGCATCTTCGATAGGTCACGACATCAGAATCCACAGGTGCAATTAGATGAGATACGGGCTGGTGATTGTGTTTGATGGCAAATACGTGCAGCCCCTGATCTCGCTCCTAGTCTCTCCCGGGGCTGAGCGAATTGGCCAGACGTGACAGGTGGAAGGTACGGGCTTGAGCCCGCACCTTGTGATGGAAATGATCTACTAGGGAGATTTGCTCTAGTCGACGAAATCGACTTTCGGTGCGATGGGGATCACGCCGCGTTCGTGGCCTAGATCAAGCAGTTTGCGAATGGCTTCGCGTCCGTCGGCACCGTAGTCGAGCGTGCGCTCGTTAACATACATGCTTACGAAGCGGCTGGCAGTGCGGGTGTCGAGTTCGCGTGCAAACTGCATGGCGTACTCAAGCGCCTGCTCGCGATGATCGAGTGCGTGTTGAATGCTGTCGCGCAATGCTTTGGAAATAATTTTGTGCTTGTCTGCGCCGAGCGAGCGGCGAATAGCATTGCCGCCGAGCGGAAGGACGAGACCGGTCGTCTCCTGCCACCAGACGCCTAGATCGATTACCTTGTTGAGGCCGTTTGTGCCATAGGTAAGCTGGCCTTCGTGAATGATCAGTCCTGCGTCGTAGGTTCCAGCAAGAATGGCGGGGATGATTTTGTCGAAAGGTACAGTCTCGGTCTTGATCTTCGGATTGAAAATCTTCAACGCAAGGAAAGCCGTCGTCAATTCGCCGGGAACGGCAATCTTCATATTGTCGAGATCGGCAGTCGCAAGCTTGCGGCTCGAAACGATCATGGGACCGTATCCTTCGCCGACACTGCCACCGCAACCCATCAGGGTGTAGTTGTCCTGCACATAAGGATAGGCATGAAAGCTGATGGCGCTTACGTCGTAGAACGCTTCTTCGCGGGCGCGGCGATTGAGCGTTTCGATATCGCAGAGAGTATGTGTGAACTTGTAGCCCGGGACCCGAATCTTATTGGTCGCGAGGCCATAAAACATAAACGCGTCATCGGAGTCCGGGCTATGGGCAATCGAGATATCGATAATGCCGCTGGAAGCGGCTTGTTCCGTCTGTGTGGCCACGAGGCAGTTCCTTTCAGAAGCACTTACAAAAAGCAGATGAAAGCATGTTAGATGCAGCTAACTGTTAATAAGCCGAGAACGCCGCAATCCTGAGGCAATTACGGCAGCGGCGGTGATCTTCAGTAACTCGCCGGGAATAAATGGAAGAACAGCAGAGGCCAGCAGAACCGAGACACTCGCGTGGGTAACTGCATTGAGCCAGAGTGCGCCGCAAGAAAGAATCACGAAAGTGCCGTCGGCTGCGCTAAAGGCCGCTCCGGCAACACCGCGTTGAATGCGGTGCCACAGAAACGCGATGAGTGCGGCGACCATGGGATACGACATCAGGTATCCGCCCGTCGGTCCGAGGAGATGAGCCAATCCAGGCATTGCAGGTGTTGGGGCAAACACCGGCAGGCCAAATGCGCCTTCTGCAAGGTAAGCAAGCATGGTTCCCGCAGCCAGCTGCGGAGACAACAACAGCGCGAGCAGCAGAACAGCAAACGTCTGCAGACTGAGCGGAACCGGCGTGAAGTAGAGCGGAAGTGAGATATGGGCGCAGATGGCGAGCAGTGCACTGCCGGCTAGCACTATGCCAACGTTGCGAACCCAGGCTGCCGGCCTGTTGACAACGCCAGGCGTAACAACGCCAGGCGCAATCGATACTGAAAGTTCCTTGCTCAAGTGAATTCCTCCCCAGGTATCGCGATTCATTCCAAATCCCGACTCACTTCAAATCTTTGCATTACTCGCCTGCTTCTCACAGCGGGAAACACATTTAAATATGGTTCAACACTCGGGATTAGCGTTCCAAATCCGTTTCATGGACTTCGATCGACGCAGATTTCTCCTGTCGTAACGTCTTTCTATGGAGCCAGATGTGGCGTGCTGCGGCTCCGGCCGCGAAAAGCAGCGCCCCCAGGGATACGAGTAGGCCGATGAGTAACCAGCGCATAGTTGCGAACCAACCAAGAATATCAGACGGCTTGCCAAGGCATGTGCGAATGGATGAACGCTGGTCTCCTGAGCATTTGGAGCAAATCTAAGCCAAACGTATTGAAACGGGGCTATGATAAAGACGCTTTGGATCGCCGGGTTTTGTAACAGGTCTCCGGCGCCTCAAGCGCTTCATTGGGGCCAATTGCGTCGGCCTGGACTCTGCGGGATTGGGGGTTCAATATGTTGACTCCAACCGGGCAGCTGGGACCGAGCGCCAAAACAGTACCTGCGCTGTGCCGCAGAAAGGGGAATTCCCCATGAGAAATCACCTCGCATTTCAGCTTGCGTTGGCAGGCATGTTGCTTTCGTCCGCCTCCACATTCGGCGAAAGTAAGACAGCCCAACCGGTCATTCACCCCCAGATTGTCCGCGTGAGTCTTGTTGACGGAGATGTACGCATAGCGCGCGACCAGCAACAGGGACAAGCAAGAAACGCGGATTGGGAAAAGGCTGTGTCTGGATTGCCGCTCGAATCTGGATTCACGCTTGCTACCGGTGACGGTCGCGCGGTGATTGAGTTGCAGGATGCCTCAACGGTTTACCTGGGACCAAATTCGGTCCTGGTGCTTACTGATCTGACCAGCTATGGCACCATTCCGAATACAGAGATGGGTCTGCTGACCGGCACGGTCACGCTACACGTTCACCCGGCCTTCGAGGGAGAGCAGTTTGTGCTGCGCGCACCGACTGACACAATGGTGGTGAAATATCCGAATCGCAACGATGTTCGTGTTTCGGCTTACATGGATGCGATCGGTTTAACGACGCTGGCGAACGGCACATTGTTGCCCGGAAAGTCCGGCGGTGAGACTACAGCAGCCGCAGGGGAAACCTTGTATTACCGCGCTGGAAAGCCGGCAAAGGTTGCCGACAAAGGCGATGAAATTGCCATGTCGAACTGGGATAAGTGGGTGGCCGAAAAATATACAGAGCGCATTGTGGCGTATTCGACAGTTCTGAAAGAGTCTGGCCTGAAGACTTTGGTTCCGGGTCTTGACTCATTACAGGGCAAAGGAAGGTTTGTTGATTGCGGCGAGTACGGCAAGTGCTGGGAGCCGCCTGCGCCCACTGAAGCTGAGTTACAGGCACAAGCTCAATCGAACGGCGAACCAAACGGCAAGCCGGGAGCTGCAGCTCTGACGACTTCAAACGACAGCAACACCTCGGGCGGCTCATCGGCGCAGACCACGGTCATCCGTAAAACATCTGTAGCGCAGGGGGGCACTAATGCCGGTTCCGGTATGGGCATC
>Ga0157374_10003787_pt1 | contig 12726 bp, 6 predicted proteins | sample M25metaG_FD_115308 | JGI IMG/M metagenome (GOLD analysis project Ga0157374, IMG submission 115308) | Miscanthus rhizosphere microbial communities from Kellogg Biological Station, Michigan, USA - M2-5 metaG | ecosystem: Host-associated > Plants > Roots > Rhizosphere > Soil | place: USA: Michigan...
ATTGCGGCAATGCCCAGGCCCTCGAGGTGGCGGAGAAGATAGCGCAATGGACCGCGGGTTATACCCAATCAATGAGTTATGAGCACATGCAGCGCGTGCTTGGAACCGAATACGGCGGCATGGCAGAAAGCTTGTGCAACCTGTATGCCCTGACTGGAAAGCAACAGTATTTGGAAGTAGCGCAGCGCTTCGACAAGAAGATATTTTTCGATCCGCTGGCGGCGCATCGGGACGAACTGAAGGGACTGCACGTCAACACTCATATCCCACAGGTGATCGCCGCGGCCCGCTACTACGAACTGACTGGCGACCAGCGCCATCGCGACATTGCCGAATATTTCTTCGATGAAGTCGTAAGCGAGCGCTCCTACTGCACCGGGGGCACCAGCAATGGCGAGTCCTGGAACACCGATCCCGGAAAACTTTCGACTGAGCTCAGCACCAATACCACCGAGTGCTGCTGCGCTTACAACATGATGAAACTGGCCCGACACTTGTTCGGCTGGTCGGCCGACCCCCGCCTGATGGATTACTACGAGCGGGCCATGTTCAATCATCGCCTGGGAACGATCAATCCTGAAGACGGCACCATGATGTACTACCTGCCCCTGGCTTCAGGCTATTGGAAAACTTTCGGCAAACCGTTTGATTCGCTATGGTGCTGCACCGGCACTGGGTCCGAGGAATACGGCAAGCTGACCGACACAATCTATTTTCACGATGACGACGCGCTGTATGTGAACCTGTTTGTGGATTCGCAACTGGAATGGCCGGAAAAGGGGCTGCGGCTAAAGCAGGGAACACGCTTCCCGGAGCAAGATTCAACCTCACTCATTATTTCCGTAAAAAGTCCGCTACAGATGACGATCAACGTGCGCGTTCCGTACTGGGTTCGTGGCGGCAGCGTAAAGATCAATGGCACTCCACTGAATGCGTTTGCCAGCCCGAGCAGTTATCTCCGCATCAACCGGGTATGGAAAAGCGGGGACACGATCGATCTCAACCTTCCGATGGACTTACACGTTTCGCCCATGCCCGATAATCAACAAATCCAGGCGATGATGTATGGACCGTTAGTGCTGGCGGGAAGGTTCGACCCGGTCACCAAAGAGATGACATACAGCGGCGACTATGAGCCCAAGCCAACCGATCCGGCCAAGGTGCCGGACATCGCCGCCGACCCTGCCCATCCCACGGGCTGGGTAGAACCGGACGCAAAGCAGCCATTGACTTTTAAAGCTGTTGGACAGACCCAAACCTTCACCCTGGTGCCGTTATACAAAGTGATTCATGAACGCTACGCGGTCTATTGGAGGGTCGACAAGAAGAGCACCTAACTTGCGCCCGTACGCTCCAAGGTTATCAGGTCGAGAATTTTCAGGAGACTCCTAGATGAGCATCCGCTTCTTTTGTATTTGCGGCCTTGCGGTTCTTGTCGCGATCATCGCCTGTCTATCCTCGAATCTGTTGACAGCCCAAAAGACGGAAGCGGACGGAATGGTTGCGAATATCGAGGGCCGGCGGGTCCAATTACTTGCTCTGTTCGATGAAGAATGGCAGTACGAACTCCGCATCAACCCGGAGATGGCAACAGGACTGGGCGACAACCGCTATAACGATCGGCTCGACGACCATTCGCCCGAGTTTTACCAGTCGGACGTGGAGGCAAGACGCAAATTTCTCGCCTCCGTCGAGGCCATTAATCCCGCAGGACTTTCCGCCCAGGATTCACTCAGCAGGGAGTTGATGATTCGGGATCTGCGTCAGGATATTGAAGGAGCGCGTTTCAAACCGTGGGAAATGCCAGTAAATCAGATGCTCGGTCCACATCTGGAACCTATCGAGCTGATGAATTTGACTCCGTTCAACAGCGTTAAGGATTACGACGACTACATTTCGCGATTGCACCAGATCCCCAAGATGCTCGAGCAGGTGACCGGCAACATGCGGCAGGGGATGAAAGATCGCTTAATGCAGCCTCGCTACCTGCTGGAAAAAGTGGTGGAGCAAGCGCAGGAGATTTCCGATCAGAAGGCCGAGAGCAGTCCCTTCGCCAAGCCGGTGAACAAGTTTCCTGCCGGGATTTCTGATGCTGATCAAAAGCGATTGCGATCAGCTGTGCTGTCCGCGGTCCAGGACGAGGTTCTGCCGACGTACAAGCGCTTCACCGTATTTGTGCGCGACGACTACGCGCCCCATGGCCGCGCTGAGCCCGGACTCTGGGCCCCGCCCGATGGAGCGGAACGGTATCGCTACCAGATCCGGCGCATGACGACGACCGACCTGAGCCCCGAGGAAATTCACCAGATCGGGCTCAAGCAACTAGCTGAGACTGAAGCTGAGATGCTGGTGCTGGGCCGGAAGCTCGGCTTCAATGACCTGGCCAGTCTGAATGAACACATCAAGAGCGATCGCAAATTCTACGCGGCCTCGGGTGAGCAGGTGCTGCAGCTGTATACCCAATACACGCGTCAGATGGAGAAGCAACTGCCCAAACTCTTTGGGCGCCTGCCGCAGAACAAACTTGACGTCATTCCGATGGATCCGTTTCGCTCGAAGAATGCGGTTCCGGCTGATTACAGTCCCGGGGCGTCGGACGGTTCTCGTCCGGGACATATTAATGTGAACGAGTGGGATCCGGAGCATCGGCTGAGGTTGAATATTGAAGCCATCGCTTACCACGAGGGTGTGCCCGGACATCATTTGCAAATTTCTATCGCTCAGGAACTGAAAGATTTGCCGCGCTTTCGGCAGAACGGAGGTTACACGGCGTTCGTCGAGGGCTGGGCGCTCTACTCGGAACGGCTTGGAAAGGAAATCGGATTCTACGAAGACCCGTACAGCGACTACGGCCGGCTGGAAAATGAGATGTGGCGCGATATCCGGCTGGTGATTGATACCGGCGTGCACGAGAAACATTGGTCGAGAGAGCAGATGGTGGAATATTTTCATCGCTACACCGCCATGGACGAACCCAATGTGCAAAGCGAGGTAGACCGCTATATTGCGTGGCCCGGACAAGCTTTGGCGTACAAACTGGGGCAACTAGAAATCCTGCGGCTGCGCGAAGAAGGGCGACAGAAACTAGGCCGTAAATTCGATCTGCGCGCATTTCATGACGAAGTCGTCGGCAGCGGTCCACTGCCGTTAGGCGTCCTGCACTCCCATGTCGAGGCTTGGATTGCAGATCAGGGGCGCGCCGCCAGCCGCGGCGCGAACTAGACAGCCGGCGAGATTTCAAAATTCTACGTAGCCAGGAGCACCCGTGACTCTTCCACGCTGCTGTGTGCTTGCGCTGTTTTTTTTTGCCACCTTTGGCGGACTTGCCCCGCGGGCGCAAACCGTCCCCTACCACCAGACTGATTTTCCGCCGGAAGAATTTAAGGCGCGATGGTCGGCGGTCTTTGACAAGATCGGCGACCAAGCAGTTGCGGTCCTGCCTGGCGCTTCTCAGACTAACGGTTTTATTTTTCCGCGTCAGAGCAACGATTTTTACTATCTCTGCGGCGTCGAAACTCCCCAGTCTTACTTGTTGCTGGATGGCCGGAAACGCCGGGTCACTCTGTATCTTCCGCCGCGCAATCCCCGCCTCGAATCGGCGGAGGGCAAGGTACTCTCTGCCGACGATGTCGATCTGGCAAAGAGTCTGACGGGAGCGGACGAGGTCCTGAGCACGGACGCCATGCGCAGCGACTGGCTTCGTTCCCCTGAGGGTGTGGGACCGCAGGTCATCTATATGCCATTTGCCCCGGGCGAAGGTGCCGGCCAGAGTCGCTACGAATTGAAAGCGGCAAATGCCGGCATCGCCTCCGACTACTGGGATGGCCGCATTCCCCGGGAAGCGCAATTGATTGAACTTCTGCGGACCCGCTTCTGGCGCAGCGAAATACGGGACCTCACGCCTGTCTTGGACGAAATGCGGAGCGTCAAGAGCGCACGCGAGATCGAATTACTCCGGAGGGCGGCACAAATCGCGGGCATGGGAATCCTCGAAGCCATACGCAGCACTCGTCCGGGAGTTTACGAATACCAATTGGACGCGGCAGCGCGTTACATCTTCCTGGTGAATGGCGCGCGGCTAGAAGGCTATCGTTCGATCGTCGCTGCCGGAAACGAGAATATCTGGAACATGCACTATTACCGCAACGGCGGCCGGCTGACCAAAGATGATCTGGTGCTGCTGGACTATGCGCCCGACTATCACAACTACGTCAGTGACATTACCCGCATATGGCCGGCTGGCGGCAAGTATTCGCCGGTGGAGCGCGAACTTCTCGGCTTCGTGTTGGCCTATCGCAACACCGTCATGCAGCGCATTCGCCCCGGTCTCACTGCTGCCCAAATTCAGCAGGATGCGAAAGCGGCCATGGAGCCGGTTTTCGCGCGTACCAAATTTTCCAAGCCCATCTATGAACAGGCCGCGCACAAATTGGTGGATAGTGGCGGCGGTATCTTCTCCCACCCGGTTGGCATGGCGGTGCATGACGATGGTGATTACGCCAATGGGCCGCTCAAGCCAGGGCAGGTTTTCTCGATTGATCCCCAACTGCGAGTGCCCGAGGAAAATCGTTATCTGCGTTACGAAGATGTGATCGTCATCACGCCCCAGGGCTACGAGAATTTCACCGGATTTCTTCCCACCGAGCTTGATGATATCGAGAAGCTCGTGGGCCAGGGCGGAATTCTGCAAAAGGTTCCGGGGGGCGGTCCGACTTCCCGGTAAACAACCCAGACACTCCCCAATAATGCGGTCGAAAGCATGGAGAGAAAATGAAAAAGACTCGCGCCGTTCCGGCAAAGTTGTTCCTGTGTCTGCTGGCCTTGATGCTGATTCCGACGTCGAATCTGGGATGTTCTGCCCAGAAAAAGGGGCCGATGCTCGATCAGGGAACGGTTGACCTTGACACTCCAGACTTTACCCTGACCCTGGTGCGTTCTTCGCAGACCGTCGCGGCCCTCAAGCCCAAAGGCGCGGACGGGTTCGATTTCACTCCTGGTGATCTTCTCAACGATCGGTCCAAGGATGGGTACGTTCACCTGGGCGACCTCGAGTTGAGACTGCGTTCGGGCAATTCCGGCGCCTGGAAGAACTACTCGACTGCCGCGGCCCGCAAACCTGTGACCGCGAATCCGGCCTCCGCAGACACGCTGGCGTCCGCCGACCTCACTCCCACACTGGCTTCCGACTTTCCCCTTCAGATCACGCGCGACTGGGTCTTGGATGGAGGCAAGCTGGTTCTCCGGTTCGCTCTCAAAAATAAAACGTCCGAGACCATCCAGGTCGGGTCGCTGGGCGTTCCGATGATTTTCAACAACGTGCTGAACAATCGCTCGCTGGAGGAAGCCCACGCGAAATGTTCTTTTTATGATCCCTACATTGGCGAGGATGCGGGATATCTCCAAGTCACGCGGCTCAGTGGTCATGGACCCGCGCTGCTGGTCGTTCCCGATGGAAAGACTCCCTTCGAAGCCTACAACCCGATACTCGACAAACGCGATTCCTGGGGCGCTGCTCCGGTGTTCACCGATCCCACGCCGCGCGGCATCACCTTTGAAGGTTTTTACGAGTGGATGGTAAGCAGTCAAGCTTATGCCGAAAATGAGTGGAAAAATGCGAAGCCCTGGAATTCTCCGACCTCACTGAACCTTGCTCCGGGGGAGACAAAAACCTATGGCGTGAAATTTCTGGTCTCGCCTACGATTCGTGACATTGAGAAGACACTTGCCGCCAACCACCGGCCCGTCGCCGTCGGAATCCCGGGCTATGTTGTGCCGACGGACATGGATGCGCGTCTGTTTCTGAATTACCCGTCCAGCGTGAAGTCGATCACCGCCGAACCCAGCGGAGCGCTTGTGGCCAGCACCGACATATCTGCCGGCAACTGGAAGGCGTACACGGTGAAAGGCAAGACCTGGGGACGCTCGCGCCTGACCATTACTTATGAAGATGGCCTGGTACAGACCATCCACTATTTTGTGACCAAGCCCGAAGCCCAGATAGTCGCTGACATGGGCCACTTCCTCACCGCCCGGCAGTGGTATGACGATCCCAAAGATCCATTTCACCGTGCGCCGTCGGTGATGACTTACAACCGTGAGACCAACCAGATCGTGATGCAAGACAGCCGCGCATGGATTGCAGGATTGGGCGACGAAGGCGGTGGCGGGGCCTGGATCTCGGCCATGATGAAGGAACTGGTTGAGCCCGACAAAGCCGAACTCGACAAGCTGATGCAGTTCGTCGACGGGGTACTCTGGGGCGGTCTGCAACATAAAGATGGGCCGAGTCTCTACGGTGTGAGGAAGAGTCTGTTCTACTATCAGCCCGACCAAATGCCGGCCGGCTACTATCGCAGCGATTTCGATTGGTCCACCTGGACCAGTTGGGACAAGAAGCATTCCGAACGAGTCGACCGTTCTTACGATTATCCGCACGTGGCTGCGGCGTACTGGGTGCTCTATCGTTTGTCGCGGAACCATCGCGGCTTGGTTACGAATCACCCGTGGGACTGGTATCTCCAGCACGCCTACGAGACGTCGGTAGCCATGACCAAGTACGCTGGAGAGTATGCGATGTTCGGTCAGATGGAGGGCACCATCTTTCTTCAGATCATGGACGATCTTCGACATGAAGGAATGAATAGGGAATCTGACGATCTCGAAGCAAAGATGCGAACCCGCGCCGACCGCTGGAATAAGGAAGCGTATCCATTCGGCAGCGAAATGCCCTGGGATTCGACCGGTCAGGAAGAGGTCTATGCATGGACGAAACACTTCGGCTATCAGGACAAAGCCAAAGTGACCCTGAATGCCATCCTCGGCTACGATCCGACGGTGCCACACTGGGGTTACAACGGAAGTGCCCGCCGTTATTGGGATTTTATTTTCGCCGCCCAGGACAAGCGGCTGGAACGTCAACTGCATCACTACGGCTCAAGCCTGAACGCCATTCCCGTGCTGGCTGAATATCGCGAACACCCGGATGACTTGTACCTGTTGCGAGTGGGATACGGCGGGACCATGGGGCCGCTGACCGACATCGACCAGGAAGGATTCGCCTCGGCTGCGTTCCATGGCTTTCCCGATATGCTGCGGCACGATCCGATCACCGGCGACTACGGCCCGAACTTTTTCGGACACGCCTGGAACACCGCTACTTATATTGTTCATCAACCCGATTTCGGATGGGTGGCATTCGGCGGCAATACCAGGGTCAAGCGCGATACGGTGCTAGTCACGCCTCTCGATTCCTACCGCTCGCGGGTTTACGTAGCTTCGCTGGGTCTGTGGCTGACCCTTGATGCCGGCACCTTTGAGGGTGTGGAGGTGAATTCCAAGAGTGGCGCGGTCCGCGTAGGGCTTAGCGGCGCCACGCCTTTCACGCCAGTTGCTCGCCTGCGAGTGGAGCAGCCGGCCAAGTTGCCGGGAGTAGGAGTCTACCACCTGGCGGCGACCTTTAAATCAGAGCGCGATGCGTATGGGGTTCCCCTGAAGAAAGCAACGACCTGGATCGATCTCACCAGCAAGCAGTAGAAAGATGTTGATGTGAATCGCTCCTCACAGCTTGGTCCAGCACCACTCCTTCGAATACGGGACGCGGCTCATGCGATAGCCCGACTTCGCACCGGTGACAACTGTGTCGCTCCAGTTGAAGCCGCAACCATTCTCCGGATCGAACCATTCGGAAACGATCCGTCGTCTTTGCAATCGAAGTAGGTCTTGCCGCTGCCGAACCACCCGCTGCGGACCAGGTCGCGGTCGAGTGCCGGATACATGAACCAGGGGTCGGCATCGTCGTGATTCATGAAGGTGGCTTCGGGACGCTCGGCCGTAGTGTGCCAGTAGCCGGTGAGGTAGGTGGTGTTCAGCGGGTTACGAACCAGAAATGCGTTCACGCCGAGTTCGGAGAGTTTATTCTTGAAGCGTCGCACCGTCTGCTTGTTCCACTCCAGGGTCAGGCGGTCATCGGTGGCAGGGGCGGGCGGTCCTTCTTCGCCGGGCGTGGGCTTGACGAGCAGGGCTTCACTCTTGCCGCTCGCTTGCTGGCGAAGGGCGTCGAACATTGAGGAAGTTGAAGTCTGGGCGGCAGCAACCTGGTCAACGCGCGCCAGGAATCCAGCCCCTAGAAATCCCAGAGTGCTTTTTTGTGCGAAATCCCGAAGGCTGGTCTTCACGTGGCCTCCAGTGTCCCAGGAGTGCGCCCTGGGTGGTGCCTTGGGAGACGAGAATCGTCTCTTTCGTCCCTGCGGGGCTTAAATCGTGCTTGCTCAGACCCTGCCTGGGCTTTACTCTTCCGCCCCTTCGGGGCTCGACTCTACTTGGGACAACAACCCGGTTTTAAAGCGCACGACGCCCAAGTGCATCACGGTTTGGGGCCAACTCCGCGCAGGTGGAACGCAAAGAACCGGTCAACTCGGTTCCACGCATCACGCAGAACGTGCTCGCGGCTGAAGTAATGGAACTCGCCGGGATAGATCCTGAACTGGACGAGCTCACCTTTGTTCTTCTTCAACGCCTCATCCATCAGCCACACCGACTGCAGGAATGGCACATTCACGTCGGACGTACCGTGCAGAACGAGCAACGGCCGCGCCAGTTGATCAATATGCGAGATCGGCGACGCGTTAGCGTAAACCTTGGGATTCTCGGCGGGCGTGCCCATGCGGCCTTCGGTCCAGTCATTGTTATAAGGATCGTGGTAGTACATGACGTAGTCCGCCACGCCCGCGACATCTACGGCCGCGCGAAACAACGTGGGTTGGTCGGTCACGGCAATCAGCGTGAAGAAGCCGCCGTAACTCAATCCCCAGATTCCGATGCGCTCGCTATCGACATAGGGAAGCGTCTTCAAATAGTTTGCGCCCATCCAGGCATCCTTGGCGTCGTTGCCGCCGACATCCATGTAGACGCCGTTACGCCAGTCTCTGCCGTAGCCGATACTGCCGCGATAGTCGGGAGCAAAAACCACGTACCCTTGCTGCAATAAATACTGGTGATAGCTGTAGTAGACGGCGTAATTGCGCTGAATGTGCCACCCGTCGTAGCTCTGGTTGATGCCGTCGCCGTGGACCCAGATGATGGCCGGGTGCGTCTTGCTGCGGTCGAGATTTTTGGGCACAAAGAGCCAGCCGGGCACTAGTTTACCGTCCGGACCGGGATAGGTCACGAACTGCGGTTCGACGAATGCGAAGTGATCGATCTCAGCGGGCATGGAATTCGTGAGCCGCACCGGCTTGGCTCCCGCCGTCGCTTCGGCGACAACAAGGTCGGCGGAATTTTGCGTGTCGGTGTGCTGGTAGACGAGCCGTTTGTCGTCGGGAGACCAAGACGGCGCGACGTTCGTACCGCGGCCGGTCGTCACGTAGGTGATGCTGGCGTGTGCGGGATTGCTGCCGATCGCGGCGATGCCCACTCGGCGATCCCCGGCATGATCCGGTTCGTTGGCATCGAATGCAATCCGCGTGCTGTCGTGCGACCAGGTCGGGCGCCACGCCTCGAAATGCCCTTTCGTGATTTGCACGGCATTGCCGCCCGCAGCCGGAATCACGTATAGGTGATCCCAGCCATCCAGATCGGTAAGGAAGGAAACCCATTTGCCATCGGGAGAGGGCTTGGGCTTGGCTTCCGCTTCCCAATCAGGGAGGCTCCAGAACTTGTCTTCTTTGTCTTCGTGGATGGCCTGGGGTGCGCCCCCGCTGGCGCGGGCCACAAAGATCGTGCGCGTTTTGAAGGCGTTCGATTGACGGTCGTAAGTCAGGTGCGCGGAGTCTGTCCACGCCAAGCCGTTGTATTCACCTTTCGTGTCGATCGCCGTGGGCTTGCCTCCGGCAGCCGGAACAACATAAAGCTGGCCCGGGGCGTATTCGAAAACGGCGTAGATGAGCTTCTCGCCAGAATAGGACGGCGATTCGTCGTGGCGAATGATCTTGCTGCCCCCGATGTAGGCGATCTGAGAGCCATCCGGAGACCACCGCAGGCTGAAAATGCTCTCATCGTCGTGAGCGATTTTGGATTCGGCACCGTCGCTCATTGAACGAATGATCAGGTCGCCGCCATGCTGAGCTTCACCGGCGCTTCCGGCACGGACGAAGGCCAGCCGATTGCCATCGGGGGATAGGGAGAACTCCACCTCGGCAGCCGACGTGGTCCAGACCGCCCGCGCGCCTCCACCATTGGCGGCGACCTGCCACAAATCGGCGCGTCGAGAAAAATAGACGGTGCTGCCATCCTTACTCCAGAAGACGTCGCTGACTTTGCCGTCGGGGAAGGAAGTGAGCGCGACCGGAGCGCCGCTGCCGTCGGCATTCACCAGATACAGATTCACGATGTCGGCGCGGTCCCAAAGAAAAGCGATGCGTTTGCCATCTGGCGACCAGACCGGGTTTGACGGATGCTTAATGTTAATCAGGTTTTCAATGGTGAGAGGATGTGTGCTTGTGATCTCGGCCGTACTCATTGCGGCGCACAGCAAGAACGCCAACATGGCGCACCCATGCCAAAGTCGCAATCTCAACATCACGCCTCCAAAGAATGAAAAAGGCCGGATGGAATCGAAGCCTTCGCCTTACGCTGACCGGCCGCAACCAAAGCCGCAACCGCTGGAAATTCACGCGAAGACCAAACCTCGCCAGGAAAGGATTAACCGGGTTGGCCAGGGACTAGTAATTCGAACTCGCGCGCAGCGCATAATCGATCGTCCAGGTAAATTCCGCACATTCTCCGGACTACTTTGCGTTGGGCAATGCATAAGCACCCACTGGTTGCGAGCGTGTGCGCAGCGCGTCCCGAATAATTTTTCGCGCTTGCTCCAGCTCTTGACCGACCAGTTCCAAACGCGGCGGACGTACCCGGGCGTTGCCCATCCCCACCTCAGCTTGCACCAGCTTGATGAGCTGCACGAAGTTGTAAACCGTATCCATGCGAAGCAGGGGAAGGAACCAGCGGTACAGCTCGAAAGCTTTGTCAGCCTCTCCCTGAATTCCAAGGTTCAGGAGATCGACGGATTCGCGAGGAAGCGCGTTGGTCAAGCCGGCAACCCAGCCGGTAGCGCCCACGCCGATGGCCTCGAGGATGGCGTCGTCCACTCCGACAGAAATCTCCAGCCGGCGATCGACCAAAGCTCGGATCGCCGAAACCCGCCGGGCATCCGTGCTCGATTCTTTTACAGCTTCGAAGTTCTCATATTCCGCCGCTAGTTCGCTGATTTGTTCCGGCAAAAAGTCGGTGCCGTAGGCGATCGGATTGTTGTACAACATGCAGGGCAGCGACGTAGCCTGGAACACCGCCGCCATGTGAGTTTTCATTTCCCGCCAGTCGCCCTTGTACACGTAGGGAGGCAATACCATCAAGCCTTCGCAACCTCGGTCGACCGCCGCTTTCGCGAGTGCCACGGCTTCCCAAGTCGTCAAGGCTGAAATGGAAGCGATCACCGGTCCGCGACCCTTGACCGCACGAACGCAGGTCTGCAAGAGATCCAGCTTCTCGTCGAATGATAGGGTCGCACCTTCTCCCAGAGATCCCAATGCGACGATGCCGGAACAGCCATTGTCCAGCAGCCAGCGGCAATGTTCCGTCATGAAGCCGTGGTCGATGCGAAGATCTTCGGTGAAGCATGTTGTTATGGCAGGCATCACGCCTTTCCAACTCATTGGTACCCTCCTGTAGTCTCTTGGTGCTCCAGTTCCGGGCCGCTCACCGCCATCGCCAGGCTTTCCACGCGAACGGGAAAGATGGGAGGCCGCACCGAATCCGAGTTCCACTTGAAAAGAAATCGAGTAGCAGGGCTGCACAGGCGGCCCTGGCAAGACCCCATGCCGCAGCGCGTCTGCAACTTGGCGGCGCGCCGGTCCGGATATGAGCGCAGACGGGAAAGGGGCACGTCTTCGCACCGGCAAACCACGGTCTCAGCGGAAGCCAAATCGCGCAACTCAGGGCGCAATTGGAAACTGTTCTCAAGCGCCGCCGCAAATTTCTTCAGCTTGCTTCGTTCCGCAAAAAGTTCGCGGGCTTGTGTCGAACGCCCGCCCGAGGCCAAACCCGCAATTTGACCTTCCATCAGAGCCAGTTCAACCCCGCCGATTCCCGTGGGTTCGCCGGCGCAGAATACTCCGTGGACGGTCGTCTGCTGAAATTCGTCGACGCGCACGTAACCGCCCTCGATCTGACACCCTGCGAGAGCTGCGAGTTCGGTGTTGGGCACAAGATGAAAACCGCAAGCCAGGTAATCGCAAGCCAGAGTGGTAGCCTTGCCCCGGCGCAAGATCGTGACCCCCTCGAGCATTTCCTTTCCGTGCGCCGCAACCGGCCAACTGCTGCTCGCGAATGGCACTCCCGACAGTTCCTTCCTTAACTGCAGAGCTTGAATCATCTTCGAGGGTTGAGCCGCCAGCGCAAGACCAAAGCGCGCCAGGCTGCTCCAGGAGGTTTGCTCGCAGAGTATCAGAATTTCCGCGCCATACTTGCGCAAGCTGGCCGCGACCGCAAGCAACAGAGGCCCGCTGCCGGCCACCACCACGCGTTTTCCGCGAATGGAAAGGCCGCCCTTCACAATCGCCTGCAGGCCGCCTGCACCCATGACATTGGGCAGAGTCCACCCGGGAAACGGAAGAAATCTTTCTCGTGCACCCGTAGCCAGAATCAGTTTGTCGTAACGCAGTTCGCAAACCTCGTCTCTCGTTTCCCCTAGCAGTACGCCTGTTTCCGGCTGGTGAAAGATGCGAACGCCGC
>Ga0157374_10003788_pt1 | contig 12722 bp, 13 predicted proteins | sample M25metaG_FD_115308 | JGI IMG/M metagenome (GOLD analysis project Ga0157374, IMG submission 115308) | Miscanthus rhizosphere microbial communities from Kellogg Biological Station, Michigan, USA - M2-5 metaG | ecosystem: Host-associated > Plants > Roots > Rhizosphere > Soil | place: USA: Michigan...
CTCCGGCGGCGATCGCGGCGCGGTTCACCCGCCCGCCCTTGACCCAGGCGCCGGCCAGCAGCACGCCGGCGAGGAAGACCGCGGCGACCGGGCTGGCGAGTGCGCAGGCGGCCGCGGCGAGGATCGTCAGCGCCGTGCGGCCTGTCTGCAGACAGCGCAGCGAGGCGAGCCCGAGAGCGACGCCGAGCGCGAAGGTGAGCTGGCCGTCGGCGAGCAGGGTGACCACGCCGGCGCCGAACCAGAGCGTCGCCCAGCGGGCGGGCTCGCCCCAGCGATCGCGGACGAGGCGGTCGAATAGGTAGGAGGAGGCGAGGACCGAGAGCACGCCGACGACCTGCACCCCGAGCAGCGAGGCCAACGGCGGAAAGAGAAAGCTGTAGGTGAGCGTGTAGTGGCCGCCGTACCAGCTGCCGTTCCAGATCGCCAGGCCAGCGTGCTGGAAGAGCTCGGCACGGAAGACCTGGGCGGCGAGGTCGCCGACCTGCGGGTTCCAGGCCAGCATCGCGGCGGCGAGCAGGGCGCTGAGGGCGACGGCCGGAAGCCAGTCTGGTCGGAGGGCCTTGGACTGGACCATGGGTCGGCGCCAAGGATAAAGCGGCGCCGTGCAACGATTTCGGGGATGAGCGCCGAACTCCTTGTGGTCCGCTGCGGCCTGGTCCCCTATGACGAGGCCGTTGTCGCCCAGCGTTGGCTGCGCGACGCGCGCCAGGACGGCTCGATCCCCGACGTGCTGCTGCTGCTCGAGCATCCACCGGTCTACACCCGCGGTCGTCGCTCCAACCCGGAGGAGTTGCCGATGGCGACCGAGTGGTACGGGCTGCAGGGGATCGAGGTGCGCGACACCGACCGCGGCGGCCAGGTCACCTACCACGGACCGGGCCAGCTCGTCGCCTACCCGATCGTCGACCTGCAGCCCTACGGCGACGACGTCCACGAGTACGTGCGGCGCCTCGAGCAGGTGGCGATCCGCTCGCTCGCCGAGTACGAGGTCGAAGCGGGGACGATCGAGGGCCTCACCGGGGTTTGGACCGAGGGCGAGCGCCCCGGCACCGCGGCGGGGTCACTGGAGGCGCGCAAGATCGGTTCGATCGGGGTCCACATCAGCCACGGGATCACCACGCACGGGCTGGCGATCAACGTCAGCAACGACCTCAAGCCGTTCGAGTGGATCGTGCCCTGCGGGATCGAGGGCTGCCAGGTCACCTCGCTCAGCCGCGAGACCGGCTTAGAGCAGGATCTCGGCGCCTTCGCCACCGCGGTCATCGACAACTTCACCGACGTCTGCGACCGGGTGCCGGTGGCGACCTCCCCCAATGCCCTGGGACTCGACAACGCTAGGCTCGGAGTCGCATGAGCGAACCGACCGTCGACCCCGCCGAGCGCCTCCACGTCACCCGCTCCCGCGCCAAGCCGGGCGGGACCGCCGCGGAGACCGGCGACACCGTCCCCTTCCGCCGCGCCCGCAAGCCGCCCTGGCTGAAGGTGCCGGCGCCGGGCGGGCCGACCTACCGGCGGCTGAAGTCGATGATCGGCTCCGACAACCTGCACACGGTCTGCGAGGAGGCCAACTGCCCCAACGTCGGCGAGTGCTGGGAGCGTGGCACGGCGACCTTCATGATCCTCGGCGACGTCTGCACCCGCCGCTGCGGCTTCTGCAACGTGAAGACGGGCGTGCCGACCTGGAACGACCCGCTGGAGCCGCTGCGCGTCGCCAACCAGGTGAAGAAGATGGGGCTGCGCCACGCCGTCGTCACCTCGGTCGACCGCGACGACCTGCCCGACTACGGGGCGAGCGCCTTCGTCGGCGTGATCCGCTCGATCCGGATGCAGGCGCCCGGCTGCAAGGTCGAGATCCTCACCCCCGACTTCCGCGGTCAGGAGATGCCGCTGGCGAAGGTGATCCACGAGCGGCCCGACGTCTTCAACCACAACGTCGAGACGGTGCCGCGGCTCTACCCGGTGGCGCGGCGCGGCTCCAAATTCCTGCGCTCGGCCCGGGTGCTGAAGATGGCAAAGGAAATGGGCGGCGGCGATGTAGTCACCAAGTCCGGGCTGATGGTCGGCCTCGGCGAGAGCTTCGAGGAGATGGTCGAGACCTTCGGCCTGCTGCGCGAGCACCGCGTCCAGGTGCTGACCGTTGGCCAGTACCTGCGCCCGACCGAGAACCACCTGCCGGTGACGCGCTACTGGCACCCGGAGGAGTTCGAGGCGCTGGAGAAGGCTGCCTACGAGCTGGGGTTCGAATCGGTCGCGTCCGGGCCGCTGGTGCGGTCCAGCTACCACGCCGACCAGAACCTGCCCGAGCGCGCGCTCGCCGGTTAGCTAAGACGCGGCCATCAGCTCGCGCCGCGTCATCTCGCGGGCGAAAGCGACGACGTCGTCGAGAGCGCGGCCTTCGTCGATCTCGAAGCGTTCGGCGAGCCCGCGCGCCAGCTGCGCCACCGGCTGCGGCTGCTCGAGCTGCTCCCAGATCCAGGCGCCGGTTGAGTTGAGCCGCAGGGCGATGCCGGCGTCGACGTCGAGCAGCACCGTCTCTCCGGGTACGTCGCCGTAGACGCCGCGCTCGGTGCGCCGCAGCGTCGTCTCGGCCTCTATCTGCATCGACTTCACGGTCCTACCCTATGACCACGCGGGCAACCAATATGGGTTCGAGGTTAAGAATCGAGCTAGACTCAGCCCAGGGTTTCGACAACACAGGGAGGAATATGAGCGAGCAGCCCGAGTCCTACGAGGCGCCGACCGTCGAGGAGATCGACACCGACGGCAAGCCAATCGCGACTGTTTCAGGCGCGGCGGTTAGCGGCTAGAGGCAGAGTCCCCAGGGCGGGCGGCTCAGTCGCCCGCCCGTCGCAGTTTCGTCACAGATGCGTCTTGAGTCGTGACACTTACCGGCCTAGCGTCGGTTCATGGCTGACTCCGCAACCGCGCCCCCGCTCAATCTGAAGGGTCGGGGAGATCTCGCCGAGCTGATGGTCGCCACCGACCTCATGCGACGAGGCCACAAGATCGCCATCCCTTATGGAGAGGACTGCGACTTCGACCTTGTACTGATCAGGGGCGATCGCCTCGAGCGGGTCCAGGTAAAACACACGCGATCCGATGGATCGGTGATCGTCGTCAGATGCCGCTCGCATTCGCTCACCAACGGCAAGATCCGCCGCATAAAGCACTACACAGCTGAGACGATCGACCTGCTTGCCGTCTACGACGTGACTTCAGATCGCTGCTACTACATCCCCGCAACCGAGCTGGGTGCCGGCCGGTCAACGCTCTGCCTGCGTCTCAGGCCTGCAAGGAACGGGCAACGGATAGGAACGCGACCAGCGGAGAACTACCTCGAGCCCTGAAGATGGAGCCAGCCGGAATCGAACCGGCGACCTTTCGGATGCAAACCGAACGCTCTGCCAGCTGAGCTATGGCCCCGTACTGGAAGTGTAGGCGGACTCGGCCGATAACCGAGCGTCCAAGCGCTAATCGTCGAAGTCGAAGTCCTTGGGCGGCTTCTGCTCAAACCAGAGCTGGTCGTCCTCGGGGGTCTCCTCGAGGAAGTCCGGTGTCTCCTCGAGCACGTCCTCGTCGGAGCGCGGAGGCGAAGGCTGGGCCGACTCGGGCTCTGATTCCTCGGCCCGCCCAGGCTCGTCCTCGACCACCTCTGCGTCTTCGAGGATCTCCACCTCTGCCTCCGGCTCATCGGCGAGCGATGACTCGGAGTCGCGTGGAGCCTCGAGCGCCTGGTCGAGTTCGTCGGAGAGACGCTGCTCATTCCAGAAGGCGTCGTCCTCGTCGTCGAGGTCCTCGTCGTCGTCGGGCGCCGGGCCTTGGACGCTGACCTCGGCCTCTTCGGCTTCACCGAGGCCTGCGAGCGGGTCGGTCGGGGCAAGGCGGGGCTCGGAGATCTCCTCCTCGACCAGCTCCTCGTCAGTCGGGTTGGGCGGCCCCGCCAGCTCCTCCTCGACGTCGAAGATCTCGGTCGGCTGTTCAGAGATCGCGTGACGCTCTTCGGTTGAGGGCCCGGACGGCTCGATCTCGGGCTCCACCGCCCGCTCGGCGTCGGCCTCTGGCTCGGGTAGGTCGGCGACGATCTCGTGCTCCATCGCCGCTTGCTCCTCGGCGGGGACCAGATCGACTTGCGCCGGCTCCTCCGCGGGCGATGGAGGCGGCTCCTGGAGATCGGCGATAGTCGGCTCGCGCCGCGCCGCCGGCTCCTCGGCCGTCTCCGGCTGAGTCATGAATTCCGTCGGCGCCTCGGCGGCCGGATCGTGCGCCTCCTCGTCCCCAGGCCGCTCCGCCTGGCCGAACGCCTCGTCCTCGAGCTGCTTCAGCTCGGAATCGCCCGCGCCATGCGCGCGCTTCAGTTCCAGGTGCTCGCGTATTGCCTCGTCGAGAATGCCCATTAGCTGCGTCCCTCGGGGGAAGCTAAAGCCTATGCGGTTATCCTTGCGCTTGCGAGGGTCCTGGGACGTTCCTCCCATCCCCCGCCTTCGGGGCTATAGCTCAGCTGGCAGAGCGCCTGGATCGCACCCAGGAGGTCGGCGGTTCGAATCCGCCTAGCTCCATCGCCTGAAGCTCCTGCACAGCGGGGGCTTTTGTTTCTGAAGGTCACTCGAACCACCTCCGAATCCGAGCCTGAAATCGAGCGCGAGTACTAGATCGGTTGCAGCCGGCCCCGAAGGCGGCTTCAGCGTCTTCGGGGCCGAGCGTCCGCCACCCCGGGCGAGACGATTGAGGAAGCGACCGAGATGGCCAAGGAGGCCATCGAGGCCTATCTCCAATTCATTTGCGGCCGACAGCAGTCCTGTCAAAAAAAGAAGGGTACTGGCCAAGCATCGCGCCTCAGGATGCTGAGGCCGAAGCCGCTAGTCCTGATCCGTCTTCGAATTGACCTCGTAGCGCCGCTTCGTCATCGTCGAACGCAAGTAATCATCGTCGCATAGACGAAGAATGCGGAAGCGCTCGGCGGGCGCAGATCTGAACTCGAGTTCGGTCTGACCCCCTTCCCCTTTCGTGGTCGGGATGTCGAGTTCGAACTCCTCGATCACCGGCTTTACCAGCAGATAATTCAGCCCGTCAAAGTAGTCGCGCTTGCGAATGGCAAGCATCTTGTCCGCCAGCCGCGAATCCGAGCCACAGGCGTTTTGGAAGTCGGAAAAGTTCGAGATCGGGAGCTTTCCATGGAGATCGCTTGCCGCATTCTTTGCCTTGTCAAATACCTCTTTCATCTGCTCGAAGATGTTGCGAAAATCGCTCTTGCGAAGTACAAAGACGTACTCGTCATACACAAAGCAATCAATAGCTTGATCGAAGAGGAAGATCCGCTCCTCGACCAAATGGAAGGTGCCCGATTTCAGCACCATCGCCGCCTTGCTCTTGCGTTTCAGCTCCGAAGAAGAGGAGAAGCGACGAAAGAAGTAGGCGCGGTCGTCACTATTCCCGGCTGCAGCGCCCCAGTAGATCAATCGCCTTAGGTACGAGGAATCAGAAGCGTTGAACCCAGCGAGGCCACTGACATTGTCGAGACGATCAGTCGCCTGCGAGACAGCGGCGATCTGATCTAGCTTGATCCACTCGACCTCGACATCGCCTGGCTCGGGCTTGTAGACCGGATCGAATTTCCTCAGAGTCCACGCAAGAGGTTTGAGCTTGGCGGTAACCACCCTATTGATGATTGTTCGAAACTCCCCCTCGGCGTCATTGGCCAGCTTGAGGATCCTCGCCTCCGGCGGATCGTCTTTCTTCGCGCCTCTAGCAATAGTCGCAACTTGAAGTTTGTGCTCATCCGCCAGTACATCGACGAGAGCCTCAAGTGCCTCCTGCGGTTTCATTCGATCATCTCCTCTGCCAGTGTGCGTCGACACGTAGATGGCGGTCCACCTGAGCGGGCGAAATCAGGCCGCCATCAGCGAAGTCGCGCTGTCGCGTCAGCACAGTAAACACGTTCTCCTTTGTATCGGTTATCTCGAAGGTATGAAAGCCAGCAAGGCTGAGGATTGGATTCACAAACAGCATGTTGGAGTTGATGTAGACGATGCAGAGCACGGTTAGAAAGCCACAAAAAAGAACTACGTCGTTTGTTTTCGTTAGGTCGACGCCAAGGAATGGGACGAGGTAAGCAGCGATGTAAGAGAGAACCTCCCCGTCCTTGGGAATTGCGCGCTTGACGATGACGTCGACGCCAGCCTCTGAATGGAGGACGACCATCACGGCGACTAGTCCAAACAGCCCCAGCACACACGCGCCAACAAGCAGCCACAGCGCCAAGGGCGTGCAGCGGTTAACGAAAGCCATGAGACCAAAAAGAGGCGAGAAGGAGCTAAGGAAGAGTGCAACTCGAAACGGTAGACGCGGCATTGCCCCCAACGGTAACCATCCCCGAGGCTTGCCGCAGCTGGTGGGGCCGATCACTCCCCGAAGATTTCAACTGCGTGCGGCGGGGCGCGAGACCTCCTCACCACGGTCCGCGCCGAGAAAGGCAGGGCCAGGGAAGATGTTGATGCCTATGTAGGAGGAACCGCCCGACGAAGCCCTTGTCGTTCTGGGCAATGCGTCTACCGATCCACGCAAATTGGCATCCCCAGGGAAGAGCTCCGGCACGGTCGTGATACTGGTGTGCCTATCTTGAACTTAGCTCGTACCCAAGCGAACCGCGACAAATTGCCCCTTCACGGCGCCAACTCTTCCTGGGATGCTGGAGGGATGGCAAGGAGGACGCGTGCAGACCTGGAGATCAGGTGGACCAATCCCTCGGTCCGGATGTTGGCCGGTGAGAAAAGTCCGGTCGACTCAATCCTTGACAAGGTCCGGCGCCAAGCCTTTTCCGCGATGGAGAGTGGCTGGTCTGGGCCACCCTACGACCCCCTCAAACTGGCAGAGCTATCTGGCGTAGAAGTGATCCCTATTGAAGAGGTAGAGGACGCCCGACTCGTCCACCACCGCGGCCACCCACGGATCGAGTTCAACCCGAACCGTAATCCCGAGCGGGTTCGTTTCTCGATTGCCCACGAGCTGGGACACCTGGCCTTCCCCGATGCAGCCGAGGAGATCCGTCACCGATCGCACAGCGAGAATGCCCCAGCTGATGCCTGGCAGGTGGAGTTGCTCTGCAACCTGGCTGCGGGCGAGCTGCTAATGCCGACCGGAAGCTTTCCGGAGTTGGCCGAGGAGATCACCCTCGAGCACCTAATCCACCTTGGATCGGAGTACTACGTCTCAGTCGAAGCAGCGGTCCTGCGGGCGGTCCGCCTCGCCTCTCAACCCGTATGCGCCTTCGCTGCCGCCCGCTCAAGAGATGATCGTCGCTTCCGACTCGACTACGTGTTCGGCTCCCTGACCTGGGGGACGGCAGTCGAGCCCGTGGCGATAACCGGGGCAGAAGCACTCGCGCGCTGCAGTGCCGTAGGTTCGAGCGCGAAGGAAGAGATCGGGGCCGGCACAGAACGCCTACAGCTCGAATGCGTCGGCATTCCGCCCTACCCCCACAGCCGTTACCCGCGCATCGCCGGCCTGCTGCGGCCGCTGGTTGAGAACGACGAAGCGCCTCGGATCACGTACCTGCACGGTAATGCGGTCGAGGCCCAGGGTCCCGAGATGAAGGTGATAGCGCATGTCGTCAACGACAAGACGTCGAACTGGGGCGGACACGGTTTCGCCCCACAGTTGCGCCAGCGGTTCCCGGGATTGCAGGAGGACTTTCGCGAATGGGCGGAGGGACCCTCTGGATTGGCTTTGGGGAGGATTCACCTCCACGAGGTCGAGCCAGGCCTGAGGGTCTGCACAATGGTTGCGCAACACGGCTATGGAGCCCGCGCAGCAAAGATCCCTCTGCGATATGCCGCCCTAGAAGAGTGCCTGCGGCGGCTGCGCGCCGAACTCCAAAAGAATTCGGCGTCGGTTCACATGCCGCGGATCGGGGCCGGCCAGGGGGGCGGCGACTGGAGCGTGATCGAGGAGATGATTGGCCGCCAGCTATTCGGCGTAGCAATCGGGGTCAATGTCTACCTACCGCCCGGCGCCGAGGTTCCCCACTCGGCACCGCAACAGCTTGGGCTGCACGTCTAACCATGGTCGACCGCATCGTCGTCGTTTCCGGCCGAGTGGCCTCGGGCAAGAGCGGGCTCGCCCGCCAGCTCTGCGAGACATTCGAAGGCAAGCGCTACAGCACCCATGAGATGCTGGTTCGCCAAGTTGGTGGCGAACCAGACCGCCGCGAGCTGCAGCAGGCAGGCGAGCGATTGGATCGCACCTCCAAGGGTTCCTGGGTGCGCGACCAGCTCTCGCGCGACATCTATTCGCTGGACGGCTATCAACTAGCGGTCGTCGACTCAGTGCGGATCCTGGGTCAGGTTGAGTACCTGCGTGAATCCTTCGGTCGTCGAGTGATCCACATCCACACTTTCGCCTCAGAGAAAACTCTGCGCCGACGCTACCAGCAGCGTGCCAAGGAGCGGAAGGGCGAGCTCCCAAACTATGACGAGATGGTGGCCGACCCCACCGAGGCGGCAGTAGAAGAGTTGAGCGAGCACGCCGACCTGGTGATCGATACCGACAAATGCCTGCCTGGTGACGTCCTGGTCCGCGCCGCGCGGGCACTTGACCTCCTCGCCGGCTCGCCAACTCAAACAGTTGATGCGATTGTCGGCGGCGAGTACGGATCGGAGGGCAAGGGAAACATCGCGTTCTACCTGGCACCCGAATACGATCTTTTGATCCGGGTTGGTGGTCCCAATGCCGGCCACAAGGTCTTCCTGCAAAACGGGGAGGCCTACACCCACCACCATCTGCCTTCGGGCACCCGCGCTCCAGGCGAAGCGCAGTTGATGATCGGTCCCGGCAACGTAATAGATGTGAAGAATTTGCTTCAGGAGATCGCCGACTGCGATGTCGATCACAGAAGGCTTTCGATCGACCCCAGGGCGATGGTGATCGAGAAGGCCGACATACGCCGTGAGCAGCACCTAGCTGAATCGATCGGTTCGACCAAGCAAGGAGTTGGTTGGGCGACTGCAAGGCGCGTCCTCCGCGGCGCGGATCGGAAGATGGCCGGAGTGCGCATGGCAGGGGACATTCCTGATCTCAAGCCCTATCTGCGCAGCGCTACAGATGTACTTGAGGATGCTTATGCACGGGGCCTGCGGATCATGCTTGAGGGAACTCAGGGGACCGGGCTCAGCCTTTACCACGGCTCTTACCCGCATGTCACCTCGCGCGATACCGGCGTCGCCGGCACCCTCAGCGAGGCCGGCGTAGCACCGCACAGACTCCGACGCTGCATCCTCGTCTGTCGCACCTACCCAATTCGGGTCGAAAGTCCCTCGGAGAAGGACAGCTCGGGTCCGATGTCGATCGAGCTGAAATGGTCGGAGGTCGAGCGGCGGGCGGAAGTGCCTCGCAGGAGACTCGAGGGATCAGAGAGGACGTCAACGACCGACAAACTGCGACGAGTTGGCGAGTTCGAGTGGGATCTACTACGCCGCTCGGCCCTGGTCAACGGTCCGACCGACATTGCGCTTACGTTCGTTGACTACCTTGGAAAGCAGAACCGTGATGCACGCAGGTTCGATCAGCTCTCTCCCGACGCTCTCCTCTTTATCGAGGAGGTCGAGAGGGTGACCGGTGCCCGCGTGAGTCTCGTCTCAACGGGCTTCGACATACGACCTGCAATTGTCGACCGGCGGATTTGGTGATGGACGCCGTCGAGCTGGCCGAACGCCACCCGCATCTCTGGCACATGGCCGAGGTCGAGAACTGGGAGCTGATCCAAGATCGGGGGCTGCTCAGCACCTCGGCTCTGCTTGATCTCTTCGAGTACAAAGGCACAGGGCGCGAGGAAATCGAGGCTGCCTACCGTGCCAGTTCGGTCGCTGTCGAGCACCCCAAGCTTGGGAAGGCGACAATCCGCGACCAGGGTCCTATGCATAGCGACGCGGTCGTGGCGCGCTTCCTTGACGACCTCACCCCTGCTGAGTGGTATCGGACGCTCAACAGCAGGGTGTTCTTTTGGCTGACCGAGGAACGGTTGGAGCGGCTGCTTGGCGCTGGCGCCTACCGCTCCCGCCCCCACATGGTCCTGAAGCTGGATACGGCGGCATTGCTCGAGCGGCACCTCGAGCAGGTCACGCTCTCTCCGATTAATTCTGGGGCGATCTTTCCTGGGGGGCGGACGCGCCGCGGGCCGCAGACCTTCAGCCGCTTCGAGGACTACCCGTGGGGGCAACGCAAGGGAAACAGGGAGCTGGTGGTCGAGCTAGCCGTCGATGGAGCGGTGCCCGATCTAGAAGGCATTTTGCTCGATGCCACCGTGCGCCAAGCGTCAGGAACAAGCTGAAGGGTTTGCAGGACGTTAAGTGACTCAGCGTTTCAGTAGACGAGACAACGATGGCGCTCGCCAGCAACGAGGTTGAGATCGCCCGCCTCCTCTCGAACCGGCCTGCTTCATTTCAGGCGCTTCTCGCCAGAAGTGCCTGACTCCCCACATACGCCCGCTAATCCCCGCGCATCTGGCTAGATCGACTGTCGGACACAAGACGCGACACGAATGTCCCTGTAAATCAACGTGTTTTAGGCGCCTGCGTTGGAGATGGCAACCTTGGATCGCACCCAGGAGGTCGGCAGTTCGAATCCGCCGAGTTTCACATTCGGAAAGTTCCTGTAGTCGGGATTTCTTCTAGCTGCCCGCTGAGTGGCGTCCCCCGGCGGCTTAGCCCAGGGCGGCGGGCTCGTCGGGCCTTGCCTCGGCTCCGCCGCGTCCCGCGGCTCGGGCGGCGGCGCCGAAGCGGAGGACGCGGCCCCCGAAGGCGATCGCGCAGACGGCGAACCAGGCCCAGCCGAGGGCGAGGCCCGCGAGCACGTCGGTCAGCCAGTGGACGTCGAGCAAGACACGGCTGGCTGCGACCGCGACTGCGATGCCGACGGCGAAACCGGCGAGCGCCGGCCAGGCTCGCGGTCCCCACCAGCGGCCGGCGACGAGTGCGAAGGCCGCCCATGAGGCGGCGGCGGTGGAAGTGTGACCGCTGGGGAACGAGGGGCCGAGCGTCGCGGCCACGGGCTCGAGCGCTGGGCGAGCACGATCGACGAGCTGCTTGATCGCCTCGGTGAGGAGCTTGTCGCCGGCCATCACCGCCAGCAGGAACGGCACGACCCAGCGGTTGCGCGTGCGCACGATCTCGACCGCCGCCACCAACGCCGCGACGGCGATCACGGTCCACGTCTCGCCCAACCCCGTAACCAGCGTGATCGCGTCGTGCGACCAGGCGGTCGCGTGGCGGTCGCCCCACTCGGCCACGCTGGTGTCGAGGCCCGCCAAAGCGGAGCTGCGCACGACCACCGCCAGCAGGGCAAGCACCACGCCGCCGACGAGGACTACCGCGACCGCAAGCGTCAGCGCCAGCCCGGTCGCCTTCTCAGGGTCGAGGCGCGCGGCGCGCAACGCCCGTCGCGCTGCCGGGCCGGTGGCATGTCGCCCGGCCTCGCGGGCCGCCTCCACCACCGGGGGCGCGACGGTGCGGTGCGGATAGAGCCGCGTCAGATAGGCCGCGGCGAGCCCCGACGAGACGGAGATGATCAGGAGCAGGAGCAGCGGCATCGGAGCAGGGAGCGCTCGCAAAGAGGCGCGAATTCGAAGAGCGGAGGCATAGTATGCCCGCCGATCGGGGAGAGGATCGCTGCTGTGACGGTTGGCCAACAAACTCGCACCGGTTCGACGCCGGCCTCGCCGGCGGGGCAAGCTGCCCGCCGGCCGGTCACGGCGCTCGCCGTGCGCCCCGGTGGATACGCCGACCGCTTCGCCGCCGCCCTCGGCGACCCCCACCCCGCTCTCGTCTTCGCGCTGGCGCTGCTCGGCGGCCTGCTGCTGCTCCTCGCCGCCTCGATCCTGCTCGGCCATTTCGTCGTCGACGTGGTGGCCAGCGGCAGCGGCCTCGGCCTGGGCGGCACGGACGAGAGCTTCAACGAGACCCTGGCCGCGCACCGCACCGGCACGCTCAACACGATTGCCGAAGTCGGCTCGCAGGTCGGCGCCGCTGTCCTCGTCAGCTTCGTCTGCCTGCTCGCGATCGCCTGCGCTGTCACCCGCCGTTGGCGCATCGCGGCTTTCGCGGTCTTCGCCCTGCTCGTCGAGTCGGCCACCTACCACTTCACGTCGCTCGCGGTTCCCCGCGATCGTCCCTCCGTCCCCCGGCTGGAAGACCTGGAAGTCGACACCAGCTATCCCTCGGGGCACACCGCCGCCGCGGTCGCCGTCTACGCCGGCCTCGTCTTGCTGCTCACCAGCCGTTTCACCAGCAGCATGTCGAAGGCGCTGGCCTGGACCGGCGCGATCCTGCTGGTCACCTTCGTCGCACTCTCGCGCATGTACCAGGGCATGCACCACCCGCTCGACGTCGCCGGTGGCGTGCTGGTCGGGATCGGGGCGATCGTGGTGGCGCTGTTCGCCTGCCGCGCGGCGGGCGCGGCGAGCGAGAGGCGGAATCGAGCATGAAGCTGGCGGTCGTCGCCCATGCGGGAAAGACGCTCGGGGGCGGGCTTTCGGAGCTGCGGCGCACGCTCGCGGAGGTGGGCGTCTCCGAACCGCTGTGGATCGAGGTGCCGAAGAGCAAGCGGGCGCCGGCTGCGGTCAAGCGAGTGCTGAAGGAAGGCGCCGAGCTGATCCTCGTCTGGGGCGGGGACGGCATGGTGCGGCGCTGCGTCAACGCGCGCGGCGACACCCAGGTGCCGCTTGCGATCGTCCC
>Ga0157374_10003790_pt1 | contig 12720 bp, 10 predicted proteins | sample M25metaG_FD_115308 | JGI IMG/M metagenome (GOLD analysis project Ga0157374, IMG submission 115308) | Miscanthus rhizosphere microbial communities from Kellogg Biological Station, Michigan, USA - M2-5 metaG | ecosystem: Host-associated > Plants > Roots > Rhizosphere > Soil | place: USA: Michigan...
CCAGATCCTTCGTCTGAGGTGGAACATCAGGCGATTGCACCGGGGTTGTCCTCATCTGAAAAAAGCATGTTTGCGCCCGGTTTGAATCCGCAGCCAACCCAAATTGATTTTGGGCTTGGCGGTTCAGGCCAAAACCCTCAGCAACAACCATACTCGGATACCGTCCCCGTCGGTTCTTACGACCCCTGGGCGTCATCGGCTGAAACTGGTGACTGGAAGCCGCCGACTGGTACGGAAGATTGGATGTCGACCAATTATAGCGCTGTGGAAGGTATACCAACTACTGGTTCCGGGGAGGTTTCTCCGGTTGAGTCGAATTGGCAGCCGCCCTTGGAGTATGAGCCCTCGCTAGCTCCCTTGTCAGGGGTTCAGCAGTCTACAACAGAGCTGACACCCGAACAATCCTGGTCCATGATGGAGCCTTCGATGCCTCAGGCGCAGCCGATGATCGATTATTCCTCAATGGATTTTACTGGGGATTTTGCCAGCGGATTGGGCGTTGAACCTCCGGGTTTGGGAACGGCCTCCGCGAATCCACAGGATGATTGGATGAAGGAGTTTGAGGAACCCAACGCTCAGTTTCCGGAGCTTTCCTCTGCTCCTGTGTCACAGTCTACTGATTTTGCTTCCTCGACTCCGTTAAACCCATTGGAGGAGAGTTGGTCTCCTGCAGTGCCGCCTGAGCTGGGGTACAGTCCTGAAAATGCTGGGATAGCTGGTAGTGAAAATTTACTGCCACCTATCTCTACTGATTTCCAGAGTCAACTATCATCGGACTGGTCCATGTCTCCTAATCCTTTGCCGTCTCAAAATCTGGCTCCCACGGATTGGTCGGATGGATTCAATTCCGCCAACACGGAACCAGCGTATACTGGCGGCTTGCCCTTACCGGAAGCAGGTTTTCCTGCAGTGGAGGATACGCAATTCCTGGGGCCTAATGTTGCTTCTGCTTCCAGTTCTCTGGATACGCTGTGGGATGCTTCGTTTTCTGAGACAGGAACGGATTTGCAGAGCCAATTTGGCCCCGCGGACCCGGTCCAACCCACCTGGAATATCACCGAGCCGAATCTGGGTACTTCGGATCTATCGCCTGATTTGGCGCCGCTGGCTTTTTCGGAGCCGGCACCTTCTCATCTGCCGTTGTCTCAAACCGACGAAACTTTTGATCCTCTGGGAACATCACACGCTTTGGAAGCGGGTTGGTCTCAGTATGAGGGAATATCATCCTCCCTGGATGAACCGGAGGCGTGGCAAACAACCGCTTTGCCCAACTTAACCTCCAATGCCTCCTGGGTGGATGAACAGGTTCCGGCGGGCGCAGAGTGGGTGCCTCAAGCGGTCGGTAATGCGCCTGAGCCTGTCTATTTCCATGAGCTTCCGGCAGAGCCGGAGTCGGAGACCCAGTTATGGGATAATCTGAATTCATTGGATTTTGCGCCGGGAGAGCAGGTCCCCTATGCCTCCGGCGCAATGATGGACTCTATCAATGAGCAGCTCTATCCGGAAGATCCCTTTACCGCGCAGGGAGAATTTGCGGCGGGCGGGCAGGCGTTTGCGGATGCGGCGCGGTATCTGTTTCCGGAAACGGTGAATGCCCCGTTAGATTGGGCGGACAGTGGCTATAGTGCTGTGGAAGACTCAGAATCCGGTTTCTATGGGGAAGAGGCTGAAGAAACGCCCATGTTGGAGCTGGGGCCGAGTTACTCCTCCCAGGATGAAGGCTTTGCTGAGACTCAACATGTAGCTGGGCCACCGAATTTAGAATCTGCTTTCAACGCTGAAGATGAGCAGTGGTTAAGCACAACCCCTGTGAACGAACCTGCTTGGTCAGTAGGGACAGCTTCCGAACCAGGGCTCTATCAACCCAGTGCCCAGATAGAGGAGCAAGGCTTATCCTCAGCAGCTTGGACCTCCCAACCCGTACAAGAATTTGAGGGCATTACTCCTGTAGCGGCGGAGCCTGCTACTATCAACGAGCCAATGGGTTACGCTTGGCAGAGTTCAGGAATGGAACAGGCCACGGGCGCCGAATATGGGCGTCCTGCTCCTCAGCCGGAATTAAGGACCCAGACGCCTGACATGCAGACTCATTTGGAGGCGGATGCGGACTTTTATGCGACGGCGTTTACCTTGAATGAGCTGGGGGAACTGGTTCCGGTGCATGAGGACGAAATCATGCAGGACTTTGATATCCTCAATCGGTTATCCCTGCCGGTTTCGGAGTCATTCCCTCAAGTATCGCCGCCACAGGCGCAAGCCTATGATGCAATTTCAGCTCAGGCATCCGTGGGTCAGGCTCACCTATCGTCTCAATTTTCCCCCGTATCGCAGATGCCTGCCAGACCACAAATTTCTCCGGAACAGTTTTTGGCTGCGGCGCGTACTCACCTTCCTTTAGAAACTAACCGGTCAGTGGTTACCTCTAATAAGTCGACAGCGCCAATGCAGATGACGCCACCGGTCTCTTCTATCCCACAAACTGGGGAAGCAGCGGCTGTTCAGCCAACGAGGATAAAAGCGCCCATTCCGCCTGAACCGGTAGCGGAGGAGTCTCGGATTCGACCCAAGCCGCTCAATCGTAAGATGCCTGAACCGATGACTGCGCCTGAGTCCTCCTTGGAGTCTCAGTGGTATAACCCGGGAGAAGCCGCTTTAGATCTCTCCCCTCCGCCTTCTTCGTCTGACATGGCGATGAAACTGACGTTAGGGAACCTGGAAGTGATTGGCATTTGTCAGTTATCTATGGAAAGACGTCTATTGGTGGTTCACCATGATGGGGTTTATGCCCTCATGGGCCAAAATGGTCAGGAAAAGGCGGATGTCAATGTGCTGAAGGTGTTTGAGCATAATCCGTTGGCTTACCAGCATACCTTTACTGCGGTAGAAGAGGCTAACGCTGCTGGTCAGGGGATGTATGTAACCCAGGTTGGAACCTGGCATGCGATTATTTCGACTTTTCAGGATAAAATCACTTTGCATACCGAATTGGGGTAAGCCATTTACTGAATTGCATAGGTTACTGATATGTCTCGAAATTCCTCATCCTCATTGCCGGAAACACTTGCGGAACGTATCCGGTTTTTGCGTGAAAAACGTTTCCTTTCACCGGATATGCTGGCCAGCAAAGCATTGGTGCCAGTCAGCTTGGTGGAGGATTTGGAGGCCGGAATTGAAATGTTTTTGGCCCCGTCGGTCCGGCAGCGGCTTGCCCGGGTGTTGCATGTCCGCCCCTCTCAGATTGAGGAGGCGGAAAAGCCTCCGGAGATTAATGATGCGGAAACACCCATGCTGCAACGTAAGGGTTTTTCCCTACGGGAGGAAATTATGCGGGTTCCGGATGGTCCGCATTTATGTCCCAGTTGTGGAGCCCCTTTGGCGGTCAGACTTTTTGAACGTCGAGACCTGATGGATAATCCACTGATGGTGATTAAGGCTAACTGTACGCGTTGCCTGTTTCGCTTGACCGATGATTAAGCAAGTTTTAGTACGCTTTTTGCCCAGCCTGTAAGGAAACGGAGCCTAACATCAAGGTGTGGGAGCTGACATGAATGCAGCCTGACTGTTCAAATTCGGTTTTGAGCTGTGCCGGGGTTAAAAAATGCCGGGTGGATTCCGATAGGTATTGGTAAGCTTGGGGATCCTTCGCCAACATGCCGCCAATCACCGGCATAATTTTGGAGAAGTAGAAGTTCATGCCAGGGAGTTTGGGTGTCGGACAGGTATCCAGGTTAACCATCCAGCCGCCAGGCTTGATCACGCGGTGCATTTCGGCCAAAGCTTGGGGAATACTGGTAACGTTCCGCAGTCCGAAGCTGATAATGGCCCCATCGAACCAATCATCAGGATAGGGCAAGGACAAAGCATCGCCTTGGACCAGTTGCACATGGGGCTGCCAGGCAAAGCGTTGTCTGGCGATGTTCAGCATATTTTCGGAAAAGTCCAGGCCGCACACTTCACCATCAGGACCAACCAGCGGTAATAAATAGTCAATCAGGTCGCCGGTTCCGGTGCAGACATCCAGGGCCCGGCCTCCGGGCGGCAGTTGCAATTTTTCGCAAGCCATTTTTTTCCATCGCTTATGAAAGCCCATGGAAATGCAGGTATTCAGATTATCGTATGTACCCGCAATGCGGTTGAACATATCCTGAACTTGTGCGGCTTTACCCGTTTCCGCTTGCCGGGGATTGGGTAGGACTGAAGATAGGGAATGCTTGCTCATCATCCCCATATTGTGACATGAACGACTACCAGAAAGAAGTTCAAAAGCCAAACAGTGATACTGGTTGATTTCAGGAGGGGAAAGGTGGGTAATTCACTTTGGGAGGTGTTAACACACCATAAACGACTTGGTTTTTGCCCTGTTTTTTGGCCTGGTAAAGCGCGGCGTCCGCTCGCTCAATTAAATCATAGCTTTCGGCATGATCCGGATCGAGCTGGGCCACGCCAACGCTGATGGTCACGGTCATGGGATTGTCCGGTAAACAGAAAACGGTGTGTTCTATCATGAGGCGTAACCGTTCTAATAGTTCATAGGCGTCAATCTGTCCGGTTTCAGGAAGGATTAGCGCAAACTCTTCGCCGCCATAGCGCGCTGAAATGTCCGATTCCCGCACGTTAGTGCTAATGAGATGCCCAAGTTCCTGTAAAATACGGTCCCCAGTAGGATGTCCATAAAAATCGTTGATCTTCTTGAAGTCATCAATATCGAAAAGCGCTAAGGAAAGAGGATTCCGGTAGCGTTTGGACCGGGCGATTTCCGAATCCAACTGAAGATTGAACTGTCGACGGTTGATGAGGCCGGTCAAACCATCGGTGGCGGCCAACGACTGCAATTTGGATACCCGATTGGTCGAGCTGCGAACTACGGAGGCGACGATGTGCCCATAATGGGCCAACGCCCAGATAACCGGCAGCATCATCAGGATGAATTGCAGGCTAATCGGTATCATTTTAAAGGCATTTGGCGTAAAGCCCAGTAAAAGGGGGTAGCCCAAGGGCAGGCTTACCACATAAAGCAGGAGGAACATGACCAGCAGCACACGGGAAATGCTGTTGTGCCCATAAAGTTGCGATTGCAGCAAAATGACCGTGGAAAACAATAAAATGCCTAGTTGCCCGGATAAGAGATAACAAAGCCCTACCAGAGCGCTCCCGATCAAGGGTACCAGCAGACTTAGTTTTTCCAGTGTGACCATGTCCAGCCGTGGGTGGCGTTTGATGGCGCGCAGACTGCTTTCATTCATCAGTATAAAGCCGATGGTCAGCGCCACCATTACTCCCAGCCGAACCCAGGCCCACATACCGAGATGAATGGCGCTGGGCATTCTGAGGGAAACCAGCAACATCAATTCATACGCCACAAAAGCAAAACCGATGGTTCGGTTTAATCGGATGCCTTGTTTAAGATGATTGTGAAGCATGTCTCTCAGCCTCCTCAATGGCTGGCTTTAGATTACTTTTTCTGGTTATCGCTTGGCTTGGGACTGTTTTTCAAGGCCGCGTCAATCGCCTCAATGCGTTGAATGGCCTCTAACCCTATGGTGTTGCCAATTTCTACCCCTTTCGCCTTCTGGTAATAATTTCTGGCGATATCCAATTTCCCTTGATTTTCGTATAAGGTTCCCAGATTGAACAGAGTCCGCTGATCACCGGGTTGGATTTTCAAAGACTGTTCATAGGCGGCGCGGGCTTCATCAATTCTACCTGCGCGTTGCAGTACACTACCTTTGTTGAAAAAGTACTGGCTGTTGCCCGGATCCAGGGTGGTGAGCTGGTTAAACGTTTTAATGGCTTCGTCAATCTTGCCGTCAAAGGCATACGCCGTCGATAGACCGTTCAATGTATTCAGATGCTTGGGGTTAATCTCCAGCGCCCTCTGAAACGACTCAATCGCTTTGTGATATTGGTGTAGGGTTAAGTGAGCAAATCCAATGTTGCTTTGTGCTTCCACAAGCTTGGGGTTCTGCTTGAGCGCGGCTTCAAAATGGTTAATGGCTTCTTTCAGGAGTTGCTTCTGTCCGTTAACGTTGCCTTTTTCGCTTTGAATTTGGGCGATTTGAAATAACTCAACGCCCTTGTTGTATTCCACGGCGCCTGTCGGTAAGCCGGTGGCGCTATCCATGTTAGTGGGGGTTGCAGATTGTCCGGCTTGTGTGGCTGGCTTGGCCGCGGGCATGGTTTTGGCTGGCTCTGCATGTGCGATGGGAATCGCTATACTGCATAAAGAGACAGCCAAGAGAAGAGAAAGCAACTCAGTGTTATTTAAGGGCAGTTTGAGGGAATGGTTCTGCCTGAGCACCGACATGACTTAAACAACCTCCGTCCATTTTTCTCGGTTGTTTAGGATATCACGGTTTAGCTCACCTTCGCTGGAAGCCACCAGTGCGGCGACTGTACAGCTGCTCATGACGTTCACCACGGTGCGGCACATGTCCAATACCCGGTCAATGGACCAAAGCAGCGCCAGTCCGCTGGCCAGAAAGTCCATATTGAACTGTCCGATACTGTTCAGGACAATGGCAATGGTAATTAGACCCGCGCTGGGAACGCCTGCCGCTCCAATGGAGGCAATGATCGAAAACAGGATAATCATGCCCAGGTTGTACATATCCAGCGGGATATGATACGCCTGCATCAGGAAAATAACCGCAATGACCTCAAACATGGTGGTTCCGGTTTTATTGATTGTAGCCCCCGTAGGTAACACAAAGCTGGCGATGCGGTTTGAAACTCCGGCGCGACGTTCCATACAGGCAATCGTGATCGGCAAGGTTGCTGAACTGCTGGCTGTCCCGAAAGCGACCATGATAGCCTCGGAAATGGCTCGATAGAGGCTATTGAAGTCAATTTTTGCAAAAATGCGCAGGATGAGCGGAAAAATAACGAATATCTGAATCAACAGACCGCCCAGAATAGCGACCCCGTAGAGCCAAAGCTGACTAAAGACGCCGACGCCGGACTTGGCGACGGTGATAAAAGCCAGTGCGAAGACTCCGGGAACGGCGAAGATCATGACCCAATCCGTTAGCTTCATCGTGGCGGTGAATAACGCCTCAAAGAAGTTGATCACCGGCTTGCCCGCTTCCCCGATACTGGCGACTGCGGCGCCAAACAGGAGGGTAAAGATAATCACCGGCACCAGATCCGCTTTGGCCAATGATTCTACCGGGTTGCGCGGAATCATGTTGAAGAATAACGTTTGCAAATCTTGGTGCGGCGCTTGTTGTAACTGTTGAATCACGCCTGAAACGTTGGCTTGGGCCAAAACGTTTTGCTGGAGTTGTGTGCCGGGCTCTAATACCAAAGCGAGTCCAGCGCCTAAGAAGGCGCTGAGAATCATTAATAATAGGAAATAAGCCAGGACCTTAGCGCCCATGCGTCCTAACTGACGTGAATCGCCCAGGGATGCCACGCCGACAATTAGGGAGCTGACGACTAAAGGCACCACGACCATGGTGATCAGGCGAATGAAGAGCTGACCAATGACATCAAAAAATTGATGGATAAAGGCGTAAGAGTCGGGTTCGGTTAGTACGCTTGGATAGGGTAGTGCAATGCCCAGGGCCACCCCGAGCATAATGGCGACCAGAATATGCCAGTGTCTCTTTGTTCCCAGTCCTAACGCCACCAAAATCAGCCAGAAGGCTTTCGCTTTCATTCAAAGGTCCTTCTTTTCACTCAGTATGGAAAATCATTGAATCCTTATTATACGTTAAGAAAGCGATTTAAGGCGATGAGTTACCGGAATGGTTAAGGCTTTTATTGTCTTTTACGCCCGGAAAACCATGCGGAGCTGAAATAATCCAGCAAAATATGTAATAGGGCGCCAATCCAAATGCCTATTCCGAGCCAGGCAATACTGGATAAGTGGGTTTTTGTGAATTGGAGGACATCCTGGCCTGGCGCATGAGGAGGAATGTGAATCCACTGAGCTAAAGTCAGATAAATCAAGCTGTAAAGCAGCGTTAATATGGCATATAGGTATAACAACCGAAACCAGGAGGCGAGTAATAGTCCGTGGGATAGCTTCGATCGATGTTTGGCCAGCCATTGGTAGGGCAGCCAGATGAAACGGAAAATACCCCACCGATAAAAAGGGCGGCTTTTGGTATCCAGGTCCGGGCTTAGCAGTAATCCGCCCACCAGAGTTCCCACGGTGATCAGTAAACAAACATGGACAGAGTAGTGCAAAACGCTCTGGCAGATCATCCAGATTGGCGGAGCCATTGCCCAGGTGAAACCGTCATGTGTTTTGCCGGATGCCATGCCCATACTGTAGCATGTGAACCTTTTCAGGAGGCGAACGTTGGAATAAATCCCATTTTTTGCCGATTTTCTTTGCGTTATAATAGGTTCCTAAGTTGATGAGGAGGAATAGACGATCATGGCTGCAACTCAAGCCAATCCCCAGGCGCAGTTTGAAATCAAGCCTGGTAAATTCAGTGGGCAATCCAAATTTTTAAATTACATTGGCGGACAATGGGTTCCAGCCAAATCCGGTAAAACCTTTGAAAGTCGTAATCCGGCTGATCCTGCCGACCTGGTTGGCGTATTTCCATCCTCCGGTGTGGATGATGTGAACGCTGCGGTAGCGGCGGCAAAAAAGGCTTTTGAGACCTGGCGCTTAACTCCTGCGCCGGTTCGCGGAGAAATTTTATTTCGCGCCGGACAAATTTTAATTGAGCGTAAAGAACAATTGGCTCGTGAAATGACCCGTGAAATGGGAAAAGTGCTGACCGAAGCTCGCGGCGATGTGCAGGAAGTGATTGATATGACTTTCTACGCTGCCGGTGAAGGTCGTCGCATGTTCGGTCAGACGGTGCCGTCCGAATTGCAAAATAAATTCGCCATGTCTGTGCGGGTACCCCTTGGTGTGGTGGGATTAATCACCCCTTGGAATTTCCCGATGGCGATTCCAAGCTGGAAAATCATGCCTGCCCTCATCTGCGGTAATACCTGCGTATTGAAGCCAGCCAGCGATACGCCGCTCCTTTCCCATCGCTTGGTGGAAATTCTGGAAGAGGCCGGAATTCCGAAAGGCGTGGTCAATATTGTGTATGGTGGCGGGCGTGAAGTTGGCGAGCCGTTAATGGCTCATAAGGATATCACGCTGATTTCCTTTACCGGTTCCACCGATATTGGCCGTCGGGTCAATGAAGCCTGCGCGCCGAGCTTTAAACGGGTTTCCCTGGAAATGGGCGGTAAAAACGCCATTCTGATCATGGATGACGCCAATCTCGATTTGGCTGTGGACGGTGTGCTTTGGGGCGCTTTTGGCACTTCAGGACAGCGTTGTACCGCAGCCAGCCGGATTATCGTGCATAAGGCGGTGCATGCCCAGGTGCGTGAAAAACTGGTGAAGCGCATCGGCGAACTGACGTTAGGCTACGGGCTCGATCCCAATGTTAAAGTAGGTCCGGTGGTTAATGAATCTTCCATGAAAAAAATTCTGGAATACATTGAAATCGGTAAAGCGGAAGGTGCCGAATTGCTGACCGGTGGTCAGCGAGATACCCAGGCCGGACCGGGGTGGTTTATACAACCCACGTTGTTTGACAACGTAAAACCCAACATGCGTATCGCTCAGGAAGAAATTTTTGGGCCGGTCACTGCTTTGATCCCCGTGAATGATTTTAAGGAAGCGGTTGAAGTGGCCAATGGGATCCAATTTGGTTTATCGACCGCGGTTTACACCAAAAACGTGAATCAGGCGTTTACGGCTTTGCGAGATCTGGAGTCCGGCTTATGTTATGTGAATGCGCCCACCATTGGGGCGGAAGTTCACCTGCCGTTCGGCGGCATGAAAGATACCGGCAATGGACATCGGGACGCCGGACAAACGGCATTGGACATCTTCTCCGAATGGAAGAGTCTGTACGTTGATTACAGCGATAAATTGCAACGCGCCCAGATTGATCATGGTGAATAATTAATTTATCGAATTAAAAAACTTGTAAGGGAGCAAATGGGATAGTTTGCTCCCTTTTTATTGAAATTCTGTGTATTGTCATTATTTTTTCATAGAGGTGGTTTATCCTTTATCTAGTCCAAGTAAAAAATCCCAATAATCCCAATTTTTGGAGTGCGAAAGGTTACGGTTTATGTTTACTGTGAATGCAAATTTTTTACCGGCACAGTTGAAACGGCGTCCCGTTTCTCCCCCATTTTCTGGGGTGGGGCTGCACCATACAGCCCAAAACAAAACCTTGAGTCATAAGGATTCGTTTCATCGCTCCAATCAGTCTCATTCTCTGCATTCTCCATCTGGACTTGCAAGTCAGGTGAAAGGCTTTTCTGCTGAGAAAGAAAGAGAAAAAGAAAAGCCTGAACACCATAGTTTTTGAGAAAGCCCAATGATTAGTGGAATGACTCAATCTAAGGGTTGGCATTTGCTTTAGGTTGTCCTGTTGTTTTGGACGGGCTAAGATAAGGCATGATCAGATATATGGGAGAGTTGTCAGCTTATGCCTATCACTGAAACGGGAACACCGCTAAAACGGATTTACATTGAAGATATTGCAGGGTATGAGGGGCAAACGGTGACTCTGCAAGGCTGGCTGTACAATAAACGTTCCAGCGGGAAATTGCATTTTTTACAATTACGCGATGGCACCAATACGATTCAATGTGTCGTCTTTAAGGGCGACGTCTCCCCGGAAGTGTTTGAGGAGGCGGATAAAGTCACTCAGGAATCCAGCATTCAGGTTACCGGTGTGGTGAAGGAAGATAAGCGTTCGCCGTTGGGTTTTGAACTTGGCGTGACCGACTTTAAAATTTTAGGTGAGGCCGTGGAATATCCCATTTCTCCCAAAGAGCATGGAGTGGCGTTTCTGATGGATCATCGCCACTTATGGCTGCGTTCTTCCCGTCAGCACGCCATTATTCGCATTCGTGCGGAAATTATTCGGGCGGTGCGAAATTATTTCGATAATCAAGGCTTTACTTTGGTGGATGCGCCTATTTTTACACCCAATGCTTGTGAGGGAACATCTAACCTGTTTGAAACGGATTACTTTGATGATAAGGCGTATCTTACCCAAAGCGGACAGCTTTATATGGAAGCGGCTGCTGCTGCCTTTGGCAAGGTATATTGTTTTGGGCCAACCTTTCGGGCGGAAAAATCCAAAACGCGTCGGCATTTGACGGAATTTTGGATGGTGGAGCCGGAAGTCGCGTTTATGGATCTGTATGAAGATATGGATCTGGCCGAGGATTTCGTATGCTATATCGTGCAGCAGGTACTAAAAAATCGTCGCGCTGAGTTGGAAATTCTGGAGCGTGACATCAGCAAATTGGAGGCGATTCAAAAGCCGTTTCCGCGTATCACCTACGATGAGGCGATTGAGATTATTCGCAAACATGGTCCAGAGGAAGAGCATAAGAATTTCCCTTGGGGCGAGGATTTTGGCGGAGATGAGGAAACCATTATTTCCCAGCAGTTTGATCGGCCGGTCTTTATTCATCATTATCCCGTGGAAATTAAAGCGTTTTATATGAAACCGGATCCGAACAATCCCAAATACGCTTTAAATGTGGATATGATTGCGCCGGAAGGGTATGGCGAAGTGATTGGCGGTGGCCAACGTGAGGATGACTTGGACGTGTTAATCTCCAAAATCAAAGAACATAACTTGCCCATGGAAGCGTTCAACTGGTACCTTGATGTGCGTAAATACGGCAGTTTCCCGCATGCGGGTTTTGGCCTGGGTATTGAACGCACGGTGTCCTGGTTATGCGGCTTACACCATGTCCGGGAAACAATCCCATTCCCCAGGCTGATGGACCGTTTGAGTCCTTAAGACTGCAATTTACTGGACATAGTTTTCATAGAATTTTGGGTTATTTAAAAATCACGAGCCTCAAATAATGCGGCTCGTGATTTTATCTTTTTTAAAGTATATCTTGAAGAATGTAAGCTATTGATGATTGAAGAACAATTGGATCTTAAAATTAGCCTGTATTACTTTGAGAGTCGTGAGGCGCGGCCTTTTTTCGAGTCTCTTTTTCTGGGGCGCATCACTAAGCCGTCGCTGTCGGTTCCGGACTCACCGTATTTATCAACTACTGAAGATGGATAGGTGCTTTCTAGAGGAATGATTGTATACTCCCTAGAATATGTACTCAAAAATGTTGAGACTATAGAGGCATTATCTAACTTTTTCTTTTGCGCTTTCTCATAGCTTCTAAAAGCAATAGCATCTTGTCCGGTAAAACCCATAATATCGTCATTGAACTTTCGTAATACGGGCCTGGCATTTACGGTCTGGAAAGTATCATTATTTTGCATTAATAAGGTAAATACCTCAGTAGCGGTTTCATCTCCCTGCTTTAGAGCTTGATATTGATCATCTAAAAATTTTTTGTTTGTACAGGTAAACATAAATTGGCCAGCAAAACTTGGCCCATGAATTGGAAAAGGCATGACAATATTCTCCACATGAAACCCAACGAATATTTAATAGAGTAATACCGAAACCTAGTTAAATTAACTAATTAATATGCTCCATGAAAATTAAAAGTAAAGTATTTCTAGTTCTTGGTAATAAAACGTGTTGTCATTTGTTTTTAATTTGTTGAATAATTTATCAAGGTAGCCAACTAGCCCGGATAATTCATACGACGCGCATAGAATGTGTCTAAAACAAGGGGTTTAATTGAGTTTTAGGGGGAGTGGTCAAAAATACAGTTTGTACGGTTGGTTGGGGGATGATGATTTTCAGG
>Ga0157374_10003793_pt1 | contig 12718 bp, 15 predicted proteins | sample M25metaG_FD_115308 | JGI IMG/M metagenome (GOLD analysis project Ga0157374, IMG submission 115308) | Miscanthus rhizosphere microbial communities from Kellogg Biological Station, Michigan, USA - M2-5 metaG | ecosystem: Host-associated > Plants > Roots > Rhizosphere > Soil | place: USA: Michigan...
CGGTTCCAATATTCGTACCGGTATTTTGAACTTCAGTGAGGAGTTTTGGCTAAGCCTACAGCATGCTGTTCAAGTCAGCGGCCTCTCGGATTTTTAGGTTCTGGTATTCCAATTAAAACTAGTACACGAGCCGTCCGCCCCTATTGCTACGCTTTAGAACACAATCTTTTAGAACTGTTCCGGGTCGCTTTGTGATAATTATTAACTTTGCCCAACCAGTTCTAGTAAGCGGTCATCATCCGGATTCCAAAGCCTTAGTTCCTGAGGTTGGTTAATTGAGAACGGATAAACGTCATCGGCGCACGCCATGCACACCCCGCCGAATCGGCGCAATTTTTTAGGATCAGAGATTGCTTCAATAATTGACTGTCTCCATCGCTCAGTTGTGTTGAATGTGACAGAGGTGACACCGAAATGTTCTGCAATTTCCTCATTTGTGCGTCCGTGTGCGACCAATAGTGATACATCGTGCGTATCATTACCCATGTAACAAGCGTTCTTATATTCAGGTACCGACAGTACTAGATGGACTTCTGCCGCACCGAGCGCCCAGAGGTTATCTGCAACTTCCTTGTGTGTATTTCCCTTAACGGCTGAGTCATCCATGATGATAATTTTTCTGTCCCTTATTTCCGATTCAATGTATCGGTATTTTGTGGCTATCCTGTCTTGCCTACCGGTGTCCGCCCGCTCTATGAATGTCCGACCTGAGTAACGGTTGAGTGTGATTGCTTGTTTATAGGGTTTGCCGAGCGTTTCAGCAAACGACATGGCTGAAATCGTACCCGAATCTGGCACACCCACTACAATATCGGCACCAACAAACTTTTCTTTATTATCCAGAGCTACATATTTGCCAAAATTTTTCCTCGATTCATACACAGAAGAACCATATATCGTCCCGTCGGGTCTTGAAGTATATGCCCATTCAAAACTACAGTGCATAGTTGGTTCGACACGATCGATGCGGTCTTTTGTTACGCCATTATCGTCGAGAATTACTATCTCGCCCGGTTCAAAGTCGTCAATGAATTTTCCACCAAGAGTGTTAAAAATCACTCCTTCAGATGCGATCATATATCCAGTATCGTTATCTAACTTTCCATAAGAGAGTGGGCGGTTGGCCCATGGGTCAGAAACCCCTATCACCCGATTTCTATCGGTAATGGTTAGTGCGTATGCGCCGTCAACTTTCGGAAGAATTCTTTTAAGCGCAGTGAGCAAGCTATCCTGCTGGCCCGGCTGGTTTGTCTCGTACCAGTCTGTTACGGAATCAATGGTCTGAGTCAGCAATGCACTGTCAGAAACGTATTCAGGTGAAACTCCTAATTTTTGAGCAACATCCACCACATCGACGCCGAACGACTTGGCAACGCCTACCATGTTATGGAGTTCGCCGTTATGTACTAATGCGATGCCGCTCTCGTCACCTTGGTGCGGGTGTGCACCGGAGTGGCCTTCACCCGGCATTGTACTGTATCGCACGTGACCAACTGCCAACGGTGAGCCGATTACTTTTTCGTAACTGGGCAAATGAAAACCATCGTGTCTTCTGGCTGAAGGAAATATAGATGAAAGTGCTTCTGGGACTAGTCCTTCTTCTTTGTGCACCACCAACATAGAAACAGGTTCACCAGGTTTCCCGTCTACTGAAGGCGTTCGTTCATTATTGTTTACATATGCTATTCCGGCACCGCTTTGGCCGCGGTGTTGGAGCTCCTGTAGTGCAGCGATTGTCAACTGAATAACTGGTTCGCCTGGGGCGTATATGCCGAATACGCCGCATTCGTCTTGCGGATGGTGATCGATTTCTGCAAACGAATTAAGCTCTGAGACTTCAGGGCCAACAACAATAGATTCAGCTGGAATGCTTTCGTGGCCCGACATTTATCTTTATTGTAACGGGCTTTTATGCTTAAACCAAACCGAAAGAGCTGTAAGATTTATTACAAATCTAATTACTGATTTAGAGCATGTCGTTAAGGTTGTTGTTGAGCGAGTTATCATCCAGGTTGCTATTCACTTGTGCTGATGAATTATCGAGCGTAGTAGCAGCTTGATCTAAACCTGCAGAATTTTTGATTGTGTCAGATGACGACGTAGTTGCGGTGGTGGCCGTGGTATCAGCTTTTGGCTTGCTGGCATTCATGACCTTGTACCCCGCAAAACCTACTACACCTAGAACCGCCACAAGCAGTACGAGGGCTAATACGTGTGAACCGGATTGATTAAGTCGTTTCATTACTGGTTCCCTCCTGTCTGAGTTGTGTCGCTTGTCGCGTTAGTGTCACTCGCTTTGTTAGCTGTTGAAGCACCCTTTAGAGATACGATTACATCCTTGATAGCTTTTCGGTAATCCTGGAGCGCAGTTCGCGCATTGGCTACAGCAGTTTTGAGTGTGGCTACAGAAGTGGCGGGATCGGGCTGGGTGCAGTCTATGCTGACATCTAGCGCTTTCAGAGCATCTACAGCTGTTTGTGCGGCGGCTTGTTTGGCAGTTGCCGTAGCTACGAGTGTGTCGTAGTTAGGGTCATTGAGCTGCTTTGTTTTTTGGAAATCTTGTACGCGGGTAAAGATTTTATTGAACACTTCTAGGTGCCGTTGGGCTGCGGTAGCGTAATTGGCACTTCGTTTATTAATTTCGGCCTGATGCGCCTTGCATGCGTTCTGCTTTTCCGTCTCGGTGTGTGCTTTGACCGTTTCACGTTTCGTTTGGAGTAGTTCTTGGCCCTGTTTGCGCAGGTTTGTTACTTCGGTGTTTGTTTCGGTTTCCGATGCTGTTTCGTTCTCGGCATTAGTTTGATTCGTTGTTGATGAGGTAGGTGGTTTTGTCTCGGTAGGGCTGCCCATGGCGCCTTCGTGGGCGAGCACCGCAGCTGGGCTAGCAATAAGTACACCTGCCATTACGAGCGAGCTCGCGAGCAGGCTCAGTTTGTTTCGAATTCTATTCATAGTCGTTTCCTTTATGTTTAAGGCTAACGTTTTTAACTATATCAAAAAGATTGCGTTTGCAAAGACTTTCATCTGTTAGCTACAATGGAGGTATGGCAAATTTTTCTTTTGACGTGGTGAGTGATTATGACAAGGCCGAGATGAATAACGTCTTCGACCAGACGTTGCGTGAAATAGATTCACGATATGACTTTAAAGGTACGCCTGCAGCGCTCGAATGGCTTGATGATAAAAAGGGACTGAAAGTAACCGGGTCGGGTGAATGGCAGATAGATGCTATTCTCGACATCGTCCGCAAGAAGTTAGCGACCAGAGGTCTCAGCCAAAAAGTTTTGGACACTTCTCGTGGAGTCGTGGAATCTAACCTGAAGGCTACAAAGGAAGTACCGTTTATACAGGGGCTCGACCAGGAAAAAGCAAAGCAACTCACTAAGCTCATCCGCGACTCATATCCGAAAGTAAAAACTCAGATCCAGGGCGACGCCGTCCGTGTCATGTCAGGCAGTAAAGACGACCTGCAGGTAGTGTTGCATCTGCTGCGCGCACAGGATTTAGACTTCCCAATCAATTTTACGAATTATCGATAAACCCAAACCGCTCTGCCAAGCTTTCGACTGTAAAGTCCGGATAGTACATTTTAGCCACATCAATTAACGGGCTGTATGCATCGGGATTTTCGACAACAGCCTGGGGCAGTGCTTGGGTGAGCATATAATGATCTTCTCTTGTGCCACCATTGGTAAGGAAACTTTCATGGACTGCAAGCCCATGTTGAACCAATAGCTTTACGCCATGGCTGGTGAGGTGACGTGATAGGCCAGTAATTTGCTGTATGTCGTGTCGTGCCATTATTGCCGGGCCGCCGAGCAAGACGGCAGCTGATTTGAAATAAGATCCATTTCGAAAGCCTTGAGCCCTTTCGTCGAGCAGACTTTCCGGCTTGACCCGTGCCCGTCGATTGATTTCGTAGGCCGCAAATGCGAGCCCAGCCAAACCGATGGCGACTCCACCTAACGCAGTCGCGTTCTTACGATTGGCTAAACCCTCCAAAATCTGATCGGTAAACTTCTCTCTAATAAATCCCTCTCACTCAAGTGCATAGAGTTATAACAAGTCTAGCGGGTTTTAGCAATCAACGGTTATACTATTTCGTATAGCATGAGCGAAAACACTGAAACCGAACCGGTCGCAGCTGAGACGGCCGAGATAGAAACACCTCCCGCCCCCGAAACTCCAGAGGTATTAGCGCCGCCAGCTGAGCCCGAAAAACCAGAAGAACCTGCGCCACCGTCGCTCGAAGAGCAAGCTGCAGCAGTGCTGAAAATGAACGACCGCGGTGAGTACACTGTTCCGGCCGAAAATCTGTATCCGCACCAGTGGCTGTGGGATAGTTGTTTTATAGCCATTGGCCTAAGGTGGGTAAACATTGACCGTGCCAAAGCCGAGCTGATGAGCTTGCTCCGCGGCCAGTGGAGCAGTGGCATGATGCCAAATATGATATTCAGTCCTGACCCGCATTATCGCCGTGATCGTGCAGTATGGCGCAGTTGGGTGAGCCCATATTCGCCCGACAAAGTCGCTACCAGTGGTATAACGCAGCCCCCGGTATTTGCCGAAGCTATCTGGCAAGTCGGGCAGCGCATGGATACTGCTGAGCGAAAAGCCTGGTTCAAACAAATGTTGCCAAGTTTGGTCGCCTATCACCAGTGGCTCTACGCTGACCGTGATCCACACCAGGAAGGTTTAGTTTTGCAAGTACACCCGTGGGAAACGGGGCTCGATAACACACCGCCCTGGATGGCCGAGCTGCACGAGCACCTTATGCCTGCATGGATTCGAATTATTCAAAAAGCTCGCATGGATTGGCTCATTAACCTTTTCCGCCGTGACCTCCACTATGTACCTCCTGGTCAACGATTTACTACCATCGAGGTGCTGGCGCTATTTGACGCACAGCGTCGGTTGCGCCGCAAAGCGTATGATACGAGCAAAATACTTCGACATGGTTTGTTCGCAATCGAGGATCTGACGTTCAACTGTATTCTCATTCGGGCCAACGAAATTCTGACCAAAATGGCCAAAGAAGTCAGACATGAGTTGCCCGGCGCACTCGAAGAAAACATTTTGAAGTCTGAAAAAGCGCTTGAGACACTGTGGGACGAATACGCCGGCACGTACTGGTCGCGTGATTTCGTCACACACCGCCCGCTCAAAACTCCGAGCATAGCTAGCTTGATGCCGCTCTATGCCGGCAGCATCACAAAAGTACGCGCTGAAAAGCTTGTTCGCCTTCTTGAGAATGACAAAAAATTCGGCCCAGCCTACCCTATTCCAAGCGTACCCATAGACAGCCCTAATTTTGATCCAGACCGCTATTGGCAAGGCCCGAGCTGGGTGAACACAAACTGGCTCATCATAGACGGGCTGGAACGCTACGGCTTCCACGACCACGCAGCTGCACTTCGTGAAACTACGCTGGAGATGGTCACGAAAAGCGGGTTTTCTGAATATTTCGACCCGACCACCGGTGAGCCCCTCGGTGCCCACAACTTCTCGTGGACAGCCGCCCTCACCATCGATATGTTGCGTAAGGACTCCTAGCTTTCAGACGTTCTTCAGGGAGAGCCATGTAGTATACTGCTAAGAAGATCCAGGAGAAGTTATGAAAGTAATAGTGCAGATTCCCTGCCTCAACGAAGAAAAAACGTTGCCGCTGGTGATGGCAGACATGCCGCGGGAAATCCCCGGCGTCGATGTGCTCGAATATCTTATCGTCGATGACGGTTGCACCGACCGCACCGTCGAAGTCGCTCGTGAGCTCGGCATACACCATGTGGTAACGCACATCCGCAATATGGGCCTCGCGCGGTCATTCCGCGACGGCGTCGAACGTGCGCTGGAACTTGGTGCCGATATAGTGGTCAACACCGACGGCGACAACCAATACCCACAGAGCCGTATCCCCGACCTAATCCGTCCCATTTTGGAAGGTCGAGCAGATATCGTCATCGCCGACCGGCAGACGAGCAAAATCGAACATTTTTCTCCAGCCAAGAAGCTACTGCAGCGTTTCGGCAGTTGGGTGGTAAACAAAGCAGCTGGCACCAATATTCCGGACGCAGCCAGCGGGTTCCGGGCGTATTCCAAGAGCGCGCTGCTGCGGCTCAACATTATCACGCAGTTCAGCTACTGTATGGAAACTACCATCCAGGCTGGAAATAAGCGTATCCCAATTGTCAGTATTCCGGTGAAAACGAACCCGAAGACGCGTGAATCGCGGCTGTTCAAAAACACCTGGGAACACGTGTTCAAATCCATGAGTGCTATCGTTCGGGCGTATGTAATGTATCGGCCGTATGTGGTGGTTGGGACCATCGGTATCGGGCTCGGCATTTTGGGCATGATTCCGTTTATCCGTTATGTCATCTTCCTGGTCATCGACAAGCACGCGACCGCACATTTGCAGTCACTCATATTGGGCAGTGCGCTGCTCGTCGGTGCGTTCCTGAGCATGGCGCTCAGCGTTATCGCCGACCTTAACCGCACGAATCGGATATTGCAAGAAGAAACACTCGAGCAAATAAAAACTGCGCGCTACGGCGCAGTGAAATAATCCATGTTCCGAGAAGTTATTGGTTTTATCGGGCAGGGGTTTATCGGCAAACACATGGCTGATGATTTTGAAAATCGCGGCTATTCAGTTGTTCGCTATGCGCTCGAAAAAGAATATGTGGGCAACAAGCAAAAACTAAAAAGTTGCGACATAATTTTTATAGCGGTGCCAACACCCACAAAACCAGATGGATTCGACCTGAGTATCGTGCGTGCGGCGCTTGCCGAAGTACCCGAAGGTGCAACGGCGGTTATAAAATCGACGATTGTACCTGGCTCAACCGAAAAGCTTCAAAATGACTTTCCGAATATTACGGTGATGCATTCACCGGAATTTTTACGTGAGACTTCCGCTGCGGAAGATACTGCCAAACCTGAACGTAATATTGTCGGTATTCCAAAAGATACACCCGCCATGCGAGAGCATGCCCAGCGTGTCTTGGGGCTCTTGACACCTGTGCCTTACAGCATCATTACACTGTCAGTTAATGCAGAGTGTATTAAATACATTGGAAATGCATACTTGTATACAAAAGTCGTGTTTATGAACCTGATGTATGATTTTGTAAGAGCGGCTGGCGGCGAGTGGGATGACGTGCGAGACGCGGTCATTCATGATAATCGTATCGGCAGCAGTCACTCAGATCCAGTACATGACACAGGGCGAGGCGCAGGCGGCCACTGCTTCATTAAGGATTTTGAGGCCCTACTTGAAACATTTAGAGCCGACGGGGCTGACGCAGGTTCGGTCGCAGTACTGGAGTCATTACGCGCTAAAAATAACCAGTTGCTACTCGACAGCAACAAAAATCTAGACTTATTGAGAGGCGTATACGGCGACAATATACCTTCTGCCAGCTAGGCTTCGGCTTGTTCGCTTCTGACCCGCTCGTTGCGACGACGCACGACCTGCCAGCATACACCGATAACCGCGCCAGCAGCGAGGATACTTGCCGCCGTACGGATACGCAGCCATTTGTCCGCCGTTTGCGCGTAGCCTTCTAGCTCGGCTTTTACGTTCACGCGTGGTCGGATGACAACGTGGTTTAAATGATTCACGTAATCCTTTTCGGCCGTCGTGTATTTGATGTGCCCTATTAACACTGCCGTAAGACAGACCACCAGGATTATTCCGAACACAGCCAAAAGGAATTCGGGTGAACGTCGGCTATGCACTAGATCTCGTCCTGCTGCGGTTTTTCTAGTAATAATGGTTCTATGGAGCTCTCAGCGTCGGTAATTTTGACGATATCGCGGTCGATCTTGCCCAGTTCCTTGAAGGTCGAATTGTAATGGTTCACGGTAGTACCGAGGCTTGCGCCGAGCTTCAGCATGTAGCCGTTGTGGGCTATGAGATGTTTCTGTAGCTGTTCGATGTTCTTACGGATTTTCTCGGTGTCTTTATGGATCTCTATGCTGCGTAATCCCTGCATGATGGTCTGCAACATGGCGCTCAGTGTGCTTGGACCCACAATGGTCACTTTCTTTTCGGCAGCGTATTGCACGAGGTTTCGGCCGGACACGTTGCCCAGGCCCACTTTGTTCGCAAGAAGGTCGTAATATATAGCCTCGGACGGGATGAACATGAGTGCCTGGTCTAGCGTTCCCTTGCCGGGCAAAATGTACTTGGAAGTTTCGTCTATGCGCCGTTTAAGGTCTTCTTTGAACTGTTTTGCGAGCCCGTCTTGTTCGTCGGGCTTGGCTTCGAGCAGGCGATTGTAGTTTTCGAGCGAGAATTTGCTGTCGAGCGGCAGCAAGCGGTCATCGAGCATGATGCATGCGTCAACTACCAAGCCTTCGGCGAGTTTGTACTGCAGCTGATACGAGCCGGGCGGCAACGTGTTCTTGAGTATCTGTTCTAGGTAATACTCGCCGAGCACGCCACGCTGTTTTGGGTTTGAGAGCACATTTTGCAAAGTTTTGAGCTCGTTTGCTACATCTCCCACACCTTTGTTCGTGCGCTCGAGTTCTGTCAGCTGTTTGGTAATGTCCTGAATGGTTTTGATGCTCTGTGCATGCTGAGCTGCCATTTGTTTGTTGCTGGCGCCCATTTGATCAGTAAGCTGTTGGTTGAGCGAAGTCTGCAGACTTGCTAGTCCCTCAGAGAGTGATTTCATGTTTTCATTGAGCAGCATAGTGCCACTATTGTCAGTCGGTGTCGATTTCTGGCCGCGCAAGACCAGCGCCAGCAGCACTAGAACGGCAACCCCCAAAACTATCACCGCAAAAATCATACCCCTATTTTACCACTCTTAGCGCATGGTCATTTCTAGGCCGATGATTCCACCGAAAAGCAATATCGCGCCCAAAATGATCGGCCAATATTCTACAAGGAACTTCTTCATACTTCTATTGTACCGCTCTAGGCGAATCTGGTGACGAAGAACATGAAAATTACGCCTAGGATTGTCAAGCCGATGGTAGCGTATGACGAGTGTTTGCTGTGGGCTTCGGGCAGGATTTCACTAGCGCCGATGTACAGCAAGAACCCGGCGAAAAATGCAAGATACAGCGTTAATGCACCTTCAGAAACATTTATGTTGTACCCTACTATCGCGCCGATAACTGGGGCGATTGCGTCCATAAACAGCATGGCAAATGCTTTGCGGCGATTATTATTGTTCACCAACATCAGTGTTACGGTGTTCAGGCCATCGGAAAAGTCATGTGCGATTACGGCAATTGAAACGGCGATACCTACTCCTGTGCCTGCCTGAAACCCTAGCCCAATTCCAAGACCATCGAGAAAGCTGTGGCCGGTAAGAGCAAGTGCACTGGCGAAGCCAACCTGTGGGTGGTGGTGCACTTCGTAATCGTGCTCATGACTGTGGTGAATCAAAATCGATTTTTCGACTATATGAAATAGCAAAAAGCCTACGATGAGGGCTATCATGGCGACTCGAGCAGTAACACCATGACCAAGAGTCTTGAAAATTTCGGGCAGCAAATCGAACGCCACTACGCCCATAACGACGCCAGCTGTGAGTCCTAAAAATTGGTGGATGCGAGTGTGGTTTTTGAGTGCGGTCAGGCCGCCAAGCATGGTCGAAAAAAACGTTCCGGCCGCCAGTAAAATTGGTAACATATTCCCTGATTTCCTCTATGTTTAGCTCTGATTGTAGTCTGAACGAGTATGCAAACTCTTGCAAGTTTGTCGCATTTATACGTGCAATTGCAACTCGTATATTATACCGCTAGGTCATGGGCGATACCGCCAAACAAGGTAGCTTTTTTACGTTTGGATTTCTTTTTCTTTTTGGCGAATTCCGATTCCGCCTGCTGCACTGAGCGCCAATCAGTTTCAACGTTCAATGGCGCTCCCCCGACCGCCGCACCGCCGGACACCATAGATTCAACCGCCGCGTCGTGCATGCATGCATTTGTACACATATGTCCTAAGTGGGGCATAACATGCTCGTGAACAGCATGCTCACGTGGTTCATGGTGTTCGTGTACTTGGTCTTGTGGTGGTTGGCAGCAATCGCCATGATGCTCGTGCATGACTCTAGACTAGCTGTTGGCGCAAGTTTTTTGCAAATTCGTCGCAGTGTGTAGTAGGATTGCGACATGGATTCAATAAACCTGCTTCAAGAAACTTTGAAAAAGGGTGGCCAAAGTCTAACTAAACCGCGTAAATCAGTGTTTCAAGCCCTGCAGGGGCAAGAGCCGCTGGCTATGCACGAGCTTGTGTCGCGCTGTAGCGAGATAGATCGGGCGAGCGTATACCGCACGATCGAACTGTACGAAAAACTCGGAATCGTACAGCGACTGCAGTCTGGTTGGAAATATAAATTAGAGCTTACCGATCAATTTCACACACACCACCACCATGCCAGTTGTTTGGTATGTGGGCAATCTACCGTCGTTCCCGAGGATAAAATCATTGAGCAGCATTTGAAACACCTCGCCGAAAGTGTTGGCTACCAGCTAGAGCGTCACCAGCTGGAACTCCAGGGTTACTGCCAAACCTGCCAATCCCTTTTAAAAGATTAGGAATCCAGCCATTTTAAAAGGCCCGGATCTTAGCGGGCCCTTTCGGTGGAAAACCTTGTTTCCAAACATATGTTACTGCAGGTGCTGAGCCCACGAAGTAAATATTTTTACTGCCAATCGCCAAACGTGAAAAATCTCATAGCCACCACACAAAACCTCCGGTAGGCTGAAAGGGTTAAGGAGCTTAGTGTTATGCCTCGGAAAAATTGGGACAAGATTGCCGACCAAGAATTCAGCGAAATGGACAAAGAAACCCAGGCGCAATGGGCGGAACTCCGCCACCGACTCCACGTTTAAACTTTGTCAGCCACATCTGATTCAGATACCATATAGGTATGAGGTTTGATTGGCTCTGGCATAACATTTTTCGGCGCCCCTACGCGCTACATTCCGAAAAGCACGGTGAGGACGGCAAGCCGGTTGTTGTTTTGCTGCATGGTATAGCGGCAAGTAGCGATGATTGGAGCTATTTGATTCCTTTGCTCGCACTGCAGTTCCAGGTTATAACCATCGACCTGCTAGGGTTTGCCAAATCACCAAAGCCACAGTGGGGCAAATACACAATGGAGGAGCACATCCGCTCCATTGCCCACACAATTCAGTTGCTCGGCCTCGATCAAGAATTTATCTTAGCCGGACACTCGCTCGGCAGCCTGCTCGCAACTCGGTACGCATCTAAATTCCCGGGACAAGTTTCGCGGTTGTTACTGCTCAGCCCGCCGATTTATCCGCCGCTGCCATCAATAAAAAAGCGATCGGCGTACTACCGCACTAACTGGCTGCTCAAACTGTATCGGTTCCTGCGCACCCACCCGCGCATGACACCCTCCAATATGAGGCGGCTTAGCCTAATCGTCCCCATTCCCCGCTCTATTACGACATATCCGGAAACGTGGGTACCGTTTCACCGCACGCTTGAACGCTGTATAGAGCAGCAAACTATTGAGAGAGATATTGCCGAGATAACAGTGCCAATCGATGTGTTTTATGGCCTGCTCGATTCACTCGTTATCGGTTTTAATGTCCAAAACCTTGCCAAACAGAAAGATGTTACGGTACACACATTCCGCGGACAGCACAACATCAGCCGCGCTTACGCCAAGCTTGTCGCAAAAGCGTTGATGCGAACTTAAATCGTCCGCTACGCTTGCGCTTTGCGTAGTGTTGTTGTTTTTATGTGACGAATTCCACCTAAAAAACTTGCAATATACTCTTGCCTATGTGGCTACTAAGTGTTTAAAATAGAAAGTCATTGTATAGGCACTCGTGTGAAGGTGTCTACTAAGGTGGAATATAACGGTAATATCTGTAAATTGCCTGAAGGGAAAGTCTGTTCTTAATGTCAAAAAACAAGCCAAAAAACAGAAAACGTCAGTGGGGTGCCGAAAAGCGGACCGAACCGCTACCTATAGTTCACCACAAACCTTCTACTCGCAAAATTACCTTCAGCCGTTTCGCCGTCGTTCTGACAGTTCTCTTTTGGACCGCTTATTTCATCTCTACCGTTATCCGCCAGTTTTTTGAAGGCCCAGGCACCTTCAAATTCACCATGGAAGCTATCGGCTACTTAGTAGTCGTGACGCTCCTCACCTTTTCCGCCTTGATGTATCTAATTGCCCGGCAGGGCGCCCTGCAACGATTTAGCAAACACGTGCGTGTGCCGCGTGCCGAGCTCGATCGTTTCTTTGCCGAACACCAGCCTTCAATAACCGTTCTTGTCCCATCTTACAGCGAAGAACCAAGCGTGGTGCGCAAAACACTGCTTTCGGCCGCTCTCCAGGAATACCCGAGCAAACGAATCATATTGCTGGTGGACGACAACCCGAAACAGAAAAACAAAACCAAGCTTGCTCGGTTGGATGAAACCAGGGGCCTGGGCAAAGATATTATGGAACTGCTTTCTGAACCAAGAATTCGTTTGCGCGAAGCCCGAGCCAGGTTTGAACGACAATTGAAAGGCTCTGGAATTGGTAACGCCACACCACAAGCTATGAAAACACTGGCCGAACACTATGCCTGGGCGGCAGATTGGCTCGAAAAAATGGCAGCATCAGAGCTGCAAGAAGATCACGTCGATGTATTCTTTTCCGAACAAGTACTCACGAAACTAGCCGCCGAGCTACATCTGACCGCCAAAGCACTTCTAGTATCACTCGACCAA
>Ga0157374_10003796_pt1 | contig 12712 bp, 7 predicted proteins | sample M25metaG_FD_115308 | JGI IMG/M metagenome (GOLD analysis project Ga0157374, IMG submission 115308) | Miscanthus rhizosphere microbial communities from Kellogg Biological Station, Michigan, USA - M2-5 metaG | ecosystem: Host-associated > Plants > Roots > Rhizosphere > Soil | place: USA: Michigan...
CAGATCAATCCTGAGAACGTTTTGGATCTAGGGCTGGCCTGGGCGTTTCAGACCAACCAGGCAGCCCATATCAAGTCTTCTCCCCTGCTTGTCGACGGGATACTCTACTTCACCGTGCCCGATAACGTCTGGGCCGTCGATGCGCGATCGGGTCATTTGATCTGGCATTACAATCACCCCACCACTGAAGGTGATCACATCGGTCATCGTGGCGTCTCCATGTACAAGGGCTGGCTTTATCTCACTACTCCCGACGCGCACTTGATTTCGCTCAACGCAAAAGACGGCAGCGTACGGTGGGACAAAACTGTGGTCGACGTGAAGAAGGGCTACTGGTCCACGATGGCTCCGCTCATTGTCCGCGATCACGTGATTGCCGGAGTCAGCGGCGATTTCGATAATCTCCCAGGTTTGCTCCGCTCTTACGATCCCGATACAGGGGCTGAACAATGGGAGTGGAACAGCACTACTCCTGGCGTGCCGAACTCCGCTACAGGCGGAATGACGTGGATGACGGGCACCTACGATCCTGAACTGAACCTGATTTATTGGGGAACAGGCAATCCAACACCAGTACTGAATGGCCAATCGCGCCCGGGAGATAATCCATGGACGTGCAGCATCGTGGCCCTCAATCCAGATACGGGCAAGCTTGCCTGGGGTTTCTCTGCTTCACCACACGACACGCACGATTGGGATGCAGCCGAGGTCCCGGTCCTCGTGGATGGAATGTTTCAGGGAACACCGCGAAAAATGCTCATGCAGAGTTCGCGCAACGGCTATTTCTTCGTGCTCGATCGCACCAATGGAAAGAGTCTGCTTACTGTTCCGTTTGGACCGACAAACTGGGCCTCCGGCATCGACAAAGATGGACGCCCCATCCCAAGTCCCGATAAAGAACCCAAGCCCGACGGCCGGCTGATTGCGCCGGATGAGGGAGGAATGACGAACTATCGTTCTCCGAGTTTCGATCCCAAGACAGGACTGTTTATCGTGGATGCACATCCGAGTTACAGTCTCTATTTCTCGAAACCTGCTGACGGCGCTTATGGGTGGGCGGGGGCGGACTATGGCCTCTGGGGCAAAGGCGTCATCGAGGCAATCGATTATCAGACGGGCAAAATTCGCTGGAGTCACGAACTTGGCCAGGGCGGTTCGGGAGCCGGCGTACTTACGACCGACTCCGGCGTGACGTTTACCGGAGATGCGCAAGGAAACATTCTGTCTCTGAGGACAAGCGACGGCGAAACTCTTTGGCACGCGGGCACGGGTTCTCCCATGCAAACTTCGCCCATCACTTATGAGCTCGATGGGAAACAGTACGTTGTGGCAGGCACCGGCGGGGTATTGTTTGCCTGGGCGCTACCGAAAAAGGCTGCAGCTCCCGGTCAATCGTCGATGGCGCGGTAGGCCCGGGCAAAGAGAGGATTGTCGCCCGCCCGGAAGTTATTAAGCGATGAACATCTGCCCGGCCGCCTCTGCCACCTTGCGAATATGCTCCGGCCCGGTTCGGCAACAGCCGCCAATCAGTTGCACGCCTTTCGCGAACCACTCAGCAGCCAAGGCGCCGAACTCCGCTGGTTCGCTGGTACCAATCCAACAGCGCGCACTCGCGTCCCAGCCTTCTCCGGAGTTGGGGTAAACCAACAATGGCTTGCCTGACCCCGCACTCAGTTCGACAATCAATGACGGAATCCATTTCGGCGGGATGCAGTTGACTCCAATCGCGGCAGTCTGCGGAAACGCAGTGACCGCGGCGGCGCAGTCACGCACCAACTCACCGTGCGAAACATGCTTCTCGTCACTACATGAAAAGCTGAACCACGCGCGCATGTCTGGCCAGGGTGCCAGCGCCTCACCTACAGCGCACACTTCTTCAAGCGAGGGGAAGGTTTCGAACGCCAGCAGATCGGGAAGTTGATCGCCCTTGGCTCGAGCAACGACCTCAATCCGCTCGCGATGAAACTTCACCAGTTCCGCGAAGGAGCAATCGTAATTGCCGTGGTACTCGCCACCATTGTGCAGCGCGGCGCCATAGGGCCCGAGCGAACACGCCACCAGCACGCAACGGTCTGGAAATTCACTAACAGCGGAGCCGGCCAACTCGACAGATCGCAACAGCGCAGCATCGGCACGCTCGGCCGATAGTCCAACCTCCGCATAACCCATGCACGACACCTGGTAGCTGCAGGTAGCAATGCATTGAGAGCCGGCTTGAATGTAAGCGCGATGCACCGCCACAACTTTAGCGGGCTCGTCCTCAAGAACATGCGCAGACCACAACGGGCCACCAATGCGCGCGCCAAGCCGCTCTAGCTCTGTAGCGAGCCCACCATCAATGACGTGAATTCCGGAAAGAATCGCCATGTGCCTTACAGGTCTTTTAGCAGTTTGAGAAAGAGAAAGCGTGATCGATGAGGCTGGTCTCTGCAAGATATGACTGAAAGCTAACGGCAAAAAGCTAATAGCTGCTTTTACAGTTTCTGCGTTCTCTGCACCGAACGCACGCCGTTAACACGCCGCAGGCCGAGAACAATGCGGTTCAGATGGCGAAGGTCTTCAGCTTCAACCACGAACTCGATCACCGCTTCACCGCTCTCGTTGTGTCGCATTTCAACGCCACGAATGTTCGTATTGTCATCGGAGATGACCGCGGTCAGCTCCTTCAACATGCCAGTGCGGTCGTCGCAAAAGACTGTGACTTTGACTGGATATCGCTGAGCGCGGCCAGCGATTTCGTCGCCGACGCGTGACCACTCCACAGCAATGCGGCGGTCGCTCTCATAAAGCAGGTTCTGGATATTTGGGCAGCTTCGCGCATGAACCGCCACGCCCTTGCCGCGCGTAACGTAACCCACAATCTCTTCGCCGCGAATGGGATTGCAGCATCGCGCGCGATAAACCAACAGATCGTTTTGCCCTTCAACTTGCAGCGACTCGGAACCGCTGAGGTGCAGCTTGCGCACCGCATCCGACATTCCTGCTTCGCCGCCAGCCCCCGGCTTCGTTTCCGTCTCCGTCTCGCTCCCCGGCAGATTTGAGTATCCGGGTGCCAGCTTGTTGAGAATCTGATGCGCCGAGTTCTGGCCGAGACCCAGCGTAGCCAGCAGATCGGCCGCCGTCGCCACGCCAAATTCGTTCGCGATGCGGCCCAGATCCTGATCATCGATCTGGCTCATCGGGACTTTGAACTTTCGCGCTTCGCGCTCCAGCAGTTTGCGGCCAATCTCGACAGCCCTGCGCCGCTGATCCTCGTTCAGCCAATGCTTGATCTTGTTGCGCGCACGCGGGCTCTTTACAAACGTCAGCCAGTCCCGGCTGGGCTTGTGATCCTTCTGCGTGACGATCTCAACAATGTCTCCGGTGCGCAGCTTGGTGCGCAGCGGAACCATACGGCCATTCACCTTCGCGCCCACGCATGTATTGCCGACTTCGGTGTGAATCGTATACGCGAAATCCACCGGCGTGCCGTCAGCCGGAACCACCACGACCTTTCCCTTCGGCGTGAAGGTGTAGACCTCGTCGGGATACAGGTCCATCTTCAAGCTGGAGAGGAACTCGTTGGGGTCGGTCATCTCCTTTTGCCACTCGACTAGCTGCCGAATCCAGTTCAGCCGCTCCTCATCGCGAGCCGTGATTGCGTTTTCGCCGGCCTTGTACTTCCAGTGCGCCGCAATACCTTCTTCGGCGATGCGGTGCATTTCTTCTGTACGAATCTGTACTTCAAACTGGTGTCCACCGTCGCCCATCACAGTGGTGTGCAACGACTGGTAGCGGTTTGCGCGCGGAATAGCGATGAAGTCCTTGATGCGCCCCGGCACGGGACGCCAGATGGTGTGAATCAGCCCAAATACTGCGTAACACGCAGCAACGTCCTGCGTAATTACGCGGAGCGCAAGCAGGTCATATACCTGGTCAAACGAAACCTTGGAGCGTTCGATCTTCTGGAAGATTGAGTAAAGCCGCTTGATGCGCCATTCGACCCGCGCCTCAATCCCGTTTTCGCGCAACTGCTCGACCAGCGTCTCTTCCACGCCGCGCAAAAACTGCTCGCCTTCCACGCGACGGGCTTCGACCGCCGCCGACACCTTTTCAAAGCTCAGCGGGTCGGTATACCGGAAAGCCAGGTCCTCAAGTTCGCCGCGCACCTTGCCCATGCCCAGCCGATGTGCCAGCGGAGCGTAGATCTCCAGCGTCTCGCGAGCAATGGCTTCCTGCCGCTCAGGCTTCAGGTGCTCAAGAGTGCGCATGTTGTGCAACCGGTCGGCCAGTTTGATCAGCACAACCCGCACGTCCGACACCATGGCCAGCAACATTTTGCGAACGTTTTCGGCCTGCCGGTCTTCGCGGTTGGCAAACTGAATTTTGTCGATCTTGGTGACGCCTTCGACAATGTGGGCGATCTGCTCGCCAAATTCAGCCGAAATCTCTTCGGTGGTAGCAGGCGTATCTTCAACCGAGTCGTGCAGCAATCCCGCCGCGATCGAGCTGGCGTCCATCTTCATTTCCGCCAGCACTTCTGCAACCTCAAGTGGGTGAACGATGTAAGGCTCACCAGAGGCGCGCATCTGCCCCTCGTGGTTCTTCACCGTGAATTCCCAGGCCTTGCGGAGAAGAGCGAGATCTTCACTGGGCCGGTTGGCTTGCACACGCTTGAGAAGCGCTTCAAAGCGCTCATCGACTGCATGCGGATCAGAAGGGGGGCTGGCAGGTTCGCGCACAGAGGTAGACGGGCCCCCCTCGGGGACCGGAAGTGTGTTGGGAACTTCCTCCGGTACCGGCTGCCGGACAGTCGCCATGCCTCATTATAGGCTGTTTTTGTTGCACTTTGGTCGCTGTCACTTGCCGGTCCTCATGTTTCAGCACTCTCTGCAAGCGCTCATGCCGCAATCTCTTTGTGTCGGCTGACCCCTAAACCGGTGATTGAGGTCACATCCCTTCGATATGCAAGTGGCGGTATGGTTATCGCGAGAAATAAAGCTGAGAAAGAGGAAGTTTATGTCAAAAAGGTCATTATTTATCTGCGCAACCTTTGCTGTTGCTATGGGAGCCGGCAGCCTGTTTGCCAGCGATGCTAACCAAAAGATATCGCCAGGCGATGGCAAGGCCATGTACGCGAGTTATTGCGCACCCTGTCACGGCGCCAACGGTAAGGGCAACAAGTCGGTACCTTCTTCGGCAATGCGGACGCCACCCGATCTCACTACGCTGAGCCAGAACAATCATGGTGTGTATCCTGCGGAGCGTGTCATTGGAGTAATCGGACACGGGACATCCACATCCGGACACGACCAGACGGGAATGCCTGTATGGGCTATCAAACTTGCTACTATTGACCAGAACAACAAGCTGGATACGCCACTCAGGATCAGCAATTTGAGTAAATATCTAGAAACGCTGCAATCAAAGTAGGGAGTTGGAGATCGCTCCCCGCATTACGCCGCATCGGAGAGCATGAGCAACCCTGAAAAGAAACGCAGAAATGTCGGTCGATCGCAGCCCGGCGCCACCGAACAAAAGGCCGAGGTAGCTGTAACCGGTGCCATCGTCAGCCGTCGTGCGGCCGATCGCCTTCGAGCTGGTCACCTCTGGGTCTACGCTTCTGATATTGAAAAGCTCTCGATTCCCGGCTCACCGGCCGCGCCGGCGGCGCTTTTGCCGGTAGCAGACAGCCGCGGTCTTCTCCTAGGGACTGCGCTCTACAGCCCGTCTTCGCAGATCGCGCTCCGGCTTGTTTCGCGCGAGTCCATCGAACAGCCAGAGTGGTTGCAATTGCTGGCCACGCGACTGCGGCAGGCCATTGCGCGGCGCAAGTCCTTGCTCAATGACGAAAACGACTCCTGCCGGCTCTGCTTCAGCGAAGCGGATGAATTGCCAGGAATCGTAGTCGACAAATACGCGGGACTCGTAATTCTGCAACTTCTGGCAAAAGGGCTGGATTCGCAAGATGTGCGCGATGCCTGCGTGAAGGTACTTCGAGAAGAGCTGTCTCCCGATGCAATTCTGGAGCGTCCTGATCCGCGTGTCCGCGAACTGGAAGGCTTGGCAGTACCCGTCACTGCTCCCCTCTACCTGAAGAAGCCTAAGACTAAAACGGCAACACAATTCCATCTGAACGGCATTACGCTCCAATACGATGCGGATTCAGGTCAGAAGACGGGCGCATTCCTTGACCAGCAAAGCAACTATGCGGCAGCCCGCGACTGGGCACAGAGGCTTGCTGCCGACAATCCAAATTGGGGTGGCCGTGCGCTCGATGTCTGCTGCTACCAGGGAGGTTTCGCGCTGCACCTCGCACAGGTTTGCGACAAGGTCACCGGTGTGGACGCTTCGCACGCATCACTCGAGATTGCGGAGAAGAATCTCGCGGCAAATCGCGCAAAACTTAGAGCAGAAGTCGAATGGGTTGCCGGCGATGCGTTCCAGGTTCTTCGCGACTGGTCCGATGCAGGCGAGCGTTACGACGCGATCGTTCTCGACCCGCCTGCCTTTGCAAAGTCAAAACGCGCAGTCGAAGGCGCACTCCGCGGCTATAAAGAGTTAAATCTTCGTGCACTCAAAATGCTGCGGCCTGGTGGATTGCTGGTGACGTGCTCATGCTCGCATCACGTGAGTTGGACCGACCTCGAGGGCTCAGTCGCATCCGCCGCGGCCGATGCAGGGCGTCGCGTCCGCCTGCTCGAACGGCGCGGCGCTGCTCTCGACCATCCGGTCATACTTACTCTGCCCGAAACCGAATACCTGAAGTGCCTCATCCTCGAAGTGGAGTAATCAGGCGCGAACAAGGGTGCGTGCTGGATGCAAGTCAGGTACGATCCGTCGCAGCCAGCCCAGACGCGACCCCGTGGCTGCCGGAGTTCTCAAGGAATTGCTGGCGGCCGCGGTTGCGTTCTGTTTCTCCTGGTTTTCAATGGACTTGCCATCGGGCGCGTGTGCTGTTCGCAACTCCGCGAGCGCTTGCTTTACCTGCGTGCGCAGAGCTTCCGCTTCAAACGTGCACGAGCGTACATACGCTGAAATCGTAAGCCCGGCTTCAGCCGCGCGCTCCCGCAACTGCTCACACTCAGCTTGACTCATTCTGATGGTCACGCTTACGCACTTGCGATCTCGCTCACTCATCGGAACCGCCGCAGCAGCCCTCCGCGTAGACTCATTCTTCCGAAGACGCGAATTCTCCACGTTGTGAGCATCCGTACTCGAACGCCTCGATTCAAGCCGCGCATTGCTGATATCTTCGGCATCTCCAGATTTATAGCGCGCGTGTCTCCTCAATGCGCTTTCGTAGCTCAGCGTTGCCACATCCTGCGGCAGTTCTGGATCATTCCACGCTGGCAGATCCGTCGGCTTAGCCGCAGCAAGTGCTGCCAGCAATCGAGCAAAGTCAGGCGCATGCTCAGAGGGATTTCGAATTTCTTCCTGCATAGAATGGAGCATACTGCGGATTCCATTCGTGCTTGAGTGGAATTCGATCTCACGTGCAGCAGGATTCCCGCAATGGGAGGCGCGCATAAGCATTCCCAGATTGAGAAAATCTTCACACGTCAGCATCCGGGCTCTGGAAGCACACCTCCCGGCAAGTCCAACAGGTACGCTACTTTTTCAGCAGTCAGCGGGCGCGCAAACAGGTAGCCTTGCCCAAAGCGGCATCCAAGTTCGCGCAACAGGAGATACTGCTCGCAAGTCTCAATACCCTCCGCCACAACATCCATCCCAAGCACGCGTGCCAGCTCAATAATGGTCCGGACAATCTGCAGCGGCTGATCACCTTCGGTCATGCGGCCAACAAACGAGCGATCAATCTTTATCACATCGATTGGAAATGAGTGCAGATAGCTCAGCGAACTATAGCCGGTGCCAAAATCGTCCATCAGGAGTGACACGCCCAACCGCCGCAGACTGCCGAGCACTTCAAGCGCCGTGTGCACGTCGGGGATCAGGCTCGATTCGGTCATCTCCAAACCAAGTTGCCTGCTTGAGATGCCGGATTGTCGAAGCAGGGCCTCGACATGGTCGGCGAGTCCTTCGCGCGCGAATTGCCGGGCTGAAAGATTCACGCAAACTCTCAGAGCGCGGTGGCCTTCATCGGCGCTGCACCAGCGCTGAATCTGCATGCACACTTCGCTTAATACCCAGTCGCCAATCGGCAGGATCATTCCGCTAGTTTCGGCCAGGGGAATGAAATCCATGGGCGGTATCAGCCCGAACTGCGGATGTTCCCAGCGGATGAGCGCTTCAAGGCCGACAATGCGACGCGTAGAGAGATCGATTTCCGGCTGGTAGTGCAAAACGAATTCGTGCTGATCGAGCGCGCGGCGAAGATCGTGCTTACACGGCCATGCTCCCTGCTTGCTTTCCTGCCTGCGAAATTTCGGTTTTGACTTGCTTGGGATGCCAATTCGCAATCGACGGAGTTCCAGTTGACCGGCTACGAGTTCGGCCAGATTCTCGAGCATCCGCAATTCGTCTAGCGTCATGGCCCGACGTGGCTGGGCGCTGAAGATCGCGAGTACGCCGAGGATTTCCCCCGCGGGCGAACGCACCGGGACGCTGGCGAAGGAAGCCACCTCCAGTCGCCTCAGGATCATGCGGCCACGGTGATCGTTCGGATGTTCCGACACGTCAGAGACCACCACGGGGCCGTTCCTGGCCAGCACCATTTCGAAAATTGAACGATCGCGAGGAAGTTCCCTCACCGCTTCGCCCCAATAGGACTTAATCCAAACGCGGCTCAGATCTCCAAAACCGAGCAGAACAGTATCAGCCTGAAAATACTCAGCGCTCAGTCGCGTGATGGCATCAAAAGTCTGTTCCGGTTCCGTGTCTAAAATTCCGGTAGAAAGCAGGGCACGCAGCCGCGCATCTTCCTCCGGCCGCTCTACCTGTTGAGCTTCGTCCTTAACTGCCTGCATTTGGTCCGCACTCCATTGCGGCACAGGCTCATACGGTCGCGTGAGTTACGGATGGCGGCTTCCCATTGTCGTCAAACAATGCGATCTGGCGACGGCTCGAACCCTTGGCGTTGGTCCTGTAATTTCCATATCGGACGAGATTCGCAGGGCTTTAGCTTGCGGCCCGCTTGAGTACTTAAGCGAATTATTGAACGTTCGCTGCGCTCGTAGGTTTTGTCACGGCAGCGCCAGTTTCAGTCCATAGGAAAGTAAGCTGATCGGCATCGTCCTGAATCTGCTGGTCCACACTCACTCCTGCAGAATGGCCGCCGTTCACGCTGTAGTGGAGCAGCACCGGCCGGCCGCTTCTTGAAACTGCCTGCAACAGCGCCGTCATCTTGCGTGCGTGCAGCGGATCAACGCGCGTGTCGCTGTCTCCGGTGAAAAAGAGAATCGCAGGATAGTCCGATCGCGCCTTGACGTTCTGGTACGGCGAATACTTGAGCAAGTAAGGAAGTTGCTTCGCACTATCAGACGATCCGTACTCCGTTACCCAGTAAGAGCCCACGAGGAATTTTTGATACCGCAGCATGTCGAGCAACGGATAGCCGCATAGCACTGCAGAAAACAGCTCCGGCCGTTGCGTAATGGCCGCGCCCATCAGCAAGCCACCGTTCGATCTGCCCGTAATCGCAAAGTGCTGCGGCGAAGTGTACTTGTTCTCGATCAGATACTCTGCCGCAGCAAAGAAATCATCGAACACGTTTTGTTTCTTTTCGAACATCGCCTGCTCATGCCAGTTCTCGCCGTATTCACCGCCACCGCGCAAATTCGGCAACGCAAACCAGCCTCCCTGCTCCATCCACCAGGCCCATTGCGGGCTCCAGTTCGGCACTTCGCTCACATTGAAACCGCCGTATCCAGTCATCAGCAGCCGTTCGCTTCCGTCCCGCTTCAATCCCTTCTTTCCCGCGATGAACATGGGAATCTGCGCGCCGTCTTTCGATTTGAAGAAAAACTGCTGTATCTCGTACTGTGCTGTATCGAATGGCACCTTCGGCTGGAAGAACACGTCCTTCTTTCCCGTCATCGTATCGAGCCGAAACAGCGTTGGCGGCAATATGAACGATTTGAATTCAAAGTATCCGTACCGATCCGTTGTGCGGCCTTCCATCTTCGACGCCGATCCAATGCCTTCATACTCGACAGTTCCCGCAGCTTTGCCATCCAACTGGTATACCGCTGTTTCAGTCTTCACGTCTTTCAAACGGCTCACGTAAACCTTGCCGCCTACGATTGCCCAATTTTCGATGACGTTTTGCCCCTCGGGCACAATCGGAATCCACGCTTCAGGCATGACGCCGGGATCGGCCTTCATGATGCAACCATTCGGCGCGTGATAATCGGTCTTCACATACCACGCACCTTTTGCGTAGATGGTGGAGAAGCGCGATTCCAATCCCCACACGAGAATCTCGAACGGCAAGTTCGGCTTGGTCAGATCGCGATACACAATGTCTTCGCGTTTGGCGGGAACGCCCCGTGAGATTTCGATCACCAGGTAATGACCATCGTCCGTCACAAATGTGTTGAAAAGATCGCTGCGCGTCAGCGGCTCGTCGCGGTACTCACGGCCAAAGACAAGTGCGTCGCGCGAAGTGCGCGTGCCCAGAATGTGCTGATAGAGCAGCGTGCCTTGCTTATCGTTTCGGGCGTAATAAAAGCTTGTGCCGTTGGGCGCGAACGCCAGGCTTAGATAGCGCGCCGTGGGCAACTCATCTTCCAGCGTTTTGCCCGTAGCCACATTCATCACGTGCAAACTCGTGTCGTCCGCTCCGCCCTCTTGCACGGAATAAAGCAGCAGCTTGCCATCGCGCGATACGTCTTCGATGTGGACGGAGAGATTTGTGTCTGTGCTCAGTTGTGCAGGATCAAGAAGCCGCTTGTCCTTCCCTGTCCAGCCGGTACGCACGTAAATTGAAAATTGCTGTTCGCCAGCCAGCCGCTTTCTGAAAAAATAGCTGTCACCCCGCTGGAAGGGCCTCTCGGCCGCGGAGACATTCTCCAGATCGGACAGATCGTCTACGATCTGCTGCCGAATGCGCGCCTGCTTCATGTAGCGATTGGTGTAGGCGTTCTCAGCGTCAATAAAATCCCGCGTCTGGGTGCTTTTTGCGTCTTCCAGCCAGCGATAGTTGTCCACAACTCTTGTGCCGGAGTAATTGTCTGTCACTGGATTGGCATCCACTGGAGGCGGCGCCGGAATCGTAATGCCTTCGCGTCCGCGAATCGTTTGGCCCAATGCACTCGACACCAAAAAGGACGCAAGTCCAACAGCGGCGAAAAACTTCATGGAACTCTCCCTTTGGAAAGCATACGCGCGCAAAACAGAGGGGCCGTAACGCACAAACTGCTGACTTCACTGGTTCAGCCCGCGAAGTTGCACTGCGCACATCCGCTCCCCTTATAGAATTAGCTTAAGTGGCAGAGTTATCCCCAACCAGTGCATCCGGCGCAGCGCCATCTCGATGGACCCGCGCGATTCGCCTGCTCAATCCGGGCCATGCGCATTCAGTGTTCTCAGCGTCTATCCTTCTTGCAGCTTCGACGATTGTGTCCAACCTGATCGGGCTGGGGCGAGGCAAATTCATCGCCTGGCTCTTCGGAGCCGGGCCCCAGACTGACGCTTATCTGGCGGCCTTCCGGCTCCCTGACCTGATGAACAACTTCCTGGTCGGCGGAGCAATCAGCATCACGTTCGTCACGCTTCTCAATCGATATCGGGAGAGTGGAGAAGAAGCGGAAGGCGAACGCGTTCTGTTTATCGTCCTCAACTTGATGGTGCTGGTCCTCAGTGTAGCTTCAGTCGTTCTGATGTTCCTTGCGGCTCCGTTTATCCGCTTGACCAATCCTGGGTTTCCTCCCGAGCAAGTGGAGCTTTGCGCCCAAATGACGCGTGTTCTACTTCCGGCGCAAATATTCCTGTTCGCAGGAAGCCTTCTCGGATCGCTGTTGCTGGTACGCCGCCAGTTTCTCTATCAGGCGGCCACTCCTATCATTTACAACCTTTCGATCATCGTTTTCGGAATGTTCTTGCACCGGCGCTACGGTGTCATGTCGCTCGCTATTGGAGCGACATTCGGCTTCCTTATCGGCTCATTCGGAATCAATACAATCGGCGTATTGCGTGAACGAATTCGCTTCCGGTTGGGCATTGATCTTCACCATCCTGGCCTCCGCACGTGGCTCTTCATGACGCTTCCGCTCATGTTTGGATTTACACTTCCATTTCTTGACCAGTATTTCGCGGGATTCTATGCGTCACACGGTGCCGGTGATATCACGCGACTGGCCAACGCCAAGCAGCTTTTCTCAGCTCCGATGTCGATGCTGGCGCAGGCTGCCGGAGTGGCTGCCATGCCCTTCTTTGCCCAGCTCTGGGCGAGTAACAAGCGATACGAATTCGCCACAGGAGTCGCTGATTCTGTCTCGCGCGTCATAGCACTCGGTCTGCTTGCGGCCTCCGGCATGATTGCGCTCGCTCACCCAATTGTTGGTTTGATCTTCGGTGGCGGCCGCTTCACGCCGCATGATGTGACTCTGACGGCAACGTTTTTCACACTGTATTCGGTGTCGCTATTCGCGTGGTCAGCACAGTCAATCTATGCGCGAGCTTTTTATGCAACGGGCATAACGTGGCTGCCAATGCTGGCCAGCGGAGTTATCGTCTTAATCGCATTTCCCCTCTATCGTCTCGGATACAAGAGTCTCGGTACCAGTGGCCTCGCTCTCGCATCCGACGTAGGCATCTTGCCGCAGGCGGC
>Ga0157374_10003798_pt1 | contig 12707 bp, 6 predicted proteins | sample M25metaG_FD_115308 | JGI IMG/M metagenome (GOLD analysis project Ga0157374, IMG submission 115308) | Miscanthus rhizosphere microbial communities from Kellogg Biological Station, Michigan, USA - M2-5 metaG | ecosystem: Host-associated > Plants > Roots > Rhizosphere > Soil | place: USA: Michigan...
AGCAAGCAGATTCCTCGCCGACAAAGCCGGCTTCGGAATGACAAGGGATGGGCGTGTTCTTCATATGGTTAAGACTTCAGTGATTACTATTCGGGATGTTGCCAAAGAGAGCGGCTTTTCCTCGACTACAGTTTCCATTGTCTTGAACGATGCGCCCCTCGCGCGCTATATCCCGCCCGCCACCAAGAAGCGCATTGAAAAAGCGGCCAAAAAACTTGGCTACCGCCCCAACCTGTTTGCGCGTTCGCTGCGCAGCAAGCGCAGCCATACTGTCGGCGTCATGGTTTTCGACATGACTGATCCGTACTGCACATTGATCCTGCGCGGTATTGAAAATTCGCTTTACCAGTCGTCGTTCTTGCCCATCCTGACGGATGTGCATAACGAACGCAGCCGCTTCGAGCGTTATCTCGAGATGCTTCTGGACCGCCGCGTGGAGGCCCTGATCGTCCTGGCCAACTGGTTGTTCGTTGATATCGACGTCCTGGCGGACCTGGAAAAGAGCAGCATTCCGACGGTCATGATTGGACGCGAGCTGCAGACCGACACCGTGAGTTCGGTGATCGTGGATAACGAAGTGGGTGCGCACCTGGCGCTGGAACATCTCCACCAGTTGGGACACCGCAAGATCGCATTCATCCGTGGGCCGAAGACGTTAGCCGATAGCGCTCCGAGGTGGCAGGGAATCCGCACATTTGCCAAGAGCGTAGGACTGGAACTTGACCAGCGATTGATTGTGGACCTCCCAGAATCGGGAGATCCGATTTCAAGTTTTGAAGCCGGCTACAAATTAACGGAGGAATTGATCAAACGGAAGCGCCCTTTCACTGCATTAATGGCCTTTGATGACATGACCGCGTTTGGTGCCATACGTGCGTTAGCGAAAGCAGGCCTGCGTGTGCCCGAGCATTGTTCGGTAATCGGCTTTGACGATGTGGCAGCCTGCAGTCTCTATACTCCGCCGCTCACAACAATCCGCCAACCTATGGAAGCAATGGGGGCGATGGCGGCGAACCTGGTGATCGAGGGTATTAATGCGGTACTCGAAAAACGGGAAATATCGGCAGTCCACCGCAAGATGGTCCCCGAACTGGCGGTACGAGAGTCCACGCGCAGCGTTCTTTAGGTCAAAACACGGTCAAAACCCTGAATTTGCCCGGCTATTTAAAAAGCCGATCGGCAGAATTTCCTGCTTTTTTTCTTGACACTTACTGTTGAACTACCGCAATATTCAGGCCATTGATTCGTTTTAATAAACGCTTTCATTCGAACGGGCGAACGGACTGCCTGTTCCGCTTTCGAGTGAAAAACGAAAAATTTGCTTCCGGCGTCGTCTTCACGATGAGGCGAACAGGTTACCGGACAGATACGGGCGCGAGATGAATCTGCCCGCAACGGACAAACAGTACTAGGATTTCAAGTAGATCTGGGTCCATCAATCTTCGTGGGTTGAGAAAAATTCTTGGGGGTATCAATGAAGTCCCTTCTACTTTGGCTCGGCGTTTTTCTATGTGTATCTCTGGCCGCTTTCGGTCAGGATTCAGCTTCCATTACAGGAACGGTGACGGACCAGAGTGGCGCCGCAGTTCCTGACGCGCAAGTCACAGTCAGCAGCCCCGACCGCGGAATTAACCGTCCCACGACGACCAACAGCAGCGGTGACTACCTTGTTGCCGGATTGCCCTCCGGACCGGTCAACGTCAGCGTCGTCGCCTCAGGATTCAAGAGGCACGAGGTCAAAGGCGTAATTCTGGCGGTCGGCCAGAAGGCGCGCGCGGACATGGCGCTGGAAGTCGGCGGCACCAAAGAAGAGGTCACAGTTGAGGGCAGCAATGTTGCCCAGGTGGAGACGCAGTCCTCGGAACTTGCCGGCACGGTCAATGGAAAGCAGATCACGCAGCTGCAGTTGAACGGACGGAACTTTACCCAACTGGTCAATCTGGTCCCGGGCGTAAGCAACCAGACGGGCCAGGATGAAGGCACTGTCGGCATCAATGGCAACGTGGCTTTCAGTATTAATGGCGGGCGCACCGAGTACAACAACTGGGAACTGGACGGCGGCGACAACATGGACAATGGGAGCAATGGGACGCTGAACGTTTATCCCAGCCTCGAGGCCATTGCCGAGTTCAAGGTGCTGACTTCCAACTACGGCGCCCAGTACGGTCGAAACGGATCGGGCACGGTGGAGGTCGAGACCAAATCCGGTACGAATGGCTTTCACGGGAATGCATACGAATTCCTGCGCAATGATGCGTTCAACGCCACGAAGTATTTTCTGGATTCGATATCACCTTACAAAAAGAATGATTTTGGTTACACGTTTGGCGGACCCATTATCAAGAACAAAACTTTCTTTTTCTGGTCGCAGGAATGGCGCAGGGACCGCGTACCTGCCGAATATAACGTTGCAGTTCCTTCCGTCGAGGAAAGGGCTGGTGATTTCACTGACCAGTGCAGCAGCCCTGATGGGTTCTGTCCCAGCGTAGGTCCGGACCTTATCGGCGCAGGGTACAACCCGAGTGATCCGACTGTGCAAGGATTGCTCAGCATGATTCCGTTGCCTACCACTGGTAGCGGCCTCGATTCGCGCTACCGGACTTCAGTTTCCCTGCCGACCAACTGGCGCGAGGAACTGATTCGCGTCGATCACAACTTTACCGACAAGATTCGTGGCACGGTGCGCTACATCCACGATTCATGGGACACCGTTACCGATGTCCCTCTTTGGACCAATGCCGGGAGTTTCCCCACCATTCAGACTGCGTTCAAAGGGCCGGGCGTGAGTCTGGTTGGCCGGTTGAATGCGACTTTCTCCCCCACACTGCTCAATGAATTCGTGGCCAGCTATACCACCGATCACATCGTGCTGAACAACGTGGGAAACTGGCAACGGCCGACGGGCTTTGTCGTGCCCGATATCTTCCCTGGAAATGGCGACGGCATTTTGCCTGGAATCAATCTGGTCGGCGATGCCTACGACGGCGGCTTTGGAGAGGATGCGGGCTACATTCCAAACGGTGCTTACAACTCCAATCCGACTTATACCTACCGGGACAATGTCAGCAAGATTGTTGGCCGGCATAATCTTCAGTTTGGAGCCTATGCGGTATTTGGCCAGAAGAATGAACTCGGCGGTGAACTGGGGGCAGGTTCCATCCCTGGATACCTCACCTTCGACCAGACCACCAGTATTTCTACGGGGAATCCGTTTGCTGATCTACTGCTAGGCAGAATTTCGAGCTTCGGCCAGCAGGACAGGCGGGTCAAGTATTACAACCGTTACAAGATTGTGGAACCCTACTTTCAGGACGATTGGCACGTCAATAGCCGTTTGACCCTGAATCTTGGCGTGCGATTGAGCCTGTACGGAACTTACCGCGAGAAGCAAAAACAGGCGTTTAACTTCGACCCGGCGCACTATCAAGCCGGAGTCACTACGGTCAATCCGGACGGCACGGTCAACAATTTGTTCATCAATGGACTTCCCAACGGAGTAGTCCAGTGTGGCGTGACCAAAGGTGTTCCGGTGAGTTGCATGGAGGGAAAGCTGTTCAATCCCGCGCCCCGCATTGGGTTTGCGTATGACGTTCGCGGCAACGGAAAAACGGCGATTCGTGGAGGCTATGGCATCTTCTACGAACATGCCAATGGCAATGAAGGAAATACAGAGTCGCTTGAAAACTCTCCTCCGCTTGCGAATGCGGCTGTAGTGAACAACATCAATGGGTATGCGGGTAGCGGTAGCGCTTCGGGGCAGTTCCCGCTGAGCGTGGTGGCTATTCCAACAAAAGCGGTTTGGCCCTACATACAACAATGGCACCTGGACGTACAGCACGAAGTACTGCCCAACACCGTGGCTACAATATCCTACGTGGCCAGCAAGGGCACGAAGCTGAGCCGTCAGACCAGCCTCAACCAGATCCCGCTGGTTCCCCTCTCGCAAAATCCTTACAAGGCGAGAGAAGCGATCGGGCCCGACGACTGCACCAACTTCACCACACCAAGTGGAGTTCCTATTACCGGACAGGCCGCGGTAAATTTGTCGGTACAGTGCGGGGACGACCCGAGTCCCTTTCGTCCCTTTCTCGGCTACGGTGACATCACACATCTCGACTATGCGGCGTCTTCCTCGTACAATGCCTTGCAAACGTCAATCAGGCGTTCGGTGGGCAGCCTTAATCTAAGCGTTGCATACACCTATAGCCATTCGATCGACGACTCTTCCGACCGTGGCGATTCAAGCTTTGTCGATTCCACCAATCCCAGCGCCAACCGTGCAAGTTCCAACTTTGATCAACGCCACATCCTGAACCTCAGCTATGTCTGGGATCTACCGTTCTTCAAGTCGCCCGGCCTGGCGAACGCAGTTCTCGGCGGTTGGCAGTTCTCAGGCTTGACCAGTTATCAAACCGGCACTCCATATAGTGTGGTGGTGTCGAATGACAATGCAGGAGTCGCCAACGGGGTAGGTTCGGGTGCCCGACCTGACCTAGTAGGCCATCCCCGGTCTCCCGTTCCTAGCGGGCTGCTACCAGATCTTGGCCCGGCCTTCGGCAACCCCGCGGCCTTCGCGTTACCGCGCGGATTGACGTTCGGAGATTCCGGACGAAACATCCTCAATAATCCCCATCGCGTCAACTTCGACTGGGCGTTGTTTAAACATTTCAAAATCGGCGAGCAAATGGGCCTTGAGTTTCGTGCGGAAGCCTTCAACGTTTTCAATCATACTGAATGGGGAAACATTGCAGGCGACAGCGGCTCCGCGGGAGGCGACAACAATAATACGATCAACACCGAAAGCTTCCTGCGCGCCAGTTCGGCGCATAACGCGCGCATCATGCAACTGGGGCTGAAATTCAGCTTCTAGAAGAGTAATGATGCAGGACGGGCGTTCACGCCCGTCCTCACATCTTAAGTTCTGTCATCCGGTTTCTCATGATGACACGCTGATTATCCAACCTGAACGTGCTGGCGAGATTGCGCAACGACCTTCAGAGCCTGCTCCAGATCGGCAATCAGATCGTCGGCGTTCTCAATCCCTATTGAGAGCCTGATCAGTTGATCAGTCACGCCCATCTTCTGGCGATGCTCCGGGGAAATCATGCCGTGCGATGTGAGGACCGGGATGGTGACCAGCGAATCCACGCCGCCGAGGCTGGGGGCGAGGCTGAACAAGCGTAGAGCTTCAGAGAGGCGCTTGGTGTCTTCGCCTGTGCCGTCAACTTCGAAGCTCAACACGCCACCCCCGCCATGCAACTGCTCCATGGCCAGAGCGCGTTGCGGATGGCCTTCCACAAACGGATAGTGCACGCGCTTCACCTTCGAGTGATGCGCCAGGAATTGGGCGACGCGAAAAGCATTGTCATTCTGCCGCTGTACCCGGACCGCCAGCGTCTTGATACCGCGCAGCAAGAGCCAGGCAGCGTGGGGATCCATGACGCCACCCAATGTGGTGCGCGTCGAGTGGATGGTATCGATCAGGTCCTGACGGCCGGAGACAATTCCGCAGATCAGATCTGAATGTCCGGCAAAATATTTCGTGCCGGAGTGCATGATCAGATCAACACCAAAGTCTGCCGGGCGCTGATTGATCGGCGTGGCAAACGTGCTGTCAACAAAAGTGATGAGACTGTGCTGCCGCGCCAGAGTGACCACCTTATTCAGATCAACCACTCGCAGCAGCGGATTGGTCGGCGACTCCAGATAAAGCAGCCGTGTGTTGGGCCGGATGGCGCGGGCGTGTTGATCGTATTCATTGGTGTCCACGAATGTGGTTTCGATTCCGAGCTTGGGCAGCCACTGGCTGAAGAACTTCGTAGCGCCGCCGTAGATGTCGCGCTGGGCTACCACGTGATCTCCGCTCTTCAATAAAGAGAGCATTGCCGTCGTGATGGCTCCCATGCCGGAAGCGAACAGCAGCGCGGCATCGGTGCCTTCGAGTTCGGCGATCGCCTTCTCCGCAACGGTGTGAGTGGGATTCCCGTAGCGGGTATAGAACATGTCGGTGGGGATGGCGCGGAGTTGCTGCTCGCTGTCCGCGACTTCGAAGGTGGCAGTCTGATAGATCGGCGTCGCCACCGGCCCGTTTTTCTTTTCAAGGTCGGTGCCACCGCGCACTGCTTCAGTTTCGGGATGGTGCTTGTGTTTTTTCATAGCTCCTTCTTCACCTTTCCTACTTCGCGCCGACCAACGCCGGGTCAAATGCCGGCACGGGAGAGAACCAGGCGGCGGAACGCGCATGGCGTCCGCTGGTGAGCTTGTCAAACTCGGCTTGCAGAGCGCGAGTGACCGGTCCCGTCTTTCCGCTGCCGATGGTGCGGAAGTCGATTTCCCGCAGTCCAACCACTTCGGCGGCTGTGCCACAGACGAATACCTCGTCCGCAATATAGAGCTGGTCGCGCGAAATTTGTTCTTCGACGACGGTGTGACCCAGGTCTTGCGCGAGCGTGATTAAAGCGTCGCGCGTGATGCCCTCGAGGATCGCGCCCCTTCCCGGCGTGTAAATCACATTGTTGCGGACCACGAAAATATTCTCACCCGTACACTCGGCGACGTAGCCCTGAGGATCAAGCATGATGGCTTCATCGAATCCGGCGCGCTGCGATTCGGTCTTAGCCAGAATTGAGCTGACATAATTTCCCGCCACCTTGGCCTTGGTCATCATGATGTTGGGGTGCAGACGCGTGAAAGAGGCGATGTTGGCGCGGATGCCACGCTCCTTGGCTTCCTCACCGAGAAACGCAGTCCACTCCCAGACCGCGATAATCAGGCGCGGCTTGCCGCTGTCCACGACCAGATCCATGGCACCGTCGAGATAAATCACCGGACGGATGTAGCAGGCCGAGAAGTTATTGGCAGCGATCGTCTTATGGATGGCGTCAATCAGCGTGTTGCGAGTCCAGGGAAGATTGCGAAAGCCGAGAATGAGAGCGGAGTCCAGCAGGCGGTCGACGTGCTCTTCGAGCCGGAAGACGGCCGGTCCCCGGTCGGTGGCGTAGCTGCGTATACCTTCAAAGACAGTGTAGCCATAGTGCAGGCCGGCATTCACAATTGGAACTCCACTGGTGGCGGCATCCTTCAACTCGTCATCCAGCCAGACATACTTTGCGGCGTTTGCCATCGAGGCCTCGGGTGAAACAAACGTTGGGTTCAGCTCAAGGGTAACGGTCACGGGCGAACTGGGCAAGGGGCGACTGCAACAGAAAATCGTTACCGCAAAGTTCGCAAAGGAAACTGGAATATGCGACGGTGTGATTTGATCCATCTATAATTCGATTCCTATGGATATGGGTCTGAAGGGTAAAGTTGCAATTGTTGCCGCGTCGAGCCTCGGGATTGGCCGGGCGACGGCCGAAGCGTTCGCTGCTCAGGGATGCAAAGTTGCGATGTGTGCTCGTAACGAACAGGCGCTCAGGGCGGCGGCGGAGAATATTAAAAGACAGTACAGCGCCGAGGTGTTTCATCAGGCGCTGGATGTGACGGACGCTTCGGCTGTCCATGAGTTCGTCGGCGAAGTGGTGTCTAAGTTTGGCGCAGCCGACATATGCGTGACCAATGCGGGTGGGCCTCCGGCCAAGGGATTTCTGGCGGTCACTGTTGAAGATTGGCGCAAAGCCTTGGACGCAAACTTCATGAGCACGGTCTACTTCGCGCGCGAAGTAATTCCGCACATGCAACGCAAACATTGGGGGCGAATTATTACCATCACCTCCATCACTACCAAGCAGCCGGTGGCGGACCTGGTGCTGTCGAACGCAGTCCGCGCCGGGGTTGTGGGATTGGTGAAGAGTCTGGCGAATGAATTTGGCAAGGATGGAATTCTGGTGAATAACGTCGGACCAGGTTTCACCGCAACCGACCGGCTCAAGGAATTGGCGAAAAGCCGTTCGGCTGCCTCCGGCACCGCCGAAAACGAGATTTTTGATGGCTGGGCCGCCGACGCACCGTTGCGGCGACTGGGCGAGCCGAGGGAAGTGGCCGACACCATTGTCTGGCTCGCTTCGGAACGCGCATCGTACGTTACCGGACAAACTGTGCTGGTAGATGGTGGTGTTTACAAAGGACTGTAAACAGACAGTTTGTAACAAACGTTTCACTCACGGATACTCGATGCTTGCTGGTTGCCAAGCTCTGATAATTTCTAGTAATCTGTGCGGACTCATTCTCTGAGCAGGTTGGAGTTGTTGAGGGGGAACCAGTTGCATCTCGTCATCATGGCAGGACACGCCCGATCCGCAGTAGACTTCGGCGACGCCGTTTGTAAACGCTGGCTCTCGACCAGCCACGGCGGTTGTGCTGCTTGTCCTTTCACGTCCTGATCGCTTATCTCCGTGGCACTTTAACAACCAGATCAAACGTAGACCTTAGGGAGGCGTGTATGCCGAGATCAATTAGCAAATTCATTTGGATCAGTTTGGTGGGACTCGCCTTGGCAGCGCGGGCCCTGGCCCAGGGCGGCGCTACGGGCGCCATCAGCGGAACTGTGCTCGATCCCAGCAGAGCCGTGGTATCTGGCGCCGAAGTCCGCATCGTCAATCAGGATACCGGGTCCCTCACTCGAACGATTAGCACCGACGCGAATGGCCTGTTCACTGCGACACTGCTGCCGGTGGGGACCTATACGGTAAATGTGGTCAGCCCGGGGTTTCAGGAGGCCAAATTTATTAATGTGGCGGTGCGAGTGACGGAGACCACACGCATGGAAGCCAAGTTACGGACGCAGGCGGTGCAGGAAAAGGTTGAAGTGCAGGGCCTGGTGCAGGCCGTAGACACATCGACTGCGACCATGGGTCAGGCGATCGATTCGCGAACCATCCGCGACCTGCCGCTGGCTACCCAGAACTTCCAGCAGTTGCTGACGTTGTCGGCGGGAACGAATTCGGACTTGAACGCTTCCGCTTCGCTCGGACGGGGCGACGTTCGCATTCAGGTGAATGGCCAGCGCGAGGACAACAATAACTATCTGATCGAAGGCATCAGCGCCACCGATTACAACGTGGCCGAATTGACCAACACGCCTTTGCCGAGCCCTGATGTGGTGCAGGAATTCAAGGTTCAAACCAGCCTGTACGACGCCACACAGGGACGCAATGGCGGCGGCAACATCAACGCCATTCTTAAGACCGGCACAAAGACTTTTCACGGCAGTCTGTTCGAATTCTTCCGCAATACCGATTTGAATGCCAACGAATGGTTTCTGAATCGAAGCCAGATCAACCTTGGATTGCCGCAGCAGCGTCCTGACATCAAGCAGAATATTTTCGGTGGCAGCCTGGGAGGCCCCGTCGGCAAGGACGGGAAGGGTGGCTACTTCTTTGTCAACTATCAGGGCACGCGGCAGCGCAGCGGGCTTTCTCCGGGAGCGATTGTCAGCACCACGTTGCCCGTATTGCCAACAGTGAATCGGGGAAGCGCAGGTTACGCGCAGTCGCTGGTTGATACGTTCTTTCCCGGCAATGCCAATGTAACCGCTGCGTCGATTGATCCGGTGGCCCTGAAGCTTTTGAACTTCCGCAGCGGCCAGTTCAACGATCCGGGTGGATTTCTGTTTCCCAATGCCGATCCTGCGGCTGCCGGGCAGTTCGTGCTCAGCAAGGCCGGCAAATATACGGACGACCAGTTCACGGCGAACTACGACCGCGACTTTCACGGCGGATCGGACCACGTTTCGGGACGTTTCTTCTTTTCCAAATTTGAGTCCAAGTTGCCATTTGGCGCGGGCGGTCTGACCGCAACTCTGGGCGGAACCCTCAATGTTGGCGACATGAACTTTCCTCTGGACCTGCCAGTGCACGACCGTTTCCTGAGTGTCGCCGAAACTCACATCTTCAGTCCGCGGCTGGTCAACGAGGCCCGAGTTGGTTACGTGCGCATCGACAACAAGGCGATTAACGAACCGATTGTGACCGTTGACGATTTGGGGATCAACCGGCCGAACAGCAATCTGTACAAGACGATTTACAAATTCACTTTTTCAACCTTCAACCTGGGCCCGACGCCTGGGGCCGACCAGAGCCAGTTGCAGAACAATCTCACATTCCTTGACACGGCTAGTTACACAGCCGGCAAGCACTTGCTTCGCTTCGGCGGACAGTATGATCGGGTGGCGCTGGACAAGAATTTTCCACAGACATTTAACGGGGAACTGTTCTTCTTTCCGTCCAGCCCGAATCCACTGGCGACGACCAGTCCTTGCGTGGATGGTTGCAGCGACTTTCAGAACTTCCTCCTCGGACAGCCCGGATTCTCGTTCGGCGGCAGCGGCGTTTCCAACCATGAATACCGCATCAACGATTACGGGGTGTTCTTCCAGGACGACTACAAGGCCACTCCGAACCTGACCATCAACGCCGGCCTGCGTTGGGAGTTGTTTGGCGCAGCCAAAGACAATCTTTGCCACATCGGAAACACGGTGTCGGCGCTGGTGGCGCAGCAGCAGAGTGCATTTATTTATCCCAAGTGCGCCAACGACCTTGGTGTAACCGGCTTGACGGGGACTGCCAGCGACACCACCATGAACAACAACTACGCCTCGAACTGGGGCCCGCGCTTCGGCTTTGCCTGGGACCCGTTTGGAAATCACACGACTTCCATCCGAGGCGGCTACGGCATCTTCTATGTGCGTGAGGATGTGGGCACGGTTGATCAACTTTCGTTCAGCGCTCCGATTCTGCCGATTACCACTCCGATCGGAACTCCCGGTGACATGGCGGATATTTTTGCCTCCGGCGTGGGGAGGTTGCCGGTAGGTGGCCAGATCGATCCGGCTTATGTGCCGGTATATTCGCATTTCCTCGGTTTCGTCGATGGTAACGGAAATCCGACAACGGATACGACGGCGCAGGCAGTATTCGACAACGGTTTCCCCAATCCCTTCGGCGATGTACAGCACCCCAATGGAATTTATGGTGGCAATCTCATCAATCTCTTCGGACTCGAAGTGCCGAGGCATTTCGTTTCGCCCAGCACCCAGCAGTGGAACCTGAGTGTGCAGCGGGAACTGCCGGGCAACTGGATTCTGGAAATTGGCTACGTGGGTACGAAGGGAACGCATCTTCGCGAGACTCGCGATGCCATTCAACCTTACGATGCCCGGACTCATCCGGTGACGGTCGCGGCGCTGGATGGAACGCAGTACACGATCACGCAGAATACCTACTCCAACGCGAACGCACGCTCACGAGCCTTCGGACTGGCTACCGGCAACTACCAGTTGTTCGCCAGCGACGCATGGTCGCACTACGATTCCTTGCAGGTCACGGCGGGGCACCGCTTCTCGAAGTCGCTTCACTTTCAGGCGGCCTACACCTGGTCCAAGGCGCTGGACGCCACTTCCAGCGGCAACACGGCATTCAACACGGCGATCAACGACCAAACTAACCTTCGGGATTCGTACGGACCGTCGGATTTTGATCGCACTCACCGTCTGGTCGTGAACTACGACTGGGAGTTGCCGTTTCTATCGAAGAGCCAGGGTGTCGTCGGTGCGCTGCTGGCGCACTGGACGCTCAGCGGAATCACGACCTTTCAATCGGGCACGCCCTTTACAATCATCGATGCCGCTGGAGGTTCGGATTTTGCTCTGAGCAGTCCGAACGCCAGCACGGCAAGCCTGGCTCCGGGCGTGACTATCGCGACGGCGCAAACCCACGGCGACATTCACAGCCGGATTAATCAGTTCTTCGATCCTAATGCGATCGTCGGAGCGCCGGTGATCGGGGTGGACGGAACTACAGGTTTCGGCACGCTCGGCCGGAATACTTTCCGCGGACCGTTCCAGCAGAATTGGGACGTTTCCATCGGCAAGAATTTCCGTATCGCGGAAAACAAGAACTTCAAGTTCGCGGCGGATTTCTTCAACATCTGGAACCATCCGATCTTTGCCAGTCCAAACAACATTTTCAACGGACTGGGATTCAGCACGATCACCAGCACAAAAGGAACGCCGAGATTGGTTCAGCTGTCGGGAAGGTTCTCCTTCTAATGGCCGACGAACTCAACCGCATTCCACTGCTCGAGCGAGACCAGGTCCCTCCCGAGCTGACCGTTCTGTATGACGCCTTGCTGCAACAGCGGGGTGTCGTGCCGAACATGTTCAAGACCGTCGCGCACACTCCGGCGTTGGCGATGGGCTTTGCCGGCCTGCTGAAGCCACTGCTGAGTGACGGCGCTTTGCCTGGCTGGTATAAAGAGTTGGTGGCGACACGAATGTCAGTGTTACAAGGATCGGTGTACGCGGTGGCAGCGCACTCGTTGTCGGCCCGGCAAAAGGGTGCGACCGAAGAACACGTCATCGCGGTGAAGTCAGATTTTGAGAATGGACCGTTCTCCGACGCGGAAAAAATGGGTTTTCGTTGTGCCGATCGGCTGCATCATTCTCCGCGCGAGATCGATGACGACTTTTACGCCCAATTGAAAACTGCGTATCGCGATCCACAGATTGTGGAACTCATCGCGACGGCGTCGGTGTTTGAATTCTTTCCGCGCTTTGTGGATGCGCTGCGCATTCCGCTCACGCCAGCTCCAAAGAATACTGCGGCAGGGAAGGTCTGAATGCGACAGTTGGCTGCCCGCATGTCCGTGATGACCGGCGAAGGTGCGCTCACGATCTTTGCTCGCGCCAAGGAACTGGAGCGGTCGGGCCGGTCCATCATTCATCTGGAACTGGGCCAGCCTGACTTCCATCCTGCGAAGTCGGTGAACGA
>Ga0157374_10003799_pt1 | contig 12700 bp, 10 predicted proteins | sample M25metaG_FD_115308 | JGI IMG/M metagenome (GOLD analysis project Ga0157374, IMG submission 115308) | Miscanthus rhizosphere microbial communities from Kellogg Biological Station, Michigan, USA - M2-5 metaG | ecosystem: Host-associated > Plants > Roots > Rhizosphere > Soil | place: USA: Michigan...
CCATCGATCATGACGGCCGCTTCAACGATGTAGAAGAGAACGTCTCGTGGACGATGCACTTCCCCTCCGGCATTGTCGCCAGTTGCAGCACCACCTACGGCGCAAACATGGAAGGCTACTTCCACGTCTACGGCTCAAAGGGCTGGATTCAAGTGGACAACGCCTTCGTGTACGAGGGCCTGCATCTGCGCGGGGAAGCTTGGGGCAAACAGATCGACGAACCCAATCCCTCGCGCGATCCCTCGCACTTCCAAGCCGAAGCCGAGCACTTCTCTCACTGCATCCAGAACAATCTCGAGCCGCAGTCCCCCGGCGAAGAAGGCCTTCGCGACATGAGCTACATCGCCCAGATCTACAAAGCCGCCGGTATCAACGTCTGAACTTGAATAGTAAGGTTTAGGTGCTCCCGGTCCCTCGCACTAGGGAACCGGGGATTCACCACATCACGCACTATCCTTCAGCCCGGAACTTATCGCCCGCTTCAACCGCCTGTCCTGAAGACCGGTCCTGGGCCGCAGTCGTCTCAGGCTGACCGTTCAACCCCAGAATCAATCGGTTCTTCTCCGCATCCGCTCCCGAACCGGCAAAATCATCAAAGGCCTTCTCGGTTACCTTAATGATCCACTGCTTGATCAGGTTCGCGCCTTCCGCAGCGCCCACCTTCGGATGCTTGATGCAGCACTCCCATTCCAGCACCGCCCAGCCGGGATAGTCATACTGAGCCATCTTGCTGAAGATTGCTTTGAAGTCGATTTGCCCATCTCCCAGCGAACGGAACCGCCCCGGCCGATCGATCCAAGCCTGATACCCGCCGTAGACGCCGGCTTTCCCATTGGGCCGGAACTCTGCATCCTTCACGTGGAAGGCCCGAATTCGCTCGTGATAGAAGTCGATGAACTCCAGGTAGTCTAGCTGCTGCAGAATCATGTGGCTCGGGTCATAAAGGATATTCGCCCTCTTATGATTGTTCACCGCCTTGAGGAACCGCTCGAACGTCACACCATCGTGCAAATCCTCTCCGGGATGCAGTTCATAGCAGACATCAACTCCCGCCTCGTCGAACAGATTCAGGATCGGCGTCCAGCGTCTTCCAAGCTCGTCAAACGCCTCCTCGATCAGTCCTGCCGGTCTCTGCGGCCACGGATAGAAATACGGCCACGCCAGTGCACCCGAGAATGTCGCATGCGCTTTGAGACCCAGATTACTGCTCGCCTCCGCTGCATACTGAAGTTGCTGCACCGCCCAGGCCTGCTGCTCCTTCGGCTTGCCCGATAGTTGCGCAGGTGCGAACCCATCCAGCAGCGCATCGTACGCCGGATTGCTCGCCACAAGTTGTCCCTGCAAGTGCGTCGACAGCTCCGTCAGCTTCAATCCCGCCCCATCCAGGATTCCCAGCACCTCTTCGCAATAGTCCCGGCTCTCCGCCGCCAGTTTCAGATTAAACAACCTGCTGTCCCATGATGGAATCTGCACGCCCGCAAACCCCAGTTGCGCTGCCCAGTGCGCCATTCCGTCCAACGAATTGTACGGCGCTTGATCGTCCGCGAACTGGGCGAGAAATATCCCGGGCCCTAAAATCGTTTTCATGATTCCGCTCCTATGAATCTCATCTAAAACTCAACCCAGCTCTTCCTCTTGCTGCTCTCAACCGCTCTGTCGATGAACCGCATTCCTCGCACTCCTGCTTCAATCCCCGGCAGCGTCGGCGGCAACTTAGCTTGCCACTTATCCTGCGATGCATTCAGCACATCCGCGAACTCCCGATACAGCACAGCAAAGGCCTCAAGATATCCTTCGGGATGGCCTCCCGGAAGCCGCGTCACTGCCTTTGCAGATTCGCTGAGATAGCCGCCTGCAGCGTGGCGAATCTCTTCAGGTCCGTCTTGCCACTTCACGCTCAACCCGTTCGGCTCCTCCTGATGCCACTCCAGCGATCCCTTTTCCCCATAGATGCGCAGCCGCATATCATTCCTCTCGCCTGCCGCAATCTGCGACGTCATCAACACACACTGCGCATCGTTGTTCATCCGCAGCAACGCGGTGCAGTCATCGTCAAGCTTTCGGCCCGGCACGACGGACAACAGCGAAGCATTCACGCCCACAACCTTCAGCCCGGTCACATACTCGGTGAGATGAAAGGCATGGGTCCCGATGTCACCAATGCAGCCGCCTGCCCCGCTCTGCGCAGGATCCGATCGCCAGGCCGCCTGCTTCTGCCCGCTCGTCTCAATCGGATTTGTCAGCCACCCCTGCAGATACTCCACGGCTATCTTTCGAATCGTTCCTAACTCACCGCTGGCACACATCTGCCGCGCTTCGCGCACCAGCGAGTATCCCGCGTAAGTGTGCGTCAGCCCGTACGGCAGCCCGCTCTTCGCAACCGCCTTCTCGAGTTCAACGGCCTCCGCATAAGTCGCAGTCGCCGGCTTATCGCTCATCACCGGAAAGGCCGCCTCAAGCGCCGCCACCGCCACCGGCATGTGGAGATGGTTGGGCGTCACGATCGCTACAAAATCGATCCGATCCTCGCGCTTCTTCTCTCCCTCGATCATTGCCCTGTAATCGGAATACGCACGCGCCGGATCGATCTTGTACATCTCTCCCGCTGCCTTCGACCGATCCGCAGACTGCGAAAACGCACCCGCAACCAACTCAATCTTTCCGTCCAGTTCTGCGGCAATCCGATGCACCGGTCCGATAAATGCACCCGGTCCGCCTCCTACCATTCCCATGCGCAACTTGCGCTGACCTGCCATCTCAACTCCTCATTCTTTCTTCCGTTGTCAGAAAAAGTCTCAAGTCCACGGTCACGATGCGTCAAATCCACCCATTCTTCCGAATAACCGTCAGATGCTTCGCAATTCAGCTCGCTTCAGTCCAGGCGCCAATGTGCGCAACAGCAGCAAAGCAATTAGATAGGCGCAGCCGGAATAGACGAAAAGGGGAACAAAACCGGATTGCGTGTGCATCTCTTGCGCCCGCTGTAGAACGTTCCCCGCAATCGGCTGAAAAATCGCACCGCCAAATGCGCCGGCAACCTGCCCGAAGCTCACCACCGTTCCTACATGTTCTGAAGGAAACATATCCGACGCCGTCGTAAAGATATTTGCAGACCAGCCTTGATGCGCAGCGGCCGCCAGCGAAAGTAAGCCCACTGCAAGCCACTCTGATTCCAGACTGCCTACCGTCACCACTGGCAGAACACAGCATGCGCACGTAAGCATCGCTGCGAGTCTCGCCTGCTTCAGCTTCATGCCCAACCTCGTGTATCCCCTTGGGAGCCAACCGCCAAAGACACTCCCGAACGTTGAGACCACGTACACCGTAACTAGTGGTAGTCCCATGTGCGTCAGATCAAGCCCAAACCGCGAGTGAAAGTACTGAGGCAGCCAGAAGAGAAAGAACCACCAAACCGCATCGGTCATGAACTTGCCGACCATGAAAGCCCAGGCCTGCCGATACAGAAGTAGTCGCCACCACGCAAACTCACTCGCGCCCGGTGCTGTCACCACCGCGCCGCGCGTCCAATCCACCGACTCCTGCGGTTTGCGATAGCGAATCGACCACCAAACGATCCATATCACCGAAAAGATCCCAGTTACCAGAAATGACACTCGCCAACCAAAGTGCAACGCCACCCACGGCACCAGCAGCGGCGCAATGATTGCACCTACTCCCGCACCGGAATTAAAAATGCCTGTAGCGAGAGCGCGTTCCGTTGGCGGAAACCACTCAGCCGTCGCTTTGATCGCCGCCGGGAAGTTTCCGCTCTCGCCGAGCCCCAGAAAGAACCGCGCAATCCCGAAGCCTGTCACAGATCGAACCAGAGCATGCGCCATGGCCGCAAGGCTCCAAAGGCCAGTAACCAGCGGATAACCTCTCCGACATCCGAGGCGATCCACTAGACGTCCAGCGAAAACGACCCCGAGTGCATACGCTATTTGAAACGCCGCAAGAATGTATCCGTATTGGCGGTCGGTGACATTAATGGTTGTTTCGACTGAAGGCCAACCTGAGAACAGCGGCAGCAAGTGGATCGTCTGTCCATGCAAAATCGGCTTCAGGATTGAAAGCACCTGGCGATCGACGTAGTTGATCGTCGTCGCCACAAATAGCATCGCACAGATTGTCCACCGCCCCGCTAACGGCGGCAGGTCTTCTGAGACTTCCGTTGTCTCAGTTCGCTTATCCAGAGGCTTTGTCGGATTCGCCATCGTCCTACCAGTCAGTTAGGGTGCCATCGAGTTTTCGGTTCACCGGCAAATAGGCTCGCTGGTATTCGAACTTTGCAGCAAGCTTCTCGTCAAGATCTACGCCTAGTCCAGGCTTGTCGCCCGGATACATCATTCCATCCTTGAAGGTATAGCTATGCGGAAACACAGCATCCGTCTCTTTTGTGTGTGGCATGTGCTCCTGGATGCCGAAATTGTGAATTGCCAGATCAAAGTGCAGTGCCGCAGCCATCGTCACCGGAGACAAATCCGTTGCCCCGTGAAATCCCGTTCGCACGTGATACATCGCAGCCAGGTCCGCGGTCTTCTTCAGGTGCGTCAATCCGCCTCCATGAACGACCGTCATCCTCAAATAGTCGATCCACTGGTTGCGAATCAGTTCATGCGCATCCCATACCGAATTGAACACCTCTCCCACCGCAATCGGCGTCGTCGTATGCTCCCGAATGACCCTGAATGCCTCCTGCAGCTCCGCCGGCGTAGGGTCCTCCATCCAAAACAGGTGAAACGGCTCAAGTTCCTTGCCCAACCGACCCGCCTCAATCGGACTCAGCCGATGATGACAATCATGGAGCAGGTGGAGCTCCTCTCCGAATTCCTCCCGCACCCGGGCAAACAGATTCGGCACATGTCTCAGATAAAGTTCAGTCGACCATTCGAATTCATGCGGTAGCCCGCGCTCTGCAGGCTCATACCGCTCCGCGCCCTTCGGAACTCCATACGTACGCTTCAGTCCCGGGATGCCGCTTTGAACGCGGATTGCCTTATATCCGAGCTCTTTGTGTCTCGCCACATCTTCAATGGCCGCGTCGATATCGGCTCCGTTTGCATGTGCATACACCAGCACGCTCTCGCGGCTCTTTCCGCCGAGCAGGTTATACACCGGCGTATTCAGAGCTTTCCCCTTGATATCCCAAAGCGCCACATCGACGGCCGCAATCGCCGTCATCGTTACCGGCCCGCGCCGCCAGTACGCTCCACGGTACAGGTATTGCCAGATGTCTTCCGTCTGAAAAGGATCTCGGCCCACGATGCACGGAATCACGTGCTCGGTCAGATAGCTCGCCACGGCCAGTTCACGGCCATTCAGCGTGCAGTCGCCCAACCCGAAGATCCCTTCGTCTGCCTCGATCTTTAGCGTGACGAAATTCCGCCCCGGCGAAGTGATATTGACGTAAGCATTCGTTATCTTCACGCCGCATTCCTATCCCTGAAAGAAAACTCAACCCCTAAGCTTCGTTCCCTAGACTCTCGCTATTCCCTGCTCACTGCCTTTACTGGTTCACTCCACTCGCCAGAAACCCACCATCCACTGCAACAATTTCTCCTGTCACATACGAGGCCGCCTCTGAAGCCAGGAAGATCGCCGCGCCTGCCAGTTCGCTCGCCTTACCCCATCGGTCCATCGGAACACGCATCCTCAGTTCCTCACCGCGCGGCGTTCCCGTAATCAGCTTGGCATTCAGTTCCGTTGGAAACATGCCGGGCGCGATCGCATTGACGTTGACGCCTGTCTTCGCCAATTCCACTGCCAGCATCTTCGTCAGCGACCCCACCGCTGCCTTCGACGCCGCGTAAGCTCCAACCTGATAGAAAGCCACAAACGTCGTCAGCGAAGCAATGTTGACGATCCGGCCATATCCTGCCTTCACCATCGACTTACCGAAGATCTGGCACGCCCGCAGAGTGCCCGTCAGATTCGTCTCAATGACCCGCGACCACTCGGCCTCCGACTCGTCCAAGGTCGGAGACTTGTGCGTAACGCCCGCAGCGTTCACAAGAATGTCGACCTTCCCGAACCGCTGCATCACCTCGTCATGCAACTTCTCCAGTGAACTCCGGTTAAGCACATCGCTAGTCAGCCGCAACGACTTCCTACCCAGTGCCTCGATCTCCGCCGCGACTTTTTCCACCTGCTCTGACCGCCGCGAACTGGCCACGACGTCCGCCCCGGACTGCGCCAACCCCAGCGCAATCGCGTGTCCGATGCCCGTCGTGCCTCCTGTCACCACCGCTACTCTTCCGCTCAAGTCAAACAAGCTTTGGCTCATCCCGATCCTCATGTAGGCCCTTAAAACCAGCGCGCGATTCTTTGCGCACCGAATGAAACCCGTTTTCCTGACCCCCAAAATCTATCACGCTGCCTCGACCCGATTCCTCGCCCCTTACCAGCTTGGCGAGACAGACTTCGTAATGACCAATCGCGATGCGTTACAGTTTTCAGTGGATCGATTGATCACCATGAAACCTCTCCAGATTCCCGAACCGAATCGCCGCTGGGATTGTGTCAGCCTCGGCGAAGTCATGCTCCGCCTTGACCCCGGCGAAGGTCGCATTCACACAACCCGGCAATTCGCAGTCTGGGAAGGCGGCGGCGAATACAACGTCGCTCGCGGCCTCCGTCGATGCTTCGGTCTCAGTACCGCCGTGGCCACTGCCCTTGCTGACAACGCGGTCGGCCGCCTCGTAGAGGATTTCATTCTCCAGGGCGGTGTCGATACTTCGCTGTTGCTCTGGACCCCATTCGATGGCGTCGGAAGAACTGTCCGAAACGGTCTCAACTTCACCGAGCGCGGGTTCGGCCTTCGCGCAGCCGCTGGATGCAGCGACCGCGGCCACACCGCGATTTGTCAGGTCAAACCTGGCGACTTCAACTGGTCCGAGATCTTCGGGACCGGTCACGGCTCGCGCTGGCTGCACACGGGCGGCATCTTCGCCGCGCTCTCCGCCTCAACCGCGGACGTAGCTGCGGAGGCCATGGACGCCGCGCGTTCTCATAGCACGCCAGTTTCCTACGATCTCAACTACCGCGATTCTCTTTGGCGATCGATCGGTGGCAAATCCAAAGCACAGGAGATTAACCGAACCCTCGTTGGCAAAGTCGATCTGCTGCTTGGAAACGAAGAGGACTTCTCCGCCATGCTCGGCGTTGAATTGAAAGGCGTCTCCGAAGATTTCTCCGAACTTCCAATGACCGCATATGAAGAGATGCTTCGCGAGGTCGCCGCTGCCTATCCGAATCTCAAACTCATCGCCAGCACTCTCCGCACCGCCCACACCGCAAGCCGGAACGCTTGGGGAGCCATCGCGCTCTACCAGGATCAAGTGGTTCGCGTGCCCCAGATCGAAATCGACATATTCGATCGCGTAGGCGGCGGTGACAGCTTTGCTTCCGGCCTCATTTACGGGCTCCTTGCCGGCAAGCCCATTGACTGGGCCGTTCGTTGCGGAGCGGCTCACGGCGCGCTGGCAATGACTACTGCTGGAGACACCAGCATGGCGACGCTTGCTGAAGTCGAACATGCAATGAAAGGCGGCTCCGCCCGCATCGCTCGCTGAAAATCCAGAGTGAATCAGCTTGCGGCCTGCGCCCCATGCGAATGGGCGTGCGTCCGCCGCGCGACGTGCCCAAAATCCGCAAAGGCCGTCAGCTTATTCCCGCTCAATTCCTCGTAGACCTTGTGCACCTGCGAAGGAAATCCATCATCCTTTCCGCCATCGGAGACGTATCTCGCAATCCGCGGATTTGCCTGCATCGTTTTGCGAATCTCCTCGACACGCGCCTTCGCCTCTTCGGCCGAAGAATTCAGGAGGCGCGCGTGAACCTGATCCTGAAGCACTTGAAAAAACGCCTGCTGGTCGTCCAGAACCGATACGACTGACCTAGGGCCGTGGCCCGTACAGATCGTTGTCGCTCCGAGCTTCTTTGCAGCGTTCAGCGTGGCAATCCATTTACCCACGTTACCGTCGCCGACAAAGTTGTAGGGACCATTCACGCACACGTCGCCTGTGAACAGAATCTTCTCCTTCGGCAACCACGCCACCGCATCCCCATGGGTATGCGCGACACCCAAATGCATGAGTTCCACCCGGCGCTTTCCATCGTCAAAATACAGTTCTTTTGGAAACAGAACGCTGGGCCCTTTCAGCTTTGTGTCTTTCAGATCGCTTCGATACTTCAGATCCTCTTCCCAGTTCCGAGGCTCTTTTCGCCGCATCTCGTCGATCACACCCGTATGCGCCACCGGCACAGCGCCTGCTTCGACGTACACCTGGTTCCCATAAGCATGATCTCCGTGGTGATGAGTATCGAATGCAAAGCGAATCGGCTTGTGGGTCAACGCGCGAATCTTGCTGATCATCAGCCGAGCACCCGCTGGATAGTTCGCATCAACCACCAGGACGTAGTCCTCGAAGATGATCCAGCCGTTATTGCAAACAGCAGGGGCATTGTCCGTCAGGCTTCCTTCGTGGAAATATACATCCGGGGCCACCTGGTCAGCTTTTACGGCTTCCGCAGCGGCGGCGACCGGCTTGCCATGCAGAAGCTCCGCCTCTGCCGCTATGCTCAAAAACGCAGTGCTCGTTGCAAGAAATTCACGCCGATTCACCTTGCACATCGCTCTCTCCTTGCCTTCCCCGGGATTGCGCGAATTATAGTCGGCGCTACTCCAGGGTCGGCTACGACTGCAACGCACCCCGAACTTTAACTTTCACAAAGTGGCTTCTGACTTTGATGTCGGAAATTGCCTAAACCGATAACACGACCCCGTTCACCGTAATATCGATCTTTAGAAGTGCGTCATTCGATTCAATCATCACCTTCGATCTCTGAGCTGTCTCAAGTAGACAACTCCTGACGTATAAGCCCCTTGCGAAAGCGTGCCGTCTCGCAAATACAGGTCCCCACGCAACTGCGCAGGCATTTTTTCGCTCGCGTGTGAGCTCTCTCTTGCACAGGCCCGTTTTGATTTCCGCGGCTACGTCTGCGGCAAGGCGACACTGTCACTGGCTCCTAATGGCTGTGCCCTCGGATCACGCAACTTCAGCTCCGCAAGTACTTTTCCTTCAGGATCCGGCAGTGATGCTCGACATGCCCGGGAATGATGAATGCCAGGGCGCGAACCGTAAAAGGAAAACCGCTCGCTACACCTTTTCGCATCCATGCGTCCTTGGGAAGATTTCGGTAGAGCGAAATTGTTCCGACGCGCACTCGTGTGAATTCCTCAACATGGGCACTCCACACGACTTCATCTGCCTTCGCGCCAGAAGCGGCAATGCCCTGGTCAAAACTCGGGAGCGGTTCGCTGAATCCACGCGCAAACCAGAGCGCACGAAACGCAAACGCTCGTTCTGTGTCCGAAATGTGATTCAGAACCTGCTTAATGCTCCACTTGTCAGGCGCATACCGGTAGAGCGATTTCTCTTCCGAGATTCTCCTCAGCCAAGGCGAGTACTGGTCTAGCTGGTTTTCGATGGCGCGCAGGGGATCGTCTCCCGTGACCTTCTGGATATAGGTGAAATAGTAGGAGTCGGCTTCGTCGGGGGTTGGACGACCAATCATGTTGTGATTTTATAAGCCGGCTCGCACCTCTGCCCTGCCTGTTACGGCTGCCGAAGGGACCTAATCGTGTGCAAAATTCCCAGCCCATTCGTCACAACTACGAAGAATTTCGTTGACAGCTACGAAGAACTTCGTATAACGTCGTCCTCATTATGAAACAAGGCACGATCATCCCCCGCCCCACCGAATCAGAGCTGGAACTCCTGCAGATCCTCTGGCAGAAGGAACCGGCGACAGTGCGGGATATTTATGAGGCCCTCAACGAGGAGAAAACCTCTGGCTATACCACTGTCCTTAAGCTCCTCCAAATCATGACGGGTAAGGGCCTGGTGGTTCGCGACGAGGCCAACCGCGCCCACGTTTATCGCGCGGCTTTCTCGCAAGACAAGATGCAGAGTCGTCTTCTTGCCGATCTCAGTAATCGCCTTTTTGCTGGCTCCGCAGCGCAATTGGCGTTGCATGCTCTCTCGATGGGAGCAGCCAGCGACGATGAACTGGCTGAAATTCGTGCTCTCCTCGAACGTCGACGTGGAACCGCATCTTTCATGCAGCAAAACGGGACCTCAGCATACAAATCCTCTCAAAAGGACCGGCCATGAACCACATCCCCGACGCCGTAGCCTGGACGCTCATCCATTTCTGCTGGCAAGCCGCAGCGGTAGCTGCCGCATATCGCCTTCTCTCATTCGCGTTCGCCCGTCGCTCGGCCGAAACCCGGTATAACGCGGCACTCTCATCCATGCTGCTGATGCTGGTTCTTGCTGCCGGAACCATCGCATGGGAACTTCGTTCCGAACCCACACCCGCTTCGCTGGCAACCACTGCTGCCAACCTTGCGGCGCCGTTGGCCGGCGACTTCCCTCGAATTGCGGCTCCGGGCTTCATTGCGTCGCAAACCGAAGCCCAGCGTATAACCCTTTCCGCTGTTCTTCCCTGGATCGACGGATTCTGGATCGCGGGCGTGTTCGTGCTCAGCATCCGCAGCCTCGGTGGATGGTGGTATCTGCGCCGGCTTCGACTGTCTGCCATCACTCAGGCATCCGCAGCCGTTCGCGCCAGCTTCGAGGGCATCTGCGCAGCTCTCGGCCTCAACCGTGTGGTCGCACTGCGGATTTCCACCGCTATCGACAGCCCTATGACGGTCGGCTCGCTGCGCGCCATTGTTCTGCTTCCGCTTAGTGCCCTCACCTCGCTTGGACCGGATGAGCTCGAAGTCGTTCTCGCCCACGAGCTCGCACATGTTCGTCGCGCCGACTTCTTCTGGAACATCCTTCAAACCATCGCTGAGACGCTCTTCTTCTTTCACCCCGCAGTCTGGTGGATCAGCGCTCGCATCCGCCACGAGCGCGAGCTTTGCTGCGATGACATCGCACTCCGGATCTGCCCCAATCCCGTTACCTACGCCAGCGCCCTCTATCGACTCGAAGAGCATCGCTCGCGTCACCTTCGCCTGGCCATGGCCCTCGACGGCCACGCCTCGCGCCACACCCTGCTTATGCGCATTGCGCGAATCCTCGGAGAACCCATGACTCGCATTCCCCGCTCACGCCTTCGTCCTTTCTCTCTGGTCGCAGCATTTGCCGGACTTGTTGCCCTTCTCATTCCAGCGCCGCACGTTCTGGCAAGCCTTAATGCAGCGCCTCCGCCCGCTCCCAAGCCGGTTGTCACGGCCGCTGTCACACCCGATGTGCACATGAAACCAGCCGCGGCAGTCGTTCTGCATGTTGGAAAGCCATCACCGTATCCCGTGGGACAGGCTAATATCAATCCCGATCCGGACCCCGCCAGCGGCGCAGAGGCTCAAGTGGAATCTAAGCCCGCAGCTTCGACTCAGCAGCACAGCGATTACATTGATCGCATGAAGGCCGCCGGCTACGACGTCGATCTCGACAAAATGATCAACATGAAGATCCAGGGCGTCACCCCTGAGTATGCCCGCGAGATGGCAGCCGCAGGTTTTGGCAAACTCAGCGCGGACGATCTGGTCTCCTGCAAGATCCAGGGAGTCACGCCCGAGTACATTGCCGACCTCAAGAAGCAGGGGTTCCAGGTCGAGGATGTCAAAGAGGCCGTCTCTTTCCGCATCTTTAACGTGACCGGAGAATTTGTCTCCGGCATGAAAGCAGCGGGTTTTGACAACCTCAGCTCCAAGCAAATCCTGAACATGCGTATTCAGGGCGTTACACCCGAGTTCGCCCGCACCCTCAAGCAGAAGTTCTCTGGGGTCACCGCTGACGATCTCGTGCAGGCACGCATCTTCCATATCGATGACGAGTTCATCGCACAGGCGAGCCGTCACGGCTTCACCAACCTTCCGTTCAAGAAGCTCGTACAGTTGCGCATTTCCGGTCTGCTCGACGACGAATCGGTCAAGCAGTAACCTTTACGAATCTTCGGTACATCGAGAACCTGCCTTCGCACAGGCCACAGGAAAGCTTCGTTCTTGAATCGGCAACATAGGAGTGTAAATCCGATGCGTCTACTGTCTTCTACTCTCGTCGTGGCGCTGGCGGCCGCATCCACCGCACTTTCAGCCCAGTCATTCGAACCTCTCGACGCGAAGTGCGAAATCAGTCCCAGCACTGACGGCACCAACCTCAGTCTTCACATCTTCAACCAGCGTGATTGCCCGGAAGGCAATCACTGTGGCTCCAATTTCAGCGATGAATCGATGAGCCGATTCACAGGTGTCACGCTGCCCGATCTTGCGAACGATGGTGCTCATCTCACGGCGACCCTTAAAGGAGAAGCAGGCACCTTCACGTGCACAGGCACGGTCCACGACCAGCAACTCTATGGCCAAGCGGTCTTCACTCCCGATACGGCATTCGTCGACCGGATGAGCAAGCTTGGCTTCACCGGCTACGACTCGAAGAAGCTGCAGGCTTACACGCTCCTCGACGTGACCAGTGATTTCGCCAGCTCTCTTCAGCAGGCAAAGATCCGCCACGTTACAACCGACAACTTGATCGCGCTTCGCATTTTCAAGATCGATCCTGCATACGCGCAGGGGTTCGTGTCAATGGGCTACGAACAACCGGATGCCGACAAGTTGATCGGACTAAAAGTTCAGGGCGTAAACGCTCAGGAGGTCCGGGAGATCCGTGATCTCGGTTTCAAGCCC
>Ga0157374_10003800_pt1 | contig 12699 bp, 13 predicted proteins | sample M25metaG_FD_115308 | JGI IMG/M metagenome (GOLD analysis project Ga0157374, IMG submission 115308) | Miscanthus rhizosphere microbial communities from Kellogg Biological Station, Michigan, USA - M2-5 metaG | ecosystem: Host-associated > Plants > Roots > Rhizosphere > Soil | place: USA: Michigan...
ATCCGTGGGAACCGGCTTTTCCGCCTTGCTGCGGGCGGCGCAGAATTCCCAGCATCAGCTTTTGGCCGGAGTAACGGGAACGGCAACGGGCGTAATCGCAGCGCTGCTCTTACTGAAAACCCATGGGCTCGAGGGAGCCATCTGGAGCATGACGCTGGCCAATGCCGCCAGCACGGGTACGATCCTCGGTGCGTATCTATGGATGATCCGGAGACAGCGCGCGAGCTGGTCGCATGCGTTCCACTACTTCCGTCTCGATTGTTGACCAGAGCCGCGGAATAGATAGCAGCCGCGACCGCGCGGGCCGCAACGGAACGGCAACGGGTTATGCACGATGGGCTGACCGCTCGCGAGCGAGTCATGTGTATAGCGAAGCGGAATTTCGAAAGCGCTGGCGCTCGCCGATCGAGAGCTTAGTCGTCAGTTGAGAAAAAGCTTCCGAGATTTCCGCGCGCGATGGCGCCGAGCGGATTCCGTTCGTCGCCGCTGTGCTGATGCTCACCAGGGGCAAGCTCGTGCCGCAATCGTTCGAGCGTCATACTCTGCAATATGACGCGTCCGGGTCCGGTCAAGGTGGTGAGGAACAGGCCTTCCCCGCCGAAGAGGGCCGTGCGAATGCTGCCGACCATCTGGATGTCGTAGTTGACGGTCGGCTCGAAGGCGACGAGGTGACCGGTCTGGACCTGAAGTGTTTCGCCCGGAGCGAGGGTGAAATCGACGTGATCGCCGCCGGCATGAACGAACACGAGTCCGGGACCCGTCAGTTTCTGGAGTATGAAGCCTTCGCCGCCGAGCAGCCCGGCGCCAAGGCGGCGCACGAGGGCGATGTCGAGAGACACAGTGCTCTGCGCGAACAAAAAGCCATCCCGCTGCACCATGATGGTTTGGCCCGGCGGAAGATCGAAGACTTGAATCTTGCCGGGATAATGTCCGGCGAAGCCTACTTCCCCGGCGCCAGCGTTCGCTTGGAAATGAGTGAAGAAAAGCGATTCGCCCATCAGTTTGCGCTTGAAGGCGCCGATGATTTTATCGCCGATGGTGTTGCCGGACATACGCGTGGTCCACTCGACGGTGGCGGATTTGTAGATCATCTTGCCGGCTTCGGCGTAGATCTCCTGGGCCGGCTGCAGATGGACACGGGCGATTTGCAGATTGTGTCCTTCGATGTCGTATTTGAGGGGCGTGACGAGGACCGGAGGGGCGGCTCCCGCTGCTACCGGGGTGCCGCAGTTTACGCAGAATCGTGCCGCATCAGGCACAGAAGTGCCGCAGTTCGTGCAAAAGGCCATTTCTCTATGCTAGCCGGGGCACTGCCCGGAATTGTTACGCTAAGGCTCCGGCTTTCTGCAAGCAGTCCTTCATACCGGCAAAACTGATACGGGTGGATTCTTCGGGAGTGCCACCGCCGTGCCAGTGAGTTTCGAGGCTGACGGCGTAACGGTATCCATCTTTTTGGAAGGCTTTGAATTGACCTACCCAGTCGACGACTCCTTGGCCGACAGGCGCCCACTGGTATTTGGCACCAGGCGGTCTGATGGCGCTTTTGACGTGGCAGTGTCCGATGCGGTTTTTGGGCAGTAGAGCGTAGCCATCGGGATAGGGCGCGGCTTCACCAACGGCAGCGGCATTGCCGGGATCCCAATTCAGCATGAGAGAAGGCGTTTGGATAGCAGCCAGCACTTTTGCGGATTCCGGGCCGGTCGCCGTGTTGCAAGACGGTTCATTCTCGAGTACCAGCACGAGATTCTGTTTCGCTACTTTTTCGGCGGCTTTACGGAGGGCCGAGTTGATCTCAGCGCGGTAGGGCGCCTGATCGTCCAGACGCCAGAAATCGAAGCAGCGGATGCGGTCGGTACCGAACGCTTTGGCCAGGCGAATGGAGCGCTCCAGCACTTCGTCCTGCTGGTCAAATCCGAAGCGCTCCTGCGATTCGTCGCGCTTGGGGGCGAACTTCGATTTGGGTGCGCCTTTCCAATTCACTTTGAAGAGCGGGCTGGCGATGTCGGTGACGCGCAGCTTATATTTATCAAGCGTGCGTTTGGCTTCGGCGAGTTCGTTGTCATCCAGCAGCAGAACGTTCTTTTTGCCAAAGCTGCGCAGCTCGATCCATTCCAATCCGAACTCATCAGCCGCGACATGACAGGCATGATCCAGGTCATGGGAAATCTCATCGTTGATTACCGCGATGCGGAACGGCGACTTGCCGATTCCGGCGGCGAGTGAGGAACCCGCCATCAGAAGCGGGAAAGCGCTTCCTGTTACCGCGATGAAGTCGCGGCGTGTCGATTTGCCAATCATATGTTCTAAAGAATAACTCCCCCGCAAGCAATTTGTGAAGAAATGGGGGACCGATGCGCATGCGTTGCCCGCTTACTACGTGCGGCTCTGTTGGCTCGCTAGCCCTTAATGAAATCGAGCGAGGCGGAGTTCATGCAATAGCGCAGTCCGGTAGGCTTGGGACCGTCGTCAAACACATGGCCGAGATGGGCATCGCATTTGGCGCAGAGCACTTCGTTGCGCTCCATGCCCAGTGTGGAGTCGAGACGCTCGCGGACGTTCTCTTTAGCGATCGGCTGCCAGAAGCTCGGCCAGCCGGTGCCGGATTCAAATTTGGTCTCGGAGGAAAACAGCGCGTTGCTGCAACAAATACAACGGTAGAGGCCGTGCTCGTGATTGTTCCAGTACTTGCCGGTGAAGGCGCGCTCGGTGCCGGCGTGGCGCGCCACTTCATATTGTTCGGGGGTGAGCTGCTTTTTCCATTCCGCGTCGGTCTTGTGTACTTTGTCCACTTGTATGACTCCCTTGCGCTGGCCGGAATCGCTGAACTCGACGATTTTAAGAGGCTTGGCTAAAGCCCGGCCGGCGACCAGCAGTACACCGTATTGAAAGAACGTCCTACGCTTCATACTCTCTCTTCATCTCTCCGTTCTTTATTTCGTTCAGCGGGGATGGTCTGGTTACGCTACCCTTACTATATGCCTATTTTCGAATACGCTTGCGACGATTGTGGAACCCGGTTCGAGCAACTAGTGCGGCGTAGCGCGGAGGCGGACGCCGTACGGTGCCCGAGCTGCGGCCAGGACCATCTGACCACGCAGTACTCGACCTTCGCAGCCCGGGCGGGCAGCACGAAGAATGCCACGCCTGCCGAGTGCGGCAGCGGCATGTGCGGAGCGAACTATTGCCAGGGCGGCATGTGCGGGATGAACATGAACTAGCCGACTCAGTTGGCGGGCAGGTAGTTACAGACAGTCCTGATAGCGGTGAGAAAGCCGTCGAACGAAGACGGTTTGGTGATGTACTCCTGGGCCCCGAGGGCGAGCGATTTCATGCGATCGGCGGCTAGCGAGGATGACGTGAAAACGACCACCGAGAGATTGCGTAAGGCCTCGCTAGTATGGATGTCGGAGAGGACTTCGAGACCGCTCTTTCGGGGAAGATTCAGGTCGAGCAGCACCAAATCCGGCCGGGGAGCGTTGCGATAGACGCCGGTCCGGTTCAGGAAGGCCAGAGCATCCTCGCCATTCGATACACGGTGGAGTTGCAAGTCGATTTTCGCTTCATTCAGAGCAGTTTCGAGGAGAAAAACAGCTGCATCTTCATCTTCTACGTAGAGCACCACCCGCACACCCATGTTTAGTGGATAGATGCGAGCTTTTAGATGCCAGTAACTCGGAAATCGCACAAAGCTGGAGAACCCTGTTGACTTTCGTGATTTATTCGCCAAAACTGATATATAGGCAGGAGGTAGATCGGTTTTATGGCGCTCACCCGGCGGCAAAAAGAAGTAATGGATTTTTTGTCGAGCTTTATCGCTAACAAAGGCTATAGCCCCAGCTATGAGGAGATCGCTTCAGGGCTCGGACTGGCATCGCTGGCCACCGTACATAAGCACATTCAGGCGCTCGAGGCGAAACAGTACCTGCGCCGGAGTTATAACCATAGCCGCTCGCTCGAGGTAGCGGAACGGTTCGTCACGGAGGAGCAATCGCGACGGCCGGAAAGTTCGCCGCCGAGCATCCCGCTGCTCGGTCGTATTGCAGCTGGTTCGCCGGTGGAGGCGATTGCGGACCCGGAAGCCCTGCATTTTTCGGATTTCGCCAAGCATGAAGGCACGTTCGCGCTCGAAGTGCGCGGCGAGTCGATGATTGAAGATCACATCTGCAGCGGCGACTACGTACTCGCCGAGCGAACGGACTCTGTCAAGAACGGCGATATCGTAGTTGCCCTGATCAACGGATCGGAAGCGACGTTGAAGCGCTACTACCAGGAACCGGACGGACGCGTAAGGCTGCAGCCGGCAAACGCGGCGATGGACCCGATTTTCGTGGATAAGGCCAGCTTGGATATTCAGGGACGAGTGCTGGCTGTCATGCGAAAATATTAGCGTGCCACGTCTCCGAAGGCTTGTCCTTTGGGATTTTGCCCGCGCTTCCTGGCAGTACGACGTTGTCGTTGGGCTGATCCTGGTTTTTATCTTTGCGACGCCACGCGACTGGTTTCGAGACCAGCCGCGCGCATCGACCCTGGTGCTTATGGCTTCTCAGCGGGGCGGGAATCAGGTTTTCATCGCGACAGATCTACTCGAAGCCGTACCCGAGAAAGAGAGGGGCCGGCGGGCGGAGTCGTTGATCCATGAGCGCACCGGCAAAAATTGGCACGTGGTACGAGTAGAACCGATTCGCGACGACCAGGCGCAAGAGATCAAAGGCTTCATCGCGTATACGGCTAGAAAAAATTAGCGTCCATTGAAATAGAACATGAGAACTTTGTTAGCCATGTTGTGCATGCTGGCCGCAGCGCTAGCGCTACCGGCAGAAAGCGTCGATAGTATTCTCAGCCGCATGGATCAGGCGGCTCCGCTTTTTCACGGCGTGTCTGCCGACATCCAGATGATCACCTATACGGCCATCATCGGGGACAAAACCGACGAGACCGGGACGTTGAGAATGCAACGAAAAGGCAGTGCGGTTCGGGCCATCATCGACTTTTCGGGCCAAAGTGACGCGCGGGAGATCGCATTCTTCGGCAATGTCATACGAATGTACTATCCGAAATTGAAGATGTACCAGGACTACGACGTTGGAAAAAATGCCGACGTGCTGAATCAATATCTGCTGCTCGGGTTCGGATCGTCCGGAAAAGAACTAGCGCAAAGTTACGAGATCAGCGCCGAGGGTACGGAAAAAGTTGCCGGAACGGATACGACGAAACTACTCCTGGTGCCCAAGAGCGCAGGCGTCAAAGAGCACCTCTCCAAAATTGAGATGTGGATTCCGGCAAACGCCGCCTATCCTATTCAGCAGCAATTTTACGAGCCTACGAACGGGAATTACCGGCGAGTCACTTATAGCAACGTGAAGCTGAATCCCTCATTCAAGGGGAATTTGGAGCTAAAGTTGCCCTCTGGAGTGAAGAGACGGGGACCGTGAGCGAAGCAAAAGCGGCCGGCAGGCTGGCCTTCATAGACTGGACACGCGGACTGGCGGCAGTGGTCATGATAACCGGTCACACGTTTCATTCCTTTACGGCAACCGGGTTGCGAGACAAGGGACCGTACATTCTGTCCCAGTTCCTGGGCGGATTACCGCCGGCCGCGTTTCTGTTTCTGACGGGTATCACGTTTGCGTTCCTGATGCACAGGCAGGAAAAGCAAAACCTGAGTGGATGGAAACGCATTGTAGGCGCGCTCAAACGATCGCGTTACTTGTTCCTGCTGGCTTTCCTGTTTCGCATTCAACTTTACTTATTCGGATTTCCGACCAGCCCGGCAAGCGAATTGTTGCGAGTCGACATTCTGAACTGTATGGGATTTGCCATGCTCGTGCTGGCACCTATGGCTGTCTTCACGACTCGTGAGCGGGTGAGGTTATGCATCGTACTTGGGTTGGTTATCTCAGGGCTTTCGCCGGTAGTAAGCATGATCGATGGAGCGAGCCTGCCAGAGATTGTGCGTTCCTACATCTTTCCAAGTCTGACCTCTTTTGGATTTTTTCCCTGGGCTGCTTTTTTGGCGTTCGGAATGGCCGCGGGAAGTGCGATTCGGATCACGAAGCAGGAAGATCTGGGCCGGGCGATGCTATGGACGATGGGCATCGGGCTCGGAGTAGTGGCAGTCGCACGCTACTTCGGTGACCTGCCGTACTCGATCTATTCGAAGAGCGATTACTGGCTGAACAGCCCGGCGATGACGCTGACGAAACTGGGCGTGGTCTTGATTCTGCTGGCGGTGGCATATCTCTGGATACATGCCGGCATTGAATCTGAGAAATGGAGCCTGTTCCGGCAATTGGGGACGACTTCCCTGCTGGTGTACTGGGTGCATATCGAGATCGTCTATGGCAGGTGGTTTGGAATTTGGAAGGAAGATCTGAGCGTAGGAGAGGTGGCGGCGTTCACGATCATTCTGATCGCCTTGATGACGGTATTATCTCTTTTGCGGACCCGATACAGGTCGCTGGGCGGCTTTCTTAAGCCGGCTCCGGCGCCACGGCGGGTCTCCGGAGACTAGATGCGTCTCTTAGTAGTAGAGGATGAAAAGCGGATCGCCGATTTCCTATCGCGCGGTCTGCAGAGCGCCGGTTACGCGGTGGACGTTGTAAACGGTGGCGCGGCCGCTATCGAGCGCGTGCATTCCACCGAATACGACCTGATCGTTCTGGATCTGGGTCTGCCCGATATAGACGGGCTGCAAGTGCTGCAAAAAATCAAGAATCGAAAAACGATGCCGCCCGTGCTAATTCTGAGCGCGCGAGATTCGGTAGACGAGCGAGTAAAGGGCCTTGAGCAAGGAGCCGATGATTATCTGGTCAAGCCTTTTGCTTTTGTCGAGCTGCTGGCGCGGGCGCGCGTGCTGTTGCGGCGCGGACAGCCGACGCCCGAAAAACTGCAGGTGGGCGACCTGGGCCTCGATTGCATACGGCGCAAGGTAACACGCAACAACGAGATCATCGAGCTGGCTCCGAAGGAGTTCAGCATCCTCGAATACATGATGCGGAATCGCGGACGCCCGCTGAGCCGCACGATGATCGTGGAGCACGTCTGGGATATGGATTATGACGGGCTTACCAATATCGTGGATGTTTACATCCGACATTTGCGCAGCAAGATAGACGACAAATATCCCGCGAAAATGATTCATACGGTGCGTGGGATCGGATATATGCTGGATGCGCCGGAAGGCGCACAGCAAAACACGACTGAAATAGCCTAGTTTTATGCGCTGGGAGAAGCTCCCGCAACTCAAATTTTTCCGCACACTGCGATTTCGCCTGGCAAGCACTTTTCTGGCGCTGCTTGGAATTGTGCTGGCGGTAGTAGGCATCGTGGGCACGAAGATGCTCGAGTCGGTGGTGGAAACCACCAATGAGCAGGTGCTTTATGAAGAGCTATCCGCGCTGCGCGGCTATCTGCATTTCGATCAAGGATTGCCTTATTGGTTTGAAGATCCATCAGAGCCGGAAGAAGAAGCGGCGGTTGGACGGCTGAAGAGCGTTTTTGTGATTACCGACGAAGAAGGCAAGGCCTGGCAGGGTTCAGATCCGCCCTTCGAGGGTTTATACGATCGCAACACGATACTCGCCGAGATGAAGCAGATCGAGCGGACCAAGCAGCCGGTGATCAAAGTTATTACGGGAAACAATGTCCGCTATCAGGTGATCAGCAGCGTCATGACGGATGCCGATCATGGCCGGCGCTGGTACGTGGCGCTCGGGCGCAGCTTGGCGGAGGACGAGATTGTGGTGCGGCGGTTCCGGCGCAATTTCATGATTTTTCTGACCGTCGCGTTACTAGCGTGCGCGGCGGTGAGCTGGTATTCCGCGGGTAAGGCGCTGCGGGCGTTGAAATCGGTCGAACGCGCGGCACAAGACATTACAGGATCGAGTCTAGGCGTGCAGATTGCAAAGCGCGGCGCCGACGATGAACTGGACCGGTTGATCGATTCGTTCAACGAGATGAGCCGGCGCCTGAAATTATCGTTCGATCAGATACGGCAGTTCTCCACGGACGTTTCGCACGAACTGCGGACGCCTTTGACGGCAATTCAGGGGCAGTTGGAAGTCGCGCTGTTTACCGCTACGCAAAAAGAGCAATTGCGAGAAGCGATCGAAAATGCGCTGCAGGATGTAGAGCGGTTATCGAATCTTGTGCGGGCGCTGCTGCTGCTTTCGCAGTCGGAAACGGGGCAGCTTCCGATGAACAAAAACGCGCTCGATCTGAGCCGGCTGGTAGAGGACGTAGTGGACCAGTTCCAGATACCTGCCGAGGCATGCGAAGTGACGTTGACGCAAACGGCGGGAGAACCCGTGTGGTGCGAAGTGGATCGTACGCAGATGGAACGGGTGGTAACGAATCTGCTCTCGAATGCGCTAAAGTATACGCCGAAGGGAGGCTGGGTCCGCGCGGGGGTGGAACGGGCCGGAGGCAGCGTACGGCTGGTGGTGGAAGATTCGGGCGTGGGCATCCCACGCAGCCATTTGCCGCATATTTTCGATCGTTTCTACCGGGTTCCCGATCCGAATCCGGAAAAGGGCCTGGGACTTGGTTTGAGCTTTGTGGCGGCGATTATCAAAGCGCACGGCGGGGAGATCCGAGTAGAGAGCGAGAGCGGCAAGGGATCCCGGTTCGAAGTGCTGCTGCCGGCGGGGGCGACGCGGCCGAGCGAAGTGCCTGTATTGCAGGGATAGCCAGGTATGTGGAAACGGCTGCTAACGATGCTCTACTTGACGGGCGCGGTCACGACGATAGCATCTAAGGCTGGACCGGGAGATACGCTGCCGCCGTTCGCTCAGGAGATGTTGACCGCGCATAATGCGGTCCGGCATAAAGTCGGAGTTCCCTCACTAAAATGGTCGGATAAACTGGCTGGGCGCGCCGCAGAATGGGCAAATACGCTAGCAAGAACAGGCGCTTCGAGGATGCAGGGCACTCCCGGACAGAACATCGCATACACATCACCGCCTGGTACCGCGAAAGCGCACGATATTGTGGCGGCCTGGGCAGCGGAGGCGAGTAATTACGACCATGAGAAGAATGCCTGTATCGATGTAAAACTGCGGTGTAATCACTTTACTCAGGTCGTGTGGCGGAACAGCAGTTTTCTGGGCTGCGCTACGGCGCGCGATGCGCAGCGTGATATCTGGGTTTGCGATTACGATCCCCCAGGAAACAATGTTGCGGAGAAGCCATACTAATGCACCGAATTAGACTAGCGCGTTCAGCGGGTTGCCGGGCTTGATGACTGTGCCGTCCTCGAGGGTCAGGGCGGCTTTGCCGTGATGGATCGTTTTGAGTAGCAGGAGCCCTTCCGTCACGGTGATCTTTAGGCGGCTACGGCCGTTTTCAGCGGCGAGAGAGAATATGCCCCAACCGGAGCCGACCGACCAGAACGACGTGAACGTCTGCGCATTCGTCTTAGGCGACAATCTTAGAGTTTTGCTGGCGGCGTGATAGTCGAATCCGCTCCAAGCGACAACGCTCGACCAGGCGGACATGGCGCGTGCATAATGATGTCCGCACTCGGGCTCGTCCCATGGGTTACGGCGCTCGCCGTCAAAGCGCCAGCGGACATCCTCTACGGTTTGCAGACCTTCACGCAGCATTCCCGCGTGGATGAATTGCGCTGCGACCAGATATTCGATGCCAGTCCACGCTTCCGCGTAATAAGGAAACGGAATTTTGGGCCGGCTGCCTTTGCCGTAATCACAAACCAGAATCGCGGGCTCATCATTCAGCGCATATACGCGCTGTACCGAATCATGGTTGAACAGATTAGGGCGGTAATTGTATTTACGAATGGATTCGAGGGCCTTGCGAATCTTTACCGGGTCAAGCAGCGGGCCCAGGCCGGCCAGATCCGCCAGATATTGCCCAATAAGCTGGTCCGCCAGGCAACCATCGCCCAACTGAAATTCAGGGGCTTCGGGATGGTCGGCGCCCATATCGCCGACCGTTGTCGGTGCGATTTGATTGTGCGGGATGCTGCGAACTTTCTGAATGTAATATTCACCGTTGAAGAGATTCGCATCGATCCAAGCGCGGCCTTTTTCAAAAAGGCCACGATAGTTCGCCGCAGCCGAAATATCGCCTAAGACGCGCGCCATTTCTTCGGCCGCCCGCAGCGCGCCGAGATAATAGACGCCGCAGAGGGGATTGGGGCCATAGAATTCGACGTCGTAGGTGTTGTGCTGGACACCTTCCATGACGCCGTCGCGGTTGGGGTCCCAGCCGTCCGGAATCCAGGCGAACGACATGGCCCGCTGGATCTGCGGCCAATGGCCGCGGAGCCATTCCGTGTTGCCCGAGATTTTCCAATCGAGATAGGTCTTGATAATCTGACCCATTTGTCCGTCGGCAGCGGCATAGCCGAAGCGATCCTTGCCGTCGGGCAGCATTTGGCGGAAACGCATTCCGCCCTGCTCGTCCTCCGAATAGCCGAAGGCGGCCTTGCGCAGGGAATGCCCTAAAGACGGAAAAACAAACTGGGTGGATGTTTCATAGTTCCAGACGTGCGTACAGTTACCGAAGCAGCAGCCGCGATGATCGTTACAGCCTTCGAAACCGTGGAACTCACCATCGGCCGTGCGGAAAGAGGTTTGCGTGACGAGAGTGGACAGATTGGCGGTCGCGGCGTCGCGCAGTGAACCGGGCAAGGTGCTGGCGCGCATTGCTTCGACAAAGCTCCTGGTGCGTTTCTCGAGCTCCGGCAGCTTCGCAGCCAATCGTTCGGCCGCGGTCCAAGCATCGTGGAATTGCGTAGTGTAATAGTTGCCGATAATGGCGTTTTCCTGGCCTTTGGGCGCCGTCCAGCCCGACCAGGCCGGGGTTCGATTGGGAAAATGCCAGCTTAAAAGAAATGTATAGTCTGCATCGGCGCCAGGCTCAATTTCGCGCTGCAGGCACAGCGAGCCAACGATTTTCCGCTCCTCGGGTTCCGGGCCTAGCTCACCATCAGCGCTGAAGTCATCCCAGAAGAGCATCGGACTCGCCCACCATTTGGCGGCCGGCCATCCGCGCAAATAGCTCACACGGCCATTACCCGGTTTGTACAAACAGAGAGCGAAAGAACCGCGCTCGGGACTTTCTTCCGGAGTCCCCGGGTTCGTCATGTACAATCCCTGCAGCTCGTTCGAGGTTGTTTTGCGAAATTCGTTGATGTGGCTGTCCCCTTTGGCGTGCCGCGTAGATGGCGGGACGGATTCGCCGACCGGATTCTCGAGTGAAAACGCAATCGAAACCGTGGCTTTCGTTTTACCGGCATTGCGAACTCGGTAGCGCAGAATGGCTGCGGGAAACCCGGAACTATCGGGATCGAGCGGGATGAACGGACTAAACGCTTCGAGCGATACACGGACGGGCAGCCGGGCGTCACGGAACGCGATTTGGGCCAGCGGGAATTCGCCGGTGAACGTCGCGCTTTCGAGGCGGCTCAAGCCCGGCGCACCTGCAGGACCCAAGCCACCGGCGCTGGCGTAAGGCGGCATCAAGCTCGATTCGAGTACGTGAGCGATCGGCTTTGCACTGCCGGACTTCACCCAAATCGAAGCGAAGGCGTATTGCGGAGCACGACCTTTGTCCGGGCGGTTATAGATTTCCCAATCGCGCAATTGGCCTCGGCCGCCGAGACTGATACATCCTGTCCCGATGCCGCCCAAAGGAAAGGCAATCATCTGTAACTGACGCCCGGAGAAGACACGCGGATAACGAACACGCTCCCGCGAAGCCTGTATCCCCGTTTTTGTGGGTTGGATCTCCGCCGTCGAACTGGAACTTCCAGCCAGCGCGACCCCACCACCTACGCCCTTGAGAAAGCCTCGACGTCCTGTGCTCATCGTGTCTAGAACTCCTCAGCTCAACTTAATAATTGGCGTTCTTTCGGCAACGGGAGGTAATGTCGGGAAGTCCGCGTATGGCTCGGATTGATACCAATAGGCGACAGAATAGAAGCAGTCGGCGCGGTTATTGGCATGCCCGTGTTCCATCGTGTGTTTGAGAGATTTCCGGAATGTGATGGGATTGTCGGCGTGCCAGCGGTAGAGACAATAGCGCCCGCCGATTCTTTCCGCGGATGCCATCAAGTGCGCGCCATTGTAGAGATGGGCAAATGGTATGGCGCCGTCGCGGCCACCAAAATCCCAAGCGCCACAGAAGTAGTCTTCCGAGCCGGTACCTGTAATTACAGGCTTCGAGTCGTCGTCGACGAAAACCATTTCGTCGCCTTCGCCCATCCAGCGTTCGGCGTTCTGCAAAACTCCCAAAGTAACGCCCATCAGGTGGCCGCTGCCCTTGGTCTCCATGTACACGTAGTTTTCTTTACCGTCAGGATTCAGTTCCTTATCTGCGGAGCTGAATGTGACGGCCCGATTAGGCGTCGCCTGGCGGTATTGCGCATGAAAATAGAGGCTGCGCTCGGGCAGTGACGACACGAGCTGATAGTCGATATTCGAATAAAAAGCGCCGACGTTCTGGGCGCCTTCATTGGTAACCGTGATGCGCCCCGATTTGCGGAACGGCATGGCGAAATAACAGTTCAACGCCTTGATCGAAGAGCAGTTCAGAAACGCAGATTGATAGACGTTATATTGCCCGAGATTCAGGCCGAAAAAGTCGCCGACCGGCGTCTCGACACTAGGCTTCGAGTTCCCATCCCAGTACATTCGCAGGACGATCTCTTTGAGGTGATACGAACTGGGAGCGGCG